>Ga0209267_1000429_pt1 | contig 30619 bp, 16 predicted proteins | sample GraSoiAngelo_137_FD_185894 | JGI IMG/M metagenome (GOLD analysis project Ga0209267, IMG submission 185894) | Grasslands soil microbial communities from the Angelo Coastal Reserve, California, USA - 14_0929_09_30cm (SPAdes) (version 2) | ecosystem: Environmental > Terrestrial > Soil > Grasslands ... | reverse complement strand
AGTCTGGGCGAGGCGAAAATCCACCCCGCCGCCCAGCGCCGTGCCAAGCGAAGTATCTGAATCGGAGAAGCCCGTGCCGCTGGCGCTCGTGTGTGCCCCTCCAAAGATCCCTTGTGCAAACAGCGTAACCTTCCCGATCGAGACCGACGCTCGCGGGCCGAACAGAAACGTTTGCACGTTTGCTTGCGCACTGAGCGGGCCCGGACAGACGGGGATCACTTCGCAAAAGGGGGTTACGCGTTCGGTTCCATAGTCGCCGCTCAAATCCGCCACTGCTCCCAGCCACGGCACCAGTTTGTACTCCGCAGAGGTGTACCACCCGTTCAGGTTGGAACTGCTAATCGTCGGGGCCAGCGGTGAGTTGGAGGATGAGGACAAGGTTCCTCGAACGTACGAGTACCCGAAGGAAATGTTTCCTTGGGAATCCGTCTGCGCGCTTGCCGCTGTGGAGAGAAAAAGAGAAACAAAGCCAAACACCGTCAATCTGCGCATGGCTGAACAGTCCTTCCCCTCTTTAAGTCAGGAGGCTTCCTAACCAAGTGGCATTGTACCTCTCGATATGTCCCGCCCTTTCGAGTTTGTGCACCAACCCAGGTCGATGGCCACGAGTCACAGGTCACTGTGCTATTCTCGCCTCGCTGCGTTTGGCGGATCGCCCATTCCTCCCGCCTTGGAGGTGGTCATGAAGAAGACATTAAAGATTATCCTGGTGGTTGTGGGCGTGCTGACCGTGCTGGTTCTCGTGCTCCCGTTTTTGATCCCCGTCAACCAGTTCCGCCCCACGATTGAAGAAAAAGCATCCGCCGCCCTGGGCCGTAAAGTGCAATTGGGCGATATCAGTCTTTCTCTCCTCAGCGGTTCGCTCTCTGCGGAAAACCTCTCCATTGGCGACGACCCCAAATTCAGCCCCTCTCCTTTCCTCACCGCCAAGTCGCTGAACGTGGGAGTCGAAATCATGCCCCTGATCTTCTCAAAGACCCTGAATGTCACTGGCGTCACGATTGCCGGCCCACAGGTGATACTCCTTCGCAACACCGCCGGTCAGTGGAACTATTCTTCGCTCGGCGGTTCCGCGGCGAAGTCTCAGGTCCAGCAGGCGCCCGCCGCAAGATCTGCCGGCTCGTCGAACGCTACCGAATTTTCCGTCAAGAAACTCACACTGACCGACGGCAGCATCATCATCGGCTCCACCAATTCGCAGAACCGCAGCACCTACGATCACGTCAACGTCGCCGCTTCCGACGTTTCCTTGACCTCCAAGTTCCCAGTTACGGTTACCGCCGATCTGCCTGCCGGCGGCAAGTTCAAGCTGGACGGCATTGTCGGCCCCGTGGATCAAGCAGACACCACGCTCACTCCCCTCGATGCCAGGCTCAACGTAACTTCCTTGGACCTCGCCTCCACAGGTTTTCTCGATTCTTCTGCGGGTCTCGGCGGCATTCTCGATCTCGACAGCAACCTCTCCTCACAGGGCGGTGAGGCCCAGACCAAAGGCAAAGTCAAATTCTCTAAATCGCTCTTGGTCGCCGGCGGCTCGCCCGCCGGTGTCCCCGTTACCGTCAATTTCGATACCAAATACAATCTCCACAGGAACTCCGGCGTCCTCAATCCTTCGACACTAAATATCGGGGGCGCTGCTGCCCACCTCAACGGCACTTATGAATCGGCTGGTGAAGCCACCGTTGTCAACATCAAGCTCGACGCCAAAGACATGCCCGCGAAGGATCTCGAAGCTTTCCTTCCTGCCCTGGGCATCCATCTTCCCAAAGGCGCTTCGCTGCAGGCGGGCACACTGAATTCCAGTCTCAATCTGACCGGCCCGACCAACAAACTCGTCATTACCGGGAACGTCGGTCTCTTCAATGGCGTGCTCGCGGGCTTCGATCTCGGCTCGAAAATGTCCTCCGTCGCCTCGCTCGCGGGAATCAAAACGGGCAAGGATCTGAACATTGAGAAAGTCACCTCGAATCTCCGCGTGGCTCCCACGGGCATTCGGGCTGACAACTTTCTTGCGGTGCTCCCAACCCTTGGCAATTTTACCGGTGCGGGCACGGTGGACTCGAAGAACGTTCTCGATTTCAAAATGCTCGCCACACTCACAAAAGAGGCCAGCAGCTCGGCAAGCTCATCCGCCGGATCGGGTGGCGGGCTCGGCGGGCTTCTCAGCGCGGTTACTGGGGGCGGTGGCAGTGCTTGCAGCGAAGGTCTGAAAATTCCGTTCCAGATTCAAGGCACGACCGCAGAGCCGAAATTTATTCCGGATGTCGGCGGGTTGGCGAAAGATCTCTTCAAATCGCAACTCGGCTGCCTCGGCGGCCGCTCTTCCTCCAGCAGCGACAAAGCGCAAGGGCAAAATCCCGCCGACGCCATAAACGCTCTCAGCGGCCTCTTCAAAAAGAAAAAGCCCCAGGACAAATAATTTGAAGACCAAAAGCCAAAACTGAAAAATTGATTCTTCATGGCCATGAGAATAGGCGCAAGTCCTTCTTATTCCCGCGATGTTTATGCGGAGCCGCCTTGTTTTCAGGCCCGGTGGTCGGCCAAGGGCGCAGGAAAACTCCCACGAGAGGAGCCGCCTATCTTACTGAACATCCTGGCTCTGCTGCGCACGGCTGCTTTCATCCTTCGTCGTGGCGCTCTCTCTCTTTGAGAGCCATGACTTACTCATAACGCAACGCGACGATCGGATCGACTCGCGCCGCACGCCGCGCCGGAATGTAGCTCGCCACGAGCGCGACAATTCCGAGCAGAGCAACAACTCCTGCATAAGTCGCGGGATCAGTCGCTTTCACTCCAAACAGCATGCTCCCGAGCAACCGGGTAACCACGAAAGCTCCCACCAAACCAATCACGATCCCGGTCCCCGCCAGGGTCAACGCTTGGCCTAGCACCAGTCGCAACGCATCGCCCGGGCTCGCGCCCAGCGCCATGCGCAGCCCGATCTCGTTCGAACGCTGGCCCACTACATAGGACATCACACCGTATACGCCGGCCATTGCCAGGCACACCGCCAGCCCCGCGAAAATGCCGAGCAGCAGCGTTCGGAAGCGCGGCGCGGCGACATTCCCCGCCAGTGACGCCTCCATGGTCGTGAATTTCACCGGCACGTCGACTGACTCTTCGTTTGCTTTTTGCCGCACGGCCTCGGAAAGCAGAGTCGGCTCCAGTGCGGTTCGAAGGACGACACTCAGATGGGTAGCGGGGAAGGGATGCTGCTCGTAAGCCATGTAGATTTCCGGGGATGGTTCCTGCGCCGGTCCGTATTGCCGGATGTCGCCGACGACACCCACGATCTTCATTGGATTCATGGAATCGAGGCCGCAATAAATGGAGTGGCCGATGGGGTCCTGGCCAGGAAATGCGGACTTGGCCAAGGCTTCGTTGATGACCGCAGCAAACGGTGCGTCATACGTGTCGCGGTCATTGAAGTCCCTGCCAAGCTGCAGAGGAATTCCCAGCGTGGCAAGAGTGCCGGGGGCCACGACGGAAAAAACCGCTTGCGGTCCATTAACGCTGAACTCTTGTGGAAGATGATCGATCCAAAATCCGCCATTCGAATGAACGTGGCCCGGAGGCGCCATCGTTGCACCGGCATCCAGCACCCCTGGGAGCGCGCGCAACTGCGGCAACAGATCTTTGTAGAAACGCGTGGCACGGCGTGCACTCTCCAGATCTGACGCTGGCACGCTCGTTTCCACGACCAGAACATGTTCGGGTCGAAAGCCGAGAGCCACGTTTTGCAGCGCCAGGAAACTCTTTATAAACAGACCCGCCCCCGCCAACAGCATGAGAGAGAGAGCGATCTCGCCTACCACCAGCGCTCCACGCATGCGGTCCGCAATACTCCCGCCCGCCGCCCGCGCCGTGCCTTGTTTGAGCGAATTGTTCAAGTCGATCCGCAAAACTTGGAGGGCAGGCGCGAGACCAAAGAGCAAACTCGCCACCACTGAAACGCCGAATGCAAATGCCAGCACATGTCCGTCGATCCCTGTTTCGGTTAGGCGCGGCACATCGGCAGGGGCCAGCGCCACGAGCACGCGAGCTCCCCAGATTGCCAGGAGCACGCCGACTGCCCCGGCGAGAAGGGCCATCACAATGCTTTCCGTGATCAATTGCCGCACGATGCGGCTTCGCGTCGCGCCTACCGCGGCGCGAATCGCAATCTCCCGCGTTCGCGCCACAGTTTTCGCCAGAAGCATGTTCGCCAGATTCGCGCAGGCAATCAGCAAAACAAGTCCCACGGCGGACAGCATCACGTAAAGAGTGAGCCGGAAATTGCTGACCATTTCATCGCGCATGCGCGTCACGGCAACGTTCTTGCCTTTGTTGCTGTCCGGAAATTTTTCTTCCAGGCGTGTTGCGATTGTGGTCATCTGCGCTTGAGCCTGCTCCAAACTGATCTCTGATTTCAGCCGCGCGACGACCAGATAGTTATGTGCCGAGCGCGAATCCGTTTCCGTATAAATCGTGTTGGCAGGGAACCAGATGTCCGTCTTGCCCGGATAATGGAAGCCGGGAGGCATCACTCCGACGATATCGAGAGTCCTACCGCTCAGCCGGACGGCATGCCCGAGGGCGTTCGAATTCCCGCCGAAATGGCTTGCGCTATAGGAACTGCTGATGATTACCGCACCGGAGCTTCCTTGCTTCGTCTCCTCGACGGTGAACTCGCGTCCCACCACGGGCTCAATTTTGAAAACGTGAAAAAACTCCCGAGTAACGACGGCAACGTGCGCATACTCGGCTACGGGTCCCGCGGTCACGGCTACGTCATCGTCATCATAGTACGCCATGCCTTCGAATGCCGTGTTTTGATCGTGCCAATCGTGGAAGTCGGGTGCCGATACATTGCCGTGCCCCGGCCGGCCTTTCCAGAGAGAGCCAAGAGTGACGATGCGGTCGGGGTCGGCGAAGGCCAGCGGCTTCAAGAGAACGGCGTTCACCACGCTGAACATCGCCGTGTTTGCGCCCATTCCCAGCGCCATGATCAGCACAGCGACCGCGGTGAAGCCGGGATTCTTCAGCACCATTCGAAAGGCGAATCGCAAGTCCTGGAATAGTGTTTCAAGTAGCGGAAGCCCGCGCCGTTCGCGGCATATCTCTTTGGTTTGCTCGACGCCGCCCAGTTTCATTTGCGCCTCCCGCCGCGCTGCCCCGCGGCTCATGCCCGATCGCAGATTGTCTTCGATGTGCATCTGGAGATGGCTTTCTATCTCCGCGGCAAGCTCACGCTCGCGGTGGTCTCTCCCGAAGAGTCCGCCCAGCCGCAACAGCCATCCACGCAGTCTTCTCATAACGCCCTCTGCCAGTTGTGACTTGGAGCTCAAACTTCTGGCATCCAACCTCTGAAAATCATTCGTAGCGCAGCGCCACGATCGGATCGACTCGCATTGCCCGCCGCGCCGGTATCCAGCAGGCCAGCGCCGCCACTCCCACCAAGAGAAACACCACACTCACAAAGGTTGCCGGATCGCTGGGTCTCACGTCGAACAGCATGCTTGCGAGAAATCGTGTGAGCGCGGCCGAGGCAGCCACTCCTAGAGCGACGCCGAAAACGACCAGGACCACCCATTGCCGCAGTAGAAGCGCAAAAACTTCCTGCGGTTGCGCACCTAAAGCCATGCGGATACCGATCTCGCGCGTTCTTTGCGCGACGCTGTAGGTCGTGACTCCGTAGATTCCCAGAGCGGAGAGAAATAGGGCCACGGCTGCGAACGCCGCGAGCAAGATCGAGGAGAACCGTCTGCCCTGCACGGAAAGCCCGATGTAGTCCTCGAGCGGCATGACCCGCGAAAGCGGCTGCGTTGGATCGAGAGCATGAATTGTCTGTTGCACGGCGGACGTCAAAGTGTCCCGCGGCCCGGCGGTACGAATGGTGAAAGTCATGTCGGAATCGGGGAACGGCCATTGCGCATGCGGGATGTAGAACTGCATGGTGGGAGCGATGTCCAGGCCAGAATGATGAACGTCCGCCACAACTCCGACCACTGTCCACCAGGGAAGATCAAGCCCGCCCAGCTTTACGCGCTTGCCAATAGGATCTTCTCCGGGCCACATGCTGCGGGCGGTGGTTTCATTGACCAATAGAGTTTGTTGGGTGGTCGAAGTATCGCGGTCGGAAATATCTCTTCCGCTGAAGAGCCGGATGCGCATGGCGTCGAGATACCCGGGAGAAACGCAGAACCGCTCCGCGCTTTCGTCGAGCTCGGGGTTCGCATGAATCTTCCCTTCGACATGGAAACCGTAGCGATCCACATTCCCGCCAAGCGGGATTTGGCTGGTCACCGCCGCAGATTGTACTCCGGGCAATGCGCGAATACTTGCCAGTGCACTCGCAAAGAACTGGCGCAGCTTCTGGTTGTCGTTGTAGCGTTGGCCTAGAACCGAGATTCTCATGGTTAAAACGTGATTTGGATCAAAGCCCGCCGAAACGCCGAGCACCTGCGAAAGGCTTCGCAACAGCAACCCAGCCCCGACCAGCAGCGTCATGGAAAGCGCAATTTCGGAAATCACCAGCAAATTGCGCACCCTCCGGCTTGTGCCGGTCGATGTCCCACGCGCGCCTTCTTTCAGCGAATCATGTAAGGTGGGTTTCGACAAACGAAATGCGGGCGCCAGACCGGAAAGGATTCCTGTAAGTAATGCCACGCCAAGGGTAAATAGCAGTACGTGCGAATCGACGGTCACTTCCCCCAAGCGCGGCAATTCGTCTTCCCCCAAAACACGCAGCAGTTGGGGCGTCCAATACACGAGAAGCAAGCCAGCCATCGCGCCCAAGGCAGCCAGCAAGCAATTCTCGACAAGCAACTGCCGCACGATTCTGATACGCGCCGCGCCTAGCGCGGTGCGCACGGCCATCTCCCTTTGGCGATGATTTGCCCGTGCCAACAACAGGTTTGCAAGGTTTGCACAGGCGATCAGCAGCACAAACGAAACCGCCCCGAGGAGAATGTAGAGCGCGGCGCTCACGTGCCCGACTAGATGGTCGCGCAGCGGTGTGAGGATTACGCCGGCTGCGGAATATTCCTTTGGATAATCTTTCCAAATCGCCGACGATATGGTGTCCATCTCCGCGTTTGCCTGCGTAAACGTGACCCCCGGCCGGAGCCGCCCGATGGCGACCAGATGCTGGCAGGTACGGCAGGCCCACGGCAACGACGCGTCGTAGCCCAGCACTCCCCAGATCTCCACGGGGCCGCCGTGCGGATCCATTGAGATTAACGACTGAAAATTGGCTGGTAGAACTCCGACGACGATGTAAGTTGACGCATTCAGGGTAATAGCTCTGCCGATGATGCGGGGATCCGAGTTGAACCGTCGTTGCCAGAGGCCGTTGCCGAGGATCACCACCTGACTTGAGGCAGGGAGGTCCTCTTCCGGCCGAAAATCTCGGCCGAACTGGGGATGAACGCCAAGCGTGCGGAAGTAATTGTTTGTCACCCGCAGTCCGCTCAACTGCTCCGGTTCGAGAGTTTGCAGCACGGGCGACCAGGAGCGGTACAGAGCCAATTCCTCAAAACTCTTGCTCTGCGCCCTCCAGTCCACATAGGTTGCATAACCCAGGTTGCCTGGTTTCCCTCGATCGTCCTTGCCCCAGACAATCGTGAGCCGGCTGGGCTCACGATAGGGCAACGGGCGCAAGAGAACTCCGTTTACGAGACTGAAGATCGCGGTGTTGGCGCCGATGCCTATCGCCAGCGTCAACACCGCCACCACCGTGAAGCCGGGATTTTTCAGGAGCATCCGACCAGCAAATCGCAAGTCCTGGAACAGGGTTTCAAGAAGGGGAAGCCCGCGCTGGGCCCGATAGTTTTCCTTAGTCTGTTCAATGCCCCCCAGCTTCATGAGCGCCTCCCGCCGCGCTTCGGTAGCGCTCATGCCCGCGCCCAGATTGTCTTGGATGTGCATCTGGAGATGGCTCTCCATCTCTGCGGCGAGCTCCCGCTCACGACGTTGCTCTCCAAATAGCGCGCCCAGCCGAAACAGCCATCCGCGAAGCCATTTCATGACGCCCCCTGCCACTCGCCATGCGAGTCTCTGAACACTTGTTTCAGCCCTCGGAAAACTCATTCTTTAGAAAGAAGGCCTAAACCCTGCAACCCTTCGACACTTCTTTCATGGTTCGTTGTGTGGTTCGGCGAACCAAGCGTTATTCGTTATTCGTATCTCAGCGCGACCATTGGATCTACGTCTGTCGCTCGGCGTGCGGGAAGCCAAGTAGCCAGCAGCGCGATTGCGAACAGCAGCAGGGAGACCCCCGCGAAAGCGACGGGGTCCAAGGGACTGAGTCCGAAAAGCGTCGCCGAAAGCGCGCGAGAGACGCAAGCCGAAGCGAAGACTCCCATCGCGATGCCGGAGAGAATCGGTCGGTATCCTTCGTCCACTACGAGCCGCAGCACTTGGATTCTTTGTGCCCCTAGGGCCATGCGGATGCCGATTTCCCGGGTTCGCTGCGCGACGCTGTAGCTGACCATGCCATACACGCCCATCGACGCCAGCAGAAGCCCGAGTACGCCGACAATGCTCGCGAGCAATCCTCCGATGCGCGAGACCACAAAATAAGGATCCATGGAAACCATCGTATATAACGGTGCGCCGATGACTGGGAGATTAGCGTCCACACGGCGAACCTCGCGGCCCATGGCCGCGAGTAATGTCGCGGGGTCGCCTTCGGTCCGCGTGAGCAAAGTGCTGGTCCACTGATGGGTTTGGGAGAGCGGCAAGTACAGGTAGGATTCATCGATTTTGCGCAGATCCATGCTGCGCACATCGCGGGCAATTCCGATCACTTCGCTGCTGGCCGCGAACGGATCTTTCTCGCCGGGGAACGACATGCTGGCGCGTTCGGAACCGATCTTCAAGCGCTTGCCAATTGGATCTTCGCCGGGCCAGAAGCGCCGGGCGGTGGCTTCGCTGATGACGACAACTGGCGCCTGCCCGTCGGCTTCCTGAGACGTGAACGTGCGGCCGCGAACGATGGGAATACCGAGGGTTTCGAAATAGTTTGGGGTAACGTAACTATAGCCCGCCCCGGGCGGTTCGCTTCCCTGCACACCGCGTGTAGAAGGCGCTACACCCACGGGGGCAACGGACACCCAGCGGATGCCGCCAATCGGACTGCGGGAAGCTTGGGTGACGGACTGAACGCCAGGGAGATTGGCGATCCTGAAGATGAGGTCGCGATTGAGTTGGAGCAAGCGCGGCTGGGAGTAATGCAGGTTCGCCGGATCGTACATTTCCAGGTACGCCACGCGCCGGGTCTCGTAACCTGGATCGATCTTGAGGGCGCGCTGCGAGCCGCGAAGGAGCAAAGCGGAGTTGATCAGCAGAACGAGGCAGGCGGCTATCTGGCCGGCGATCAGGATTCCGCGCAGTCGGGAACGATTAAGACGCTGCCCGAAAGCAGTGCCGTCTTCTTTAAGGGCAGAGTTAACGTCAGCCTTGGAGGCTTCGAAGGCCGGAGTGAGGCCAAAGGCAATTCCAGCTGCGCAGGAGACAAACAAGGTGTAGGCGAAGATGCGGATGTCGGGCGTGATCTCAAGAGCAATGGTGCCCCAGAACGACGGGAGAGCTGCAGCGATCTCCACGATCAAGAGGTGGAGCGTCCAGGTGGCCAGAGGGAGGCCCAGTGCTCCCGCAAGAAGTCCAAGCAGAATGCTTTCCGTGAGCAATTGGCGTAACAGCCGCCAACGACCCGCGCCGAGGGCAAGGCGCACAGCAATTTCCTTGCGGCGTGCGACCGCCCGTGCAAGCAACAGGCTTGCGACATTGGCACAGGCGATGAGGAGGAGCAAAGCAACGCCGGTCATGGCGGCAGCGACGACGGCCCACGCCTCAGGATCAAGTTCAGAGAGGTTATTTCGACCGGAGACAACGTTCACACTCATGTTGCGCTCAGCTTCGGGATACTGCGTTCGCAACTGGGCCGCGAGAACATTGAGTTCGGCTTGCGCATCGGAGAGCGAAACGCCCTGTTTCAATCGACCACTGGGAAAGCCGGCAACCACCAGGCGATTTTCGAATTCCTGGCTGGTCGTTGCTCCCAACGCGATTTTTGCGGTGAGGGGCGCCCAAAGATCGGGAACAGATGAGGCAGTGGCGAGGTAATCGAGCGACGTAACACCGACGACCGTGAAGGCGACCCCATTTAGATGCAGGACCGAACCCACGACTTTGGGGTCGGAGTGAAATTGTCGCTGCCAGGAATTCCCGCTCATCAGCACAACCGGCGGGGCATTGGCTTGATCGTCTTCGGGCAGGAGAATGCGGCCCAGAAGAGGAGTTGCTCCCAGCATTGGGAAATAGTTGCCGGAAACAAAAAAACACATGATGGGTTGAGCGCTGCCCTGAAGCAATTGCGGGAGCTGGAAGCCGGCGGCTCCGGCGATGCGGGGGGTGGCCTCCGGACTAGCGGCAGGCAGGTCGGAAGAAGTGACGGCCATGCCGAAGGCAAACAGAGAAAGATCAGAGAACGATCTGCTGTGGTCGCGATAGTAGAGGTAATCGGGATAGGAAAATCTGCTATCGCGTCCTCCGGGAGTGATGCGCGAGAGGACTGCCAGGCGGTCGGGATCCTCTACTGCTCGCGGGCGCAAGACAAGCGCGTCAAAGGCTGTAAAGAGCGCAGTATTCACCGCGATGCCGAGAGCCAGGGTCACCACGGCGACGCAAGTGAAGCCAGTGTTTTTCCGCAACATCCTCGCGGCGAAACGCAGATCTTGCACCAGGGCATCCACTAGTGGCAGCCCTCTCCGCTCTCGAACCATTTCTTTCGTTTGTTCGACGCCGCCCAGCTTGATCAGCGCCTTGCGGCGCGCTTCCCCTGCGCTCATTCCCGCGCTCAGGTTTTCCTCGATGTGCAGCGCGAGATTGCTTTCCATCTCGGCGGCGAGCTCACCCTCGCGCCGGTCTCGCTGGAATAGTTCACCCAGCCGCAACAGCCATCCGCGCAGCTTGCTCATAACGCCCTCGGCCACTTGCGATGCGAAGCCCTGAGCACCCGCTCCAGACCTCTGAAAATTATTCGTAACGCAGTGCCACCATCGGATCGACGCGCGTCGCCCGCCGAGCGGGTAGGTAACATGCTGCCAGCGCGACGCACAAAAGAAGCGCAGCTACCTCCGCAAATGTCATTCGATCGGTGGCCTGAACGCCAAACAACAATCCCGCCAGCGTGCGCGACAATGCCAGCGCCACAACGAACCCGATGGCCACCCCGAGAAGAGCAAGACTCGCGCCTTCGCGCAGAATCGTCTGCAAGATGTTCGTTCGGTGCGCTCCCAGGGCTATGCGGATTCCGATTTCATGCGTGCGCTGGCTGACGGAATATGCCATGACTCCGTAAATGCCGATCATTGCCAAAACCAGCGCGAGGGCCGCAAAAACGCCAAAAAGAACCGCGCGGAACCGCGAGCCTGCCACCGATTCGTAGAGCAGTTGATCCATGGTGCGCACGTGAGCTATCGCAAGCTGGTTGTCCAGCGACAAGGCTGCGGATTGAAGAACGGAAACGACCTTTTCCGGAGCGGACGCGCTACGGACGACGACGTACATTTCTCGGACAAACCACGGGCACCAGCCGGAATCGAAATAGGGAACATACATCGTCGGTTGATCCTTTTCGCCCAGACCTTGGTATTTCACATTGCCGACAACGCCGACAATCGTGTACCAGTCCCCTTTGGGGTTGTACTCGCCGGTTTGCACTCTTGTGCCTAGCGGGTCTTGATCCGGGAAATATCGCCGGGCCATATTTTCATTGATGACCAGGACATGTGTGGCAGGAGAACGATCCTGGTCCGAAAAAAGGCGGCCGCGAAACAGAGGGATGCCCAGAGTGGCAAAGTACTCCGTGCCGACGGGAATCTCGCCTATGGCCGGAGCAGGCTGGCCGGGCGTGTCAGGTTTACCTTCGGGGTGAAAAGGATTCGTGAGTTCGAGCAGGTTGGGAGGCAGGCTCATGGTTATGCTCGCCGCTTCAACTCCGGGAGAAATTTTGACGCGCTCAAGGAGTTGCTGGTAAATCGAGGTAACCTGTGGTGCGTTCGCGTAGCGCTCTCGCGGCAGGGTGAGCAGCGCGGTCACCATGTGAGAGGAATTGAAGCCCGGGTTCACGGATTGCAGGTGGGACAAAGTTCGAATCAGCAGGCCAGCTCCAGTCAAGACGACCAGCGCCAAGGAGAATTCGGCCACCACTAGCGCGCCGTGCAAGCGGCCGGCGCTCCGGCCTGAAGTTGCTGTCCGGCTTCCTTCTTTCAGCGACCGGCCGGGCGGTAAACCTGCGCAACGCAGTGCGGGAACCAATCCAAATACAATTCCGGTGACGATCGCAATCATCGCCGTGAACGAGAGGACGCGGCCATCAACAGTTATCTCCTCCATTCGGGGCAGCACGTCCGGGCTGAGGGCCAGAATGGTGCGAACCCCTCCGTAGGCCAGGGCCAGACCGAACAAGCCCCCCAAAACCGCCAAAACAACGCTCTCCGTCAGCAGCTGGCAAATCAATCTGCCACGGCCCGCTCCGAGCGCCGAACGGATGGCGAACTCGCGGATGCGCGAGCCAGAACGCGATAGATGCAAATTGGCGACATTGACGACAGCGATTAACAGCACAAAACCCACGGCAACGAGAAGAATCAGCAGAGCTTCGCTTGTATCACCGACCAGGAGGTCCTTCAGAGGCACGACCATGGTGCTGCTGTCGTCCGAAAGAGGAAACTGCTCGTGAACCTGTTTGGCGATGAGGGAAGCATCTGCGGCGGCCTGTGTTTCCGAAATGCCTGGCTTGAGGCGGCCAACGGTCAGCAACCAGTACGGCGGGCGCTGCTTGGCAGGCTGCAACTGAAGGATAGGCCACAATTCGTTATGCGGACCAAAATGAAAGTCCCACGGTAGAACGCCGATTACCGCATAGCTTTTGCCATCGAGCTTGATACTGCTGCCAACGGCCGCGGGATCGGCGCGAAGGAACTGTTCCCAGAAGTGATGGCTGACGAGAACGGAAAGGTTCCCTCCGATCTGGCCCTCCGCGGGAAGAAACGCACGTCCCAGAACCGGCTGCACGCCGAGCACGGAAAAGAAATCAGACGTGACCGACGTCCCTGGAATCATTTGAGGACTGCCGAGGCCCGTGAGTGTGAATCCGATGGTGGATGGAGAAATGGCGGCAACATGTTCGAATGCCCCTTGGCGCTCATCGAGAGCCATGAAATCGGCCACGCCCATCACCCCGCGATCCGTTCCCCGGCCGTGAAGAAAGAGCGACATGAGGCGCTCGGGCTGGCGATAGGGGAGCGGCTTCAGCATGACGCCGTTCACAACCGAGAAAATGGCCGTATTCGCACCAATACCGAGAGCCAGGGTGAGCACGGCCGCAGCGGTGAAGCCCGGGCTCTTACCCAGCATGCGGCAGGCAGAGCGTACATCCTGCAAAATTGTTTCCAGCAGGGGAAGACCTCTCCGGTCCCGGTAATTCTCCTTGGTTTGCTCGATGCCGCCGAGTTTCGTCAGTGCCTCCCGCCGTGCGATTTCCGGACTCATGCCCATGCGCAGATTGTCTTCGATGTGCATCTGGAGATGGCTCTCGATCTCCGCGGCAAGATCTTTTTCTCGCCGTTCCTTTCGAAACAGTTCGCCCAACCGCAACACCCAGGAGCGTACCAGCCTCATGCGGATTCCTTTCCGGGGGCCAGGAAGCGCGCCAGGATCTCCGTGGTCTGCTCCCACTCGCGCGCTTCTTTGTCCAGTTGTTTGCGCCCGGCGCGCGTGAGTTTGTAATATTTGGCTTTGCGGTTGTTGTCGGAGGTGCCCCACTCGGAGGAAATGTAGCCCTCTTGCTCCAGCTTCAGCAGGGCGGGGTAGAGCGTGCCGTAGTTCACGGCCAGCAGGTCGCCGCTGGTCTGTTCGATCCGGCGCGCAATCCCGTACCCGTGCAATGGCCCCAGCGCCTGTAGGGTCTTCAGCACCATCAAGGCCAGCGTGCCTTGCCAAACATCCGCTCGTTCACCCATCGTTTTTCTCCGGTAGCTTATATGGGATACCCATATCTATATGCCACCGTCCCTATGGGAATGCAATAGAAGAAACGAAAGACCCCGGCATTTTGTTTCCGGGTTTTTTCCTTTTTTTCCAGCGCCCCTCTTCTTGACTCTTCCGAAACTTCCCACTAGCCTCATCCGTCTACCTTTACGGTTGCCGGGGGACGGTTTCCTTTCAAAGCCTTCACGAGGAGTCTGGCATGCCTTCCAACCTGATTCTCAGGGGTGAACTAGCGGTCTGTTTCACGGCTCTTTTGACTCTCTTCGCTGCCGCACCGTCTCTTCAGGCACAAGGTGGCGAGCCGCAATACTTCGTCATCCGCGGCGCCAAAGTCGTACGCGTTTCCGGGCCGCCAGTCGAAAACGCCAGCATTGTCATCTCTCGCGGTCTCATAACGGCCGTGGGGAGAGACGTCGCGGTCCCGCCGGAGGCTTGGGTCATCGAAGGCCAGGGGTTGACCGTGTACCCGGGCCTGTTCGATTCATTCACTGATGTGGGGATTCCCGCTCCCCCGGGGACTGCTGAAGGTAGTCCGCGTGGCGCGCAAGAGAGCGCGCGGGGTCCGGAGGACCGGCCCTACTCGACGCCATGGCGTAGCGCCGCGGACGAGGTCAGCCTGAGCGACAAGCGCATCGAAACCTGGCGCAGCGCAGGATTCACCACCGTTGTTTCCGCGCCAAAGGGCGGAATTCTTCCGGGGCAGGCAGCGGTTCTGGATCTGACAGGCGAACGCGCCGGGGAGCTGGTGGTCAAATCGCCGGTGGCGATTCCCGTGGTATTTCAGACCTCGAGAGGATTCGGGGGCGGGTTTCCCAGTTCCATCATGGGCGTGCTTGCTTACCTTCACCAGGTCTGGCTGGACACCGAGTGGAGCACCAAGGCGCAGGCTGCTTACGAAAAGAATCCCCGCAGCGTGGCGCGGCCCCGTTATGACCGCACCGAAGCGGCGCTCGCCGATGCGCTGGAAGATCACGCGCTGGTCTTGATTCCTGCGAACAATTCAGTCCAGCTCCGCCGCGCCCTCGAACTGGTCGATCGCTGGCATGTCAATGGCGTCATTTACGGTGGACAGATGGCATACGAAGTTGCTTCGGAAATCGCCACAAAAAAACTTCCCGTGCTCGTGAATCTCAAGTGGCCCGAAGCCGACAAAGACGCCGATCCCGAGGACAAGCCATCGCTTCGAACGCTGCAGTTCCGCGACCGCGCACCGTCCTCACCGGCGGCGCTGGTCAAAGCCGGCGTCAAGTTCGCGTTTTATTCCGGCGGCATCACTGCGCCAAAGGACACCCTCAAAGCCGCGAAGAAATCGATTGACGCGGGCCTCGCGCCGGACGCGGCACTTCGCGCGCTGACGCTGTCGCCGGCGGAAATCTTCGGTGTCGCCGACCGCCTGGGCTCGCTCGAAAACGGGAAAATCGCCAATCTAGTCGTCACCGATGGTGATCTCTTCGAGGAAAAAACGAAGATCAAGATGGTTTTCGTCGACGGCCATCGGTTTGAAGTTCGCGAGCCGGAGAAACCCAAGGAGCCGCCGAAAGGCGACCTCACCGGTAAATGGAACCTTTCCTACACCACGCCCGATGGTCCCGAGCAAGCCACCGCCGACCTCGCCATGGACAGGGACGGCACCATCTCCGGCACCGTGACCAGCAAGCGCGGCACCGCCTCAGTCATTAGCGGATATTTGAGCGTGGACAAATTCAGCTTCACCATTAACATTCCGCTCGAGGGATCGACGGCGGACGTCATCTTCGCAGGCACGTTTGATGGGACTTCGTTGAAGGGCAGCATCAGCGTGCGGGGTCTCTCGCTCGAGTTTACCGGCGTCAAACCCAGCGCAGTTTCATCAGCGCTGGTCAACCGCGGAGGCGCACAGTGAGAATCTCGAAGGTGCTAAACGCGCACGGCCTGGGGACTTTGTTCCTCGGCCTTCTTGGGGTCCTGTGCCTAGGTTACTTTCCGCGTTCGGCAAGCGCAGCAAATCCGCCTGACGCGGCCGCCGTCATTCTGATTCGAAACGCCACTATCCTGACCGTCTCGCATGGGACGATCGAGCGCGGCTCCATCCTTATTAAGGATGGCAAGATCGCCGAAGTCAGCCAGTCCATCAATGCACCGAAAGACGCTCAGGTGATCGACGCCGCGGGGCAATTCGTCATGCCCGGCATTATCGACTGCCACTCCCACATCGCCGCGGAAAGCATCAACGAGGGCAGCGTTTCCGTCTCCTCGATGGTGAACATGGCGGAGATCTTGAATCCGGAGGACATCGACATCTATCGTGATTTAGCGGGCGGAGTCACGGCGGCGAACATTCTTCACGGCTCGGCCAATGCCATTGGCGGACAAACGCTGGTCATCAAGCTGCGCTGGGGGCAGCCCGCCGCGAAGTTGCCGTTCGAAGGCGCGCTTCCCGGCATCAAGTTCGCACTCGGCGAGAATCCCAAGCGCTCGAATTTCAGTATCCCGGGTCAGCCCCGGCGGTATCCTTCCACGCGTATGGGAGTCGAAGAGACCATTCGCAGCGCGTTTAGTGAAGCCCGGGACTACCAGAAATCGTGGCAGGACTATGGCAAGCGCCTCGCCGCTGGTGAAAAAAATCTCATTCCGCCGCGCCGCGATCTGCGCCTCGAACCGCTCGTCGAAGTGCTGGAAGGCAAGCGCTACGTTCACTCACACTGCTACCGGGAGGATGAAATCCTGATGCTCCTTCGCGTTGCGAAAGAGTTCGGTTTCAAAGTCCGCACCTTTCAGCACGTTCTTGAAGGGTATAAAGTCGCTGATGAATTGGCTACCGCCGGAGTTGGCGCTTCCACTTTTTCCGATTGGTGGGCCTACAAAGTGGAAGCCTATGATGCGATTCCGTACAACGCCGCGCTGATGACCCGCCGCGGCGTGGTCGTCTCCATCAATTCCGACGACGCCGAAGAAGCCACGCACTTGAATCAGGAAGCCGCCAAGAGCATGAAGTTTGGCGGCCTCTCGCACGACGAAGCGCTCAAGATGGTCACCCTGAATCCCGCCGTGCAGCTCGGCATCGACAATCGCGTGGGCACGATTGACGTGGGGAAAGACGCCGACCTCGCGATTTACAATCACGATCCATTGAGCGCTTATGCCGTTGTGCAGAAAACACTGATCGACGGTCGCGTCTACTTCGACCGCCAGCGCGACACGGCCGAACACTCCGAGCGCGAAAAAGAAAAGAAGGCGCTCATCGACAAATTTAAAAAATCCGCGGAAAAGAAGCCGGAAGACAAGAAGCCCGATGCTACCGTGCCCATTCTACAAAAGCCCGCCGAAAAGAAACCCGGAGAGAAAAAGCCGGAAGAAAAGAAGCCGGAAAAAAACCCCGGGCCGCCTCTCGAATCGGCGGCGCCCGTTCTGCCCGGGGGTGAGCGGTGAAGACGTCATCCATCATTCGCCGTATTGGACTGATGCTCGCCGCGGTTTGCGCTCTGTCTGGGCGGGCATGCGCGCAATCGCAGCCTTCCGCTACTTACGCTCTGACTCATGCGAAAATCTTTACGCTCGCTGGGAGTGCCATCGAAGATGGCACGCTCCTCATTCGCGATGGAAAAATCGCGGCCGTTGGCGTCGGCATTGAGGTCCCTGCAGAGGCCCAGGTGATCGATGCAAAAGGACTGCAGGTCTACCCGGGAATCTTCGACTCGATCACCCAGATGGGGTTGCGGGAGATCGGGGCAGTCAGCGCCACCGTGGATTCGACGGAGACGGGAAATTACAACCCGGACGTTGTTGCAGCCGCGGCCGTGTCTCCCTCGAGCGAGCACATCCCCGTCACCCGCGCCGCGGGTATCACCGAAGTTCTTGCCGTTCCCGGCGGCGGCGGCTTTGACTCGAACGGCTCAGGCGGCGTGATTGGCGGACAAGCCTCGGCCATTCACCTCGCCGGTTGGACCATCGACGAAATGCTCATCAAGAAGAGCGCGGCGATGGTGCTCAATTGGCCGGAGATCGAAACGCACACTTTTGACTTGACCACTTTTTCGCGAAAGGAAAAGCCCTTCAGCGAGGCCAAGCAGGAATACGACAAACAGGTGAATGAGATCACGGACTGGGTGGAGCGCGCCCGGCACTACGCCCTGGCAATGGAAAAGGGCTCCGCCGCCAGGTACGATCGCGACCTGAAGCTCGAAGCGCTTGCCCCGGTTGTTCGCGGCGAGCTGCCGCTCCTGGTCTTTGCGGACCGCTCACGCGAGATCCGCAATGCAGTTGAGTTTTGCGACAAGCAGGGTCTGAGGATGATCCTTGCCGGCGGTTCGGAGGCCTACAAGGTTAAAGACCTCCTCCGTTCCAAAAGCGTTCCGGTAATCCTCCGGCCGTTACTCACGCTCCCGCTCGACGAGGACGATTCCTACGATCGGTTGCTTTCCCAGCCGGCGGAGCTTGCAGCTGCCGGCGTGAAGTTCGCCTTCGCGAGTTTCGATAACTCTTTCGCGCGACGGTTGGGACAAAATGCTGCAAACGCCGTCGCTTATGGCCTGCCGTATGACGAAGCGCTCAAGGCCGTGACGCTTTATCCAGCGCGGATTTTCGGGCTCGACGGTCAAATCGGGACCCTCGAACAAGGCAAAATCGCCAACCTCATCGTGACCAACGGCGACCCGCTTGAACTGACCACTGACGTCATGTACCTCTTCATTCGGGGGCAGCGCACGTCCATGGACAACCGGCATCTCCGCCTCTACGAGAAGTACTCGAAACGGCCAAAGGCGCAATAACTCCAGCCAGGGTTGCACCCATAGAGGTTTGCCGCCGCGGCGGGCTGGGCCCCTACCAGGTGCTGTGCCGTGTCCCTGCCACCCAAGAATTGTGGGAAACTTTTTCGTCAGAGTTGCGTTCCTATAGTTGGACCTCATGCGCACACGTCTGTTCATCGCATTTATCGCATGCTTGCTCACCGGCGGGGCCGATCCCGCCCGCGCCCAGGAAGCGGGGAGGATTGTGGAACAGTACGTGAAGGCCGCAGGAGGTGGCCGGGCACTGGCCAAAATCCAGACGTTGACGCTCGAAGGGACCTTTACGAGTGTCGACGGGAAGTCGGGGACGTACACGTTGGATACCAAGCTACCGAATCGCTACTACTCGGAATTGCTGGTTGGGGAAAAGAATCTGATCGAGGCGTACAACGGGAAGTCCGCGTGGCACCGCAATGCAGCAGGTGAGCTTGGCACGCTGGTGGGTCCCGAAGGGATGCAACTGGAAGCGGCAGCGCAATATTACAATTCGCGGCTGCTCAATCTCAAGAAGAGCAAGGTCACATTGGCGCCCGTGGGACACGCAGAGGTGCGCGGGAAAGATGCGCTCGAAGTCGAGGTAACCACGGCTACGGGTGTAAAGCGACAAGCGTTCTTCGATCCGCAGACTCACCTCATCGTGAAGGAGGCGGCGACCGTTGGCGGTGTGGAGGAAGAGATCCTCTATGACGACTACCGAACCGTTGATGGCGTGAAATTACCTAACAAGATCGAGCTGCACCGGGGAAACGAGAAATACGTCATCAGCGTGACACGCGCGGTGATCAACGGAACCGTCGGCGAACGCGTCTTTGATTTCCCGATCAAATCACAAGTCAAATTGCCGGACCTGAAGGCGCTGTTCAAAGAGATTGACGACAATCAGAAGGCCATCGACAAGATCAAGGAGAATTATGCCGGGTCGCAGTCCGAGGAGGAGACGGAGTTCGAGGGCGACGGCCGAGTGAAGAAGCGCGAGGCCAACGAGTACACTTTTTTCTATCTCAGCGGGCAGGAAGTGACCACGCGGGTGAAAAAAGACGGCAAGCCCCTGAGCGCAGAAGAACAGAAGAAAGAAAACGAAAAGACACAGAAACGCATCGAGGAGCTGCAGAAGCGCAAAGTCAAGAAAGAAGCCAAAGAGGAAAAGGCCAAAGAAGAAGGGAAGAGCGACGAAAAAGAGGAGCCGGGGATTGAGGTATTCTTGCGGGCATGCCAGTTCGTGAATCCGCGCCGCGAGCGCTTTCGTGGGCAGGATGTGTTGGTTTTCGATTTCGAGCCGAATTCCGAGTTCAGGCCGCACAAGATGGTGGAAAAGTTCGCGCAGAAGCTCGCCGGCGTTGTGTGGATCGACGAGAAAGCACACGACGTGGCAAGGCTGGAGGCATATTTTACCGGCGATATGAAGATTGCCGGCGGTTTGCTGGCGAATCTGCAGAAAGGCACCAGCTTCGTTTTTGAGCAGGCCTATGTGAATAACGAGGTGTGGCTGCCAACCTACATGGAGGCGCACGTTGGAGTGCGCTTCCTGCTGGTGAAGGGGATTAAGGCCAGCGTAGTAACGCGCTATTGGGACTATAAGAAGTTCAATGTGGAGACGCTCTCCACGATCGCTAAACCCCAGGGAGCGACCGATGCGCCCACGAAGCCCCCACGTTGACCTCCTCCCCGGGCTAAAGTCCGGTGATTCCTACTGGTTCCACGCCTAAGCGATGGATACCTTCGGTGGGTTCCTGCCACTTACCGCATGCCAAGGTTGCGAACAGGCTAGCGAGGCGAGTCCCGCCTCTCGGATTCCCAATCCAGTCCCATCTATGTGTGCTACAGCAACGCCGCGCCGGACCAATTTTCCTGTTGCAATCGCAGTTTCTTGAGTCTAGTATTGCGCCTCTGTTGTCCCCCAGTTAACAGGCGGGGACTTGGTCGAAAGTAGCGCCCGCGGCTATTCTAAGACCTAACGTTCGCAACGACTCCCGCCCGTAAAGACCTGCACGTTTGCACGGTGATATCTCCGTGCCTAAGGCAGGCCGTGTGGGAACATGTTGAAACAGTCCGCTTCTCCTTCGAGAAGGTTCACGTCGCGAGTCAAGACGCCGCCATCGGGGGTGTGGGTCGATTGGCGCTGTGCCGGACGTGAAGACATTTCACGAGTTCGGAATATGAGTTTGGGTGGTCTGTTTTTAGAGACTCCAACGCCAAGGAACTTGGGTTCCGCGGTCAATCTGGAATTTCTAATTGAGGAGGGACAGATCAGGGCTGACGCTGTTGTCATGCGCGTAGAGCCAGGTGATGGACTGGCACTGAAGTTCACAGGGGTGATTGATGAAGACCGCTCACGTCTAGCCAGTTTGATGAACAGGCTTCGCCAATCGTCCTGATTTAAGTGGCACAACAAAATTCCCAATTCTGTTCTCCGTCTCGACACTTTCCCGCGACAACCGGATAGGGATCAGCGCCTTCTATGGCTGAAAATAGATTCTGACGAAGGTGGAACCTACCGCAGAAGTGGGTCTTCCTCAAACAATTACTTTGCCTGTTTAAACAACCCACTTTATCTTTGGCTCTTGCACGGGCGCGCTCCGCTCGAGCTCCGCTCGAGACTCCTTGACCACGGCTCCAGCAGGAGATAGCCTCTTTCGCGAAGGGCTTGGCATTCAACTTCGCCCTAGGAGGTTGCCCATGGTTGCCCTCACTGCTCTTTGGTTCCCGATTATTCTGTCAGCGGTCATCGTCTTCGTCGCCAGCTCCATCATGTACATGCTTCTGCCTTACCACCGCAGCGACTACCAGCAGCTCCCCGAAGAAGACAAGCTTCTTGCCGCCCTGCGAGCGGCGGGCTTAAAGCGGGGACTCTATCATTTCCCTTTTTGCAGCCACAAAGAGATGAAGTCGCCCGCCATGGTGGAAAAACTCAAGCAAGGTCCGGTGGGTATGCTAACCGTGTTTCCCAGTGGCCCACCCGCCATGCCCAAGTTCCTGGGGATGTGGTTCGCCTATTGCCTGGTCATCGGTTTCTTCGTCGCCTATCTCACGGGGCACACGGTCGCGCCCGGCGCACACTATCTGGCGGTCTTCCGCGTGGCAGGTACTGCGGCGTTCCTCGCCTACGGCCTGGGACATCTGAGCAATGGCATCTGGAAGGGCCAGGCATGGGGAATGACCCTGAAGGAAGTCTTCGATGGACTCGTCTACGGCTTGCTGACCGCGGGCACCTTTGGGTGGCTTTGGCCGCACTGAAACTCAATCGGAAGGTATCAGAGCGAAGCAATGATTTTCGGACGCACGGTTTCTTCGGTTCAGTTTGCGCGATCCGGGCCGGGCTTCTATTCTTCACTGCTGCTTATCGTCTGGTTTGTTTGCAGGCCAGCGGACCGCGGCAATGCGAAGCTGTCGATTCCTAATGCAGCCAACCAATGCCTTGAAGGAGGCCCATGCGACGCAATTCTTTACTTGCTGTTTTCGTGATGAGCTTAGCCGTGTTGGCGGGCGCGAACGCGGATTCCCGCGGACAGGCGCAGCCAGCGGCCAAGAAGGAAGAAGCGCCGCTGCGCGTCGCATTGGCGGGACTGGCGCACGGACACGCGTTCGGATTCTTCGATCAGTTTCAGAAGCGCACGGACTTGCAGGTGGTGGGAATCGCGGAAGGCGATCATCAGCTCGCGGCACATTTCGCGAAGAGCTATGGCTTGGCACCGGGTCTGTTCCATTCCGATCTGGAGGAAATGCTGAAGGCGACGCATCCTCAGGCGGTACTCGCGTATACCAATACCTACGATCATCGCCGCGTGGTGGAGATCTGTGCGCGGTATGGTGTCCCAGTAATGATGGAAAAGCCGCTGGCGGTCAGCCTTGAAGATGCGCTGGCCATCGAGAAAGCGGCGCGCGCGGGTAGGATTCATGTCTTGGTGAATTACGAAACGACCTGGTATCGCAGCAATCAAGCGGTCTACGACCTGGCGCACGAAAGCGCCATTGGGGGAATTCGAAAGATTGTGGTGCACTCGGGCCATCGCGGCCCGAGAGAAATCGGAGTCGGGCCGGAGTTTCTCGCCTGGCTCACCGATCCCAAATTAAACGGCGCTGGCGCACTGTTTGATTTTGGCTGTTATGGCGCGGACCTGGCCACTTGGCTGATGGATGGCCACAGACCGGACTCCGTAACCGCCGTCACGCAGCAAATCAAGCCGGATGTCTACCCGCGAGTGGATGATGAAGCGACCATCATCTTGACGTATCCAAACGCACAGGCGATCGTGCAAGCTTCCTGGAATTGGCCGTTCTCAAGAAAAGATATGGAAGTGTATGGGCAGAAGGGCTATGCCATCACCGTCGGGCGTGACACCGTGCGTGTGCGGCGTCTCGAGGAAGTGGAGACGTCGACCGATGCCAAGCCACTGGAGAAAACAAAGGAAGATTCCGTTTCCTATTTGCGAGCGGTGCTGTTAGGAGGCTTGAAACCGGACGGACAATCTTCTCTCGAGACGAATGTGATTGTGACGGAAATACTCGATGCGGCCAGACAGTCCGCAGCCACGGGCAAGACCGTTTCTCTAGCAGAAACACGCTAGTGCCAGCCTGATACGCCTTATGATTTTACGGAAACGGGGCGGTCCAGCACCTCGCGGACTCTTTGCGCGAGCACGTGCGGCGTAAAAGGCTTTTGGAGGAAGGAGATTCCTTCCTCAAGTGTCCCGTCTTGCGCGATCACGTTGTACGTGTAGCCGGACATATACAGCACTCGCAGATTGGGGTAAAGCCCCGTGAGCCGCTTGGCCAGTTCGCGTCCGCTGATTCCCGGCATCACCACGTCCGTCAAGAGCAGATGGATTTCGGCGCCTTTGTTTACGGCCAAGCGCACCGCGTCTTCCGGCGAAAGTGCTTCGATCACCTTGTACCCTCGCGCGGTGAGAACTATCTGCGTCAGTTCGCGAACCGCGGGTTCGTCTTCCACAAGCAGGATGGTTTCATAACCCTTGTGCGTCGTGGATGCGGGCGTTTCCGCCACCGACACCTCGACGGCATCCTTGACGCGCGGCAAATAAACCTTGAAGGTCGTGCCTTTTCCCAGCTCGCTATACACCCAGATGTAGCCGCCGCTCTGCTTCACGATGCCGTACACGGTTGATAGACCAAGTCCGGTGCCCTGGCCGCTCTCCTTGGTAGTGTAGAAAGGCTCGAAAATGTGGGCGACCGTGTCGGCCGTCATGCCGATGCCAGTATCCGTTACCGCCAGCAGGACATAGGGTCCCGGACGGACAACCGCAAGGTCGCGGGTATACGTCGAATCGAGATCGACGTTGCTCGTTTCAATCAGGATCCGGCCGCCGCTCGGCAAGGCATCACGTGCATTCACGACCAAATTCATGACTACCTGCTCGATCTGACCGGGATCTGCTTTGATCGCTCCGACGTCTTTCGACACAAATGTTTTCATCTCGATGTTTTCGCTCATTAATCGCCGCAGCAGCTGGTCGAGATTCATCACGATGGCGTTGAGATCAAGGATTTTTGGCCGCAGAACCTGCTTGCGGCTGAAGGCCAGCAACTGCCGAACCAGCGCGACCGCGCGATCAGCAGCTTCTTCGATGCGCCGGATGTGGCCGCGCAACTCCGGCCGGTCCGGGCAGCGGTTCATGGCCATTTCGATGTAACCCTTGATGATCGTCAGAAGATTATTGAAATCGTGTGCGACACCTCCTGCCAGTCGACCCACGGCCTCCATCTTGCGCGCCTGCAGTAATTGGTTTTCGAGCATTTTCCGGTCGGTGATATCGACGATCAGGCCTTCCATAACGGGATGACGGTCGCTGCCGCGCACCACGACGGCCGTATCACTGACCCACATGATCTGCCCGTCCTTGCGCGTAACGCGGTACTCGGCCTGGAATGGCTCGCCGCGCGCGCTGGCTTCCTCCGCGGCATGAATGATGGGATGATCTTCGATGGAGACGTGGCTTATCCAATCTCTCGAGTTCGAAAGCCATTCTTCCGTGGAATAGCCAAACATCGTTTCGATTTGGGGGCTGACGTAGAACCATTGGCCATGGATGCCGAGTTCCGCGATGTAGCTAATGGCGGCGACCTGCTCGACCAGCATGCGGTATTTGATTTCCGTTTCGGCGCGGGCACGCTGGGCGCTCACCCGTTCGGTGATGTCGCGGGTCACGCAAATCCTGCCGCCATCGGGCAGGGTGGTAACGGCCATTTCCGTCGGGACCTCCGTTCCGTCGCTGTGATGCACGGTCAGCGGCCCGAACCACCTGCCATGTTTCTTCAAGGCTTCCTGAACCTCCGACTCTACCGGGGCGGTATCCCCGGGGCCGGAAGCCTCTCGCCATGACTTGCCCAGCATTGCTTCGCGATTGGTATTCCCGATCATCCGCGCGTAGGTCGAGTTGACATATATGTATTTCCCTCCGGCATCGAGAATGGCCATCCCGTTAATGGCCGAGTCCATCGCCAACGTATTTCGCCGCGCGATCTCCGCGCTATCCGATTGACGGTATTCGCTAAGCCCCAGTCGCGTCGCGAAGCACACGATGGACAGCGCCAGGAGCGCGAAGCCGGTGCGACGCCATTCTGGCCCGAGTTGTACGACCAGGGCGACAACAATTAGGGGCGGTAGTGCCAGCGATACGTTTTTGGCGGCCAGCCGGGCGAGATTTTTCTTGGCATGCGGGGCAATGGCCCCCTGCTCCTCCGGTTCCTTCCAGCCCGCAGCCCAGAACGCTCCTAGCAGGAACGGCGCCGTCCAATAAAGGTCATAGGGTGTGCCCGTTGGAACGTGACGGACAGCTTGTAAGTAATCGGCGATTCCGGAGCAAACTGTATAGATCACCAGAAAGAATGCCAATCCTCCATACAGCTTGCGCAGCCGCCGCGTTGGCGCGCTCAACATCCGAATTACCGCGGTTGCCGCCAGCGCGATATTGATCTCGTCAAATATCCAGGTCGGCAGCGGGTCACCGGCCGTAACCGAGTCGCCACGAAGCAGTTGCACGTAATTAAGACCCAAGAAAACGGACAAGAAAACGATAGCGATCTGTAGCGAATCCAGCCGTGTCTCCAGATCGAAACTTGGCGAGTCTCTTTCTTGATCGAGGAATAGCGCGATGGCGAAGAAGATTCCCTGAACGTCGAAGAGGATGCGCACGACAGAGTAGTTCGGCACCACCAGGTGCAACCAGTTCTCGTAGTACATCCAGCCGATATCTGCTATGCCCCAAGTGGCCATGCCACAGCCGGCCAGCAACCAGAACGGACGGCTCAGGCCCCACCCCCGGCGCGACGCGCTAAAACAAGCCGCCGCCGCAAGGCCGCTGGAAAAAATTTGAAGTGAATTGCCGAGCACGCCCGCCGCAGTAGATGTGCCGAGCGTCAGCATGCCCACAATGTGAAAGCCGACAACGACACATGCCAATACCATCACCTTGCGGAACATCCTCAGAGGCTCCTTCGAGGGTCTGCCGAGTGGTTCTATGTCCTCAGTCTAGGGCAGCTTCAGGAAGGAGAGCGAAGACTTAAACAGGGAAGTTCCAAGATGGGAAATGTCCCCGGAGAAACCGAAGCCATTCGGCAGCCTTAGTGCATGGTTCTTTATGAGAAGGCGAGCAGTCAACCGGCCCGCTTAGCGGCCCTCTAAGGGGTAACGATCCTGAGACTGTATCGCAGCGGCCACACGGCGGCGCAGAGCGATGGTGTCCACCGGAGCGCGCTTCGCGAAACGCTTTAGGACGGCCATCTGGGTGGTGAGCATATCGCCTTCGTGGATAGCGGCGATGGCGCGCTTGGCTTCGTGCTCAACGCGCTCGGCGGCGTCGTTGATGAATACGCGCGCAGAATCGATCATATTTTGCGATGCCGGCTCACCCTTGGTCGCTGCAGCTTTTTGCGCGCGCAGCATGCAGGATTCCATCGCGTAGATTTCCATGACCACGTTCGAAAGCGCGCCGATCAGTTCCTGCTCGTCGGCCAGCTTTTCGCGAAATTTCTGGACCGCGCCTCCGGCCGCTTGCAGAAACATTTTCTTGGAGTTGGCGACGACGCGGGCTTCGCCCGCGAGAACGCCTTCCGGGGCCTCCTCGAAGGAAGGTCCGGCGAGGATTTCATCCGCCAGCTTCATGGCCGCGGGAATTAGCGGGAGCTGCCCACCCATCGCGCGCTTCATCAGCATTTGGATAATGAGCATGCGGTTGATTTCGTTGGTGCCTTCAAAGATGCGGTTGATGCGCGAGTCGCGGTACGCGCGGCAAACGGGATAATCTTCGTGGAATCCGTAGCCGCCGAAGATTTGCACCGCTTCGTCCACGACAAAATCCAGCATCTCGCTGCCGTAGACCTTGGCGATGGAGCTCTCGATGGCATATTCCTCCAGAACTTTCATGGTGTTCTGAATCTTATCTCCAGAGCCCGAAGCCGCCGCCATGGCCGCCTCGATGTTTCCTGCCGAGCGGTATACCATCGATTCCACCGCGAAAATCTGTATGGCCATCTCCGCCAGTTTTTCTTTCATCAGGCCGAAATCGCCGATCTGTTTTCCAAACGCTTTGCGCTCCTTCGCATATTTTGAAGAAGTCATCAGCACATGCTTTGATCCGCCAACGCAAGAAGCGCCTAGCGTAAATCGCCCGGCATTCAGGATATTGAAAGCCACGATGTGCCCGCGGCCGATCTCATGTAACAAGTTCTCTTTAGGAACCATGCAGTTTTCCAGGAAAATCGGAGTCGTCGAGCTCCCATGGATGCCCATCTTGTGTTCTTCATTTCCGGGCTTGAATCCTGGAAAGGTGCGTTCGACGATGAAGGCGGTGAATTTTTCACCGTCTATCTTCGCAAACACAAGGTAAACGTCGGCGAAGCCGCCATTGGTGATCCACATCTTTTGTCCGTTGAGGATATAGTGCGTTCCCTGGGCGTTGAGTTCCGCCCGTGTCAGCGAGTTCTGCGCGTCCGACCCCGCTTGCGGCTCCGATAAGCAGTACGCGCCGATCCACTCGCCGGTGGCCAGCTTCGGCAAATATTTTTTCTTCTGCGCTTCGGTGCCAAAATACACGATCGGCAATGTCCCAATGCCCGCATGCGCGCCGTGCGTCACCGCGAACCCGCCGTAGATGGAGAGTTTTTCGGTGAGAACGGTGGTGGAAATCTTGTCCAGACCCGCGCCGCCATATTCCTCGGGAACACCGCCACCCATCAAGCCGACTTCGCCGCCTTTTTTCACCAGCTCGGCCATCAATCCGGCCTTCTTATTTTCGAGTTCTTTGATGAAAGGAAAAACTTCCTTCAGGACAAATTCCTCAGCCGTCTGCCCGATCAGCTTCTGATCGTCCGTCAGGTCCGCGGGCGTAAAGATGTCGCCCGGTTGCGGCGATTCCAGGAGAAAGCTGCCTCCCTTTGCGGCAGGCTTGGTGAGGGTAGCGGTGGCCATCTTGGTCGCTCCTAGCGGGGGACGCTTGCAATAAATGGGATTTGGTCAGACCTTGGCTTAAAGTGGGACGCCCTGACCCTTCCAACCCATCTTACGCCCGCAAAATGATGCAGTAAACATCGTTAAGTTGCCGGTGTCGAATCGGTTTTCACTCACGGTGCGACACCGCCCCTAGTCTCTGCAGGTGGTGCGCGGTGGCAAACCAAGGATATAATCCAACGCCATCTTACGCACCACTGAGGAATTCCTATGAGGCTGATCGATCAGATTCGTGCTCTGCTGTCGCTCGCGCCCGTGCTGGGCGTCCTCTTGTTCCCCAAACTCATCGCCGCCCAGGCTCCGCCGCCATCCGCTCCCGCCACCTTGCCCAACGAAACGCCCGCCAAATTGAATCCCGTCACCGATAGCTTCGATTACCTGCGGCGCGAGGTGATGATCCCCATGCGCGACGGCGTAAAGCTGCACACCGTCATCCTCGTCCCCAAAGGAGCCAAAAACGCGCCGATCCTGCTGACCCGCACACCCTACGACGCCACCGATCTCACCTCCCACGCGCGCAGCTCCCACCTCGGCCCGATCTTGAGCGGCTATGACAACGCCACTGAGGTCATCGTCGAAGGCGGTTACATTCGGGTCGTCCAGGATGTGCGCGGCAAGTACGATTCGGAGGGCGACTATGTGATGAACCGGCCGCTGCGCGGGCCGTTGAACCCCACACTGGTCGACCACGCCACGGACACCTACGACACTATCGACTGGCTGGTGAAAAACATCCCGGAAACCAACGGCAAGGTCGGCATCCTGGGGATTTCTTACGATGGGTTCACTCCGTTGATGGCCCTCGTCAATCCGCATCCGGCCCTCAAAGTGTCCGTGCCGATGAACCCTATGGTCGACGGGTGGATGGGCGACGATTGGTTCCACTACGGAGCGTTTCGACAACAGAATATGGCCTACATCTACGAACAGGAGGCCAGTCGCGACAACAAGGCCAAATGGTGGACCAGCCACTTTGACGATTACGACGAATTCATGCAGGCCGGCTCGGCTGGTGAGCTGGGCCGTCGTCATGGCCTCGAACAGGTCGGCTTCTGGCGGAAAATTCTCGAACATCCCAGCTACGACGCCTTTTGGCGCGAACAGGCGGTGGACCGTGTGTTGGCGGCGCAACCCCTAAAAGTGCCGGTGATGCTGGTGCACAGCCTCTGGGATCAGGAGGACATCTATGGCGCGATGGCCGTCTACAAAGCGATCAAACCGAAAGACACGGACAACCACAAGGTCTTTCTGGTCCTGGGGCCTTGGCATCACGGCCAGGAGATCGATGACGGCAGCACGCTCGGCGCCTTGAAGTTCAACAGCAATACCTCACTCTACTTTCAGCGAGAGATCCTGCGGCCCTTCCTTGACCAATACCTCAAGGACGGCGCCCCCCAGGCGGACCTCCCGCCCGTCTCTGCCTATGAAACCGGGACGAACAAATGGCGGCGTCTGCCCGCTTGGCCTTCAGGCTGCGCCAGCGGCTGCACCGTGCGACCCACGCCTCTCTATCTCAACGCTGGTTTGAAGCTCAGCTATGTTGCACCGGCGCCAAGTGATCCTGCCTTCGACGAATACGTCTCCGACCCCGCCAAGCCCGTGCCCTTCCGCCCACGTCCTAGCCAACCCATGGGCTACTCCAACGGCTTGACCTGGTCCCAGTGGCTCGTGGACGACCAGCGGGAAGCGTCCGGCCGCCCGGACGTAGTCGTGTTCGTCTCCGCTGTCCTGGACGCACCCGTGAAGATCAGCGGGCCACCCGTCGCCAATCTGGTTGCCTCCACGAGCGGCACCGACTCCGACTGGGTGGTCAAGTTGATCGACGTCTATCCCGACGAGGTGGCCGGCCAGCCGACCATGGGCGGCTATCAATTGATGGTTTCAGCTGACATCTTCCGCGGCCGCTACCGCGAGAGTTTTGAGACGCCCAAGGCCATTGCCTCCGACAAGCCGCTCCTTTATCGCTTCGCGCTTCCCAACGCAAATCATGTCTTCCTCCCCGGCCACCGCATCATGGTCCACATCCAGTCCGCCTGGTTTCCGCTCTACGACCGCAATCCCCAGACGTTCGTTGCCAACATTTTCTGGGCCAAGCCTGGTGACTATCGCCAAGCCACTCAGCGCATCTACCATGCGCCCGGCCAAGCAAGTTTCATTGAGCTGCCGATGGTCTCCGCACCGTGAGGTCTAGCCGTCCGGAGGCCGCGCCCCGCGTGACTCTTCGCCGTCGCCCCTGTTATCCTCTAGCCTCTAATTTCGCTAGCGGAGAAACTCATGCGCAAGACTCTGTCTTGGATTCTTTTCCTCGCCTCTGCTGTCAATTCCCCAGCCCAGCAGACGCCACCCGCTTCCC
>Ga0209267_1000427_pt1 | contig 30713 bp, 26 predicted proteins | sample GraSoiAngelo_137_FD_185894 | JGI IMG/M metagenome (GOLD analysis project Ga0209267, IMG submission 185894) | Grasslands soil microbial communities from the Angelo Coastal Reserve, California, USA - 14_0929_09_30cm (SPAdes) (version 2) | ecosystem: Environmental > Terrestrial > Soil > Grasslands ... | reverse complement strand
GCGATGCATCGCCGCGACCTCCGTGGATTGATCTCGCGGCCAACGGTTGAAGAGGCGAAGAAATATCGCGTCTCGATCGATTCAGACATTGATGCTCTGGTTTCCAATGCCGATGAGAAATTGTTTCGCGAGATTGAACCGATCCTGACCCTTGGAATCCATCACGAGCAGCAACATCAGGAGTTGCTCATCACCGACATCAAACATGTTTTCGCGCAGAACCCACTCTATCCGGTGTTCCGTCAGCACAAAATCGAAAACGATAAGGTCGATATAGACCCGCTGAAGTTTGTCGAATTCGATGAAGCGACGGTTGAGATCGGCCACGACGGGAGCGGATTTGCTTATGATAACGAAGGACCACGCCATCGCGCTCTGGTTCTGCCTTTCTCGCTCGCGGATCGACTGGTCTCTAACCGCGAGTATCTCCAATTCATGGCTGACAATGGTTATTCACGCCCGGAGTTTTGGCTGTCGTTAGGCTGGATCACCGTTAACGAACAGAACTGGCGCGCGCCGCTTTATTGGATCGAGCGCGACAGCGAATGGTGGAATTTTACATTGTCCGGTTTGCGCAAGATCGACCCGAACGAACCGGTCACGCACCTCAGTTATTTCGAAGCTGATGCCTACGCGAACTGGGCCGGCGCCCGGTTGCCGACAGAATTTGAATCGGAGCGGGCGGCGGCAAAGATCGACATCGACGGAAATTTCGTCGAAAGCGAGCGGTTTCACCCGGCACCGGCGCGGCGGCGCGCCAGCTCCAACGGCGATTTTCAACAAATATTCGGAGATGCCTGGGAGTGGACCCGAAGCTCTTACTCACCATATCCCGGTTATCGGGCGGGTCCGGGCGCGCTTGGCGAATACAACGGCAAGTTCATGTGCAATCAATACGTGCTGCGTGGCGGTTCCTGCGCGACGTCGCGCACCCACATTCGCAAAACCTATCGGAACTTCTTTCCACCCGATAAACGGTGGCAATTCACAGGTATCCGTTTGGCGGGCGATCTCTCGTGAACAACAAAATCACTTCTGTTGTTGCAGGCGCGACGAAAGAAAACTTTCGCGAGGAAGTCTTGGCCGGACTTTCACAATCGCCCCGGCAACTGCCGTACAAATTTTTCTACGACGAGCTTGGCGCCCAGTTGTTCCAACAAATTTGTGATTTGCCCGAGTACTACGTTACTCGAACAGAGATCGAGATTTTACGTTTGCACGGCGCAGACATGGCAAAGGCGATCGGTCCGCAAATCGAATTGATCGGCCTCGGCACCGGTGCCGGAACAAAAACACGGATCCTGCTCGAAGAGTTGCACGATCCGGCTGTTTACGTGCCAATCGACATTTCGAAAGAGCAGCTTGAAAAATCGTCCGCTCGGTTTCGGGAAATGTTTCCCGCCCTGCAAGTCCTGCCGGTCTGGGTTGATTATCTGGAACCATTCGAGTTGCCATTGCCGCGCCGACTCTCTTCTCGGACCGTCATTTACTTTCCCGGGTCGACCATTGGCAATTTCGAGCCCGAAACCGCGAGCGAGTTTCTCGCGCGCCTGGTGGACCTCGCTGGCGACGGCGGAGGTTTGCTCATCGGCGTTGATCTCCAGAAAGATCGAGATGTTCTCGAGCGCGCCTACAACGATGCCGCCGGTGTGACGGCGCAGTTCAACAAGAACCTTCTCGTGCGTGCCAATCGTGAGCTGGGTGCGGATTTCGATCTAAATCGTTGGCAGCATCATGCGATCTACAATTCAACTGAGGGCCGGATCGAAATTTACCTTATCAGCGACAACGAGCAAACGGTTCACATCGGCGCGCGCGAATTTCAATTTCGCGCCGGCGAAGAAATTCTCACCGAATACTCCTATAAACACACCATCGCCGGATTTATCGACCTCGCGCGCCAGGCTGGCTTTCATTTCGAGCAAGTGTGGACCGATGGCGCGCGCTGGTTTGGCGTTTTCTATTTCACCGTGGCAAACTAGCCGCGGTGAGCGCGTTGGTTCAACTGGTCGGTGTTTCAAAAACATTCGGTGATGCTGCCGCCGTTCATGCGATCGATCTTTCGGTTGAGCGCGGCAAAACAACGGTGCTGATTGGGCCAAGCGGTTGCGGCAAATCAACGCTGCTGCGTTTGATCATCGGTTTGCTCCAACCTGACAGCGGCCAAATTCAATTCGATGGCACGCAACTGCGCGCTGACAAGATCGATATCGTCCGGCGGCACGTCGGTTACGTGATCCAGGAAGGCGGACTCTTCCCGCATCTGACTGCGCGCGGAAATATTTTGCTCATGGCGCGCCATCTTGGACGCCCTAAAAATGAAATGCTCGCGCGACTTTCCGAACTCTGCGCACTGACAAGGTTTCCCGAGAATTTGCTCGGCCGATATCCGCTCGAGCTCTCCGGCGGACAACGCCAGCGCGTGAGCTTGATGCGCGCGTTGATGCTCTCGCCGGAATTACTCCTGCTCGACGAACCTTTGGGTGCGCTCGATCCGCTCGTGCGCGCAGCGTTACAAAAAGATTTGAAGGAAATTTTCGCCCGCCTCCGGCAAACGGCGCTTCTGGTCACGCACGATCTTGCCGAAGCCGCTTATCTCGGAGACGAAATCGTGCTCGTGAATGAAGGCCGAATCGTCCAACAGGGTTCGCTCGCCGATCTTCGTGAAAAGCCGGCCAGCTCCTTCGTTTCCGAATTTATCAACGCCCAACGAAGTCTCGCAGTGATATGAGACGAATTTGGAATCCAGGAGTCCAGGAATGGTTTGGTCGAATTCTGATCTTTTCCTGGATTCCTGGGTTCCTGATTTTCTCTGCATCTGCTTCTGAGCAGGTGCAGATTGGATCCAAGAAATTTACCGAGTCGTATGTGCTCGGCGAAATTGCGAAGCGCACTTTAACTGATGCCGGAATTTCAGCTGAGCATCGCCAAGGAATGGGCGGCACGATCATTCTCTGGGAGGCGCTGCGCAGCGGCCAGATCGATGTCTACCCGGAGTATACGGGAACGATCACGCAGGAGATTTTGAAACGCAGCGATGAATTGACGTTCGAGCAAATCGCGAACGAGCTCGGCAAAGCCGGCATCGGCATGACCGAGCCGCTCGGGTTTAACAATACCTACGCGCTTGTGATGTTGCGAAGCCGCGCCGAGGAGCTCGGTCTTCACACAATCACCAATTTGAAAAATCATCCGGAACTGAAGTTTGGGCTCACCCACGAATTTTTGGACCGACAAGATGGATGGCGACCGTTGGCGCAGCATTACCAATTGAATCCACAAAACGTAATCGGAATCGATCATGCGCTCGGTTACGGGGCGCTCGGCAAAGGCTCGGTCGACGTGAAAGACGCCTACTCAACTGATGCCAAGATTTCGGAGAACGATCTGGTCGTGCTCGAGGACGACCGGCAATTTTTCCCGCAATACAAAGCGGTCTTCTTGTTCAGGTACGCGCTTCCAACACCGGCAATTGAAGCGTTGCGCAAGCTGGAAGGAACGATCAAGGAAGCAAAGATGACGCGCCTTAACGCGGAAGCAGAACGCACAAAAAATTACACGCGGGCGGCGAATTTGTATTTTGAAGATTCTTCAGGATCGACCCGCCTCCGCCAAGGCTACGGCGTGGCAAGCAACGCGTTTGGCGAAACTTTTCCGCACAAACTCGCGCGGTGGACGGCACGTCATCTCGAGCTGGCCGCGTTTTCTCTGCTGCTTTCAGTGCTAGTTGGAATTCCGCTTGGGATTTTCGCGAGTCGCGGCGGCGCAATTGGACACGCCATTCTCGGTTTTGCCGGAATTGTGCAGACGATTCCGTCGCTCGCCTTGCTGGCGCTGCTTGTTCCGTTGCCATTTTTTGGAATCAGCGTCCGGACCGCGATCGCGGCGCTTTTTCTCTACGGTCTCCTGCCGATTGTTCGCAATACCGCGACCGGTTTACAGGACATTCCACGCGCATTACGCGAGTCGGCGATCGCGCTCGGACTAAGTCCAGCCGCCCGGCTTTGGCAAATTCATTTGCCGATGGCTTCACGTTCCATTCTCGCCGGAATCAAAACGAGCGCCGTGATCAATGTCGGGACCGCCACTCTGGCGGCGTTAATCGGCGCCGGCGGTCTGGGCGAACCGATTCTGAGCGGCCTCAATCTGAACGATCACGCTACGATCCTCCAAGGCGCGATCCCAGCCGCGATCCTGGCGTTGCTGGTGCAATCGCTCTTCGATTTGCTCGACCGCGTTTTGATTCCAAAAGGACTTAGGCTGTAGCGAAATCTTCATCCGATTTTGACACCTGGCTTCAGCCAGGTGCGCTAGGAACTTCCCGCGCGTTCAGCCGTTTCAACGGCTTGATCGGCGATAGAAAAATTATGCGACGGTCGTAGACCGCCGCTACAGTAAAAGCATGGCGATCGCGTCGATTAATCCGGCCACGGGCGAGAAGCTCAAGGAATTCGCGCCCTTTAACGACGCCGAGATCGAGAAGCGGCTGAAACGCGCGGAACACGCCTTTCAACAACATCGCCGGGAATCGTTTCCAAAGCGCGCGCAATTACTCGTCAGCGTCGCGACATTGCTGGAACATGAAAAAAAAGACCTCGCCCGCACCATGACGCTCGAAATGGGAAAATTATTTCGCGCGTCTGTCGAAGAGATCGAAAAATGCGCGCGCGGGTGCCGATATTATGCCGAGAACGCCGAGCGTTTTTTGGAAGACGAAGTCGCGCAAACGAACGCGCGTCGCAGCTACGTTCATTATGAGCCTATGGGACCGGTCCTGGCGATCATGCCTTGGAATTTTCCGTTCTGGCAGGTCTTTCGATTTGCCGCGCCCGCTTTAATGGCCGGCAACGTCGGGCTTCTCAAACATGCCGCCAACGTTCCGCAATGCGCCCTCGCGATTGAGCAATTGTTCTGTCGCGCCGGATTCGACGAAGGAGTTTTTCAAACACTCCTCATCGAGTCTGATCGAGTCGAAAGATTGATTGTCGATCCTCGGATCAAAGCAGTGACTCTGACTGGCAGCGAAAAAGCCGGTAGCGCGGTAGGCAGCACGGCGGCCCGGGAAATTAAGAAGAGCGTACTCGAGCTCGGCGGCAGCGATCCGTTCATCGTCATGCCCAGCGCCGATTTCGGGCTCGCGGTCACCACGGCCGTGAAAGCGCGAACGATCAACACCGGACAGTCATGCATAGCGGCCAAACGATTTTTCATCGCCGACAAGATCTACGATGATTTTTTAGAGAAGTTCGTCGAGGAAATGCGTAGGCTGAAAGTGGGCGACCCATTCGACGAAACGACCGAGCTCGGCCCGCTCGCGACCGAGCAGATTTTGAACGGCGTCCACGAGCAGGTCCAAAAGTCGATCGCCGCCGGCGCGACATTATTGACGGGTAGCAATCGAATCGCAGGACCGGGGTTTTTTTACGAACCAACGGTGCTGGTCGATATACCCAAAGACTCGCCCGCTTACCGCGAAGAAATTTTTGGTCCGGTTGCGGCTGTTTTTCGGGTGCGGGATTCCGCGGAAGCGATTGAGATGGCAAATGACAGCGAGTTCGGGCTGGCCGCCAGCGCATGGACGAACGATCCGATCGAGCAGGAACTTTTCGCCTCCGAATTGGAATCAGGCATGGTTTTCATCAACGCAATGTCAGCGTCAGATCCGCGATTGCCATTCGGCGGAGTGAAGCGCTCCGGGTTCGGTCGCGAGCTCGGCGCAGCGGGCATTCGCGAGTTCATGAACGCGAAGACGATCTGGATTTCCTAGATTAAGGTCTGCTGCGGATCGGTTGATTCAAGCGATACGCTGCGATATTTCTTTCGAGATCGGCGGCCAGACCGTCGTTGCCGGTCGCTTTCGCGATTGCGATTGCTTCTTGCGCAGTTTCAATTGCGTCGCCGAATTCGTGGGTCTCCGCATAGGCGGCCGCCAGCGTTCGGAGGACAGTTGGGTTACCGCGGCCTGGTCCCTGCGCGACGCTGGTTGCCAGCTCGACCGCCCTTTCGCCATTTCGCCGGGAAGGATCGGACGATGTTGCCAGGACCCACGCGAGATTGCATCGAGCATTTAAGTTTCTCGGATTGCTCGCGAGACTTTGCTCGAAATGAATGAGAGCGTCGGCTTCGTCGCCTAACTGGAGGTAGGCGAGTCCAAGATTGTTCTGTGCGTCGGTGTCGTTCGGTTGAATCCTGACCGCTTCCTGACAATGCGAGATCGCGTCGCTAATGCGCCCCTGTCTCAATAGAAGGTCGGCCAAATGGGCATGAGCGACATGATTGTCTGAAGTGTTGGCGATAGTCTGCTGCCACAACCGCTCAGAATCTTTCCAGTAACTCGCCTGAACACGAGAAGCGCCAGCCAAACTGGCAATGATCACGATCGCGGCGGCCGTTAACGCCACAGGAGCATTGCGCCAACGCGACAATAATTCCGAGACCCACCAGGTTACGCCAAGATAAAGACCAATCTGAGGAAGGTAAGTGTACCTATCAGCATGGCCTTGCAGTCCTACCTGAACGATCCCGATCACTGGAATTAACATGCACACGTACCAAAGCCAGCCGACCACGAGGTAGGGTCGCTTGTTGCGAAGCAAAAATGTCAAAATCGTAATCGCGGCCAAAGCTGCCCCGGCCAGTAGAACCTGCCACGGAACCGATCCGTCCTCGGAGTGCGGGTAGAAGACCGCTAGCTTTATCGGCCAGAACATTTGTCGAATGTAAGTCAGATAGCTAAGCAACGCCTGGCTGACGCGCGACGAAAGCGGGAGCTGTTCAAAAGAACCAATCGCTCGCGTCTGTGCGATCAGCGTTGCCACGCCGGACGCGATGCTCAACAGAAATAGTGGAAACTTTTCCGCGACCAAGTTTCTCAAAGTGCGCAGATCGACCATGCGTTTGAGAGGCCAGTAATCCAGGAGCAAAAGAACAATTGGCAGAGAAACCAACATCGGTTTCGACATCAACCCGCAAGCAAACAAGATCGACATCGTCAGGTAGCGGCCGATCGATGGTTTGCGCGTGTAATGCAGATACGCGGCGAGCGTGAGCATAAAGAAGAATCCACTCAAAACGTCTTTGCGTTCGGCAATCCAGACGACCGACTCCACCCGCAACGGATGGATGGCAAAGATCGCCGCCACGAATGCGCTTCGCCAAAGCGCGCCGGTAAGCCGACGAAGCACGAAGAAGAGAGCGATAGTAGCCGAGGTGTGGAGCAAAACATTCCCGAAATGATGCGCCCCAGCGCGGATCCCGAACACTCCACAATCGAACATGTGCGAAAGCGTAGTGAGCGGATGCCAGTTACCTCCATGAGCATGAGTAAATGCCCAAACCACTCCATCCCAACTCAAGCCCGCGATTATTTGCGGAGCTTCATAGGTGTAGGTCGGATCATCATAGTTCACGAAGGGAAAATGGCTGGACTGTCCAAAGACAAACCAAACGAGCGCAACAAGACCGACGCAGATGCCGGCGACGAGCCAGCGTTCGCAAATTTTATCGCGCATTTCGCAAGCTTGGATCGCGGAATGGTGTGCGACGCTGATAAAGATCGACATCCTCCCGAATCTGAACGGCGAGATCATGCGCGCCTTGAGCGTTCGCTTGCTCCGATGCGCGTCGCGCAGTTTCGATGGCTTTCTCGAATTGGCCGTCCTGCGCGTAAGCCGCCGCCAGCGTCCGAATGAAGACCGGATTACTTTCTTTAGAGAGCTGGTTCGCTTTTGTTGCGAGCTGCACTGCAACTTCGTCGTTTCTCAGCGAATCATCCGGGCCGGTCGACATCACCCAGGCAAGATTGTTGAGGGGAAGAATGGAGTCCGGATCCGATTGCAAAGCTCTTTCATAATGATCGACCGCCTCACGCAACAAACCTTTTTGGACAAGAGCGTTTCCCAAACTCGTATGCGCGCCCGAATCGTAGGGATGGATCGACAACGTGGTCCGCCATTGCGCAATCGCGCCGTCCAAATCTCCCTTCTGAAAAAGTGCGGTGCCAAGATTGTAATGCGCGTCAGGAAAATCGGGCCGTAACTCAATCGCTTGGCGAAAATGAGCGATCGCGTCATTGAGCCGGCCCTTGCGTGCGAGCACGTTGCCGACGCTGTCATGAATAAGCGCAAGACTTAAATTGTAGTGGCGATGTTCGCTGCGAGAACGGACTGCGAGCGCACTTTGAAAATAAGAGAGCGCATCGTCCAGTTGGCCGCGTTCCATCAGCAACGTGCCGAGATTTGTCAGGGCGACGTCGTTATCGGTCGTGACCGCCAGCGCGCGCGTCCAAAGCGTTTCGCTATCCCGCCAATAAGTCGTTTGCTTCCAGGCGCACGCGCTCAAGATGATGACAATGCCGCCGCCAACGATCGCGAGAATTTCTTTTCGGTGCGGTAACCCTCTCGCAACATCAGCAGCGAGCCAGGTCAGCGCGATGTACAAACCAATCTGTGGTAAATAAGTGTAACGATCGGCGTGCCCTTGAAGTCCGACCTCCGCGATTCCGATTACCGGCAGGAGCATGATCAAATACCAAAGCCAGCCGACCAGGAGATAGGGGCGACCCCGGCGCAGTGCGACAGCCACCCAGGTCATCGCAACCAAAAGTGCGGCCGCGAGCGTGACTTGCCACAACGCAAGGCGATCGTCGGGATGCGGGTAAAATACGGCGAGATTCGCCGGCCGAAACATTTGCCAAATGTAAGTGACATAAGTCACGAGCGCGTTCTGAAGGCGCCAGCCGAATGGAAGCTGGCCGACCGACGCGGGCGATTGCACTTGCAAGGCCAAGGCCACAATCGACGACGCGAGAGAAAGTCCGAACAGCGGTAGTTTCTCCACGATCAGGTTCCACCAGATTTCCGCGTTGAACTTCTGACCTCTGACCTCTGCTTGCCGCGTTGTAGCCTTGGCGAAGGCGGGTCCTCTGTTTAGCGGCCAGTAATCAAGGAGCAACAACACGACTGGTGTCGTTACCAGCATGGGCTTCGACATCAATCCGCACGTAAACAAGGTCGACATCGTGAGATAACGACCGAACGAGGGCGCGCGGGCATAGCGGACGTAGGCTCCAAGAGTCAGAAAGAAAAAGACCGCGCTCAAAACATCTTTGCGTTCCGCAATCCAGGCGACCGATTCAACACGAAGCGGGTGGATCGCAAAAAGCGCGGTGACAAAAGCGCTGCTCCAGTCCGGGCCGGACTGGCCTTTACCGGCGATGTTGCGCAACCAAAGGAATAGCAAAACCGCGGCAATCGTGTGTAGGAAAACATTTGTGAAATGGTGCCCGCCGGGTTTGAGATCGTAGAGCTGGCAATCGATCATGTGCGAAACGAGCGTGAGCGGGTGCCAATTGTTGGTTTGGGTGTCGACAAACGCCCGCAACAAACCGTGAAGACTCAGCCCGGAGGAAACTAGCGGATTTCCGTAAATGTAGGTCTTATCATCGTAGTTTACGAAGTCGTAGCTCAGCGTTTGGCCGAAGACAATCCCGATTAGAAGAACGATCACGCCGCAAACGGCAAAGTGCGCCAAACGCAATGCCGGGGTGGTTTCAATCTTTCGGTCAGGAGCCTTCATGCAAATACCACTGACGATCCTTTGAAGTTACGGCGGCGGTGATTCGCGATAAGGCGTGTGCGCCTGATAAAGCTCGATTTCATGTCGCACTGTCGACAGCAACGAAGTGTTGTTTTGGGCGGTGGCCAAATCCAAAGCGCGTCCTCCTGTCTGGATCGCTTTCGAAAAATCGCCCGCCTCGGCATAGGCGGCGGCCAAGGTGCGAAGAACAATCGGCACAGCGCCGCCAGGAACAGTTGTCGCTTTCGCTGCCAATTCGACGGCACGCTTGCCATCACGGATCGTGTCCGCGGGATAAGTCGCCAGCACCCAGGCGAGATTATTGAGCGCGTTCCCGTCATCCGGATTCAGTTGCAAACTAATTTCCCACTGCTCGATCCCGGCGCGGACATCTCCATTTTGAACGAGAAGAACGCCGAGATCATTATGCGTCGCGACATCGAACGGATAATCCTTGAGCGTGGTGCGTGCGTGCGCGATGGCAGCCGCGCGCGAATGTTTGTTCGCTTCCGCTGTTCTACCTTTCGACCACAATGCTGCCGCCAAATTCTGATGCGCGGTTTGATTGTCCGGCGTCACGGCCAGGGCGTGCTCCCAAAGTGAAATGCTGTTACGCCAAAAAGTTGTTTGCTGGTAAGCCACGACGGTCGACGCCGCGAGCGTGAATGTGGCCATTGAAATCAGGACAATCCGACGATGTCGCCATTGTTGCGTCAAATCGGCGCACGCCCATGTCACCAACATTGTGATTCCGATATGTGGCAAATAAGTGAACCGATCGGCCCGCGCTTGCAGACCGACCTGAACAATGCCGAGCACTGGAGCGAGCAAAATCAAATACCAAAACCATCCGACGAAAACGTAAGGACGTTTCTGTCTAAAGAATATTGCGAGCAAAGTAAGGACGACAATCAGTGCGACACAGGCTAAGACCACCCAAATATTTAGTTGATCGTGCGGATGCGGATAGAATACCGCCAGGTGAGTGGGCCAGAATGTTTGGCCGAGATATGCGATCACACTGACAGCGGCGTTTTTGAGGCGGGGCAAGAGCGGCAACTGCTCCAGCGAAGCCATCGTGACTGTCTGAGCGAAGACGGTCGCCACTGAAGCGGCCGCCGCCAGCGCCAGCAACGGAATTTTCTCCGCTATGAGCGATAGCCAAATCTGAATTTCTGATCTCTGACCTCTGACTTCTGATTTCTGACTTCTGCCCAGCGGCCAGTAATCCAACAACAACAGCACGAGCGGCACGGCCACGAACGTAGCCTTCGACATCAATCCGCACGCGAGAACGATCGTCAGAGTCAGGTAACGGGAAATGCTCGGCGCGCGCACGTAACGCAGATACGCGCCGAGCGTCAGCATGAAAAACACGCCACTGAGCACATCCTTGCGCTCGGCGATCCACGCCACCGATTCGACCCGCATTGGATGAATCGCAAAAATTGTTGCTACAAATGCGCTTTGCCAAAGGCAGCCGGTCATTCCTCGGAAAACCAAAAAAAGCAGAATCGCTCCGAGATTGTGTAAGACAACGTTCGTAGAATGGTGGCCGGCAGGACGCAGTCCATAGATTTGACAGTCCGCCATGTGACTAAGCGTTGTGAGCGGGTGCCACAAGCTCGCGTGGCTATGAGTGACAACCCATTTCAATCCGTCGAGAGTGAGTCCACGACTGACCTCACTGTTTTCGTAAACGTAACGGTCGTCATCGAAGTTGATAAAGTCGTGGCTGAGTGTTTGCCCAAAAACGAGCCAAATGATCGCGGTGAGAAAAATGCAGACGGCGATCGTGAATCGGCGATCGTCTCGCGAGCTAGGCTGCGCCGGAACTGTCGGCATCGTTAAACTGGTGACGGAAACAATCGCCAGCGGGCCAGGCGGAAACGCAACGCCGTCCCGAGACAACCGAGGCCGTAGCGCACGCTTCGGCGAAAGTTAATCGACGACCCTTCCGGTAAATATTTCGCCGGGCATGTGACCTCGCCGATTTTCGAACCTAGCCAAATGACTTGGGCAAGCATCTGGTTGTCGAACACAAAATCGTCCGAGTTTTGTTCAATTGGCACGCGTTCGAGCAAACTCCGCGCGAATGCGCGATATCCGGTGTGATATTCGGAAAGCTTGGCACCGATCAAAAAATTTTCGACGAAGGTCAGAAAGCGGTTCGCGACGTATTTCCACCACGGCATCCCGCCATCGAGCGCGCCGCCGCCGAGAATGCGTGAAGCAAGCACGCACGGATAAAGGCCGCTCGCGACCAGCGATGCCATCGCCGGAAGAAGCTGCGGGGTGTATTGATAATCGGGGTGAATCATCACCACGATGTCAGCGCCAGCGGCGAGGGCGAGACGATAACAGGTCTTTTGGTTGCCGCCGTAACCGCGATTCTCCGGATGCACTTCCACTTGCACGTCTTTCAGCGTCCGCGCGATCGCTACCGTCTCATCGTGACTCGCGTCGTCGACCACAATGACAAGATCGACAATCCCCTGCGCCATCACTTCGTCGTAGGTTCGTTGCAACGTGCGAGCGGCATTATATGCCGGCATCACCACCACAATTTTCTGGCCGTTCAACATTCGAGGTAGTCGAATATGCGCACGAGCGGCATCTTGCAACCCTGATGATTATTTTTCACGATCCGCATTGCGTTGAATATTCAATCCCCGGCCATCCGGAGCGGCCGGAGCGGATCACGCGCACCGTCCCAGTGCTGAAAGATCGACATCGAAACTGGGAATGGCGTGAGCCGCAGCCGGCGAAGGAACGTAATCTGTTGCGCGCCCATTCTCGTGATCACGTGGAGCAGATAAGAACTGCAGTGCACGATTTTGATGTTGATACGCCGGCTTATCCACGGATCTATCACCATGCGATCTCGTCCGCCGGCGCAGCGATCGAGACCGCGCTTGCCGGCGTCCGCGGGGAGCGCGCCTTTAGCCTCATGCGACCGCCGGGCCATCACGCGACGCGGAATCGAGCGATGGGTTTCTGTTATTTCAGCAACATCGCTATCGCGGCCCTTGCCGCCCTCGACAGTGGTGTCGAGCGCGTTGCCATTTGGGACTTTGACGCCCATCACGGGAACGGGACGGAGGATGTCGTCGCGCATAATCCCCGGCTCAGCTTCGCATCGATTCATCAATTTCCGGCCTATCCTGGAACCGGCGCACAATCATTCGCGAACATCGACAATTATCCGCTCGCGCCGAACACGCCTCGCGCCGAGCACGTCAATGCGATCGAGCGCGCACTCCAAAAGCTTCTGCTCGCAAAACCCGGATTGTTGCTCGTTTCGGCCGGCTTCGACGCGTATTCAGGAGATCCGCTGACAGAAATGACCCTGGAGACGGAGGACTTTGCCACCCTTGGAAAGTGGCTGGCGGAGATCGATGTACCTGCCGCGGCAATCCTTGAAGGCGGCTACAGCGACGATTTACCGGAATTAATCGATGCTTTTTTGACGACTTGGGTTTCGTGAATTGATCATTCCAAGCAGATGGGCCGCTGCGTTTTCGATATCGGCATGCCGATATTCGCGAGCTCTGCTTTTCACCGCCAGCAGACCGCAGCGATGGATGCTCTCAAAATCGCCGTAGGGAAATTTGTATCGGGCTTTGCTGTTCGTGGCATGTCTTTCGTCAATACCAAGATGCCATTTCGCGTATTCAGCAAAACCATAGAGGCGAATAAATTCGTTTTCCTTGCCGGTCGAAGGTTGATCCGTTTTCCAGAGTCCTTTGTGGTCAGAAATGAAGCGTCCTCGGCCGATCAATTGGCGAGCCTGCTCGAATGCGGCGACGTTCAGTCGGACCGTGTTGTTGCTGCTGCGCGCATCGGCCCGGCCGGGCGGTAGCGGAAGTAGAATTACTCCGACTAAGGCGAGTGCCGCTAATCGCGACCGCTTTGGGTTCATGGGAGGACACTTTGATTGTGCAGGCTGACTGGCGCCCGGTTCAACCTTAATTCAAACAGTCGAAAATACTCGGGCTGGCGGGATTTGAACCCATGACCTGTCGCCGCGGCGACCGTTCTACCAATACAATCTATTCAGTTCATCTCGACCGCGGCCAGTTTTAAAATATTGCTCCTTTCGCACGGCTTCTGCACGAGTTGAAAAGGTTTCAGTGTGGATAAAGCTCCACGGAATTCCGGGGCGGGTCGCCTTTGACACGCCGTTGTTATGCTGCCGAACGCGGTCGGCTATGTTCTGACAAGATCCGATATAACGCCGACCGTTCTTGCTGCTGCGTAAAACGTAAACGTGAAACATCTTGGCGATATTTTAAAACATCGGGCTGGCGGGATTTGAACCCACGACCTCTTGAACCCCATTCAAGCGTTCTACCAAGCTGAACTACAGCCCGATCCGAGGTGGAACTATTTACCAACAGCGGTAAGATCGCCAGCGCTACGAGATAGAATTTACTAGTCGGTTCGGCAAAATTTTTTGCGGGAAATTTTGCGACGGTCACAGACCGCCGCTACAGAGTTAGATGCTCAGCGCCGGAATAGTTGGACTGCCAAACGTCGGGAAATCGACGCTGTTCAATGCCGTCACCCGCACGCACAACGCGCCGGCGGAAAATTATCCTTTTTGCACCATCGATCCCAACGTCGGCGTCGTCACGGTGCCTGATCCGCGGCTGGAAAAACTCGGCCAGCTCTCGCATTCGAAAAAAATCGTGCCGACCGCCATCCAATTTGTCGATATCGCCGGCCTGGTGAAAGGCGCGAGCGCGGGCGAAGGACTCGGTAACCAATTTCTTAGTTACATCCGCGAAGTCGACGCGATCGTGCAGGTCGTGCGCTGCTTTGCCGACGCGGACGTCCATCACGTCAGCGCCACGATCGATCCGATTCGAGACATTGAAGTCATTAACACTGAGCTGGTGTTGGCCGATCTTGCGTCGCTCCAGAAGCGGTCCGATCGATTGCAAAAAGAAGTTCGCGCCGGCGAGAAAAGCGCGAAAATCGAAAACGCCGTCGCCGAAAAACTTTTGCCGCATCTCGATTCCGGGAAACCGGCGATTACGGCGCCGCTTGAGTCCGAGGAAAAAATGGTGGCGCGAAATTTCTTTCTCCTGACTTCAAAGCCGACTCTTTTTGCCTGCAACGTCGCTGAGACCGATCTGGCAGCGGTGGCAAAGAATGATCAAACAAATGCCGCCGCGAAGTATGTCGATCTTGTCCAGGATTACGCGCAACATCATTTCGGAACGGAAGCTTTCGTAATTAGCGCCAGGATCGAAAGCGAACTTGCCGATCTGAGCGAGGAGGAAGCGCTCGAGTATCTGCGCGGTCTTGGCGTTGAAGACAGCGGCGTTCATGCGCTCATTCGCGCGGTCTATCATTTGCTTGGCTTGCGAACATTTTTGACGACGGGTGAAAAAGAAACGCGCGCTTGGACTATTCACGCCGGCGAAAAAGCGCCCGCTGCCGCGGGTGCGATCCATTCCGATTTCGAACGCGGTTTCATTGCAGCGGAAACGATTGCTTATGGCGATTTGATCGCGCTTGGCTCCTTCGCAAAAGCACGCGAAGCAGGGAAACTACGCATCGAAGGCAAGGATTACGAAGTCCGCGACGGTGACGTGATGACGTTTCGGTTCAACGTCTGAGCGCTATCGCGCGACGTAAAGGATTCGGCCGCACTGTTCGCAGTTGACAATTTCCTTGCCGGCCTCCGCATCTTTCACCGTGGCGGTGGTCAATTTCATGTGGCAACCGGTGCAAACGCCATGCTCGACCGCGACAATGGCTGAGTCGCCTTTGCTCGCGAACAGGCGCTCGAACCGATTCAGCAAGTCCTCATCCATCGTTTCCGCCAATTCTTTTCGCTCCTTCGATAACTCCTGCAGGCGCGTTTCGAGTGCTTTCGATTTTTCGCCGAGATCGTTCATTTGCCGTGAAATCGAGTCCTTGGTCGCGCTGGCTTTTTTTTCCTCAGCCGTAACTTCAACCTTCAACTTGTCCCCTTGCTCCATCAGCTCGAGTTCCTGGTCTTCGAGCTTCCGAATTTCGTCCTCGTAACGCTGGATCTCGTTACCCATCGCCTGAAATTCGTCGTTCTTGCGGGTCTGATACTGCTGGGTCTTCAAGCGCGCGATACTCTCGTTCCGCGTCGCGACATCGAGCTCCAGCCTTTTGCGTTCGATTTCGACTTGTCGCGCTTTCTGCTTGAGGGCCTCCAAACTGGCAGCGCTTTCCGCCAGCTGCAACTCGAGATGCTTTCGTTGCAACGGCAGATTTTTTATCTCGTTCTCGATTTGCCTGATCTTTTGCTGTCGATCTTGAAGGACGAGTAGTTGTTCAAGTTCCGCCTGCACGTGCGCTGAAGTTATTAAGTCGGCGAAGCGGCGTCAATCGCGCCGGCCACCTTTGGCCGCATCGATCGCGTGCAGCGCTTGTTCCGGTCGCGCACGCACCGCGATGTTTTCGGTCAAGTTCGCCCACCGCACCGTGCCGCTCGCATCAACGTAAAACTCAGCTGGACGTGCGATGTCCGCGTTCTTTGGCCCGGCCCCGCGATGAAGCAGATCGTAACGGCGAATGACTGCCGCGTCCGCATCAGAAAGAAGCGGAAAGGCGAAGCCCATTTTCTGAGAATGCCCGCGATTTATTTCGACGGAATCGACGCTGATGACCGCGACATGCACACCGCGCCCAGTGAAATCCGAAAGGTGATTCTGAAAACTCCGCAACTCGGAGTTACAGAGCGGTCACCAGTGTCCCCGATAAAAAATCAGCACCGCTCCGTTGGGAGAAAGCAGATCCCCCAATGCCACTGACTTGCCATTTTGGTCTGGCAATGAAAACTCCGGCGCTTTTGCCCCGACGCGCGGCGCTTGTGCTGAAAGCGGGACTTGTCGAAGCACATAAAAAATCTCGTAGGCAAAAAAAGCGAAGAGAAAAAGGCTGATCGTAGCGAAGATCGATCCGAAAACTTTACCGCGATAAACTTGCGGCCGCCCAAAGGCGCGGAACAGACCCACCAGCAGCAGAGCGGCGCCGATCCCAAACAACAAAAGATTCGCCCACGGAAAATCGCGCGTCATCGGAAACTCCGCGAAAAATTCGTAACTAAACAGGCCGCCGACAGCGACAACGAAACCAACCCAGAGCGGCCAATTCCATTTCCGTTTCACAGACTCACGAATACCGAGTCAGCATTCGATTGCAAGATCGACATCGGTGCAGCCACGTTGCTATACGACGTCACACGGCCCACAGGGCCGTGGCTACAAAGAAACACGCTTGCGCTTTATCGAACTTTTCTGAAAGGTCTCCGCCAGTGGCGATTGTCGACACCGAGCAGGAGTATCCCGATATCGTCGGCGCACGACCGACCAATCCGCTCGCGGCGAACTTCAAACCGTTCATTCCGCCGTCGGTGCGTTTGCCAGAATTAACGCTGCCGCATCTCATTATCGGCACGCTTCTCGGAATCGTTTTTGGGGCGTCGTCGCTTTATCTTGTTCTCAAAGTGGGATTGACCGTGAGTGCGTCGATCCCGGTGGCCGTAATTTCGATCACGATCTTCCGACTCTTCGCCAAATTCGGATTTCGCGACGCGAACGTTTTGCAGAATAACATCGTCCAAACCGCGGGTTCGGCCGGCGAATCAATCGCGTTCGGTCTCGGCGTCACCATGCCCGCGATCATGATTCTCGGTTTCGATTTGGAAATTACCCGTGTCATGCTGGTCGCCATCCTGGGCGGTTTGTTGGGCATTCTCATGATGATCCCGTTGCGACGCGCATTGATCGTCGACCAACACGGCCTGCTCAAGTATCCCGAAGGCACCGCTTGCGCCGAAGTGTTGAAAGCAGCCGCTTCCAAAGAATCGCTCACCGTCGCCGACCAAACGCACACGACCACCGGTGCCGAGATTGTGAATGAAGAAGCAGCCGGTGGCGGCAAAGTGATCTTCTCCGGTTTCGGGATCGGCTTCGCTTACCAGTCGCTGATGGGTGCGTTCAAAATGTGGAAGAGCGATCCGGTCAAAGTGTTCGACGCTCCGTTCAAAGGCGGATCGATCTCAGCCACGATCGAGCCTGCGTTGCTCGGTGTTGGCTATATCATTGGACCACGCATCGCTTCGATCATGTGCGCGGGCGGCGTGCTCGCTTATCTCGTTTTGATTCCGGCGATCAAATTTTTCGGCGAACACGTGACCGGGGCGGTCGCTCCCGGAACAATTCCGATTTCGGAGATGAGCCCGGACCAAGTCCGCGGCGCTTATATTCTTTACATCGGCGCGGGCGCAGTTGCCGCCGGCGGCATCATCAGCCTAATTCGTTCGCTGCCCACGATCTGGCACGGTTTAAAAGGCGGGCTGGCCGATTTGCGCGGCGGCCACGCTGCGAGCTCGCGCGCGCCACGAACGGATCAGGACTTATCGATGAAGATTGTCATCGGTGGCGTCATCTTTCTCCTCCTTGTGATGATGGTCGCTCCGCAGTTGCATCTGCAATGGAATCTGCTCGGCGCACTTTTGATTGTCGCTTTCGGTTTTCTTTTCGTAACCGTTTCGTCGCGCCTGACCGGCGAAATCGGTTCATCTTCAAACCCGATTTCTGGAATGACGGTTGCAACGTTGTTGCTGACCTGCCTGGTTTTCCTGATCGTTGGCTGGACCGGGCCGCATTATTTTGTGACCGCGCTTTCGATCGGCGGAATTGTCTGCATCGCCGCGTCCAACGGAGGCACGACGTCGCAGGATTTGAAAACCGGTTTTCTGGTTGGATCGACACCGAAATTTCAACAAATCGCGATCCTCTGCGGCGCGCTTGCCTCCGCGATTGCCCTTGGCCCGATCCTGTTGATGCTAAATGATCGCAACAACGTGTATGTGCCGGTTCCGCCGAGCACCGAGTTGCATGCGCCGGCCGAAGAACTTGGCCGATCCGAAAAACTACAGGGGCCGCAAGGACAAACTGATCAGAACACATATCGGGTTTGGCAGCGGCTCGATCCCGGCGGTGGCGCCGCCCAGCGCTACCTGGTGAACGACCAAGGTGTGCCCGTTTACCTTGTCGATCCTGGAATCAACGGCACCCATAAAATACGACCCAACGGTTCCTCGGTAATGAAATTCGACGCGCCAAAAGCAACGCTAATGTCGTACATCATTAAAGGAATTCTCAGCCGCAAACTTCCGTGGGCACTTGTGTTACTTGGAGTAATGATCGCGATCGTGCTGGAGATGAGCGGGATTCCTTCGCTTGCGTTTGCGGTCGGCGTTTATCTTCCACTGGCTTCTTCCAGCCCAATTTTCATCGGCGGAATGATCCGCCTGCTCGTTGATCGCTACTTAAAAGTAAAATTCCGTCACAAGAATTTGTCCGACGTTGAACTGACTGCCGAAGGCGATAAAAGCCACGGTGTGTTGCTTGCCTCCGGATACATCGCCGGTGGTGCGCTGGCCGGGATCGTGATCGCGTTTATGGCCGGCGTGCCAAGCCTTGTCGATGTAAGCAAACGAATCGAGGATTGGTCCACCGCGAACAATCCCTTCTTCGATGGCGCGAACGCAAATCTCCTCGCTTTACTTCCATTCGCGGTCCTGTGCGCTCTGCTCTATCTCGTCGGCCGGGATGTGTTGCTCGCCGCTAGGCCGCGACACGGAAAACTTCAATAGGTTTCTACCGGCGAGCGCTTGCCGTCTTCGACGCTGCATTGTTTTGCGCGTTCTTCGCCCAAAGTCGCGACGCGCAATTCCCAAATCTCATTGTCGATCTTACGAAACGCCGCTTCGGAAAATTCGTGGGGCGGCGCGATCTTTTTCTTAAACCGCGCTACGCTTGAAAACGCGCGATCAATCTGCTCGCGGGGCAACGTGCGAAGGATCCGCTGCACGTTTTCGACTTCCGGAATCCGGTGGCAAATCATCACCAAATCGTTTCCGGCGCCGATCGCGAATCGAATCGTTTGTTCTAATCCGTATCCATTTAAAATCGCGCCCATGTCGAGATCATCGGTCATGACGAGGCCATCGAAGCCAAACTGGCTGCGAAGAAGATCGGTGATGACGCGCCGCGATAAGCTCGCTGGAGTTTTTTCCGGTTCGAGAGATGGATACCAGCCGTGACAAATCATCATGCTGTCGACCTTGTCGATTAACTTCCGAAACACCGCCAGCTCGTTCGCATCCAATTCTTCGCGCGCCCGATCGATCTTCGGCAGTTCGTAATGCGCGTCCGATCTCGCGGCCGAGTATCCGGGAAAATGTTTGCCGCAGCTCGCGATCCCCTGCTTTCGCATCGCGTCGTTGAAGGCTCCGGCATTACGCACGACCTGCTCAACTGTTTGGCCGTAACAGCGGCCGCGCAACGAATTGTCCGCGCTGTCGTCGAAAGAAATGTCGAGGACCGGACAAAGATCCAGATTGAATCCGAAAACGCGCAGCAAACGTCCAGTGATGTCCCCATGCCGGCGGATAAGATCGACATCGTCCTTGTCCCGCAACTGCTGCGCGTTCGGCGGTTCGCTTCCGATCAATCGCAGGCGCGATACGCGCCCACCCTCCTGATCGATGGTGATGATCGGTTCCGTTTCGCTCAAATCGCGCAGGTCATCGATCAGTTTGCGCAATTGGGGTGCGCTTTCGATGTTGCGTCCGAAAAGAATGAACCCGCCAGGCTGCACCCGCCGGAACAACTCGGCGCTAGCGGCATCGAGTTCCTTTCCAGGAACACCACACAGTATCAGTTGACCGAGCGAACTGTCGTTCATAACTTCGCAACTTAGATGTCGATGCTGACGGTGCGAACGAAAAAGCGGTTGGAATGAGAAAAATCGGCATCTACGGCGGAACGTTCGATCCGATTCATCACGGCCATTTGATTCTTGCCCGACAAGCGTGCGAAGAGCTTGGACTCGACCAATTGATTTTTGTTCCGGCTGCGCTCTCCCCGTTTAAAAAAGCGGCATGCGCGACCGGCGAAGCGCGATTGTCGATGTTGCAAGCGGCCATTGAAGGCCAGGACGGATTTGCGGCTGACGACTGTGAATTAAAACGGCCGCCGCCTTCCTATAGCATCGACACCGTGCTGCAAATTCGTGAGCGCGAGCCAAAGAGCGAATTATTCTGGCTGATCGGTGCGGACAACGTGAGCGGATTAGATAAATGGCATCGTTCGGCCGAACTGAAGAAGCTCGTGCAATTCGTCGTGCTCAACCGCTCTTTCCGCGCGTTGAAGCAACCTTTTCCCGTCATTCAACGCAACATCGACATATCGGCGACTGAAATCCGAAACCGAGTTGCATCCGGCCGCCCCATCCGGTATCTCGTACCTCGGGCCGTGGAAGAAATTGTTCGCCGCGAAAATCTTTACCGGGAGCCAGCGACATAACTGCAAAACAGTTAGCCACGACCTGCGCCGAGCTTGCCTCGAACAAGAAGGCCGAAGAGATTGTCGTGCTCGATCTCGCCGGCATCTCCAGCTTCACCGATTTCTTCGTCATTTGCTCGGCAACGTCGGAGCCGCAACTCAAGGCCATTGCCAACGAGATTGAGACTCGATTACGAGATGATCATAATCTGCGCGCCGCCGCGATTGACGGCTTCCCGGCGAGCCAATGGATCGTCCTCGATTATCTCGAAGTCGTCATCCACATCTTCCATCGCGACAAGCGCGCGTTTTACTGTCTGGAAGATTTATGGGGCGACGCGCCACGGGTCGCATGGGAAGCGGCCGCCGCCAGCGCCAGCTGAGTTAGCGATCCGCCAATTATTTTGCTGAAGGCGAAGGCGTAACGCTCGCATCACCGGCTTGGGGCGATTTCACGTCCATCAGCTCCACTTCGAAGATCAGGGCCGAACTCGGTGGAATTCCAGGTCGACCTTGCTCGCCGTAGGCGAGATTCGCCGGGATGAAAAGTTGGAGCTTGGAGCCGACCTTCATCAACTGGAGGGCCTCGGTCCAGCCTTTGATGACACCGCTAACTGGAAACGTTGCCGGTTGACCGCGTTTATAAGAACTGTCGAATTCAGTTCCATCCGTCAACGTGCCTCGGTAATTGACCGTGACGGTGTCGCTACTTTTCGGCTGCGCGCCGCTGCCTTCTTTCAACACTTTGTACTGCAAACCGCTCCCGGTCGTTTTGACGCCTTCCTTTGTTTTGTTTGCGGCGAGAAATTTTTCCGCCTCAGCCGCGTTCTTTTGAGCGGTCTCTGTTAGTTTTTGTTGCATATCTTTTTCGAATGCCGTCATTGTATCCCTGACTTCCTGCTCACTCATGAGCGGTTTTCTGCCGGACAGAGCGTCTTTGAATCCGGCCGTGAACGCGTCCTGGTTCACATCGACATTCTGCCGTTTGAAATTAAAACCAACGTTGAGGCCGATGGCGTAGCTGGCCTTGTCTTTTAACTCTTTCAGCTGAGGCGGTTTTTCTTCCGCCAACACGCTGACTGCGAAGGACAAAGCAACGGCGCTAAGTAGAATAGATTTCATAAATTGAGATTGCGAATGTGATTGCGCTTTAATCTGGAACAGCGCAGAAAGTTGCAACGCTAGTGGAGAAACCGCGCTCGTCAACCCGGCATCGCACCGGCCGCATCTATGCGGTTTGCCTTCTCTTTATTGCAACCGCCGGGACGGATTGGGCCGCGGAACTGGTTCGTATCTCCGATGCCGACGCGCGTCGAATCGGAAAAAAGATTTGGCAAAACGAAAGTAACGGCACTGTGGCCGGCCTTACCGCCTGGAACGCAGGGGAAAATTTCGCTTCCCTTGGAATTGGTCATTTCATTTGGTATCCCCAAGGCGTGCACGGTCCGTTCGATGAAAGCTTCCCAAAACTCCTCGCGTTCGCGCGCGAACGGGACGTCGCAATTCCCGCGTGGCTCAACCAATCCTCCGCCTGTCCCTGGAACGCGCGCGCCGAATTTTCCGGCGCGCAGAATTCCGAGCAAATGCGCAAACTTCGGCAATTTTTATCGCGAACAATCGATCTTCAGGCGCAATTCATGGTTGCGCGTTTGCAACAATCGCTCGCCAAGATGCTCGACGAAGCCACGCCTGCGGATCGCGCCAATGTGGAGCGCCAGTTTGCGCGCGTGGCGAGCACCCCGCACGGCTGTTATGCCCTGGTCGATTACGTGAACTTCAAGGGCGAAGGCGTTTTGCACACCGAACGTTATCGCGGCGAAGGCTGGGGATTACTGCAAGTGCTCGAACAAATGCACGGCAGCGAAAATGGTCCGAGCGCCGCGCGCGAATTTTCGAGTTCCGCGGCTGCAATGTTGCGCCGCCGTGTCCATAATTCGCCGCCGGAACGACACGAGACCCGTTGGTTGCCGGGCTGGCTTAATCGCGTTCACAGCTATAGCGAAAATTCATGAAACGAGTTTGCCTGACAACAATCATCGTCGTGGCAGCGGTCGCGCTCGCCGGATTGGCCAGAGCGCAATTGTTCGGGCCGAAAATGAAGAAACCGGGCGAGCTGATTCAAAAGCAAGCGCCGATGAAGGTGAACCAAGACTTGCTTAAGCAAGCGACGCCGGACACTGCCCACATCGTGGTTTCCATTCCAAAACAGCGCGCTTATCTCATGATTCGCGAGGAAATCGTCGCGGACGCGCCGGTTTCATCCGGCAAACGCGGACACGAAACGCCGCGCGGACACTTTACTGTCATGGAGAAGGATCCGAATCATCATTCCAGTCTCTACGGCGACTTCGTAGATGGTTCGGGTCGAGTGGTGCGTGCCGGTGTCAGCGCCCACATTGATTCTGCACCGAGCGGGACGCATTTTGCCGGCGCGGCAATGAAATGGTTTCTCCGTCTCACTGGCGAGGGAGTCGGGATGCACATCGGAATCTTGCCAGGATATCCCGCGTCGCACGGTTGCATTCGCGAATCGGTTGACGGCGCGAAATTGTTTTACGATCACGCCAAAGTCGGAACGCCGGTTGACGTCGGCGATTTTTAACTCAACCGATTTGTCATGTCGAGCGAAGTCGAGACATCTCTAAGTATTTCCGAGAAGATTGTCCCCGAATTTAACTGGCGGAGAAGTCGTAGTCAGTGCATCCACAGAAATAGTAAGAGATTCCTCGGCTTCGCTCGGAATGACAGCCGACCCTCACCTGGCGCTCCGCGCCTTCCTCTCCCTGGCCGGGGAGAGGAGTGAAGTGAGGGTGGACGCTGTGAGCACTACAGCGACCTTGATCACGAGATCAATTTGCGGCGCAGCATCTCGAATGCAGCTTGTGCGACGAGCTGCTTAAACGTCTCGCGGTCGCTTGGAAAAAATAATTTCTTAACTTTAATCTCTCTTTCAGACGCGAGTGCGACGTAAACCGTGCCGACCGGCTTCTCCCGCGAACCGCCACTCGGCCCGGCAACTCCAGTGGTCGCGAATGCATATGTCGATCCCGCACGCTTCCGCGCACCCTCAGCCATTGCTCGTGCGACCTGTTCGCTAACAGCGCCTTGCTCCTTTATTAGTTTCGGATCGACTCCGAGCATGTCGATCTTGGCCTCGTTCGCATAGCAAATATATCCCGCGAGTAAGACTGCGGAGGCACCGGCCACGTTCGTGATCCGGTTCGCAAGTAGTCCGCCAGTGCAGGACTCAGCAATTGCCAGTGTCTGTTTTTTCGCCGTGAGCAATTTGACCAGCACTTCTTCGAGCGTCTCGTCACCAATAGTAAAAATTGAATCGCCGAGCTGCGACCGAACAACTCGATCGGCCTGATCAAGCGCGGCGCGATCGCCAATGATCCGCACATCCACTTCGCCCGGTCGCGCGCAGTAACCGAGCTCGACTCCCGGGATCGCCAGGATCTTTTTCCCGATCGCCTCTTCAATCAGCGATTCGCCCATGTATGCGATCTTGTAAAATCGCCGCTCGAATTTTGGAGGGCCTTTGACAATCGAGCGCAAGATCGACATCACCGAGTCACGAAACATTGGCTGCAGCTCGCGCGGCGGACCCGGCAGAAGAAAGATATACGGCGAACGAATCTTCGGGTTGATGTCAGCCTTTAAATACAATCCTGACGCGCTGCCGTTTTCGTTTGGAAGAATTTGCACGCCCTCAGGGACCAGAGCTTGGCGCGCGATGCTTGAAACCCATTTGATCCGACGCGCTTTGAGTCGCGCTTTCAATGACGCGAGCAACTCCGCATTCTCTTGCAATTTCAGGCCCAGCAACGCGGCAACGACGTCGCGCGTTATGTCGTCGCTCGTCGGACCGAGTCCGCCGGTGACGAAGATAATTTCCGCACGCGGAAATAATTCTCGGAGCGTTTTGCTAATCACCGGCCCGTCTCCAACTGTTCTTCGTTCCTCGATCCGCAATCCAACTGAAAAAATTTCGCGCGCAATGAAAGCCAGATGTGTGTCGTGCACATCGCCTGCCAGAAGCTCGGTGCCAGTGTTGAGAAGGACGGCTCTCATGAACAGAAGCAAACGTTCAACGTCCAACGCTTAACGTCCAACGTTGAAATGAAGATTAAGACTAATTGAACATTCAACGTTGAAAGTTGAACGTTTTCTGCCGAAATCAGGCGGCGTCTTTGTCCTGCTTCTTGCGAATCAGCGGGAGTTTTTTGCCTTCGACCACGGCGCGATTGATCGTGACTTCCGCAATATCTTCCCGGCTCGGTACGTCGTACATGATGTCGAGCATGATCCGCTCGAGCATCGAACGCAGCGCGCGAGCGCCAGTGCCTTTCGTGACCGATTGCGCGGCGAGAGCGCGCAACGCGTCTTTCGTCACGGTCAGGCGCACGCCTTCCATCGAGAACAGCTTGGTATATTGCTTGATCATCGCGTTCTTCGTCTCAGTCAGGATCGCGACCATCTCTTCTTCGGTCAGCGTGTCAAGCGAACTGACCACTGGTAAGCGCCCGATAAATTCCGGAATCATTCCGAACGAAAGCAGATCTTCCGGTTCAACGTGCCGAATCGCTTCTTTGCGCAACGCGTCCTCCACTTCGAGCGTCGGACTGCTGAAGCCCATCGTTTTTTGGCCGATCCGTTTCTGAACGATTTTGTCCAAACCAATGAATGCGCCGCCGCAGATGAACAAAATTTTCTCGGTATTGACCTGGATGTATTCCTGGTGCGGATGTTTGCGGCCGCCTTGCGGCGGAACGTTGCAGGTGCTGCCCTCGAGAATTTTCAGCAACGCCTGCTGCACACCTTCCCCTGATACGTCGCGCGTGATCGAAACGTTGTCGGTCTTGCGGCCGATCTTGTCGATCTCGTCGATATAAACGATCCCGATCTCGGCGCGCTTCACGTCGTAATCGGCGTTTTGCAACAAACGCAGGATAATGTTCTCGACATCTTCGCCCACATAGCCTGCTTCCGTCAGCGTAGTCGCATCCGCGATGCAGAATGGAACATCGAGAATCCGGGCGAGCGTTTTCGCCAAAAGCGTTTTGCCCGAACCGGTTGGTCCGATTAAGAGAATATTGCTCTTCTCGATTTCAACTTCGGCCAATGGATCCGGTTGAAACGCCGCCGAGGAATCCGTCGACGGAGCGCTTTGCAAGACGCGCTTGAAATGATTGTGCACAGCCACGGACAGCGTTTTCTTGGCGACTTCCTGCCCAATCACATATTGATCGAGCATGCGTCGGATTTCCTGCGGTTTCGGAACCCGAATGTTGGAAGACTGTCGTCGCGCATCTTCGTTGAGCTCTTTGTCGAGGATGCTCTTGCAAACGTTGATGCAACTATCGCAGATATAAACGCCAGGGCCGGCGATCAACTTGCGCACCTCGGCGTGGCTCTTGCCACAGAACGAGCACATGGTGAGGTTGGTCGCGCGCGCCATATTTGCCCTTAAAAAAGCAGCTTCTATTCCTCCGATTTGCGTCCGGAGCCGCGTTCTGGCTGGTCGCCCGAATGGGCGCCGTCGAGCCCTTTCACTTCCTTGCGAGATTTGATCACTTCGTCAACCAAGCCGTAGGACTTCGCCTCCGCCGCCGACATGTAATAATCGCGGTCTGAATCGAGCCGCACCTGCTCCTCCGGCTTGCCCGTGTGCTGCGAAATAATTCTGATCAACCGTTTCTTCAACTTGAACATGTAATCGACCTGGCGCTCAACATCGCTGGCCGCACCCTGCGCGCCGCCCGAGACCTGGTGAATCATGATGTCGGAATTCGGCAGTGCAAACCTCTTTCCTTTTGTTCCGGCGCAAAGCAAAACTGCCGCCATGCTCGCAGCCATGCCGAGGCAATACGTCGTTACGTCGCAGGTCAAAAATTGCATCGTGTCGTAAACAGCAAGACCGGACGTCACATTGCCGCCGGGCGAATTGATGTAGATGTTGATGTCCTTCTTCGAATCTTCCATCTGCAGAAAAAGCAACTGCGCGATTACGAGGTTCGCGATGTGATCGTCAATTGGCGTCCCGATGAAAACGATGCGGTCCTTCAATAAGCGCGAATAAATGTCGTAACTGCGCTCGCCGCGGCCAGTTTGTTCCACCACCATCGGCACCAGCACCGATTGGGAACGATTTTCTCTAAGTTCACTCATTTCTTCGCAGTTTGTTCTTCCGAGACCGGCTGGACGCTAACATTCGCCTTTAGGAAATCAAGAGTCTTGCCGAGCAGAATCTGTTCCGCGAGCGCGTTAAGTCCATCGTGTTCTTCGAGTTCCTTCCGCATTTTATCGCTGGAAATGTTGTAATGTTGCGCCTCCTGCCGGATCCGAAGATCGACATCTTCCCGCCTGACTTCGATTTTTTCCTGCTCGGCAATGCGCTCGAGAATGAAATTCGTTTTCAATCGGTGGTGCGCCACGCTGGCCGCGGTCTCGATCAATTCCTTCTCCTTGTCCTTCAACATTTCGTCGGGAATCCCGCGCGCCCGATTTCGCTGAACCAACTCCGTCAAAGCTCGCTTCGTCTCATTCCGGAGCAAACTCGGCGGCAAATCGAACTGAATCTTCTCATGCAAATACTTCACGATCTGCGTTTCCTTCGCTCGCTCGACCTCGTGCTCTTTTTCATGCTCGAGATCGTGCTCGATCGTGTGACGAACTTCGGCCAGCGATTTTCCAGGAAGCAGTTTGTTCGCAAACGCGTCGTCCACCGCCGGCAAAACTTTTTCTTTGATCTCGTGCAGCGTGACCGTGTAGCTCGCCTGTTTTCCGGCCAATTCCTTGACTAGAAAATCCACTGGAAGATCGACAACCACCGTCCGCGTCTCCTCCCGTTTTTGTCCAACTATCTGCTCGCAAAATTTCGGGAGAAAATTGTCCGCTGCCAAATGCACCCAGAATTTCTTGCCGCCGTGCAAATTCTTGCTCGCCTGCGGCGCAACTTCGCCGATCGGTTTACCATCAACTGTTCCTTCAAAATCAATCACCACAAAATCTTCCATCTGCGCGGCGCGCTCGAGAACATCGACAAAGTCCGCCGTTTGATCGCGCAAACGTTCCAGCGTCGCGTCGATCTCGGCCTCCGTTACTTTCGTGTCCGACAATTCGACTGGAATATTTTTGTAGTTGGGCAATTTAAACTCCGGCGCGGTCACGACAGTCGCCTGGAACCGCATCGATTTGTCTTCGCCGAAATGGACCTCTTCCAAGTTCGTCAGCGACGCGACCCGCAATTTCTTCTGTTCGATCGCCTCGCGATAACTCTTGGATACGAGCTTCTTCGTAACTTCGTCCTGAATTTCCTTCCGAAAGCGTTTGTCGATCAGCGCCAGCGGCGCTTTGCCTGGCCGATAACCGGGAATTTTCGCGAAGCGCGCAAAACTGTTGGCAATCGTGTCCCATTCCTTCGAGACCTCGTCCGGTGGCAGTTCGATCTTTAGAGTCGAGATCGATTCCGGCTTTTTTTCTACCTGAACCTTCATCAACATTTACTGTAGCGGCGCTCTGCGAGCGTCGCATTTATTTTTATCCGACCGAACAACAAACTATCCGCGCCAAATACGCGAAATGACGCAAAAGATTCGCCAAGTTCGATTTGAATTTAGCGGCTTTTGGCGTGTTTAGCGGACTCTTTTGCCGCGCACGTAAATCGTGTGCGTTTGGGGAAGCCCGAACCAATAGGCGAGCTCGCGATAATCCCCACAGTCAAATACGGCGACATTTGCCGCCTTACCGGCCTCCAACGAACCGATATCGCCGCGGTTTAACGAATACGCGGCATTGATCGTCGACGCAGTAATCGCTTCAGCCGGCGACATCTTCATTTGCGTGCACGCCAGCGACAGAATCATCGGGATCGATGGCGTGGGCGATGAACCCGGATTGAAATCGGTCGCGAGCACGACCGCGAGCCCAGCTTCAATCATCTGTCGCGCGCGAGGATACGATGTCGATCCAAGCGCATAAACAGATCCCGGCAGCAAAACCGGCTGCACGTTTGCTGTTTTTAACGCGGCTATCCCCTGCTCGTCGGTTTTCTCCAAGTGGTCCGCCGTCGCGGCGCCGAGTTCCGCCATCAACTTCGCGCCGCCGGAATTCATCAGTTGATCGACATGGCCACGCAGTTTGAGCCCGAGCTTCTTTGCCGCAGACAAAATTTTCCGCGATTGCTCGACGTCGAAATAGCCGAGCTCGCAAAAAACATCGCAAAACTCGGCCACCCTCTCTTTCGCAACGCGCGGCAGCATTTCGTTGATCACAAGGTCGACATACTCGCCGGCGGAACTGTCGCGCGGGACGGCGTGAGCCCCGAGAAATGTCGGTACAACTTCGAGCGGCGTTTCCTGATTCAATCGCTGCATCACGCGCAAAATCTTAAGCTCATCGTCGAGTGTAAGTCCGTAGCCTGATTTCGCTTCAACCGTTGTCGTGCCGCATTTCAGAAACCAACCCGCATGCTTTTTCGTCTGCGCGAAAAGTTCGTCCTCGGTCGCGGCGCGCGTTTTCTCGACCGTTGACCAAATTCCGCCACCAGCCTTGGCGATTTGCTCATAGCTTTCGCCACGGGCGCGCCGCTCGAAATCGTCCAATCGATTTCCCGCGAAAACCAAATGGGTGTGCGCGTCAACAAATCCGGGAAGCACTAGCCGCCCGACAAGATCGATAATCTCCGCGTCGCCCGCTTTCTTCTCGATTTCATCGCTCGGTCCGACGATGTCGATCTTGCCATGGCGAATCAGCATTCCGCCGTCGCGAATAATTGCCAGCTCGGACAATTCCTTGCCAAGGCGTGGACGTTTCGGACCCGCCAACGTGACCAGCTCCGATGCGTGGAGAAGAGCGAGAGACTTCAAGTCAGTTTGCTCTGCACGATCTGATCGATCTTCTTGAACTCGGACTCTGAACCAGCCTGTAACTTACGAACTTTCTTCTGAAGATCGGACTTAAATTTTTCATTCTTCAATGCTGCGAGATTAATTCGAACGTTAAGCGCCGCGCCATCGATGCCGGCACGCGTCGCGCAAATACCGACGCCAACATCCGAAATCGAATTCGGATTTCCCTTCTCCGCCATTTCCGCCAGCAGTTCGTAGGACTTTGCCGCCGTCTCCATCACTTTTAACGGAATCTCCGCCGCGTACTTCGTCGCTGATTCGACCGCGGCTGTGCGCGCAGCCTTTTCCTCAACGGATTGTTTTGGGAGCGCGAAAGCGGCCATCACTTTGTTGAAAGCGACGGTGTCTTCATCGACTAGCCGCAGCAATTCGTCTTTGAGCTGCTGCGCTTTCACCGCCCACTGACTGAAATATTCCAGCTTATCGTCCCAGCCGCGTTTGCCCGCTGAGAGATTCGCTACCATTCCGCCAAGCGACGCGCCGAGCGCGCCCATCAATGCCGCAACCGAGCCGCCGCCCGGCGCGGGCGAATCGCTCAGGGTTTCGTTGCAAAATTCACGCAGATTCATTTTCACAAGCGATTTCGAATCGGATTCAATCTTTAATTCAATCACTTTTTCTTTCGGATCGAAATGTTTCAATTCGCTCAAGCCCATCGAGCGGACTGCGATGTCGATCAATTCTTCTTCGGAAGCGCCTTCCGACCATTTCTGCTTCCGCAAAAAATAGCGTCCGGCATCGGTCAGACATTTCTTCGGCACCATGCCGACAATTTCCGAACCGGTGACACGGAGGCCTCGCTTGTTCGCGGCTTCGAAGCAGGCCTCGAACGCAGCGTGCAACGGTGTTTCTTCGATGTTGGTCAGATTCATCGACACCTGCG
>Ga0209267_1000424_pt1 | contig 30768 bp, 29 predicted proteins | sample GraSoiAngelo_137_FD_185894 | JGI IMG/M metagenome (GOLD analysis project Ga0209267, IMG submission 185894) | Grasslands soil microbial communities from the Angelo Coastal Reserve, California, USA - 14_0929_09_30cm (SPAdes) (version 2) | ecosystem: Environmental > Terrestrial > Soil > Grasslands ... | reverse complement strand
TTCGTGAGCGGCCTCACGGGTGAGTTCTATCGACAGTTCGCGCTCACGATCGCGATTTCGACCGTGATCTCGGCCTTCAACTCACTCACCCTGTCGCCGGCGCTGGCGGCGGTGCTGCTGAAGCCCCGTGGAGCCAAGCCAGACCTCCTGATGCGCGCGATGAACCGGCTCCTCGGCCGCTTCTTCAAGCGCTTCAACACCGGTTTCGCGCGCGCCGGGGACGGCTACTCCCGTGCGCTCGGCATCACCATGCGCCATGGCGCCGTCGCACTCGCCATCTACGGCGGACTGATCCTCCTCACCTGGTTCGGCTTCAATTCCGTGCCGGCGGGGTTCATCCCGGCGATGGACAAGCAGTACCTGGTGGCGGTCGCGCAGCTGCCGCCGGCCGCATCGCTCGATCGCACCGAGGCGGTCACACGCCGCATCGCGGAGATCGCGCTCAAGCAGCCGGGAGTTGCGCACGCGGTCGAGTTCGCGGGTATGTCGGTGAACGGGTTCACCCAGAGCTCGAGCGCTTCGCTCATCTTCTTCCCACTCGATGACTTCTCGCAGCGCACCTCGAAGGCGCTGTCCGGTCCTGCCATCGCCGCAGCACTGAATCAGAAGATGGCGTCCATCCAGGACGCCTTCGTGATCGTCGTGACGCCCCCGCCGGTGATCGGCCTCGGCACCCTCGGCGGATTCAAGCTACAGGTGGAGGACCGGGCCGACGCCGGGCCGCAGGCGCTGTTTGCGGCTCTCTCGCAGGCCCTCGGGAAGGCGTACCAGAACCCGGCGCTCGGAGGCGCCTTCAGCACCTACCAGATCAATGTTCCGCAGCTCAACGTCGACGTCGATCGTGTCAAGGCGAAGCGCGAGAACGTGAGGCTCTCGGACGTGTTCGAGACGCTGCAGGTGTACCTGGGCTCGCTCTACGTCAACGACTTCAACCGCTTCGGCCGCACCTACCAGGTGGTGGCGCAGGCGGATGCCCCGTTCCGTTCCCAGCTCGACGATGTCATGCCGCTCAAGACCCGTAACGCCGCCGGCGAGATGGTGCCCTTGGGCTCGGTCATCAACGTCTCGCGCTCCTTCGGTCCCGATGTGGTGCAGCGCTACAACGCCTACGCCTCGGCGGACGTCAACGGCGGGCCTGCGCCCGGGTACAGCTCGGGGCAGGCCCAGGCGGCGATGGCGAAGATCCTCGATGAGACGCTGCCCCGCGGCATGTCGTACGAGTGGACGGATCTCGCCTACCAGCAACTCGTCTCGGGCAATACGGGTCTCCTGGTATTTCCGCTCTGCGTACTGTTCGTCTTCCTGGTGCTCGCGGCGCAGTACGAGAGCCTCTCGCTCCCGCTCGCGATCATCCTGATCGTGCCGATGTGCCTGTTGCCCGCGGTCACGGCTCTGAAGCTCGACCACGGGGACAACAACATCTTCACGCAGATAGGCCTCCTGGTGCTGGTGGGCCTGGCGTGTAAGAACGCCATATTGATCGTCGAGTTCGCCAAGCATCTGCAGGAGGAGCACGGGCGGGATGCGAAGACGGCGGTGCTCGAGGCCGCGCACCTGCGGCTGCGCCCGATCCTCATGACCTCCATGGCCTTCGTCATGGGCGTCGTGCCGCTGGTGCTGGCCACGGGCGCCGGAGCTGAGGTGCGGCACGCGCTCGGCGTCACGGTGTTCGCCGGGATGATCGGCGTCACCGGCTTCGGGTTGCTGCTCACTCCCGTCTTCTACGTGTTCGTGCGGCGCGCGTCGCGGCATGTCGAGGCCGACGCGGCGCGGCACACCGAAGCCGACTCACCGGGCCACCTCCTAAGCCCCGGAGCTTCTTCATGACTGACAGCAAGCTGAAGCGCCGCGCGGCCCCTGCGAGACTCGGGGTGCCGACCGCGCTCCTCGCCATCGCCGCGGGGCTCGCCGGCTGCGCGGTGGGACCGAACTACCAGGAGCCCGCCACCTCGGTCGCGCCGCAGTTCGCGGGCGCCCAGGGCGGCCCGTACTCCGGCGCGGACGCGCAGGCGAAGTTCTGGACGGAGTTCGGTGATGACACGCTGAACCGGCTCGTCGATCAGGCGCTCGGGGCGAACCACGACCTGCGCATCGCCCTCGGAAGGCTCGTGGAAGCGCGCGCAATACGGCGCGAGGCACGCTTCGATCTCGCGCCCACCGTCACCGCCTCGGGCGGCTACACCAAGGAGCGTTTCGCTGCCGTCGACAGCCCGACGGGTGGGCCGTTCAACGCGCGCTTCTACGACGCGGGCTTCGATGCCGTCTGGGAGCTCGATCTCTTGGGCCGCGTGCGCCGCACTGTCGAGGCGCAGAGCGCCGAGGCTCAGGGCGCGGAAGCCTCCTTGCGCGATGCGCAGGTGTCGGTGACCGCGGAGCTGGCGCGCACCTACTTCGAGCTCCGCGGCGCGCAGGCGCAGCTTGCAGTCGCGCGACGCAACGTCGACAACCAGCGCGAGACCCTGAAGCTCACAGAAACGCGACTCGAGGCCGGGCGCAGCACCGAGCTCGACACCGCCCGCGCGGGATCGCAGCTTTCCACCACGCTCGCGACGATCGGACCGCTCGAGGCTGAGGTCGCGCGCGCCATTCACCGCCTGGCGGTGCTCACGGGTCGCGAGCCCAACGCGCTCGATGACCTGCTGGCTCCTGCGCGGGAGCTTCCGGAGCTGCCGCAGATCAGCGCGGTCGGTGATCCGGCGGGGCTCCTGCGCCGGCGGCCCGATATCCGCGTCGCCGAGCGCGAGCTCGCCGCCTCCACCGCCCGCGTCGGGGTCGCGGTCGGCGACCTCTTCCCCAAGGTGACCTTCAATGGCAGTTTTACCTACGCGGGCGCAGAGCCCGCCTCGCTCGGCAGCAGCGCGAGCCGCGGCTACGTGATCGGGCCGGCGATCTCGTGGGCGGCGTTCGACTTAGGGCGCGTGCAGGCCCGGATCGCCCAGAGCCACGCGCGCGCCGACGTCGCCCTCGCCGGCTACGAGCAGACGGTGCTGCGGGCGCTCGAGGAGACCGAGAATGCGCTCGTCACCCATGCGCGCACGCGCGAGAGCCTGAAGGACGCCGCCGATGCAGCGCAGCAGAGCCTCACCGCGGCGCGCATCGCGCGCACCCGCTACGAGGGCGGCTTGGTCGACTTTCTCGAAGTGCTCGACGCCGAGCGCACGCAGCTCGCGGCCGAGGATCGCCTCACGCGGTCGCGCGCAGAGGCCGCGACGTCCCTCATCGCCGTGTACAAGGCCCTCGGAGGCGGCTGGGAAATGGCATCCCCGCCGCGCTATGTCAGACAAGCCGGAGGCTAAGCTCTTGATTCCCCGACGACTCTCGAGCTTTTATGCGTCCTGAAGCCGCCGCTCGGGGACCGAGCCCCGACAGCGCGGAGGCGGCGTGTTCGCTCCCCCTTAAGATAGAGGAGTCCCCCAGCAGGGGGAGATCCCGTGCCCGGCGCGCTAAACTTTCGGATCTGCCACTTAAAGCGCTGCGAGTACCGTCGGACATGAATGCCACCGTTGCCCTGCTCGAAGTCGAAGGCGAAGCCGCCCCGTGTGCGGAGAAGCTCACCGCAATCAACGAGTCCCTGCAGGGCCGCGAGCGTCTCCTGACCGCCACCGCCCAGGCGAGTCGCCTGCTGCTCGAGGCGGCGGAAGTGCGCGGAGCGATCCCGCGGGTGCTGGGGCTCATCGGCGAGGCGGCCCACGTCGATCGCGTCAATGTCCTGGAGGCCCGCGTCGGTCCGATGGGGGAGCCGCTCCTCGTCATGACGAGCGAATGGACGGCCGAGGGCGTGACGCCGCACCTGCAGGAGGCCCGCAGCTTCTCTTGCGACGAGCGCAACTTTTCGTCCGTGTGCGCGGAGCTACGCGCCGGGCGCAGCGTGTGCCTCAGCCCCGCCGAGATCCACGCAGAGCAGGGCTGCTCCGGCATCGAGGGCATCGGCACCCGCACGAAGGCCATCGTGCCGATCTTCGTAGCGAGCGAGTTCATCGGCGTCGTGAGCTTCGACAACACCCGCCAGCGCCGCGCTATCGATGCGGCGGAGCTCGCGGCGCTCGAGACCGCCGCCGGCGTGATCGGCGCGGCGCTGCACCGCGAGCGCCTCGTCGATGACGTGCGCCGCGAGCGCGAGCGCGCCGCCGAGGAGCGCGTCACCGAGCTCGCCAAGGCGAACGCCGTGATCCGAGGCAACCTCGAGCGCCTCGCCGGCCAGACCGACCTGCACAGCTTCATGGGCCACATGCTGCTCGAGGCGACCCGCCAGTTCGAGGCCATCTCGGGGGCGGTGATCGTGCTCAAGGACTCGCTGCAGGAATGGCGCGTCGTCGCGCACGTGCGCGAAGGTGAGCTCGCGCAGCCGTCATTCGCCGTCAGCGTGCCGGTGAACGGCTCGCCCTTCACTGCCCAGTTCGGTGATCTGCGCGGGCCGCTCTATCTCAACATCGACCGCCTGGACAGCGACATCTGGCCGGGCGTGCTCGCCTTTTACCGCAGCGAGGGCGCGGTCGGTACCGTGATCTACCCGCTGGTGTTCGGCGCGCGCAGCGTGGGTTTCCTGGTCCTCACCTTCCAGCGCCACGCCGAGGACGTTCAGAAGAGTGAGCTCCTGGTCGCGCTCGCACAGCAGGCCACGCTCGCCGTGCAGCTCACCCGCCTCGCCTACTCCGCCAAGGAAGCCGCCGTGCTCATGGAGCGCACTCGGATCGGCCAGGAGATTCACGATGGGCTGGCGCAGGCGTTCACCGGGATCCTGCTGCAGCTCGGCGCGGTGGAGGAGTTCCCCTCCTGCCGCAAGCGCGGCTCGGAGCTCGGCCTCACGCTCTCGCGCGTGCGCGAGCTCGCGCGCGACGGATTGGCCGAGGCGCGCCGCTCGGTGATGGCGCTGCGCCTCGATCAGACTCGCCGCGCGGGGCTCGAGATCGCGCTTCGGCAGCTCGCCGACCGCTCGACCGTGGCCGGTGGGGTCACCTGCACCTTCGAAGGCGGCGGCATCAGCACGGGGCTGCGCCCCGAGCACGAGCACGAGCTGCTGCGCATCGCTCAGGAAGCGGTCAGCAACGCCGTGCGGCACGCACGTCCGCACCACGTGCACATCACCATGACCGACGAGGAAGCCAACTGGGAGCTCGCGGTCGCGGACGACGGAGTGGGAATGGAGCAGGGGCCGGCTGTCTATGCGCGCGAGGGCTTCGGGCTCTCCAGCATGCGCCAGCGCGCCGGCGCGATCGGCGGGGAATGGCGGATCGAGAGCACACCGGGCGCGGGCACGCGGGTGAGCGTGCGCATGCTGAAGCGAGCGTCCTAAGTGGCTGCGGTCATGAAGAGCCACAAGATCCGCGTGATCCTCGCCGATGATCATCCGGTGGTGCGCGACGGCCTGGCCGCGATCGTCAATCAGCAGGCCGACATGGAAGTGGTCGCGGAAGCCGGCGACGGGGATGAGGCGATCACGCTCTACGAGCAGCACCGCCCCGACGTCATGGTGCTCGATCTGCGCATGCCCAAGCGCGACGGCGTCGCGGTGGTGCAGCGCGTGCTCGAGATCAATCCCAAGGCGTGCATCCTCATCATGACCACCTACGACGGCGATGAGGACATCTTCCAGTGCCTGTCGCAGGGCGCCAAGGGATATCTCCTCAAGGACGCGCCGCGGCAGGAAATCCTCACCGCGATCCGCGCGGTGAGTGAAGACCGGCCCTACACTTCCTCTACCGTCGCCGCCAAGGCGCTGCAGCGCATGGGGAAGCCGAGCCTGACGCAGCGCGAGCTCGACGTGCTGCAGCTCGTCGCGGAGGGGCGCAGCAACAAGGACATCGCGCGGCGGCTATCGATCACCGAGGGCACCGCGAAGACTCACGTGAAGGCCATTCTCACCAAGCTCGATGCCATCAGCCGCACCGAGGCGGTGGCGGTGGCGCACAAGCGCGGTCTGATCCACCTGTAGCGCGCCTCTCAGCTCCCCTTGGGCGGCTGATAGCCCTCCGGCGCCTGCGAGCCGGCGCCGAAGAAGAACTTCTCCATCTCCCCTTCGAGGAACTTGCGCGCCTTGGGCTCGATCGGCGTCAGGCGATATTCGTTGATGAGCATCGTCTGATGGTGCAGCCAGCGCGCCCAGGCTTCCTTCGACACGCTCTCGTAGATCCGGCGGCCGAGCTCACCGGGATAGGGGGCGCGATCGAGGCCTGGGGCCTCGCGCTTGAGGAGCACACACTGCACCATGCGTGGCACGCGCTACCTCGCAGTCCGCTGACGTGCGGACTGAAGCCTACACCCTCGCGGCATCGAACAGCGACTCGTCCGCCAGGCGCGACAGGAGCGCCGTGATCGGAGCGGGCAGGCCGATGCGGCTCGGAGCGCGGACGTTATACCAGAGGCTCACGCCCTCCTCCACGGCGCGAGCCGCGCCCCGGCAGCGCACCAGGAGCGGCGTGATCGAAAGATCGAAGTGGGTGAAGGCGTGCTCGAGCTGGCCGAGCGTTCGCGGCTCGACCGCCGCCTCGCCGAGGCTCCCGCGCACGAAGGCGCCGGCCGCGGTCGCGCTCGAGAACTCCGGCAGGCACCAGAGGCCGCCCCACACGCCGCTCTCGGGCCGCCGCTCGAGGAGCACGCTCCCGTCATCGCGCAGCGCCACCACCATGAACACGCGGCGCCTGTGGCGCGCGCGCGCGAGGCGCGGAGCCGGCAGCTCGTGCTGCCGCCCGGTGCGCCGCGCGATGCACTTCTCCGCGAGCGGGCAACGGCTGCAGAGGGGCCTACTCCGCACGCACACCGTCGCGCCGAGATCCATGATCGCCTGGGTGTACTCATCGACCCGGTCGTGCGGGGTGGAGCGCTCCGAGAGCTCCCAAAGCCGCCGCGCCACGGAGCTCTCCGACGAGTGGCCCGGCACGCCGAAGTAGCGCGAGAGCACCCGCCGCGCGTTGCCATCGAGGATCGGAAAACGCTTGGCCGTGGCGAGCGCGAGAATCGCCCCGGCGGTCGAGCGGCCGATACCGGGGAGCGAGGCGAGCGCGTCGAAGCTCTCGGGGAGCTCCCCGCCGTGCTCGTCAAGGATGCGCAGCGCCGCGCGATGGAGGTTGCGGGCGCGCGCGTAGTAGCCGAGCCCGGACCAGAGGTGCAGCACCTCATCCACCGGGGCCGCGGCGAGCGCGCGCACATCCGGGAAGCGCTCCATGAAGCGCCGGTAATAGGGCACGACGGTCGCGACTTGGGTCTGCTGCAGCATGATTTCCGACACCCAGACGCGATAAGGGGTGCGGTTCTCTTGCCAGGGAAGATCGTGTCGTCCTTCGCGGGCGTGCCACTCGAGGAGTGCGGGGGCGATCGGAGAGGCGCTGCCGGGCACCCGCCCATTCTAACTCGGCGGACTGCCCCGGCGGCTCACTTCCGATCGCACAGCTGGATCTCGCCGCTCAGGGTCTTCAGGCGCACGTGCCCCGCACCCTCGCCGCGCGTCCCCTCCAGCGTGTGGCCGCTTCCATGATGGCGCTCGACCGGCTGCGCAGCGAAGCAGTTGGTGATGTCGCCGCTGACGCTCCGGGCCTCGTAACTGTAGCCCGCCTCCGCGCTCGCCCGCACCTTGAGGTCGCCGCTCACCGAGGTCGCATCGAGATCGGCGCCGCGGGTGAGCTTGCCCTCGAAGTGCAGGTCGCCTGAGGTCGTGCGCGCGCGCACCGAGCGCGCGCTGTCGAGCGACACCACCAGCGAGCCGCTCGTGGTCCCCGCCTCCAGGTCGCCCGCCCCGTGCTCGAGGCGCACGTCGCCGCTCACCGAGCTCACGTGCAACCGCGCCGGCTGGCCATGGCCCTTGAGCTTGACCTCGCCGCTGACGGTCTTGACCTCGAGGTCCCCGGCGAACTCCGCCGTGATGTCACCGCTCACCGCACTCAGGCGCTGCTCGCCCAGCACTCCGGAAGTTGTCACCTCGGCGCTCACCGCCGAGACGTCGACCTCGCTCTCCTTCGGGACCTTGACGCGCAGCTCCGCATCCCCGTGGTGCCCCGTGTGCGGCAGCACGACCTTGACGACGGTGCGGCCGTGCTCCGAGGTCACGTCCACGCGCTCGACACCCTCGTCCAGCTCGCCGCGCACGTTGACCTCGGGGCGATCCCAGCCGATCACCTCGACGCGGCCGCTGACGTTGGAGATATCGACGACGCCCCGCGGCTCGGCCGGGACCGCCCGCTCGAAGCTCTTGCTGTCGGCCTGCGCAGCGCCCGCCCAGACCCCGAGCACCACCATTGCCACACTCGAAACTCCACGCATACTCAGATCCCCGTGTCCGCCTCACTCGCCTGGTGCAGGTCCGTGAGAACGCGCATTTCGTCCTGGTAAGTGTTGACCAGCAGCTCCTGCAGCAGCGCATTGCTCGGATCCTTGCCGAGGGCGCTCTCGAGATCCTCCTTGGCCCGGCGAATGGCCGTGAGACTCTTCACGACCTTCTCGCGCGCTGCGGGCGGGAGCGAGGCGAGCCGCGCCTCGAGGTCCCGGATGAGCGCGGTGCGCTCGCGCAGGTAGCGCGGATCGGACACATACGCCGCCTCGAACGCCGTCGGCCCACCGAGGAGCCCTGCCGAGCCGCGCGCAGCGCTGGCGGGCGACGATGTCCCCGCGGGCGACCCGGGCGTGGGCAGGACGCTCCGGCCGATCCATACGCCCACCGCAACGCTCGCCACCATGGCGGCGGCGGCGAGCGAGGGCCAGAGCATGGGGCGCCGCGGCCCGGCGTGCTCGCGGGCGGCGGCCGCCCTGGGAGCGTGCTCGGCATTGATCCGTGCCTCGATCTGCGGCCAGAGGTCGCGCCCGGGCTCGATCGAGCGCGCGAGCTGGGCGAGCGAGCTCACCTTGCGTTCCTCCGGGGCGTGGCTCTCGTCGCTCATGTCAGCCCACCTCCACTTCGAGTCTCTCGCGCAGGAGCTTGCGCGCCCGGTGCAACTGAGCCTTGCACGTGCCCTCGGCGATCCCGAGCATCCCGGCCGCCTCGCCGTGCGAGTAACCATACAACGCATGCAGAATGAGCGCATCGCGCGCGCCCTCGGGGAGCGCCCCGATCGCGGCCTCGATCTCGCGCACCTCGACCGGTGTCTCGAGCGTCCACTCGATTGCGCCTCCCGCGTCCTCCTCGTCCTCGACGCCCGGCTCGACGGGCGAGGCCTTGCGGCGTCTCGCGAGGGTCACGTTCACCGCGATCCGGTGTAGCCAGGTCGAGAGCGCGCTGCGCGTCTCGAACTTCGACAGTGCCCGCCACGCGTTGATGAAAGTCTCCTGCGTACAGTCCTCCGCCAGGTGTGGATCCCGGGTCATCCGCAGGCACAGGCCGTACACCCGGCCCACGTGCTCGCGATACAGTCTTTCAAAGGCGCGTGAGTCCCCCGAGCAGGCCCGCACGACGAGCGCCGCCTCCCAATCGATTCGCGTCTCCTCGGCCTGCGCCTCGATCATCCGTTCATTTAGAGAGCGTTCAGCCGGAACGCGTTTGAATCGCACTCGGGAACCCAGAAGTCGCTGATCGGCAACAGTTTTTGGTGGAACTCGAGCCGCATCCGGACACTCTTCTCCTATGGAGACCCGTGGAAGGGAAGGAGCGGAGAGTGGGTAAGTACGAGGGCTTGCGGCGGCTGTGGCAGCCGCCGGCGGACACCCTGGAAGCGATCGCGGCAGTCCTCGGCGAGCATTGGCGCGCCGCCGCAGCGCACCCGGAGCAGCTTTTCTGGGCGACGCCCGTCAGTTGGGTGACGGTTCGCGCGGTTCGCGTCCACGCGCGGCACGCCCCCGTGCATCACCACTTCACGAGCGGCGGCAAGCTCATCAAGTAAGCGTCCGGGTCCGCATCGGTGCTGAAGCCGAACTTCGTGCCGCGATCGTAGACCAGGTTGAACTCCACGTACCGTCCCCGCTTCACGAGCAGCCGCTCGCGCGCCGCCTCATCGTACGGAGTGTCCTTGCGCCGCGCGACGATCATCGGATAGACGGCCAGCAGCGCCTCCCCCACCGAGCGCACGAACGCGAAATCGGCCGCTGGATCGGGCCCCGCGAGATCGTCGAAAAAGAGGCCCCCGACCCCGCGCGGCTCCTGCCGGTGCGGGAGGTAGAAGTACCGGTCGCACCACGCCTTGAATTCCTGATACGCATCCGGCCGGTACCGATCGCACGCCGCCTTGAGCGCCGCGTGGAACGCGTCCGTGTCCTCCGCGAACGGGAAGGTTGGAGTCAGGTCCGAGCCGCCGCCGAACCAGGCGCCTCTGGTGGACAGGTAGCGCAGGTTCATGTGCACCGCCGGCACGTAGGGATTCATCATGTGGGCGACGAGCGAGATCCCGCAGGCGACGAAGCGGCCGTCGGACTCCTTCGCTCCCGCGACCTGGCCACGCGCCTCGGGCGCGAGCACCCCCCAGACGTGGCTGACATTGACGCCCACCTTCTCGAACACCGCGCCTCGCATGAGGCGCGCCTCGCCCCCTCCCTGAAGGCGGTGCCCCGCGGGCTTGGTCCAGCTGCGCGATTCGAACCGGCTCACCGGCTCGAACGCCTCGAAGGCGCCGCAGAGCCGCGCCTGCAGGTCGCGGAAATACGCGGTCGCGCTCGCCGCGAAATCCTCGTGCGCGCTCACGACCTAGCCTCGCTCATGCACGTAGTCGATGAGGCGCGCGACGGCATCCGGATCGGTGTCGGGCCAGATGCCGTGACCCAGGTTGAAGATGTGCCCGGGGTCGGGGCCCGCCTGCTCGAGCACGGTATCGACCTGGCGGCGCAGCGCCTCCGGCGGGGCAAAGAGCGCCGCCGGATCGAGATTACCCTGCACCGCCTTGCCGGGCCCGAGCACGCGCCGCACCTCGGCGAGTCCCGTGCGCCAGTCGACCCCGATCACGTCCACATCGAGCGGCGCCACGGCGCTCATCAGGTGCGAGCCCTGGTTCACGTAATAAATGAGTGGCACCGACAGGCGCCGCAGCGCCGCCGCCGTGCGCTGCACGGCGGCGAGCGCGAACCCGGTGAACTCGCGCACACCGAGGAGCCCGGCCCAGGACTCGAAGAGCATCAGCGCCTGGGCTCCCGCCGCGGCCTGCGCCGCGAGATATTCGGCCATGGCGTCCGCGAGGCGCTCGAGGAGGCGCTGCGCGGACTCGGGCTGCGCGTAGAGGAAGGTGCGCGCCGCGGCAAACTCCTTCGAGGGCCGGCCGCACACGAGGTAGCACAGGAGCGTGAACGGCGCGCCGGCAAAGCCGATGAGGGGCGTGCCGCGCGGAGCGGCCGCGCGCACGAGGCGGATCGTCTCGAGGACGAAGGGCACGTCCCGGGCTGCGACCAGCTCAGGGAGAGCCTCGATCTGGGCATCGGTGCGGATGGGCTCCGAGACCACGGGCCCCGGCTCGAACGAGAGCTGGATGCCCATCCCCTGGAGCGGCGTCATGATGTCGCTGAAGAGGATCGCGGCATCGAGCTCGTAACGGCGGAGCGGTTGGAGCGTCGCTTCTGCGGCGAGCTCGGGTGTGCGCGTCAGCGCCTCGAAGTCGACCTTGGCCCGCAGCGCCCGATATTCGGGCAGATAGCGCCCCGCCTGCCGCATGATCCAGATGGGTCGATGCCGGACCGCCTGACGGCGGCAGGCGGCGAGAAATGCCGGCACTTCCGCCCCCGCGGCACCTTTCGGCGCACCGGCACTCATGCGCGCAACCACCGCGCCACCTCCGGCGCGAAATAGCTGATGATGAGATCGGCGCCCGCGCGGCGAATGCCGGTCAGGGTCTCGAGCGCCGCGGCGCGCTCGTCGATCCAGCCGCGCGCCGCTGCCGCCTTGATGAGGCTGAACTCTCCCGACACCTGGTACGCAACCACCGGCACGCTCACCGCATCCCGCACCTGGCGGATGATATCGAGGTAGGGACCCGCGGGCTTCACCATGACGAGGTCCGCGCCCTCCTCGACATCGAGCAGCACCTCCCGGAGCGCCTCGCGCGCGTTGGCCGGATCCATCTGATAGGAGCGGCGATCGCCGAATGCGGGCGCCGACTCGGCGGCCTCGCGGAACGGGCCGTAGAAGGAGGAGGCGAATTTCGCCGCGTAGGAGACGATCGGCGTCGTGGCGAGGCCCGCCTCATCGAGCCGCGCACGGATCGCCGCGACCCGCCCGTCCATCATGTCGGAAGGCGCCACCGCATCCGCCCCCGCGCGGGCGTAGTTGAGCGCCACCTCGGCGAGAGTCTTGATGGACGAATCGTTGTCGATGGCGCCGCCCGCGAGCACGTGACCGCAGTGTCCATGGTCGGTGGCGCCGCACAGGCACACGTCCGCCCACAGGATGAGATCAGGGCAGGCCTCTTTGATGGCCGCGATGGCCTGCGCGGCGAGCCCCTTGGGATCGGTCGCGCTCGTGGCCTTCCCGTCCTTGTGCGCGGGAGCGGCGAAGAGCAGCACGGCCGGCACGCCCGCCGCGGCCACCGCTTTCGCATCCTTCACCGCCTCGTCCACCGACAGCTGGAAGATCCCGGGCATGCTCTCGACGGCGTGGCGCACGGCGCGCCCGGGAACGACGAACAGCGGGTAGACGAGCGCTTCGGGCGTCAGTCGCGTCTCGCGCACCAGACGGCGCCAGGCGTCCGACTGGCGGGTGCGGCGCGGTCTGTGTTGAGGAAATCCCATAGGTCTTCAGTGTCTCCTGCGCAATCAGGCTCGTTTCTGCTGCAGCACGCGCAGCGTCGTCCGCGCCAGTCCCTCGAGCGTCGCCGACTCGGCGACGACCGCCGTATGGCCGCGGGCCGAGAGCTCGCGCGCCGTGGTGCGGCCGATAGCGACCGCCGCGGCTCCCGAGAGCAGCCGCTCGAAATCCTCCACTCCCAGCGCCCGCGCGAGCTCGGTCACCGCGGAGGGGCTCGCGAAGGTCACCGCGCCCACTCCCCCGCGCGCGATCCAGGCGCGGCAGTCGTCGACGTCGAGGGCGCTCCCCTCGGTGCGATACGCCTCGACCTGCGTCACCTGCGCCCCGAGCTGCGTGAGTCCGGCGGCAATGGTCGGCAGCGCCCGCGAGCTCGCGGGATAGAGAACCCTCACCCCGGCATCGGACGGCTGCCACTGCGCGGCGAACGTGGCGATCAGCGCGGCTGCATTCGCCTCGTGGGGCACGAGGTCCACGGGCCAGCCCCGCTGACGCAGCACTTGCGCACTCGCCTTGCCGAGCGCCGCGACGCGCACGCCGGCGGGCGCGGCCGGCAGCCGCTCCAGCACCGCCGCGACCGCGTTGCGGCTCGCGAACACGATCCAACCGAAAGAGCGCACCGCCGCGAGGGCCGCGGTAAGGGGACCCGGGTCTGCGGGCGTGACACTCACCGCCGGCCACAGCAGCGTCGGGAGTCCGAGGCTCTTCAGCTCGCGCGTCAAGGGGCCGTCGCTCGTCTCGGCGCGCGTGACCACGACGGGTTTGAGGTCCGGGACCCGGCTCACGGCGCCTCCACCGCGAGCGACGCCCGCTCGCGCGCGATGAGCCCCGCGGCGCCGCGCGAGAGCAGCTCCGCCGCGACGCGCTCACCGAGCGCCGCCGCGTCCGCGCTCGAGAGCCCCGCTCCCGAGGAGGCGGAGGCCACGGCACTCGCGCTGAGCGCCTTCGAGCCATCGAGCGCACACACGCAGGCGATGAGCTCGAGTGAGCGCTGATCGCCCGACGCCAGGGCGCCGAGCGGCACCTGACAGCCGCCCTCGAGCCTGCGAAGGAGTGCCCGCTCGGCGCTCGCGGCGAGCCGAGCCTTGCCGTCATCGAGAGCCGCGAGCCAGCGCAGCGTCGGCTCATCTCCCGTGCGGGCGCACACGCCGATCACCCCCTGCGACACCGCGGGTGGGAAGGCCTCGGGCGGGAGATACTCGGTGACGTGGTGGTGAAGCCCGAGGCGCTTCAAGCCCGCAGCGGCGAGAATGATGGCGTCGTAGTCGCCCGCACGCAGCCGCTCGATGCGCGTCGGCACGTTGCCGCGCAGCTCGAGCGGCACGGCATCCGGGCGCGCCCGGGCGAGAAAGGCGCGGCGTCTCAAGCTGCTGGTGCCGACACGCGCGCCGCGCGGGAGCTCACCGAGTGGCGCGCCGTTTCGACTGAGGAGCGCATCGCGCGGATCCTCCCGCGCGAGCGTTGCGGCGAGCTCGACGCCCGGCTCGATCGTCGTCGCCAGGTCCTTGAGGCTGTGCACGGCCACATCCACCGTGCCCGCGAGCAGCGCGCGATCGATCTCCTTGGTGAAGAACGCCCGGCCGCCGACCTGCCAGAGCGGCACATCGGTCTTCGCGTCCCCTTCGGTCTTGATGTGCACCAGCTCGACGGGCGGCGCTCCGGGCCGTGCCCGCAGCAGGCTCTCGACGTGCCGCGCCTGCCAGAGCGCGAGCTGCGAGGCGCGCGTGCCGATGCGCAATGGCCGCGGCGCGCTCACGGCTCGCCCTCCGTGAGGAAGCGGTAGCCGACCCCCCAGACGGTGAGGAAGTGGCGCGGGTTGGCCGGATCCTTCTCGAAGCGCTTGCGGAGCCTCAGGATGAAGTTGTCGACCGTGCGGGTCGAGGGAAAGACGTCATAGCCCCACACCCGCTCGAGCAGGTCCTCGCGCGAGACGATCTCGCCGGCGTGCTCGGCGAGCACCTTCAGGATCATCGCCTCCTTCTCGGTGAGCTCCTGCGCGTCGCCGTTCCAGGCGCGGGCGTGGAAGGCGCGGAAATCCACCTCGTTGCCCCCAAAGCGCAGCACCGCGGTGGCCGCGGTGGCGGAGGCGCTGCGATACCAGTCCCAGCGCCGGAGGATCGCGCGCACCCGCAGCAGGAATTCCTGCAGATGAAAGGGCTTGGCGAGGTAGTCGTCGCCTCCCGCCTCGAGCCCGCGCACCCGGTCCACCGGATCGCCGCGCGCGGTGAGAAACAGCACCGGCGTGTTGTTGCCCTGCTCGCGCAGTGTCCGGCACATGGCAAGGCCGTCGATGCCGGGCAGCATCACATCGAGCACGATGAGCGCGCAGTGCTCACCGCGGAGCCACTCGAGCGCCCGCTCGGCATCCCCCGCGGCGCTCACCTCATAGCCTTCGGCGCGCAGATTCTCCATGACGCCGGCCGCGAGGTGCGGATCGTCCTCCACTACCAGCACGCGCGTTGCGGGCGCCGTCGCGCTCACGAGCGCTGCCCCTGGGCGGCCGCGGGCCAGGTGAGCACGAAACGCGCTCCCTGTCCGACGCCGTCGCTGTGGGCGCTCACCCGGCCGTGCGCCAGGTGCATCAGGCGCTGCACGATGAAGAGGCCGAGTCCGGTGCCGTAGTGGGTGCTGCCGCCCCCGGGATGCAGCCGCGTGAAGCGCTCGAAGAGCCGAGTGCCGTCGCCACTGCGAAAGCCGACCCCGGAATCGCGCACCGAGAGCTCGACCTCACCGTTCCGCGCACGCGCGCTCAAGGCGATGCTGCCCCCGCCGTGGGGCGTCACGGCGGAAAGGGCGTTCTCGAGGATGTTGCGCACCACGACATCGAGCGCCAGCGGATCGCTCACCACCTGCAGTCCCGGCTCGATGTCGCAGGAGATCGCGATGCGCTCCTGGCGGGCGCGCTCCTCGAGGTGCGCGATGACGCGAGTTACCGCGGCGCCGAGATCGAGCGGCTCGGACTTGAAGTCGACTCGTCCGCGCTCGAGACGCGCGCTCTCGAGGATCTGAGTCACCATCGCCTCCATGCGGGCGAGATCGGCGAGCATGCGGTCGATGAGGGTGCGCGCCTGCTCGGGCGAGAGCGTGCGCAGCGCCATGGTCTCGAGCGAGAGCTGCAGGCTCGCGAGCGGGGTCTTGAACTGGTGGGACACGAGCGCGAGAAAGTTGTCCTGCTCTTCGAGCACGCGCGCCTCGGCGCGCAGGGCGCGCCCGATCACCGTGATGCACGCCCCGAGCGCCAGCATGAAGAACGCACCCTCCCAGGCGTATCGGTTGTAGCGCCGGCGCTCCTCGGTGCGCAGCATCTCCTCGACCTTCGGCGCGAGCGAGGCGTGACCGCCCACGACCACGATCGGCGGCAGCATCTGCTGGATGCGCTCTGCGCTCACCCCGGCATCGAGCAGCGCCTGAGCGGCGGCCGCCTGCTCGGCGTAAGCCGCGCGCGCGGCGTGCACCTTGTCGATGGTGTAGGCGCGCTGATCGAACACCCAATACCCCACCTGCACCGCCGACACCACCAGCAGCGCGAGCGTGGTCAGCTGGAAGACGCGCGCGGCTTTCATCCGCTCGCCGCCAGCGATTCGCGCAGCGCCGAGGCGAACCGCGCGAGATCGGCGTCCGTGTGCGCAAGCGACAGGAAGCACGCCTCGTAGGCGGAAGGCGGGAGGTAGACCCCGCGCTCGAGCATGGCATGGAAGAGCGTGGCGAAGCGCGCGGTCTCGCTCGGGGAGAGGGGCGCCGCCGTGCGCGGTGCGCCCGCCCCGTGGAACGCCATCCAGAAGAGCGATCCGACCCGCACCAGGTGCAGCGGGAACGGCGCCTCGGCGAGGACCGGCCGCAACAGCCGCTCGAGCTCGGCGCCCTTCGCCTCGAGGCGCTCCCACCCGGACTCGCGCTCGAGGACCTCCAGCGTCGCGAGCCCCGCCGCCATCGCCACCGGGTTCCCCGAAAGCGTGCCGGCCTGATAAGTGTCCCCATCGGGAGCGAGGCGCTGCATGATGCGGCGCGCGCCGCCGAAGGCCCCGACCGGCATGCCGCCGCCGATCACCTTGCCGAAGGTGGCGAGGTCGGGCGAGAGATCGAAGAGCTCCGCGGCGCCGCCGCGCGCCAGCCGGAACCCGGAGATCACCTCGTCGAAAATGAGCAGCGCGCCGTGCTCTTCCGTGATGCGGCGCAGGCTCGCGAGAAATTCGCGCCGCTGCGGCAGGAGTCCGTGATTGGCCGGCACGGGCTCGATGATCAGCGCGGCGATGCGCGTCCCCTCACGCTGAAAGAGCGCGGTAAGCGCCGCCTCGTCATCGAGCGGCAGCACGCGCGTCGAGGCCGTGAAGGACTCCGGCACGCCGGCCGAGGACGGGCGGCCGAAGGTGGCGAGCCCCGAGCCCGCGGCGACCAGGAGATGATCGGCGTGACCGTGATAGCAGCCGGCGAACTTGACGATCAGGTCGCGCCCCGTGAAGGCACGCGCCACGCGGATGGCGCTCATGACCGCCTCGGTCCCGGACGACACGCAGCGCACCTGCTCGACCGCCGGATACCAGCCGACCACGCGCTCGGCGAGCTCCACCTCGGCCTCGCACGGCGCGCCGTAGGTCGTGCCGCGCTCGAGCGCCGCGCTCACCGCCGCATTCACCGCCGGATGAGCGTGACCGGCAATCAGCGGACCCCATGAGCCGACGAAGTCGAGATACCCTCGGCCGTCGGCGTCGAAAACCTGCGCGCCCGCGGCGCGCGCGATGAAGAGCGGCGTCCCCCCGACCGCGCGGAAGGCGCGCACCGGAGAGTTCACGCCTCCCGGGATCACACGGCAGGCGCGCCGGTAGAGCTCCGCGGAGCGCGGGCGCAGCGACCCGCTGACGGTGTCGTTCCGGGGCTCGGTCATGAGTGCCTCTTCGGTTCCTGCACCTCGTCGGTCGCCGGCTCGGCGCGCATGCGGCCCCGCTGGGCCGCATCGAAGAACGCGTCCACCACGTCCTGGCTCGCGTGCACCGCGGCGGCCCGCAGCCCCGCCAGCGGCAGATGCGCGAGCCGGTGCGCCACCGTGGAGGCGAGCCGCACGAGCTGTCCGCGCTGCCTCTCATCCAGTGTACGCAACTCCTGGCGCAGCGCACGCGCCACCTCCTCGGCTGCGATCTGCTCGAAGGCGCCGCGCAGGTCCGCCAGGCGCGGGCCGATCGCGCGCGTCGCGAGCTCGGAGCGCAGGTGCGTCAGGCGCTCGTCGATCGCGTGGCGCACCGGCGCGAGCCGCACCAGCTGTGCGAGGCGCCGGCCCTGCGCGGCTTCGATGAGATCGCTCATTCCGACTCGAGCGAGGCCGGCGCGCTGCGCGGTGGCGGGATCGACATTGGGGGGCACACCGAAATCGATGATGAGCGGCGCGAGTCCGGCGGATCCCTTGAGCCGCGCCAGCGCCGCGGCGTCGAGCACCGGCTCGCCGCCCCCCGTGGCCAGCACCAGTGCATCGAGAGGCGGGGGCTCGATGCGGAAGCGATCGAGCGGCATGGCTTCACCCGCGACGTTCCCGGCGAGCTCATCCGCGGCCTCGAGCGTGCGATTGACGATCAGGAGCGGAACCCTCGCCTCGCTCAGAACACCCGCACAGCGGCGCGTCATCGGCGAGACGCCAAGGAGGGCGACCCGCCCCGGCCTGCCGCCCAGGTGCTGCAGCACCCGGTCGGCCGCGAGGTCGCCGAGGGATGGGGAGCGGACGCCGGCGGTCATTCGGCGCACGCGGCGCGCCATGCCGAGCGCCTCGCCCATCAGACGATCCAGCACCGGTCCGCAGGTCTCGGCGGCGCGCGAATCCTCCCACGCACCGCGCAACTGCGCTGCGATCTCGTGCTCGCCGGTCTGCGCGGAGTCGAGTCCGCAGGCGAGCAGGAAGAGGTGCTCCACCGCGGCCTCGCCGGTCCAGGCGCGCAGGATCCGCGCGGCCTCCCCGGGCTGCGGCTCGCGTCCGGTCAGGATGCGGAACACCTCTGCGCGGCAATCGCCGGCGGCGCAGCCGTCGTCGGTGGCGTAGAGCACCTCGACCCGGTTGCAGGTGCCGACGTAGAGAATCTCCGCGGACTTGAGGAGCGTGCGCAGCGCCGGTAGCCGTGCCGGGATCTCCGCCCTCGGCAGCGCAAAGCGGGCGACCTCCTCGACTCCCACGTGACGATAGGACAGCCCGACCACGCCGATCTGGTGCATCACGGGAGCTTAACCACCCGGGGTGGGCGGGAGTGTCACTGAACGGTCACAGGCTGCTGACCGACCTCACAGCAGCGGCCACCGGCGCACCCCTGGCGACAGGGTACTGCGCAAGCTCAGTGCGCGTTCGCGAGCTCGGTCCATTTCTCGGCATCGACACCGAACAGCAGCAGCCAGAGCGTCAGCGCTCCTTCCCCGATGATCCCGGGAAGGAACCCATAGGGGTAGAGATCGCGCGCCAGAGCGGGTGACAGGAAGGTCAGCCAACCGAGACCCGCGAACACCATCAGGGCACCCACGGCTCGCGGGAGGAACGTCGACCTCAGGATGAGATAGCCGATGAGGAGGCAATAGACTCCGAAAATCACCAGGGTGATGTTGTTGGCCTGCCCGGGGAGCCTCACCACCATGCCGAGGGGCCCGATGCCACACCCCACCAGGCTGACCACGGCCGCGAGCAGCGAAAGACCCCGGCTCACCGGCTTGAAGATGCCGTAGAGGAGCAGCGTCACGGCGATGTAGCTCGCGCCCGCGACGAGGCCGGCCGCCGCACCGAGGAGACTGCCGGACCCGAAGAGGGCCAATCCGCCCGTGACGAAGCTAATCAGGTAAAAGATACCGGCCAGTCTGGCTTTGGAGCGCGGCGATGCCGCATCGGCGGGAGCTGTCACGGATTTCTCGCCTCCTTTCGGATTCTACGGGCCGGCACCTGCAATCGCCAACTCGACGGTCCGCGTGCCCGGATCGACGGGCTGTTGTTCCCACTCGGGGTGGGTCCGATCACGGCCGTTATAATTCCAGCCGTCGCCGGTCCGACGGCCGAGAAGCAGGGGACGACATCACATGAACGAATGGCACATTGCGCAACTCAACGTCGGCCGCATCCTCGCTCCCACCGACAGCCCGCAGCTGGCCGAATTCATGGCCAGGCTCGATGAGATCAATGCGCTCGCGGACGCGACGTCGGGCTTCGTGTGGCGGCTGCAGACCGCGAGTGGCAACGCCACCGACATCCGGGTCTCGGAAGATCCATATTTCCTCGTGAACATGTCGGTGTGGGCGACGATCGAGTCGCTGTTTGAATTCGTCTACCGAACGTCCCACACCGCCGTGATGGTGCGGCGGCGACAATGGTTCGAGAGGCCGACCGAGGCCTACCAGGTCCTCTGGTGGGTTCCGGCCGGGCACAGCCCGAGCGTCTCGGAGGCGCTGGACCGCCTCGAGCATCTGCGCCGCAACGGTCCAACCGCGCATGCGTTCACGTTCAGTCAGCGCTACCCGCCACCCGGTGAGCTCGGCGAGCCCGCGGACATGAACCCCGAGAGGTATTGCGCCGGCGGGAGCTGAGGGCGGCGCCTACCACCCGTTGAACCGCCGGATCCGGCCGGCGAGAGCATGAGGTACCCTCCTCTGCAGCTGTCAGGGCTCTGACAGTTCCGTCCAATTGGTCCGAATTTGGACAAACTCCTCAATTTCGTCAGGGACCTGACAGCAGCCGGCGCGGGTACTATTCCGTGCGCTCAGCCCGTGCGCTCAGCAACCCGAGAAGACAAAGGGACTATGGCTCCCCTGCTACCAAACGCCCGGAAGCACAACCTCCGGTGCCTCGCCCAGGAGATCCACAGCGCCACCGCTTGTCTAAGCGCGTCTCGCGCTGCGATCTGCAAGCAGGTCGGCTTGAATGTCGCGCAGTGGAGAGCACTGGCCGCGATCGACCGTTCGACGTTCGTTCTGTCGATTTCGGATCTGGCCCGCCTGCTGCGACGCTCGCGCCAGTCGATGCATCCGCTCGCGTGCGGCCTGGAACGAGCCGGCTGGGTCCGCTTTCTACCGAACCCAGACGACCGCCGGCTTCTGCAGATGCAGATCACCGCGCGCGGCAAAAGCATCGTGAGCGCTGCCGAAGGCAGCTTCAACACGTGGTTACTGACGATGGCTTCGGATCTCAGCGATCATGATCTGGGGAAACTGGCGGATACCATGCGTGCTATCCATGAGCGTATCGCACGAGCGCGCGACTACGTGTGAGACAGGGTGGAGCGGGTGATGGGAATCGAACCCACGTTAGCAGCTTGGGAAGCTGCAGTTCTACCATTGAACTACACCCGCGCCTCACGTGATTCTATTAAGGTCATCGACGTCCAGGCAACCCAGGGCCCGAGAAAGGTATGTCGCTGTTCTCCCGGCTGTTTCGCAGACAGGCACCCACACCGGCCCCGCAACCCGAGCAGGCGCCCGCAGCCGAGCAGGCGTCCCCACCAGACCCGGCTGCCCTCGCCGCGCAGCGCGCCGCAGAAGAGGAGGAGGCGCTGACCGCTGCGATCGCTGCGGCCGATCAGGCGGCGCTCGCGAGCCTCGCCTGCACAGGCTTCTCGACTCGGATCCGTCAACGCGCCGCACAGGCGATCGACGACCCCGCACGGCTGCACGAGCTGATCCGCGCCACTCGGGGCGGCAAGGACAAGCAGGTCTACCGCATCCTCACGGCCAAGCGTGACGAGGTGCTCGCCGAGCAACGCAGCGCCGAGCGGCTCGAGGCCGAGATCCAGGCCGCGTCGGCGGCGATCGAGCGGCACAGCTTGCGTCCCTTCGACGCGCTGTTCACGCCCACGCTCGAGCAACTCGAGAGACGGTGGAGCGCCGTCGCTCCGCGCTCCGCGCCCGAGCTCCAGCAGCATGTGGAGCGACACCTCGGGCGCGCGCGCGAGACCATCGAGCAGTATCGCAAGCAGCTCGAAGCTGAAGCCGCCCGTGAGCGCGCCGCCGCCCGAGCAGCAGATGAGGAGCGCACTCGCCGCGAGCTCGAGCGACAGGCGGAAGAGACCGCGGCTGCCGAGCAGGCGCGGGCCCGGGAGGCCGAGCGGCTCGCGCAGCTCGAAAGGCAGCGCGCCGAGGAAGCGGCGCTGCGCACCATCGTGAGTCTCGTGCGCAAGGCTCTGGCGGCACTCGACCAGGGGAGCAGCGCGCGCGCCGCCCGGCTGCGCAGCCTGGTGTCGGAGCAGCTGCCCGCAGCTCCGGCCCTGCCGGGGCGGGTTGCGATGCTGTTGCAACGCCTCGACGCTCGCCTCGGGGAGCTCAAAGACTGGAAGACTTTCAGCGTCGCCCCGAAGCGAATCGAGCTGATCGGGGAAATGGAGTCGCTGATCGGCTCGGAGCTCCCCCGCCCTGAGCTCGCCCGGCGCATCAAGGAGCTGCAGGCGAGCTGGCGGACACTGTCCAGGGGAGCAGGCGAGGATCTCGAGGCCGACGGGCAGCGCTTCCGCGAAGCCGCCGCACGCGCCTTCGAGCCCTGCCGCGAGTACTTTTCCCAGCAGGCGCAAGTGCGGCACGAGAACCTCGAGCGCCGTGAAGCGATGCTCGAGAAGCTCACTGCCTTCGCAGCGGAGCAGCACGTGGAGACTCCGAACTGGCGCCTGATTGTCCAAGTCCTCGCGGACGCGCGCCGGCAGTGGCGCGACCACTCACCGGTGGATCGCGCAGCCGCGAAGGCGCTGCAGGCGCGCTTCGATGCGCTCGCTGGGGATCTGCAGGGTCGTCTCGACGCGGAGTACGACCGGAACATCAAGGCGAAGCGGACACTGATCGAGCGAGCCGAGCGATTGCCGAACGAGCCCGACACGCGCGCCAGCATCGAGCAGGTGAAGACCCTGCAACGGCAGTGGCAAGCCGTCGGCCTCGTGCCGCGGGACGAAGAGAACACGCTGTGGACGGCATTCCGGCAGCAGTGCGATGCGGTATTCGCGCGGCGGGAGCAGGAGTCGGCCGCATACCGCGAGGGTCTTGAAGCCAACCGGGCGCGCGGGATCGCCCTGTGCGAGACGGCGGAAGGAATCGCCGCGCTCTCCGGTCCTCCGCTTCTCGAGGCCGCACACAGGCTCGAGGCGCTGCGTGGTGAGTTCGACACGCTCGAGCTGCCGCGCACCGCCACACGCTCCCTCTGCGAACGATTTGCGCGAGCCGCCGAGCGCTGCGCGGCTGCCGTGACCCGCGAACAGGCGCTCGAGGCGCGCCGAGTCTGGACCGATCTCTTCGAGGTGGCGAACTGTCTGCGCGGCTATGCGCTCGCGGTCGCCCGGCAGTCGGATCCGGATGAACGGGCGACACTGCGCGCGCGCACTGAAGCTGCCATGGCGACCCGGCCGGATTGGCCGAGGGATGCGGGCGCCATCCTCGGGCAACAGCTCTCGAAAGCCGACGCCGGCGACGTGCCGACCGATGTCGCCGCGAACGAGGCGGTGCTGCGCCGGCTCTGCATTCGGGCCGAGGTGCTCACCGATGTGCCGACGCCCCCTGAGGACCAGGGGTTCCGGCGCGAGTACCAGCTGCAGCGCCTGGTGCACTCGATGGGACAGGGGGTGAGCGCCGATCCGGCGCAGCTCGATGCGCTCGCGCTCGAATGGCTCGCCGCCGGCCCGGTGGAGGAGGAGGCGTACACTCGACTTCTGGCGAGGTTCGAGCGCTGCCGCGACACGCGACTCAGAACGGATAATCGAGGCCGCTGAACACCGCCGGCTTACCGCGGGCAAACCCGATATCCACGTAGCCGACGACGAAGGGACTCGCCACGCCGCGCACTCCGAGCCCTACCGCCGTGTGCAGGTGCGTGAAGGGACTGCCGCCGAGGGCGGCAAACACCTTGCCGGCATCGAGGAACGGCGCCAGCTCGAGACTCACGCGCGTGCGGAAGGCGTTGAAGCCCGCCACGCGCGTGCGCAGCTCCGCGCCGCCGGCGAACATGTTGCGGTCCATGTACCGATCGAAGCCGTTGCCGCGCAGCGGCTCGCGCTCGTTGGTCACGCTGCGGTCGCCGCCGAGGCTGGAGAGCGCCCAGAACGGAGCATTGCCAGCGGACGGCATGTAGCGCGCCCCCACGTGCCAGGCGAGCGTGACGTCGCGCCCGAGCGGGAGGTAGCGGCGCGCCTCCGCGCCGAAATAGGTGTAGGACACCGAGCTGCCGAGGGCTCGGCTCACGAAGCCGTCATAGACGACGTAGCGCACGCCGCTGTGGGGGATGATGGGCGAATCGCGCGTGTCGTAGGTGAGCAGCGCCGTATGCTGCAGCTGGTGCTCGCTGCCGAGGCCCTTGAGCGCCGGGAACAAAGTCTCGATCGAAGGCAGACCGCGCAGCGTCTCCGGCAGCACCTCCACGTACCGCACGCGCGCCTCATACGCGAGTTGCACCCTGGGGGTGAAGTTATGGCCGAACAGTGCATCGAGCAGAGCCTGGTTGTTGATGTATGAGGTCTCGTCCCCTCGCACGGACTGATTGCCGAGACCGAAAAAGCGCTGGGTGCCGCTTCGATCGTAGATCGCTTCGACTGACCACGAGACCGCGCCATGGCGCGTCAGCCCGGTGAGGTAGCGGCCGTCGAATTCCCGCTCGACGCGCTCCTTCAATCCCCCCACCACATACCATTGGGTATCGGCGGAGGGGTAGCCGAGAACCCGCATGTGGCTGCCCCAGCCGAAGTACTGGCTGTGGATGAGGTCCGGAGCGACGATCCGCTCGATCTCATCGTGCTCATTGGTGCTGAGCCAGGTGGGAATCAGGCCGAGCGTGAGTCCGCTGTGCGGCTCCGTGTCGATCGCGGGGATGGGAATGAACGGCGCCGTCGCCGGGTCGAGCCAGCGCATGAGCCCGGATGGGGCAGGCGCCGGCGCGGCAGGGGCCGGCGGCGCGGCCGCAGTCTCAGCGCCACCTGCACCGCGGGCGGTAGCGAGCAGTGCGAGCGCGCATACGGTCCACCAGCCGGTGGATTTACGCCGAGACCTGGACACGCTCGCCTCAGCGCTCCGGGTTCCATCGATAGGTGCCCTCGACACCGGCGAGTCGGAACCCCGCCGCGGGCCCACCCGCCTGATGGTCTCCTTGGTGCATCGCTTGGTCCCTCACCCAGCCGCGCGTGACAGGGGGTACAATGTTACAGAATGGTCAGCACCGAATGCTGCCAAGGTACTTCGCGGCGCACCAAGGAGGGATCCATGGTCGCTTTACACCATCCTCGCAGTCTGGCCGCCCTCACCCTCGCCCTCGGCGTGTTGATCAGTCCGCCGGTGATCAACGCCGCAGAACCGCTCGGCATGTATGCCGGGGGGGCGATCGGTCAGGCACGCATCGACACCGGCAACCTCGAGGGGGCGAGTCCCAGCGGCGGTGTGTTCAGCTTCGGCACATACACCGAAGATCATTCTGCGTACAAACTCATTGTCGGCTTTAGGCCGCTGTCACTCATCGGGGCGGAGATCGCCTACATGGACTTCGGCCACCCGGGCAGATCGTTCTCGCCGGGAAGCACCACGAGCGCCGACGTCAAGATGAGCGGGGCGGCGGCCTTCGGTATGTTGTATCTGCCGGTGCCGGTGGTGAGCGTCTATGCCAAGGCGGGCCTGGCGCGGCTGCAGGCCACTTCGAACGTGTCGCTGTTCCTTCCGGGCGTAGGAACGTGCCAGGCGAACAACCCCAACTGCGCCTGGTTCTCGCGGCGCAGCAGCGCGACCAACACCAGCCTGGCCGCCGGGGCCGGAGCGCAGGTCAAGCTGGGCGCGTGGGCGCTGCGTGCGGAATACGAGCGCTTCAACGTGGCGGGCGGAAACCCCGGCCTCGCGAGTCTCGCGGCGACCTGGACGTTCTAAATCCGCACTCGGGCGCCGGCCGATCAGCCGGCGCCCGAAGTCAACTCATCGAAGACGCGGTCACTCGCCGGCGAACCCCCCGGCCGCGCCCGCGAGCACCGCGTTGACGAAACCCATCCCATTCGGCGTGCCGAGACCGGTGACGTCATCCCAGCCCGGTGCGGCGGCGAGTGAGCTGTCGGTGCCGAAGGTGATGACATACCAGCGCGTCGATGTGCCGTTGTAGAGCGCGCTGTAGAACGGAGTCTCCGTGTCGAGCGGCTGGGCCAGCGCCGCAGGCGACAGTTGGCTCGTCCCGTTCGTGGTCGTGATCGAGCCCCTGACATTGCTTTCGGATCCGATGGCCACGACGTCGGTGATCGCGCCGGCCGGCAGGCTATAGAGCAGGCGGGCCGCCTGACCGAGGCCCCCTGCGCCCGCGCCTTCGTTGGCAACCGCCCACAGCGCCGAGAACATCGGGCAGGCGACGCTCGTGCCGCCGATGACTGTGACCTGCGCCCCGGATCCCGCCGGCAGTCCGAAGCAGCTCGTGCCGTCGCAGACGATCTCGACGCCGGTGTACGGGTCGGCGAGTAAGGCGATGTCCGGAACCAGTCGGCGAGTCCCGGGCAGAGCCCGTTGGAAAGCGGGCTTCGCGAAGAAGCTGCTGCGGCCGCCTCCGGCGCCGAACTGGAAACCGAGCTCGAGCGGCGGAACGATCGGCGGGCTGCCGAGCGTCTGGGTGTTCACGATTCTCGTCAGGTTCGTTCCCCACACCGTCTGGAAGCGGATGTGGTTGCTCGAGTCGAGCGCGAGGCTGGTTCCGCCGACCGCCGTCCCCCAGGGCGAGTCCGCCGGCGTGCTCACTCCGTGAAGGATCAGGCCGGGGGTGATGCCGCTCGGATTGGAGTCACCGGAATCGCCCGAAGAGAAATTCACCGAGATCCCCAGCGATGCGGCGAAGCGGTTGATCTGGTTGAAATAGTTGAGGGTCGCCGCCGGCTCATCCGATTCGGCCTCGCCCCAGCTGTTGGAGATCACGTTTCCGAGATGGCGGCGGATGGCGAAGAGGATCGCCGCCTGCAGGTCCGAATCGTTGGCGGTCGGCGCGATCACGAGCGCGATGTTGGCGCCCGGCGCGACCGAATGCGCCCATTCGACGTCGAGCGAGGTCTCGGACGCCCAGCCCTGATCGGAGGTCGACGGACGGCCGCGCGGGAAGTACACCCTGAAATTCGCCCCCGTCAGATCCGGCAGTCCGTAGACCTGGGAGAAGGTCTCCGCGTCGGCGGCAATGGTCGGCGAGCCGATGGCATCGACGATGACCACCGTCTGACCCGCGCCGTCGAGCCCGGACGCGTACAGCGGCGAGAGCCCGTAGGCGGTCTGCAGCTCGCTCGGCTGGTAGCCGCAGGAAGGCAGAGTGCCGGCTGCGGTGTTGGTGATGTCGGCGCCGTAGCGGTTGCCCGCGTAGCTCGCCGTCGGCAGGCCGCCGTCGGTGGTGAACGTGTGCTGTTGGCTAGCCCGGAAACACTGTGCGGAGAAGAAGGCCCCTGCGGGGACCGCCGCGAGCGGAGTCGCCGCGAGCGGGGCTCCGGTGTCCGGATCGATCGGGCGCACGTGCTGCGGATGCATGTGGTGCTCGGAGAGGCCGCTCACCGCCGCGACAACCGATCCGGCCGGCTCGTCGACGACGGGGTCGGCGACGTTCGAGCGGAACGAGCGACCGCCGCTCGCGTAGTTGTGGATCGCGACGTGGAACGCATTCTGAACGTCCGCGATCGTCCCCTCTGCCCGCACGTAGAGTCGGCCCTCATCGACCGCCACGACGCGCAGCCCGTGCTCGGTCAGGTATTTCTGGACCCGGTCAGCCTGGGCCGCCGACGGCGCGAGCAGCGCGTTGGCTTCGGGCTCGCTCAGCCAGCGGTGGAAGCGCGGCGAGCTCTGATCGTAGAGCTCGCGAACGAGGTGCTCCGCGGCGGCCTCCGAGCCCGGCGCTTGCAGCCACAACGTGACCGAGATCGTTTCGGATGCGTTCGCGGGCCCCAGGTCCTGGGCTTCGCGGGTCGCCGCCGGCGTGTTGTCCGCGATGGTGCGCGCCTGCACCGCGGCGCCGGCCGCGATCGTTGCGAGAAGCAGCGCCGCGGCCAAGACGGCCGGCCCACGGGGCCGCCGCCCGCGAGTCGAGGAATGAGCGGCAAGTCCTGACAGTTCCATGATTCAATCTCCCTTTGAAGTCGGGTGTGCGTTCGAGCTCGCACATCGTCCCTGCTAGCCGTTCCCTGAGCGAACTTCAGATCATTCTCCCCTGGCGTCGATCGCGCAAGCGTGGCGCGAGCCGCCAAGCTACTTGCTCCGTTCTCGGTTGAGTGTATAAACCAACTGCGCCGAGGCAGTACGGACCGGAGGTTGCGATGCAAAGCGTGGCAGTCCTGCGACCTCATGCGCTCCTGTGGCGCAACCCGCCCGTCTGGCCTTTCCTCTGGCGCGGCCTGCTGCCGCTCGCGGCTCTCGCGCTCGTCGCGGCGTTCGCAGTGGGACCCGTGGCGCACGACTGGATCGAAGACAGTGTCGCGCGAGAGACACGCAGTCGGCTCGCCGCCGCGGGCTTCAGCTGGGTAAGCCTCTCGGCCTCCGGCCAGACCGTCACACTCTCCGGCGAGGAGCCGGCGGCGGGGGCCGGCGGGCGGGCCGTCGCACTCGCGCGAGCCGTCACCTGTCCGAGCTGGATCGGACGCGTGAGCTGCGCCGCGACCGTCGTGGGCCGCTTCGCAGCACCCGCGCCGGCGGCGAGCGGCTCCATGGCGCCGGCGCTGAGCGCCGCGCAGCTCTGCGAGCGCTCGCTCGCCGAGGCGCTCGCCGGCGAGCAGATCGAGTTCGGAAGCGGCAGCGCCGCGATCGGCACGCGCAGCGGCGCGCTTCTCGACCGGCTCGCGAGGGAGGTGCGCAGCTGCCCCGGCGTCATCCGCATCGACGGCCATACCGACCCGGTCGGGCGGGGCAGGTTCAATCGCGGCTTGAGCGAAGCCCGCGCGGCCGCGGTGCGCGATGCGCTCGTCGCGCGGGGCGTCCCGGCCGAGCGGTTACGGACGCGCGGCTTCGCGGCGCGCCGCCCGATCGCCGACAACCTCACCGAGGGCGGCCGCGCCCGCAATCGTCGCATCGAGTTTCACGCTCTGTCAGCCGACTGAAGTCTTCCGGGGGGAGGGCAAGATGGGCTTACTCATAGCGAAGATCCTGTTCCTGCTCGTGCTGGCCGCCGCCTGCGGCGCCCTGTTCGCTTACTGGTGGTTCCGCCGCCACTACGAGGACGTGACGCTCGAGTACTCGCGCTCTCGCGCGGAGTGGTCCGCCTGGCGGCGCGGCTTCGAGGAGCGTCTCGCCGCGCGTCCCGAGGTCGATCTGCGGCCGCTCACCGAGGAGCTGACGGCGCTCTCCGAGCAGCTGACGGCGCTCGACGATTCGATGCGCCCGAATCTCGCGGCGGTCGAGAAGCGCCTGACCGCGATCGAGCACGCGCTCTTTCCCGTGCAGACCCGACTCGACGAGCTCGAAGGTGCGGTGCGCGCGTTCAGCCTGACTCCGGTGCTCGAGCGGCTCGGCACGCTCGCCTCGAGGCTCGAGAATCAGCCCAATCCGGAAGTCGTGGTGAGCGAGGGTCAGGTCGGGCACTGAGGCCCCGACACGCCGCCCGGCGGAACGGGTGCAACGCCCGGGGGCTCAGCGCGCCGGGCGCAGCTCGAGGAAGTCCTGGTAGATCGCCTCGATCGGAATGGCGAAGCCGATGCCCTGCGCACCCCGCAGCACCAGCGTGTTGATGCCGATCACCTGGCCGTTCTCGCGGACCAGCGGGCCGCCGCTGTTGCCGGGGTTGATCGGCGCATCCGTCTGCAGCATGCGCTGCTGACCTGCGCCGCGATCGCCGGAGAAGATGCCCGACGTCACGCTGTAGGCAAGCCCGGAAGGGTTGCCGATGGTGTAGAGGCGCTCCCCCTGTGCGAGGCCGCTCGAGTCTCCGGGCTCGAGGTGCGGGCAGTGATCGGCGGGCAGCTGAAACATCGCGAGGTCGCGGCCCTCGGCGTAATGGGCGTGCAGCGAGCGGTATTCGGTCCCGTCCACCAGGATGACGGTGAAACCGCTGCGCCCGGAGCCTTCGACCTTGTCGCTGATCGCGCCCCTGACGCGCCCCGGGAGGTCCGCGAGCTCCGCTCTCATCGCCTGGATGCGCTCGTCGATCTCGAGCAGCTGCAGGTTCGTTCCCGGCTGGCCCTGCAGCGCATTGCGCAACTGCAGCTGCTGAGCGATGTTGGCTCGCAGCTGCTGCTCGGCGCTCTCGATGCGCCAGCGCATCTCGGGAGTATCGACCACCGTGCTCGCGACGCGCGCGCCGTCGGTCTCGACCACGTGCCGGTTGGTGATGACGTGGCAGTCCCCATCGATGATGAAGCCCGAGCCCATGCCCCAGCCGGTCTTGATGAACACCGTGGCGTTGCGCGCGCTCTCGATCGCATTGCGCGCCGGAAAGGTCCTGGCGAGCTGCGCTTCGAGACCACTGAGCTCGCGCGCGGAGGAGGCCATCGCCGAGGGCGCGGGGGCTTCCGGCCCGCGGGGCGTGAGCTCCGCCGCCGGCCGTGCCGGGCCTGTCGGCGCTGCGCCCGCGGGTGTCCGCCCGCGCATCAGCCCCCAAACGAGGACCACGCTGACGATCGCGGTGAGGGTGATCGCACCCCAGCCAAACCCGGCCTCGGGAGGCGCGTGCTGCATACCTTCGCGCGGACGGCTCGCGAGTCGCGACTGCTGCTCCGCGAATTTGGCGAAATAGATGCCGCACGATGCGCATTTGATCGTGTCAGCCTGTTGATGTCCGCACTTGGGACAGTCCATCGCCCCTCGCTTATACCGCCTTAGGCCACCGCCAGCCGGGGGCCAGATCGCACTTTTCGCCCGGCACGGGCGGCGGGGCGCCGGTGGCGAGCGGTGGCCGGGGGCTGGCCTCGATCTCTATCTATAATCGCGGTATTGCAAGGACGACCCTCCTGAACCGATGACCGAAGCACCCGAGCAACCCATCGAGCGGGCTGTATGCGTGTACTGCGCGTCGAGCCGCACCGCCCACCCCGAGTATCGGGCCGCCGCACGGCGCCTGGGCGAGGTGCTCGCAGGCGAGGGTGTTGGAATCGTCTATGGCGGCGGCGCCGCCGGCTCCATGGGCGCGCTCGCCGATGGCGCACTCAGCAAGGGCGGACACGTGGTCGGCATCCTGCCGCGCTTCATGGCCGATCTCGAGTGGGGTCACAAGGGGCTGAGCGACCTGCAACTGGTCG
>Ga0209267_1000422_pt1 | contig 30821 bp, 20 predicted proteins | sample GraSoiAngelo_137_FD_185894 | JGI IMG/M metagenome (GOLD analysis project Ga0209267, IMG submission 185894) | Grasslands soil microbial communities from the Angelo Coastal Reserve, California, USA - 14_0929_09_30cm (SPAdes) (version 2) | ecosystem: Environmental > Terrestrial > Soil > Grasslands ... | reverse complement strand
ATGAGCCTCTGCACGATCGGCAACATCCGCACGATCTCTTCGACGAAGTCTCAATAAGCCTGTCGCAAAAATTCGATCACGACTTCAGCTCCTACATCTATTTCGGTTACCCGGGCGAACCGGCGCTTGGACCGCCCACATTCATGCACCGCCCATCAGCGATGGATGATCCTGACGCACCGCTAGGTCATCACTGGCAGGATTCAACGCACGTTACATTCGGCGTCGCAACAGCGGGTCTGGTTTGGTCCCGCTTCGGCGGGATGAAGATTGAAGGCAGCATCTTCACTGGGCGGGAGCCGGATGAAGACCGTTACGATTTCGATCAACCGGAGTTCGATTCGTACAGCGGCCGCATTTCCTGGAACCCGACACGAAATCTGGCGCTGCAAGTTTCGTACGGTTACATCAAAAGCCCAGAACAACTCGAGCCGGACCTGAAACGGCATCGCACAACGGCGTCAGTTATTTACAACCTCCCGCTTGGACATGATAGCAACTGGTCAAACACATTCGTTTGGGGCCAAAACCACGACACAGGCGAAGGCAAAACGCAATCTTTCCTGGTTGAATCCGATTATCAGCGCGGGCGCAACACCGTTTATCTGCGTTGGGAACGCGTGGAAAAATCCGGACACGAGTTGGTTCTCAAGCCACCGGATGAATCAGGCATCTTTCCGGTGAGCGGTTACACGATCGGTTACGTCCGCGATTTATCGCACGGAAACGGAATCGACATCGGTCTCGGCACGCAATTCACAATCAATAATCGCCCCGATACTCTCGACCGCTATTATAGCGACGACCTCGGCTACGCGTTTGAATTTTTCCTACGCATCCGTCCATCCCTGCACGGTCACGGCGCACACGAGCACGCGGAACACGTCGCCGGAACGCAAAAATGATGATAGGGCGAGACCGCCGTGCGCGCCGAGTTCACTCGTTAGGCGCATTTCCCAGCGCTACTGGGTTTGGCGCGGATGGAACGCGCCAAATCCCATGATCCATCACAGCTCGAATTTTGTGCCAACGGCTCACTGTCCTCTTACGACGATGGTGCCGCTGATGGTACCGCTGCTCTCGCCGGTCGCCAGATTCACGCATCGGTCCAGGTTGAGGCTGCCTCTAGCACCAGCGTACCGGCCCGTTCCGCCAACAATGGTCCCCCTTGACACAACGTGAAGATCGCCGTTGGCGCATGAACCAGGAGCATTCGAAAGAAACCACGTTAGAATGCTGTCACCGTTGGCGTCTATCAAACGACTTCCCGCGATGTCCCCGGGTGGCATACCCAGGAAAGCGAAGGCCACTGTGCCCGAGGCAAACAGTGTGAATTGACCAAGCTGCGTGTCGGTTGACGTGACGCTCCCATTGACATAAAACCCTTCCGCTGGATCGGGGAAAGGCGTGTCACTTTCGCTCCCTGCGATAGTACCATTAATTCGTATCACTCCCGCTTCCACCGCGGAGCTGGCGAGCGCCACGGTCAGGAAGATTGCTGTCATTAGGCTGATTCTTTTGATCTCTTTTTTCATAAACTAATTTTCTTTCTTGTTTTGGCCTTCCGTGATTCCTCGTCGTGAGAAACTCATTTCCGGCCGTGTACCCGAGTACTCCGTAGGATTTGGCTGTTCGTTACTCAGAAAGTTGTATGGGCCGCTGTGCTGTAGAGGCAGCCGTGTCGGCTGCGAAAGCGAAAGTTATCCAAGAGTGCAGGCGGCACGCCTGCTGCTACAGACATTATCTCGGCGCTAAGGAGGCGACGATTTTTTCGAAGCACGGCTCGCCGCGTAACGGATCCCAGAATGGCGTCAGTTTTAAGTCGCCATAGGTAACAACAGACCCGCTACCGGGGTAATGAGCGGCAGTGGCGAGTTGTTCGCAGGCGAGATCTTTTTCACCGACCCACGCCGCAATCATCGCAAAATATTCGATCACGTGGAGACCATTGATTGAGTCCTTTTCCACGGGAAGAAGCTCGACCGCGCGTCGCCCTTCGTGCAAGGCCTCCTCCTTGCGCCCGAGGGCGGCATCGATTACTCCGAGAATGCACCATGCCGGGCCGTAATCTGGTTGAGCCACGACGCTTTTCTCCTGCTCCGTGCGCGCAGCATTAAAAGCCAATTGAGCGTGCTGCTCGTCGTTTGTCATGCGCGCGATAACGCCTTCCACAAAAGGACGCGTGAAAAGAACCGCATCCGTGCCTAACGAAATTTCGTCGGACGCGAGCAAGGCGTCTTTAGCAGCAGCCGGATCACGTTCGGCCAGTGCGCAAGTCAGCCAAAAAGGGACGATCTTCGGAATGGCAGCCGGATTTGCCGCCCGGATCTCATCGATCAATTGATGGAACGGTCTGGTATCAGCTTTCCAATTCAGTTCCACGCTTGCGCGCCACGCTTTTGCCTCAACATCATTTGGCTCGATAGCCAACATGCGATCTAACGTCGATTTTTGCTCAGCATAACGCCGGAGCGCTGCGTAACTATCTGCGATGTTGTCGAGCGTGTTGACATTGCGCGGGTCGAGCTCAAGTGCCCGCTCGAAGCTTCTTATGGACTCTTCCCAGCGCCCTTGACGCCTTTGGATGAAACCCGTTACTCGAAATACCCGCGGATGATTGGGCAGCGTCTGGCGAGCAACTTCCAGTTCAGCCAGAGCGCCCGCGTAATCGAGGTATCCATTATAAAGATGTTGTGCCCGCGCAAGGTGTGCCTCGCCGGCATTTGGACGGATGCGGAATGCCTTCTGAATGGCCGCTTCTGCTGACGCCAAGCGCGCACGAGTACGGCCGATGTTAAAGAAGTAAAGCTGGTCATGAGCCAAGGCGAGCGCGCAATAGGCTTCGAAAAACGACGGATCGCGCGCCACAGCGCCGTTCAGCAGATCGATTGCCTGCTGCCCCGAATCAGCGCCGCCCCCACGGAATGTTGGTGTTAAGCCAATGGCACGCGAATAGAGCTCGAAAGCGACGAGATCGGTCGTTGGTTTGCGTTCAATCGCCAGTTTCTCGGCAGGCGAGATTTTGGCGTGGAGTTGACCGGCAATTTTCTGTGCAATTTCGCTCTGAATTGCGAACAGATCATTGAAATCGCCGTCGTATTGCTCCACCCACACATGAGTGTCAGTGTGCGTGTCGATCAACTGCGCATTCATGTGAAACCGTGTCCCGATCCTACGGACGCTGCCCTCCAGAAGATGCGATACGCGCAGATCATTTCCGATCTGTCGCACATTTCGTTTCTCGCGATATTCCATCACACTGCTCCGACTGATTACTTTCAGATCGGCGATCCGCGCCAGCTTGGTCAGAATGTCGTCCTGAACACCGTCGACGAAGGCGGCAGCGTTTTCTCTCTGCTCGCTTAGATTTTCAAATGGCAGAACGGCGATTCCGGTTGCTAGCGGTTGCCGGATAAATTCGCTTTTCCAGACAATCCATCCCGCAGCTGCCGCCAATGCGATCAGGGACGCTGCTAAAAGCGCGCTGCTTGGATTGCGTCGCACCCATTTCTTTCCTCGTGCGAAAATGCCAGTGTGCCGCGCTTGAATTGGTTCATGCTTTAGCCAACGTTCGAGATCTTCGGCCAGCGCGAGAGCGGACGTGTACCGGCGCTTTGGATCTTTCTCTAGGCACTTGAGACAGATTGTGCTGAGATCACGATCTATTTTCGGATTTAAGAGGCGCGGTTGCCGCGGCTCCGTATCTAATAGTAGCTTGATAGTCTCGTAGGTCGCTCCACCGGCAAACGGCGGTTGACCCGTTAGCAATTGGTAAAGTACTGCGCCAAGTCCATAAACATCTGTAGCGCTGCTAACGGCTGCGTTGTTCCCGAGGGCTTGTTCTGGCGCCATGTAACTGGGCGTGCCAAGCACGTCCAGGGTCTGCGTGACACTGCTTTCAGATTCGACCAAGCGAGCTAGTCCAAAATCGGTCAGATGCGGTTCGCCTTTCGCATCCAGCAAAATGTTTCCCGGTTTGATGTCGCGATGGAGAATTCCATGTTCATGCGCGTAATGAACGGTGCGTGCCACCTTTGCGATTAGTTCTGCGCCGCGTCGAGGTGGCATCGGCTCGCGCCTAGCCACTTCGTCGAGTTGACCGCCTTCGACGAATTTCATACTGAAGTAGCACGAGCCATCGCGCTCGCCGACCTCGTGGATTGGAACGATACCGGGATGCTCCAAACGCGCGGCGGCTTCGGCTTCAAGGCGAAAGCGCCTCAGATGCACTTTGCTCGCCCACTGACCAAGACTGATGACTTTCAGCGCGACTATGCGGTTAAGACTTTTCTGTCGCGCGCGAAATACTACGCCCTGACCACCGCGACCGACCTCTTCCAGCAATTCGTAATCGCCGAGTTCGCCGAGCATCTCTGCGACGCGCTCGCTCTTCGTAGCACGTTCTGGTTTATCGAACTGGTCGGGGCCATCCGCCTTCGGCGAGGCTTCGGCCGACGAGTCGCCCCCGGCTACAAGCTTCGAAGGCATCGCCAGCGCTGTCTTCAAGACGCATCTGGGGCAAAGCCCCTCAGGGGCGTCGGCAAGAATTCTGGCGCCGCACTTCCGGCAAATTCTGATTACCCTGATCATTGTTGGAGTCGGTCCCGCGGTCTCCTTCTGTACTCCGTAAAATTCAGGCATGCGTTACGCCTCGAGCACGGCTATGAGATGGCGCAGCTCATCCTCAATATCGCCGGGTGTCGCAACCGTGTCGGCGATCTCCTCTCGCAATAACGATTGATAGCGTTGCCGAAATCGGTAAAACGCCTGCCGCACCGCATTCTCGGTCATCCCCAAGAGCGCTGCGATCTCCGCCTGTGATGGCGAGCCCGGTTCGTCCGGTAGTAATTCCTTTAATGCATCAAACAATGCAGCGTTACCTGCCGCGACGTATTCGTCCTTTAATCGGCTGAGCACGCGCTTCAGCACCGTCAATGCCCACCGGCGTTCGTAAATCATTTCGGCGGTCATCGGGTCCGAAGGTTCCATGTCGATTCGCTCGTCAGCGCGCAATTCCTCCAGCGGGATCAGCCGCTGTCCTTTCCCACGTTTGATCGCCATCGCGCGACGCTGCTCATCGGCGACGAAATATTTCAGTGCTCCAAGCAGAAAAGAACGAAGTCGTCCTTTTTCCTTGCGGAGGGCACTGAATTTTCTGCGCTCCAACAGCTGCGCAAAAAACCCCTGGGTAATGTCCTCTGCCTCCTCTGGCGGAATACCCTGTCGCCGCAGAAATGCAAAAATGGGTCGCCAGTACGTGCGGCAAAGTTTTTCCAGAGCCTCTTGTGCCGCGGGCGATTCACCTTGCGCCTCCAGCACGACGCTCCAATGCGTGGTCGTAAATGCGACCGGACCATGATGAGCATTTCCGCCGATCGGGCTCAGTGACGTCACCTGATCATCAGCAGGCACGCTGCCATCCAAATGAAAACCCGCGCCAAAATCAAGCCTGCATTGCGTCAGCTAGCGCTCGCCTTTCACTGCGCACACGAACGCTTCATGCGTGCTTGTCGCTGCAATAGAAAAATAAGCGCGACCAATCACAAATCAGTTATTACGTCCCTCTGACAGTGCTCTTGTCATCGAGGGCGACCTGCGTGAAAATTAACGCCCCGTGGCTCTGCGACTGCCGAAACAAGATTACCAGGACATCGAGCGGCTCATTGAGTTGGATTTTGTGCGCGCGACGGAAGCCGCAGCACTAAATTCACTCCGCTGGCTCGGACGCGGCGACAAAGAAGCGGCCGACGCGGCTGCCTGCGACGCCATGCGCGGCATGTTCGACCTGATGAATATCTGTGGCGAAGTCGTCATTGGTGAAGGCATCAAGGACGAAGCGCCTGGCATTTTCAAAGGCGAACAACTCGGCACCTGGATTCCCGGTTCGCCACAGTTTGATATCGCCATCGATCCAATCGACGGAACAACCAACATTTCCAAAGGTGCACCGAACTCGATCAGTTGCATCGCGGCAGCCAGTCCGGAGGAAGGAGTAAAGGTGGCGCTGCGCGATGTGCCATCGTTTTACATGTCGAAGCTGGCTTACGGGCCGCGCGTTATCGATTACATGAAAAAGCGCGGCGATTCGCTTCACGTGGAGATGCCGATCCCGGAGATGCTGGCAATCGTTGCACGCGCGGTGGACAAACGCGTCCAGGACGTGGCGGTGATGATGCTCGACAGACCACGGCATAAGGAAATCGTCGAACAAATTCGTGGGGCAGGCGCGTCGTTGCGGATGATCGGCGACGGCGACATCGCCGCCGCCATCGCGCCGTCGCTGCCCGAATCCGACGTCGATCTTTACATGGGCATCGGCGGTTCTCCCGAAGCGGTGTTGGCGGCCGCAGGAATCAAGTGCCTCGGTGGCGATATGCAATGCAAGATGTGGCCGCGCGATGAAAAGGAACGAAAGAACTTGATCGACGCCGGTTACAAGAAAGATCTGGACCGCGTCTTTTCAGCCGACGATCTGGCTAACGGCCAGAACATCCTCTTCTGTGCGACCGGGATCAGCGACAGCGCGTTGCTGCGCGGCGTGCGGGCTCACGGCGGCGTCACAGCCGTTACGCATTCGATCCTCATGCGCGCCAAGAGCAAGACTGTGCGTTTCATTCGAGCAAGGCACAATTTACAAACCAAAACGATCCGGCTCCGATCCGATAATCGCGAACACTTGATCTAAGATTTCGGCTGTATTCCGAATTTGGTCAGCTCCGCGACGGTTTTTTCCATCGGCAGACCGACAACGTTTGTGAATGAGCCGTCGATTTTTACGATGATTTCGGCGCCGCTCCCCTGCGCGGCATAAGCGCCGGCTTTGTCTAGCGGACTCACTTTCGCAAGATATTTCTCGATGGTTGCCTCACTCAGCCGGCGAAAACGAACGCGCGAGACGTCGTGAAAAACCGCCGATCTTCCCGATGTCTGTTGATAAATTGCAACAGCAGAACAAACTTCGTGAGTTCGTCCGCTTAGCCTCCGGAGCATCTGGGAAGCCTCACTCAAGTCCGTCGGTTTACCGATAATTTGATTCTCCAGTGCGACCAGCGTGTCGGCCGCCAGGACGACAGCGTCGGGCCGCGCCTGCGCGATAGACATTCCTTTTCGAATGGCGTTCCAGAGCGTTAGTTCGCGCAATGTGAGAGCGGCATCGAACTTTTCTGCAACGCGTGGCTTGGCGATTTCAAAATGAAATCCACCCTCCGAAAGCAATGCAGCGCGCCTGGGCGAAGAGGATGCCAGCACTAGTGAAGGCACGACATAATAACCGTAGAGGCAATCGTCCTGGCTGCAAGAGTTGGGATGCTTTCGGGCACTCGTGGGCCTGCTACAGAACCATGCGAACCACGATCAGCGCAAAATAGAATCGGCAGGATAAATCACGCCATTCTTGATAACAGCGTCGATATCGGAAGCGTGCGCGATGTCGTCAACCGGATTCGAATTGAGAATGATAAGATCAGCGAAATAGCCGTTTTCAATCTTGCCGATATGCGCGCCAACGTCGCCGCCGAAAAGTTTCGCCGCGTTTGCAGTTGTGCATTGAAGAATCTGCATTGGCGTCAGTCCGGCTTCTTTCATCAACTGAAATTCACGGAAAAGCGCAGGGCCATGAATTGTGCCGATGTTTCCTGCGTCTGTTCCCGCTGCAATCGTGATGCCTGCATCTTGCAGTCTTTTCAAATTCGGTAGCGCGATATCGTAGGTTTTTTTGATGCGATCCAATGTTTCATCCGGTTTAGCTAAAGCGGTCTTGATTCGGTCAGGTAATTTATCCTGCGGAATCTTGGTGACATCGAGCGACGCGATCACTTCCGGATTGCCCCACGTTTTTTCCTCCGGCGTGAGATTCAACTGATGCGAAAACGTCCGGCCATACCGCTCAAATACAACAAGCGTCGGACACAAAATCGTATGTCGCTCTTTCAGTAGCTTCACAAACGCGTCATCGGCTGGCTTGTCGGTCACACTGTGGACGAGCACATCCGCGCCTTCTTCCACTGCTGCCCGCGCCGTTTCCAATTCCGTGGCGTGCACTGCGACACGAATCTTGTGCATATGACTTTCTTCAATCGTCGCGCGCACGATTGGCCGGAAACTTTCGACCGGGTGGTCCTTGTCGACGATGTACCAAATCTTGACCAGGTCGGGTTTTTGTTCGGCCAGTTTACGCACGAACTGCCGCGCTTGATCTGGCGTATCGATTTTGACGATCGGCGGATCGCCAAGATCGAGTTTTTCGCGTGAGACGCTGGAGATCAACGGGCCGGCCACCGCCACACGCGGCGCTTTCTGCGTCTGATCCGCAGTCTTGCGGACCTCGAAATTCCAAAATGGTCCGCCAACATCAACCACGCTGGTAATGCCGCAGCGCAGATAGCGCGCGAAAACATCGTTCAAGTGACTCTTCACCCACGCGACTTCGTCCTTGTAGGAGCGAACGCTATTCAGATCGGCGCCGTCCGGTCGCGTGAACAGATCGCCAGATTGAAAGAAATGAATGTGAGTGTCGACGTAACCCGGCAAAATGAACTTGCCGGAGCAATCGATCTGTTTCCCGAGCGACGCCGCGTCTTGCTTGCCGATCGCAACGCGTTCGATCTTGTCGCCGTCGATTACCACTGTCGCATTCGGCAACACTTTGCCGTCAGCCGGGTTGATCACCGTTCCGCCAACGAGCGAAATTTTTTCAGCGCGCGCCGACAACGACATGAGCGACAGGGCGATAGCGAGAAATTTCGTTTTGTTATTCATAAGAATGGAACCCAATCTGGCGTTTTGGCTTTTCCGGCGGAACCATTAACTCGCGAATCGCATCGAAAACAACCTTGAACTGTTGGTCGTACTTCTTTTCCAATGCGCTCAATTTGCGAGCGAGAGCGGCGTTGGAAAGAAGCATCTCGCGAAGGCGCACGAATGTACGCATGATGGCAATGTTAACTTGCACCGCGCGGGCGCTGCGTAACACGCTGGATAACATGGCGACGCCTTGTTCGGTGAATGCGTAAGGCAGGTAACGGCGTCCACCCCGGCGGCTCTTTGAGGTTTCAGTTTGAAGCCTCAAACCCGAGGCTTGCTTTGCCGCATTCTCATTTGAGGTGCCAATTTGAAACCTCAAACCTTCTGCTTCGGCCTGCGTAAGCCGAAACATAAAATCGTTCGGAAATCGCTCCGTGTTTCGTTTTACCGCGAGGTTGAGCGATTTTGTCGGCACGCCATAAAGCACCGCCAGGTCGTAGTCCAGCATCACCTTTTCGCCGCGAATTAAATAAATGCAGCGCTCGACCTGAACCGTGAGCGTGTCCGACGGCATAAATGTCCGGCGCCTATTCTTTCGATTCGGGCACGGCTTTCTCGGCGGCTTGGAAGCCGACCTTAGAATGTGTGCCATCGCAAAACGGTTTCTCAGTCGATGCACCGCAGCGACAGAGCGCCATCCTTTTTTCGACAGGAAACTTATTTCCGTCAACGTCGATCAACTCTACTTCTCCTGTCACGATGTAAGGACCGTTCTTGATTGTTTCAATTGTTACTTGAGCCATGCCTGCAGTTTAGTGTCATTCCGACCGAAGTGGAGGAATCTCTGATTATTTCTGAAAGATTTAGAGATGTCTCGACTCCGCTCGACATGACAACATAGGAAACGCTCAAGTCATGAAAACATTTATTGGCATTTTCCTTCTCTTTGCGGGCTCAATGTTCGCTCAGACCGCTCCGCAAAAACATCCCTTCACCTTCGAGGATATGATGGCGCTGAAGCGCGTCGGCGCGCCTGTACCGTCGCCGGATGGGAAATGGGTCGTGTTCGATTGCGAAGATGTCGATCTCGCCGCGAATACGAAGATTTCGCATTTGTGGATTGTGCCGGCCGGTGGCGGTGCATCGCATCGATTGAATCCAACGCCGAATCATGAGGAGCGGCCGCGATTTTCGCCAGATGGCAAACGCTTGATCTGGACCTCGAAAGCAACCGATCCGACACAAATCTGGATGTGCGATTTCGATCCGAACGCAGGCGCGCTCGTCGGCAAACCGCATCAGGTTACGAACATTTCGACCGGCGCCGACGGCGCGATTTGGTCGCCGGATGGGAAGAACATCGTGTTCGTATCGGCTGCATATCCGGATTGCAAAGATGATACGTGCAACAAACAGCGCGATGAAGAGGTGAAAAAGAGCAAGGTAAAAGCGAAAATCTTTCCTCGCTTGCTCTATCGGCATTGGAACGCGTTCACCGAGTTCAAGCGCAGCCATCTGTTTGTGATTGCAGCCGACGCGCGCGCTGATCGTAGCACAGACATCCTGTCTGTGGGGCCGGCGGGCGTTACGCCTGCCGAATCCCGACCACCAGACAAGATGTCCGGTGGCCCCACAGGCAAGATGCCTGTGCCACGGGACCTTACGCCTGGCGATCATGATGTGCCGCCGTTCTCGTTAGGCGGGCAGGACATGTATGCGATTTCGCCAGACGGCCAGGAGGTCGCGTACACAAGCAACATCGACGAGATCGAAGCGACCAGCACGAACAACGAAATTTTTATCGTGCCAATTGCGGGCGGCCCGCCCCGGAAAATTTCCACCAGTCCCGGCGCCGACACGACCCCGCTCTACTCGACGGAGGGAAAATATCTCGCCTGGCGTTCGCAGGCTCGCGCTGGATTTGAAGCCGATAAATGGCGGCTCCTTTTGTATGACAGAAGCACGGGCAGGATACATGATTACACGTCAAAAGCATTGATCGCCGATGCTCCCAATCGAGTACACAATCTCGACGTTTCTGTTGGAAGCTTCACTTGGCTGAAGGGTAGTGATTTGCCGGGCGAGATCGTCTTTGTCGCTGAGCGTCGGGGACACTCCCCTTTGTTCGAATTCGTCGCCGTTCCCGGAGCTTTAGTCCACCAAATCTCTCGTGAGAACGTGCGTTTTGACGACGTGATCCATGACGGTCGAGCTCTTTACTTCACACGCCAATCGATTGACGCGCCAAACGAAATTTGGGCATGGGAATTTCCTGGGACTGGCAAATCTCCCGAACCCGTCACGCACATGAACGACGCGCTGTTATCGCAGATCGACATGCAGCCGTTGGAGTCGTTCACGTTCAAAGGCGCAAACGACGAAGAGGTTCAGGGGTTCGTGGTCAAGCCGCCGGGATTCGATCCGAACAAGAAATATCCGCTGAAATTTTTGATCCATGGCGGACCGCAAGGAGCATGGGGAGACGAGTGGACGTATCGCTGGAATGCGGAGTTGTTCGCTGCGACAGGCAATTACGTCGTGGTGACCATCAATTTCCACGGCTCGACCGGTTACGGGCAGAAGTTTACCGACTCGATCAGCGGCGATTGGGGCGGCAAACCGTATGTCGATCTGATGAAGGGACTCGATTACGTGGAGAAAACTTATCCGTTTATCGACAAGAACCGCGAGGCCGCATTGGGCGCGAGCTACGGCGGTTATATGGCCAACTGGTTGTTAGGCCATACGAACCGGTTCAAATGCATTGTATCGCACGATGGCACGTTTAACGCTGAGTCGGCCTATGGCACGACCGAGGAGCTTTGGTTTATGAACTGGGAATTCGGTGGTCCGCCGTGGAAAAAACGGGATGTTTATCGGAAGTGGTCGCCGCACGAATATGCGCAGAATTTCAAGACGCCGACACTCGTCGTGCACGGTCAGAACGATTATCGGCTCGATGTGTCTCAAGGCTTCGATCTCTTCACTACCCTCCAAGTGCTAAAGGTGCCGTCGAAAATGTTGTATTTCCCGGACGAAGGTCATTGGGTACTTAAGCCGCAGAACAGCCAGCTTTGGTACAAAACCGTGAACGATTGGGTCGATCAATGGTGCAAGTAATCCTCTGTCATGTCGACCGATATTTCCGATTTCAGAAACAATTAGAGATTGAACTCGTTCGCCTCCCGTCTCTCTCGCCGCTACCTTGCGGCATGGCCGTCCATGTCGCTCGTCCCACTCGCGCCATTCCTCGCCTTCGCTCGGAATGACAAAGAAGGCGCGAATGGACGCCCCGCTTGACTTTTTGCGCAGCTTGCGCATTAAGAACGCCATCGAAAACTTTATGTCTCGTACTCTCTTTCGTATTTCGCTGCCAGCTTTCTCAATTGGCCTGCTTTTCCTCGTGACCGGTTGTGGCGAGGATCCGCGCTTTTCTGCGCGGACGCAGTATCTAGGCGGTGTTTACGGCAACGCGGAGGGTGGTCCCCCACGCGACACCGTCTCCTATTGGGATGGAGACAACGCAGGCGGAAGCCCCTCGGTCAAAATCAGTCTCGGTGAACAGCGCGCCTATTTTTACAAAGGTGGCGTACTGGTCGGTGTTTCACAGCTTTCAACCGGGCGCGAAGGACTCAACACCCCATTGGGTCATTACAAAATCATTCAAAAAGACAAAGACCACGTCTCCAGTCTATTCGGTGACTACGTCGATTCAGCGGGCACCGTGGTGGTGCCCAATGTCGATATTAACAAGGATCCGAAACCTCCAGGCGCTCATTTCAGAGGCACGCCGATGCCGTATTTCATGCGCATCGTATCAGGCACGGGTATGCACGCAGGTTATTTGCCAGGCTATCCAGCATCGCACGGCTGTATCCGCATGCCCGAATTCATGGCCGAAAATTTCTTTAAGTCAGTCTCAGTCGGAACACCGGTCACGATCACGGATTAAGGATCTTTTGGGGAGGCAGTATCTGGGCTTGCAGAAAATTCCCGGTATCGGCATTCTGATTATTCCGCTGCCAGGAATATGATCGTCATCACGCAACCAAACGCCACCGAGGAGCAGATCCAGCGGATCATCACGCGTGTACGCGAGTTCGGGCTGGAGGCACAAATCAGCCGTGGCGCGTCGCGCGTTATCATTGGCGTAATCGGACCCGAGGCCCTGCTTCGCGAGAAGCCGATTGCCGCAATGGCGGGCGTGGAAGCGATCATCCCCGTGTTGAAACCTTACAAACTTGCAGGGCGCGATTCTCGCGGCGCGTCCTCGGTCGTCGTAGGCGATGTCCGGCTGGGCGAACACGAGGACGTTGTTCTCATTTGCGGCCCGTGTTCAGTCGAAAGCCCGGAGCAGATTCAGGCGATCGCAGCGATTGTGAAAGAATCAGGCGCAAAAATTTTGCGCGGCGGCGCGTTTAAGCCGCGCACTTCGCCATATAGTTTTCAGGGGTTGCGTGAAGAAGGGCTTCGTTTCCTCGCGGAAGCGCGCGCGAAAACAGGTATGCCGGTGGTCACCGAAGTCATGGATCCGCGCGATCTCTCGATGATCGAGAAGTACGCCGACTGTCTTCAGGTTGGGACCCGCAACATGCACAACTTCTCCCTATTAAAAGAAGTAGGCCGCAGCAGACTTCCCGTGCTCCTCAAGCGCGGATTCAGCGCCACGATTTACGATTTGATGATGAGCGCGGAATACATCCTAAACGAGGGTAATCCAAACGTAATCCTCTGCGAGCGCGGCATTCGAACGTTTGAGACGGCAGCCCGCTACACACTCGATCTGAGCGCTGTTCCAATCTTGAAGTCTAAAACGCATCTACCGGTCATCGTCGATCCGGCACACGCCCTGGGTCTGCGCGAATTTGTTCCGCAGATGTGTCTGGCCGCCGTCGCGGCCGGTGCGGACGCGCTCATGATTGAAGTTCATAACTCTCCCGAGATGGCCAAGAGTGACGGAAACCAGGCCCTCACGCCGGAAATTTTCGCCGAGCTCGTTCCGCGTCTCCGCGCCGTTGCCACGGCGATCGGCCGCGCGTTATAAAATTCGGCCCGAAACTTTCGGACGTTGCTTACCAACGCGTTGAGGGCAACGCGTTCAACCTTGCGCAAAGCTGGATCGGCTTCTCTTGAGAATGTCAGTCCGGCTCGGACCGATGCCAAAGCAGATCGTTGAAGGCGCAAGAAATGCAGGCCTGGCTACAACTCTCGCGGAATTTGGCGTAAACTCCGCAGTGGAAAAACCAATCGGTACAGAGCTTCTGGAACGTGTCGCGGCGAGCGAACCCATCGCACCCAAACTTCACGCGATACAAGATGCTCACTGGCCGGTGCAGTTCTCACACGTCATCCAAGCAGCCCAGCCATTTGTGGCTGCCATAATCGCGCACACGTGGTTTCGCCTTCGAGCCGATGATCGGCAGACTGCCGATTCCACGATTTGGATCCTCTGTCCCAGCGTGCATTCTCAAGAGTCGTTCTACGAAAGCTTGGTTAACTGGCAGTCGGATGCGCTGTTTCTCCCCGAAGCTGAGTTTGCAGCAGCCGAAAATGTTTTGCCGGATCCGGAAATCGTAGCGGAACGCCTGGCGGTCCTAATGCAAATCGGGCGCGGAACCGGTCCGCGCGTCGTAGTCGCAACGCGCGCGAGTCTCGACCAAGCTGCGGCAGGCCGCGACACATTGCAATCTGCTCTCACTCAGCTGCGGCGCGGAGCAAGCGCCCAGATGGAAGACCTTCTCAACCGACTTGTCACCGCCGGTTATGAGCGCGTCGCCCAAGTCACCACCCGGGGACAGTTCGCCGTCCGCGGCGGCATTGTCGATCTTTATTCGTGGCAAGCGCCATTGCCGTTGCGGCTGGAATTTTTCGGCGATCAGATCGAATCACTGCGCGAGTTCGACATCGATACTCAAACTTCGGTGCGCGATTTGGGTTCGATTGATATTTTGCTCGGAGCAGGAGCGGCGGTCTCCAGTCCGCCGTCGGGCCGATCGGGAGATCGATCTTTGTTAGTCGACGACCAAAGCGGTCGAGTCCGCGATTACGTCGCTCCAAATGATCTGATAATTGATCTTGAACCGGAGATGGAGAGCGGAGCTCATGCGACGCCAGGCTCGCAGGAGCTGGCCCCTCCACACATTCAGATCAGCGAAGGTTGGATTGAGACTGGTCAGGAAGATTTCAGCGGGGCATTCCAGGATTGCGAGATCGGCGAGTTTGCCGTCGGCGATCTGGTGCTCGCCGAAGCAAAACGGGCGCAGTTTTCCCACCGTTTAAAAGAATGGCGCGCCAATAACACGAAAATCATCATTTATTTTCAGACTGAGGGCGAGATCGAGCGATTTCGCGAGATCATGGCCGGCGCCATTGAAGGAGTCGATTTTGTCGAAGGCACTCTTGCTCGCGGATTTTGTTTCCCCGAGGCCAATCTCGTCGTCCTCTCCGCCGCGGAATTATTTGGACGATTCGCGGCCCATCCGCGCAGGCGTTTGCGTCGTGCGGACCGCAATCGCGCGCAGATTGATTTCAGTGAGCTCAACGAGGGCGACCTCGTCGTGCACCTTGAACACGGCATCGGGCGATTTCTTGGATTGATCCAGCTCTCAAAATCTCCGAGTAATGTAGCGGTAGGCGTGTCGCCTGCTTCATCGAACCGTGCAGCCGACACTGCTGCCACTGCAGACGGAACTCAGGAAGTTCTTGCGCTTGAGTTTGCAGATGAAGCGAAGCTCTATGTTCCACTCGAGCAGGCGTATCTCGTTTCCCGGTATGTTGGCGCGGGGAAAAAATCGCCGCCACTCAGCTCACTCGGCGACGGAAGATGGGCTCGCGCCAAAATAAAGGCGGCCGCTTCCATATTTGATTACGCCGGGAAAATGCTCGCGGTCCAAGCCGAGCGCCAATTGCATCCGGGCTACGCATTCGCCTTGGACACAAAATGGCAGGCAGAATTTGAACATTCATTCCCATTCCGTGAAACGCCGGACCAAATGAGGGCAATCATCGATACGAAGATCGACATGGAACGTCCTCGACCGATGGACCGGTTGATCTGTGGCGACGTCGGTTTTGGCAAAACCGAAGTGGCGGTGCGCGCCGCGTTTAAAGCAGTCATGGACGGCAAACAAGTGGCCGTACTGGCTCCAACTACGGTTCTAGCTCAACAGCATTTCGAGGTGTTCAGGCAACGCATGCTCGACTACCCAGTGCGCATCGAAATGCTCAGCCGTTTCCGTTCGCAATCGGAGCAGAAAAAAGTGTTGCGACTGCTGCGCGAAGGCGGTGTCGATATTGTCATCGGCACGCATCGGCTCATCTCGGGCGACGTCGTATTTAAAGATCTCGGCCTGGTAGTGATTGATGAGGAGCAGCGCTTCGGAGTATTGCACAAGGAAAAATTCAAAGAGCTCTTCAAGCTGGTCGATGTGTTGACGCTGTCGGCCACCCCGATTCCTCGCACGCTTTATCTTTCACTTGTTGGCGTAAAAGATATGTCCACGATCGAGACTCCGCCGCTCAACCGCCTGCCGGTAGAAACAGTGGTGTCGGCTTACGATGAGCGGCTGATTCGCGCGGCGATCGATCGCGAGCTCGAACGGCAAGGTCAGGTATTCTTCCTGCACAATCGCGTAGCGAGTATTGAGCGGGTGCGGGATCGGGTCGTCGATCTTTGTCCACAAGCGAGAGTTGAGATCGGGCATGGCCAGATGGATGCCGACGAGCTGGAAGGCGTTATGGCGCGATTCATTGCCGGGAAAATCGATGTGCTCGTTTGCACCACGATCATCGAAAGCGGTCTCGATATACCGAACGCAAACACTATCATCATCGATCGGGCGGACCAATTTGGTCTCGCCGATTTGTATCAATTGCGCGGGCGCGTCGGCCGGGCGGAGCACAAGGCATACGCTTATCTGTTGCTTCCGCGCGAAATGATGACTGTGGGCGCAGCGCGCAAACGGATCAGCGCAATCAAACAGTACAGTTCGCTCGGTGCAGGTTTTCGTATTGCCATGCGCGACCTGGAGATTCGCGGCGCGGGCAGCATGCTGGGCACAGCTCAAAGCGGCCACATCGTGGCGGTCGGTTTCGACTTGTATTGTCAGTTGCTCAAACAGGCAGTAGCGCAGATCAAGGGCAAGAAGCCGCGTTTTCGGCTCGATGTCGACTTGAACCTCGATTTCGTGGCCACAAATGAAGCGGAATTCGTTGCACCGCCGATACCAAGGAGCAGAGGTTTGCCGTCCGTCGGGGCGCGTGGGGAAGCGGCTTACCCTGAGAAAATTCCAGCCTTCATTCCAATCACCTACGTCAGCGATCCCAGTTTGCGCATCCGGGCATACCGGGACGTCGCAGAAGTTACCACGCAGGAGCAATTAGACCGTCTGCGACGCCACTGGCGAGACCGCTTTGGGCCGTTCCCGCCACCGGTTGACAATTTGTTTGGCCTCATCGAAATCAAGCTCGCTGCTGCAAAATCAGGGATAAACCGCGTCGAGGTGCGTGAACGCAAATTGATGTTGACGCGGCGCGGGGATTTTATACTTGTCGCGGGCAAATTCCCTCGTTTAGTTGAAGCCAAAATCGAGCAGCATCTCGGGGAGATTCTGGAATTAATTAAGAAATTATGAGAACCTTCGTGCGTCCATTTACCGCCGTCTCGCTGGCGGTCTGTGCCCTTGTTCTATTACCCATTTATTGCGATGCGTTCGCCCAGGAGCCTCAGGTAGTCGACGGCATGGCTGCAATTGTGAATGGCGACGTTATCACATACTCGCAGGTGCGCGCGTTGTCCGCGCCACGTGAAAAACTGTTGCGATCGCAATTCACCGGTCAGGACCTGGAAAACAAGCTGAAAGAAGTCCGGCAGCTTGCCCTAAAGGATCTGATCGACCGACGGCTTATCATCCAGGCGTTCAAAAAGGAAAGCTATCAAATCCCGGATCACGTTGTGGACCAGCGCGTGCACGATATCATACGGGAGAGTTTTGGCGGCGACCGCAATACGTTTGTCAAGACGCTTGAGGCGCAGAATTACTCGCTGGGCGAGTTCAAGGAAAAGGAGATGGAGCGAATCATCGTCCAGGCGATGCGCAGTCACAACGTCAAGACCAACTACATTATTTCGCCTACCAAGATTGAAGATTTCTACAGGAAGCATCACGAACTATTTACGACCAAGGAAGAAATCAAGTTACGGATGATCATGATTTCCGGCCAAAAGGATACTGGGAACGCCCAGGCGCAAAAGTCGTTGGCTGAAGAAGTGCTCGGCAAACTCGCCAGCGGTGGAGAGTTCGAACAAACAGCGCAGATTTATTCTGAGGACAGCACGAAAGAGAACGGCGGCGATTGGGGCTGGATTGGACGCAACACTCTTGCCGCGCCGCTGGAAAAATTCGCCTTTAACATGCCAGTCGGCAGAATCAGCAACATCATCGATTACTCCGGCAATTACTATATCTTGAAGGTGGAGGACAAGCGCGGCGGCACCACGAGGTCACTGGCCGAAGCCCGCGCCGATATCGAGAAGAAACTGATCCAGGACGAAGCACAGCAAATTCAAGAACGCTGGATCGCCAGCCTCCGCGAGAAAGCGTATATCCGGCAGTTCTGATTTAACTCCGAGCGCTGGACGTTCCGCGTTGGGCGTTGAGCGTTGAAAGTTAAGCGTCTTGATTGCCAGCCAAAGCATGTTCGCTTCTAAGTGCGAATGTTCGTCTACTTCTCGTTAGACCGCCCGTATTATGAAAACACTTAGCCGTCGCGCTCATCATGGAAATCATGCTGTCGCAAGCCGACATCTCGTTGGCAGCTACGCCCGAGAATTCAGCGGCTCGTGATCTTGCCGCGGCAAGATCCTTCGCGTTTGGAGGCGTTGGCGTTGCCGGGCTCATGTCTGAAGGTGAACGGAATTTGCGCGCCGTTTTGGAACGGCCCGATGCTTCCCATCAGCTACAAGCTGCGCTCGCTCACGCGACGCCGGCCGGCGAGCTCTACATTCTGGTTGGTCTGCGCCGCTGTGATCGTGCTGCGTATCAGAAGATCTTTGATTCCCTGGCACGTCCCAACGATGACGTTGAAGTCGCGCGCGGATGCATGATCAGCCGGGAACCGTTTCGTCAGCTTCTCTCACAGATTCAAGACGGTCGATTCGATGATTATTTATCACGGCCGCCACGGTGATTGTTCGCCGTTCTAAGCGCCTTGAGTATTCGGCCGAAATTCTACCTGGGCGATAGCGTCAGGGAGCTGTTGTCGCTGCCCTTGGCCATGCGCAGGTTTTCCTCGGCTTCCGGAAAGTCGGGATGCAAACGCAACGCTTCTTCGAATTGCGCGATTGCGCTGGAAACGTTGCCTTCGCGCATGAAAATTTTACCGAGGTAATTATGCGGCTGGGCGAGCTTTGGATCGAGCTTGGAGGCCGTTTGAAGATGCTCCTTTGCTCCTGCGAGGTCGCCGTTTTCCAAGAGCGCGGTTCCAAGATCTATTTGCGCATCGACTAAGCTCGGATCAAAGCGGACTGCTTCTCGATACTGCGCAGTGGCCTCGTCCAATTTGCCGTGTTTTTCCAGAAAAGCCCCAAGACTATGGTGAGCCGGCGCAGATTTTGGCGCCAAACGGACCGCGGCTTCGCATTCCGCCGCCGCCTGATCGTCCTGGCCCATTTGCTCCAGAAGATAGGCATAACCGGAGTGATATTCGGCATTGCTCGGTTCCATCCGCAAGGCTTGTTCGTAATGGGCGTGTGCCTCGTCCAGTTTTCCTTTCCCAACGAAGATCGTCGCAAGGCCGACATGCGCCTTCGCGGAATCCGAATTCAAACGCAGCGCGTTGGAAAAAGCCTCGCCTGCTTCATCGAGCCGACCGGCGTCCTGCAGAGCCGTAGCGTGATTTAAATGAGCGCGGGAGCTGGTGGGAAGATCGGCCACGATCATCCCAATGCGATCGAGTTCGCTCCGAGCCGAGTGCGTCTGCCCAAGCCAGAGCGCTCCCAATGGAATGACGAAAACGCCTACCCATTTCGCGCCGTGCAAGGCCCAGCTCGGGAGAAAACCATTGGTCGAAACATTTGCTGTCCCGCCACCACTAATGCCAAGAGATTGGCGAGTGGATTTCTCGCGCACTTTCCAAATAAATCCGTCGTAATAAAAATGTAGCAGCGCCGAAGCGGTCACCACGCCGGCGAGTATCGTTTTGACTGACTCGGTGCCGATACTGGACTTGAAGTAGCCGAGCGCTCCATAGGCAAAGATCAGTCCCACATAAAGGCCCATCAGCGAGCCGCTGCGCCGGAACACGAAACGCATAAAACCGCCGATCGCGCTGTCTGTCTCAACGCGTTTGCGATTATAAATCCAGACCAGAGAGAGATACTGGACATCGTGAAAGACTTCGAACAACGCGATGCCCACCAGAACGCTCGCAACAATGTTGTTGCAGTACCACCAGAAAGAAATGCTCGTGACGAGAAGCACGAGCTTCACGGGGCTCGGCCGGTTCCCCCGGATCCAGCTCCAGACATAATTTGCCAGGAACAGTCCTGCGACTACGAGCGCCACCGCCAGCAACCCTTGCTGCATAGTGCGTAGAAGCGCAGGCGGGATGAAAGGTCCACCGGCGGAATAATAAGTTTCGAGTGTATCGGTCATTCGCTGCGGCGAAAGCAAGACGGCGGTGGCAAACCAAATACCGCACAAGGCGAAATCGAGGCGGCGCGTCAGCTGAGCAAACGAGCCGACTTTAGCGTCGTAAATACGGCAGAAGCCGTAGGTCTGCATCATGCCGTGCCAAACGCCCCAAACAAACGCAACGAGCACGATTCCTTTGAGGTCCCAAATGGAAAAGGCCGCGCAGACGACAACCAGGAAAATCGGCGCAAGGATGAAGCGCCATTTGAAGCGCTGGAATAACGCGCGATCGCCATAGGCGCGAATCATTCCCGGCAAATGATGGCCCATTGCGCCAAATGCAGCGACGAAAAGATAAATGTCCTGTGCGCTCCAACGCGCCTGCGCCAGCAGGAAGATCGGCAGAATCACCAGCGGCGTGCAGACATACAGGACCAGGTCGCGCCAACTGTCCAAAATCCACAAGCCAGATTTTCGCGCGGCCGCAGGCGCAGCGGGAACAGTTTGCGGACTTGAGAACGCGGTGACGTGCTGCATGCCGGCGATCACTTTTCCTTAAACCGCGGGGAAAATCAATGCTGAGTTCGCTCTTTTGCGCTCATGCTCCTGCTCGTAATCGTGCTCGCAATCGGTTAAGTAAAGATTCGATTGCGATAAAGAGCATGAGCACGAGCAGGAAACCGCGCATTGGGATTACGCTGGGCGATTGCGCCGGGATCGGGCCGGAGATTGTCGATCTCGCGCTGAAGTCTGATCGAGTTCCGAAATCGGCCGAATACAAAATCATCGGCAAATATCCCAGTTGCCAGCCGGGAAGTCCCACCGCCGAGACCGCGCGCGCTGCTGCCGCCGCGCTGGAAGAAGCAGTTACCCTGGCCCGGCGCGGTGAGCTCGATGCAATCGTAACCGGCCCGGTTCACAAAGCCCGGATGTATGACGTGGGTTTCAAGTTTCCGGGACAGACGGAATTTTTTGCCGAGCGCTGCGGCGTCAAAAATTTCTCAATGTGTCTGACTGGAGGAAAAATGACCGTGGCACTCGTCACCGCGCATCTTCCATTGCGCAAGGCGGCGAGTGCGCTTCTGCAATCAGAGATTGTCCGCGTCGGTCTGTTACTTGCGAATTTTCTCGAGCAGCGAACGCTCTCGAATGAGGCCTCGAGAAACTCGACGGGTTTAAGCCGTCAAGTTTCCCATGAGAGAACCAGCACTCGTAGCAGTGTTGCGAGATTGAGCATTGCGGTTGCGGGATTGAACCCGCACGCTGGCGAATCAGGTAAACTCGGCCGCGAAGAAATCGAAATCATCGCGCCGGCAGTGGCGGAGCTAAACCAATCACTCCTCACTTCTCACGAGTTACATCCCGTTTTCACCGGTCCCCATTCTCCAGACACAGTCTTTCACCGAGCGATTGAAGGCGAATTCGATGGGGTACTCTGCATGTATCACGACCAGGGATTGATTCCGCTGAAACTCCACGCCTTTCACCAAGGTGTGAATGTGACGCTTGGGCTCCCTTTTCCTCGCACCAGTCCCGACCACGGCACCGCGTTTGAAATTGCCGGCAAAGGAATTGCTCGTCCTGACAGCATGGTCGCCGCGATTAATCTCGCCGTGGACCTTGCACGAAACTGTAGCGGCGCTTTGCAAGCGCCGACATCGATCTCACCCAGGCGGTCATAGACCCAGCAATTCCTGCTCTTGCTCTTACTCCTGCTCATGCTCGATTGCAGGAACCTCGATTGCGAGCACGAGCATGAGCACGAGCAGAGTCGAAAAGTACGTTTCGGTTTTTAACATCGGGCTACAGAACACGTTTGTTTACCGCTGGAATTATTTTCTGCGAGCGCTGTTCGGCCTGATTCCGCTAGCCGGCACAGTTTTTCTTTGGGCCGCGGTGTTCAAGGAGCGCGGCGGCGGGCTGCACGGCTACGACTACGGCTCGATGATTTACTACTATTTGCTCACTATCCTGGTCAGCAATCTGGTCACGCCGACGGAGGATGAATGGCAGATCGCTGCCGATATTCGCGAAGGCCAGATCAATGCGCTTCTCACCAAACCGATGAGTTATCTGGCATACCGGTTCAGTATTTTTCTAAGCGGCCGCCTCGTTTACACCTTCGTTACTCTGCCTCCGATTGCGCTAATCTTTATTTATTTCCGCGACTACGTCGTGCTGCCGACTGATCCAATGATCTATCTGTTTGCCACAGTGTCGCTGGTAATGGCGGCGCTGATTCAGTTCTTTATCACTTACAGCCTTGCGATGATGGCGTTTTGGATTCTGGAAATCTCCACCATCGTTTTCATCGTTTATTCGTTCGAATACTTCCTCGGTGGCCAGAGGTTTCCCATCGACATCATGCCGTCTGCCGTCCAGGCGGTGATGAAATGGCTGCCGTTTTACTACGAACTATTTTGCCCAATCGCGATTTTTCTCGGCCGATTAAGAGGGGCTGACCTTGTGCAAGCCCTGGCGATCCAAACCGGTTGGCTGTTACTCGCGTGGGCTTGGGCAAACCTCATGTGGAAACGCGGCCTCGGCCATTACCAAGCTGTGGGCGGATAGCAGCGACGAATCGTTGGTCAATTCCCGTGCATCACTGCTTCGCATCCTTCTGCCCCGCCGAGGCGAGGAGCTTTTCGAAGCGCGGATCCTGGCGAAGCGGATCAAACATTGGATCGAGGCGAAGCAACGCGGACGTGATCGGCGCGTTCGAAGCTAATGGGCCGGTGGACGGAATCGAGAGCAGTTTCTGCAACGCTGCAATGGCGCGATCGGGCTCTGCAAATCGTGCTGCTACCCGGGCGAGGATCTCAATCGGGATTGGACCGTGCAACGCATCTTTCTCGAGCGGAATGACACGCATGGCATGTTCAGCCAGACTTAATGCAGCCGTCTTGTCGCCGAGACCCATATTGATCAGCGCGAGATCACCAATCACAACAAAATTTTCAGGCTGCTCTTTTAGAAGGGATTCCAATTCGCTGCGTGCCTGGCGCCAGTTTTCGTCGGCAGCGGGACGGTCGCCCCCGACTTCTTGCGCCCAGCCCAGCCAAAAGCGCAATTCTCCATTGTAATAACCCAATGCTGGATCGGGCTTGGCCAGTATTTCCTTCAGCCGGGGAATGATTTGTTCAGGATGACGTTCCAGAATCGCTTGGTAAACCTGCGTTTCCAAGGCGCCCGGGTTATTGGCTGCCGGATGCAGCAGAGCTAATAGCATAGCGGCCTGTGGCAGGTCGCCCTCGGCTTGAGCGATAGATGCTTTTTGGACGAGCGTATCCAGGTCGTCGGGTACGATATTGAGAACCTGGTCAAGCTTTCGCAGCGCTTCCGGGAAACGACGAAGACAGATATAGGTTTGCGCGTACTGGGTGAGCAGCGAAACGTTGCGCGGATCGAGCCGCTCGGCTTCGTTGAAGTACGACTCACTCTGGTCCCAGTGATTCCTCCTGCGTTCGAGATAAGCGAGCGATTCAGGAATCCGACTGCTATTCGGCAGGGCGTGGCGCGCTTGCTCAAAGTAACGCACTGCGGTGTCGTAATCCTTCAAGCAGGCATAGCGGTAATAGCCCATCGCCATGAGAGCCTCGCCGAGATTAGGCTGAAGGGTAAGCGCGGTTTCGGCCGCCTGCCGTGCTTCTTCGCGAAGAGCAGTCGTTGGCTGCAGAGTCAATTGTAGATAACCACGGGCATCCACGTATGAGAGCAGCGCCCAGGCAACGGCAAATTTCGAGTCCAACCGCACGGCTTCTCTCAGATATTTCTGTGCGCCAAGGGAGTTTGCCGGCGTGGTTGCTGTCTTGAGATTGTAGGCCAGACCGCGCAGATAGGCATCGTACGCCTCGACATTTTCGGTCGGTTTCGCGGCGAGAATCTGTTCTTCCCGACCGGTGAGACGGACGCGCAATTGTTCGGCGATTGCTTTAGCCACTTCACTCTCGACGAAAAAGACGTCGATCAGTTTTCGATCAAAGGTATCGGCCCACAGATGGGAGTCATTGGCTGCTTTGATCAGCTGAACGTTCACGCGCACGGCGTCGCCCCTCTTCTGCACGCTTCCTTCCAGGATGTGAGCAACTCCAAGTTGTTTGGCGATTTCAGGCAAGTTTCCAGGGGCGCTCTTGTAATGTTGCGTCGATGTGCGCGAGATCACCTTTAGATCCGCGATCTTCGATAAGCGCGTCAGAATCTCATCCTGGATACCTTCGGCAAGGTACGCATTGGCTTTGTCGTCGCTCAGATTCTCAAAGGGAAGCACAGCAATGCTTTTTTCCGGCGCAGTAAGTATCAATTGCGCGCGGTTACGGGAAAATATCGCGATACCGCCGACGATCGCCGCAAGCGCGAGCAACGCTGTCGTCATCGCCGCCCATCGCATTCGCGTCCGGCGTTTCTGCACAGCCAATTTCAGTGGTACCTTCGCATTGCCGACTTGATCGGTATAGAGGTTCACCACCGCCACACGCACTCCATGCTTCACTTCGCACGAGCCAAGATCGTGCAGGAGTGGTCGCCATTTCTCGTGCGTTTCGAGATCTTCAGCGACACGCTTCGAAAGCAGGATGTGCCCCGCATCGCCGCAATCCATCACTCGTTGGGCGATATTCATTCCAGCGCCAGCCAGATTGGCACGTTCATTCACATCCATCACCACGCTGACCGGACCGCTGTGAATTCCCATCCGAACTTGCAGCTGTGGATATCGCTTGAGTGAGCGACTAATCTCCAGCGCGCATTGCACAGGCGCCTCCGGCGTCGAGTAAAATATCAGCGCCATGCCGTCGCCGGTTGGGATTTTGAGCAAACGGCTTGCGGTTTCGGTCTGTTGAAATTGCTCTGACGCGCGAACAACCCGATTTAGCTGTTCAACTGCGGCGTGCTGGTCGTTAATGGAAAATTTCGAATAACCAACGAGATCGATGAACAAGACGTGCCCGATCTCGAGTTGGATTTCCTTTTTGCCCTCACCGGCCATATCGACTCTCGCAAGCGGAGCGCACCGTAATATGATCTTTACTCAACTCCGGATAGTGGAGCAATCCAGGAATGCATAGTCCGGTTGCGATGCAATCCTGCGTTCGATGCCTGCTCGTCTTGCCCGTCGTGGGGTGAATTCTCTTCGAGTTGAGCGTTGAACGTTGGGCGTTTTCATCCGAAATAGCACGCAGCCATGGCGCGACTCCACGAATATCAAGGCAAAGCCATTCTTGCCGCCAATGGATTCAAAATCCCGCGCGGCTCCCCGGCTCGAACGGCTGAAGAGGCCGTGGCAGCAGCGGCGAAGTTAGGCGGCGAAGTCGTCATCAAGATTCAGGTGTGGACTACGGGCCGCGCCGGCATCGGGGGTGTCGCGTTCGCAAAAAAGCCAGATGAAGTGCGTGCGCACGCGACGCGGATGCTGGCGATGAAGGTCGGACAGTTTCCAGTCGAAGCCGTGCTCGTTGAAGAAAAGATCGATATCGATCGGGAATTTTTTCTTTCGTTTGCCATTGATGACGCCGCCCGCGCGCCAATGATCATCTTCGCGGCGGGCGGCGGCACTGGAATTGAAGAACGCGCGACTTCGACACGCCGTATCCCCTGCGATGTAAATCGCGGACCTCTCGACTCAACGATGAGTGAAGCTGTTGCTTCGAGCGGACTTTCACCAGCGCACGCCGAGCAACTCGCCGATTCGATCCGGAAGTTGTTTGCTGCCGCGCGCAGCGTGGAAGCGCGGTCGTTGGAAATCAATCCGCTGGTATTGACTAAAAAGGGCGAATTCGTCGCGGCCGATTGCCGGATTACGATTGATGACTACGCCGTGGTGCGTCGCCCCGAATTGGGAATCGAAATCGCGCGCGAGTTCGATCATCCACCGACTGTTCTCGAACGCGTCGCCTACGCTGCGGAACAAAGCGATCATCGGGGCACATTTTATTTTGCGCAGTTGGCGACGGCTGCTCCCAAAGATTCCAAAGGTCTGGTTGGTTTTCATGGCGCCGGCGGCGGCGGCTCAATGATGTCGATGGACGCTATCGTTAACGCGGGATTCACCACCGCGAATTTCACCGATACCAGCGGAAATCCGTCCGCATCCAAGGTGTATCGTGCCGCGCGAATTATTTTGGCCCAGCCCGATCTCGTCGGATACTTCGGTTCGGGTTCCGGTGTCGCGAGCCAGGAGCAATATTGGTCCGCGTACGGATTGGCCAAAGCTTTTTGGGAGCTCGATCTCGACATTCCGGCGGTGATTCGGCTGGGCGGAAACACGGAAGATCGTGCCGTGGATATCTTGCATCGCATGTCGAAGCTGTTGCGCGCGCAGGTCGAAGGCTATCGCAAGACCGACACACCGGCGATGATCGCGGCACGCTTTGCCGAACTCGTCGGGAACACTGGCGGCACAAAATGGAAGCCGCGCGCCCCGCGTGTTCCTAAATTCGTAAAAGGCTCTTCAGCCACGATGCTAGCGGTGAAAAACGGTCGCGTTTGGATCGACAATGCGCGGTGGTCACAAATTCAAAGCGCTGTCGAGACGCATTCCGGCGGATTGATTGTCGATCGCAAAGGTGCGCCCGCGCGCTCGCTTTCCGAAGAAGAATTCGCGACCAAGGATTCCGAATTACTCGCGTGTGATGTCGAGTGCCGGCTTGCCGGAATCGAAGGATTCTATTTGGAGCTTGATATTCCGGGATTGAATGACCTGATCGGAGGCGCTCACTAAGATGGCAATTTTAATCGACGAGACAAAGCGTGTGTTGGTGCAAGGCGTCACCGGACGTGAAGGACGGGCGCGCACGCGTCTGATGCGCGAGTATGGAACCAACGTGGTCGGCGGCGTTACGCCGGGCAAGGGCGGACAAAGTGTCCTCGGCGTTCCGGTGTTTAACACGCCACAGGAGGCCGTAAATTCGTTAGGTAACATCGATATCTCGGTCCTTTTCGTGCCAGCGGCAGGTGTGAAAGACGCAGCAATTTCCGCGATTGACGCTGGAATCAAACTCACCGTGCTGGTGCCAGATCGTGTCCCAGTGTGGGACGCCATGGAAATCGCAGCGGCTGCAAAAGCAAATGGCGCGATGTTTCTTGGACCGAACACGCTCGGAGCGTTGAGTCCCGGCAAGGCTGTAGTCGGCATGATTGGAGGTCGCGCCGAAAGCGCGCGCCAATGGTTCAAGCCCGGGATTCCAAAAGGCGTTGGAGTGATTAGCCGCTCCGGCGGCATGGCTTCGAGCACAGGTTATTACCTTGGGCAGGCTGGCGTTCGCATTTCAACCATCGTGCACATTGGCGGCGACGCGGTCCTTGGCGTTCGAATCCCCGATGCCGCGCTGATGTTCGAAGCTGATCCTTTCACTGAAGCCATCGTGATCTTCGGTGAAATCGGTTCGTCACAGGAGGAAGAATTAGCGCAACTGATTGTCGATCGAAAAGTCACCAAGCCGGTGATCGCTTATATCGGTGGCAAGGCCGCGCGCGAAGGTACACGATTCAGTCACGCCGGTGCGATCATTGAAGGTGGTCGCGGAACGCATGCCGGCAAAGTGAAAGCATTACGCGAAGCCGGCGTGGCCGTGGTTGATTCTTTTGGGGAATTGCCGGAGGCGGTCGTCAACATTCTCACGCAAATGAAAGGACAAAGTCTCATGAGTGAAGCTGACCGCAAAGCAACATGGAACACCGCTATCACGCGCGTGGAGCCTAACAGAGTGGGAGTGCGCGGATATGATATTGCCGAGCTCATGGGACGCGTATCCTTTGGCGCAGCGGTTTATCTGATTTTGAGTGGCGACCTGCCCTCACCGGCGATTGCGCGTTTGATGGACGCGATATTGGTTGCGTCGATCGATCACGGCGCGACACCCCCAAGCGCGTTGGCCGCGCGAACTGTCGCATCAACCGGAGCAACATTGAGCGCGGCGGTCGCTGCCGGCATCATGTCGATCAATCGTCATCACGGAGGGGCAATTGAAGATTGCGCCCGACAACTGAAAACAATCGGCGATCGCGCGACTCGTGAATCTATTTCATTGGATGAATCCGCCGCTCGCACGCTGACGGCGATGAGAGAAACGGGCGAGCGCATGCCAGGCTTTGGTCATCGTTATCATACGAAAGATCCGCGTACGGCGCGGCTTTTCGAGCTGGCGAGCGAAGCAGGCGTCGATGGCGTGCACATGCAAGCAGCGCGCGCTGTTGAAAAGGCTTTCGCTTCAACGAAGAAAGCCTTGCCTATCAATGTGGACGGCGCTATCGGCGCCATCCTTGCCGATCTGGGAATGAACCCCGCAGCGTTCAATGGCATTTTCATGATCGCCCGCACGCCTGGGCTCGTGACGCACGTTATCGAAGAACAAGCTCGCGAGAGACCAATGCGACGGATTGATCCGGTCAATCACGGCTACGACGGACCACCGCCGAGAAGTATGCCCCGCACGTCCGCTTCCTAAGAGGCGCTGTCAGGCAGAGACTAGGCGCGTTTTTTCACGCCTTAGCTAACAACTGCTACGTCCAGGTGCACAAATAAAAACGATTGATTGTTCGAATTGTTTCGACCAACAATCGTGCACTCCAATGAAACTCCACTATGAAAAAGAAATCCACTTCACAATCGGCCCCTGCCTGCTGTGCCTGCGGCGAAGCAGGGTTTTTTAACCCGCGTGTTTTAATCGGCTTAGTTGTTATCCTGGCTGGCGTCTTTCTGGCGCTGCCGGGCTTTGGCGCGTCCTCTGCGCAAGCCCAGGCAAAGTATAGATTTGGCCCAGCCTCCATCGACCCGCTCGTCCCCGCGGGATTCGATTGTGCGAAAATTCGCGAGCTGGGCATCAATAAGCAGGAGAACCTCCGGGCAGGAGCAATCATGATTGCGTGCGGCGAGGCAGAAGGAGGCTCGGCATCTCCCGGTGGCGCCTTCTCGCAGATTGTCCAAGAATTGCTGCAGCCCTCAGCGTATGGCACCACGGACGTTGATCTGATCACCGGCGTGGAAAGCAATCCTAACATTACTCAGTCCGAGACATTCACTGCGAGTAACCCGGATAACCCCAACCAGATCGTGGTCGCCTACAACGACTCACGCGGCCGCAACGTGAGCCCCATCAACATCTCAGGCGCCTCGGTCTCGACGGACGGTGGGAGCACCTTCGTTCGCCTCACCAGCGCTAACGGCCAAAGCCCATTCTCCAATACGGTTGGCGACCCCGTTATCTTGTACAACCGCCCAACCGGCATGTGGTTTACCATTTGGCTCGACGGCGGCTGCGGCGGGCAGGGCCTTGGAGGATATAAGACTACCACTCCTGGGAACGCGAATAGCTGGACACATTACTGCATTCACAGCAACAACAACGACGATCGAGAATCTGGTTGGGCGGATAACAACCCATCTTCTCCTTTCTACGGTCGGATGTACACTTCCTGGAACGACTTTAATGTTGGCGGCGGAGCCCTCTTCGTTCGTTACTCAACTGATAACGGTCTCACCTGGACCAATGCGCGACAGATCACGAGCGGCACTCCATTCATCCGCGACGTTCAGATCACCGGCGACCTGGCCACAGGCGACGTGTACATCGCTGGAATGGATGAAGGCGGCGGCGGCTTCCCACACAACAATTCCAATCTCATCTTCAGATCCACGGACGGCGGCAACACCTGGAGCAATACCTACACCGGTCCCAGCTTTCCTGGTCCGGGCGTTACGGCCGTGGGATATTTCGCCTGCATGTTTACCGACGGCGGTGGTTACTGGCGACATGAGGGCTGGGGCGAACCGGGCGCCTACAACGGCGTGGTGCACTATGTTTATGCCCAGCACGGCGCCGGTAGCGACCCTGGCGACGTCTATTATATCCGTTCGACCGATCGCGGGCAAACCTTTAGCGCAGCGTTGAAGTTGAACACAGACGCCACGACGCGGCCTCAGTGGCAACCGAACCTTTCGGTCAGCCCCAGTGGCACTGTCCTCGCCGTCTGGTATGACGCACGCGAGAGTGCCGGCTGCACTCGCGGTAGTTCCGCCGTTCCCTGTTACAGGATGTGGGCGCGCAGGTCCACCGACAATGGCGCGAGTTGGTTGTCTGACCAAACGTTCTCGGATGTGGTTAGCCCGCTGCCAGCACAACCTGACCCGGGTATTCAGGCGACCTATGCAGGTGATTATGACTATGCCAGTTCCTCGCCTAACCAACATACGCATGCATGGGTAGACGGCCGAGTAAGTATTAGCGGCAGCTCCCAGCAGGATGCCTTCCACGATAGACAACCGGTGGGTGCGCCATCGCCTACGCCTACTCCGACGGTGACACCGACCCCAACACCCACGCCAACTGCCACACCCACTGTAACCCCGACGGCTACACCTACGCCCACGCCTACACCGGGCCAAATCACGCTTACCGCGCGTGGCTACAAAGTGCACGGACTGCAGACGGTGGACCTCTCATGGACCGGGGC
>Ga0209267_1000420_pt1 | contig 30956 bp, 31 predicted proteins | sample GraSoiAngelo_137_FD_185894 | JGI IMG/M metagenome (GOLD analysis project Ga0209267, IMG submission 185894) | Grasslands soil microbial communities from the Angelo Coastal Reserve, California, USA - 14_0929_09_30cm (SPAdes) (version 2) | ecosystem: Environmental > Terrestrial > Soil > Grasslands ... | reverse complement strand
CCGTTGATGTCCGGCTCTCGCGCGTGAGACCATCGCGGCGAACAATCAGCACACGGGTCTCTTATGCCGATGCGAACTCTGGGCGTGCTCGGTCTGGCAATCACCCTCGCGGCCATTGCCCAGGAGCCCCCGATGGGGCCGCTGCGCCCCGATCAGACGGCCTTTCGCACCTTATATAAGGAGTTGGTCGAGACCAATACCACCCTTTCGAGCGGCAGCTGCACGCTCCTGGCCGAACGCATCGCGGCACATCTCAAAGCCGCGGGATTCGAGGACAAGGACATCACCTTGTTTTCGGTGCCCGATCATCCCAAGGAAGGCGGCGTGGTGGCGGTCCTTGCCGGAACCTCGAAGACGGCGAAGCCGATCTTGCTGCTGGGGCACCTGGACGTGGTCGAGGCGCGACGGGAGGACTGGACGCGGGATCCATTTACGCTGATCGAGGAGAACGGCTACTTCTACGGCCGCGGAACCGCCGACATGAAAGACATGGACGCCGCGTGGATCGACGCCATGATGCGGTTCAAGCAGGGCGGTTACCATCCCAAGCGCACCATCAAGATGGCTCTCACCTGCGGCGAGGAAACCACCTACGCGTTCAATGGCGCCCAGTGGCTGGCCCGAAACAGACCCGACCTCATCGCAGCGGCCTTCGCCCTGAATGAGGGCGGCGGTGGGCGCACCGACGGACATGGCAAGCTCCTGATGGAATACATTCAGGTCGGCGAGAAGGCCGCTCAGAACTACCGGCTCGAGACTGTGAATGCGGGAGGCCACAGCTCCATCCCGATTCGCGACAATGCGATTTACCAGCTCGCCGACGCGCTCGTGAAGCTTCGCGCCTACGAATTCCCGGTGAAGCTCACCGACACGACGCGGCAGTTCTTTGCCAAGGCCGGAGCCGTGCGCGACGACGAATTGGGCCACGCCATGGTTGCGCTCGCGAAGAATCCCGACGACCGCTCGGCCGAGGCCATCGTCTCCAGGGATCGCATCTACCACAGCATGCTGCGCACGACCTGCGTCGCGACGCTCCTCGAGGGCGGGCACGCGAACAATGCGCTGCCCCAGCGTGCCGCGGCCAATGCGAACTGTCGCATCTTCCCCGGCGAGACCGTGGAGGGGACTCGAGCCGCTCTCGTGGCCGCCATCGCCGATCCCGGCGTCAAGGTGACGCCGGTGCCGCCGGTGCGACCCGTCGCCATACCGCCACCGCTCGATCCGAAGATCGTCGGGCCCGCCGAGAAGCTCGTGGCGAGGTACTTTCCGGGTATGCCGCTCGTTCCCACCATGTCGACCGGCGCCACCGACGGCATCTTCCTCGAGGCCATCGGCATTCCCGTCTATGGCGTGCCGGGTCCCTGGGAAGACCCGGATGGTAATGGCGCGCATGGCCTCAACGAGCGGTGCAGCGTAAGGGCCGCATTCGTGGGCAGGGACTTCCTCACCGACCTGATCAAGGCCTACGCGGATTCGACCTGAGGCCAGGCTCGCCGGCCCTGAAGCCTAAGCGAATGAAACGCCTCATCCCGCTTTTTTTCGCCCTCGCGCTGGGCGCCTGCGCGTCGGGCTCGCGCTCCCACGATGCGGCCAATTCGACCGGAGTCTTTCGCGTCAAACTCGTCCGGCCGGTCGCGGAGCTGCTGCCGATCGCCCTCGCCTCGACGCCGCCCTCCGAGAGCGGCGACTTCCGGCGAGCGGATCTCGTCGAGCTGACTGCGCTCGATCCGACGATCAGGCTCGACATCCGCTACGCCACCACCCGCAACTTCCTCGGCACCCCGCTCTACAGTCAGGCGCGCGCCTTCATGCAACGGCCGGCGGCAGAGGCGCTGGTGCGCGTGCACCGCTCGCTCGCAGCGGAGGGTTACGGCCTTCTGGTGCACGACGCCTATCGGCCGTGGTACGTGACCCGGATATTCTGGGATGCGATGCCGGTTGAGCTGCACAAATTCGTCGCCGATCCCGCGGAAGGCTCACGTCACAATCGCGGCTGCGCCGTGGATCTCACCCTCTACGACCTCAAGACGGGTCGCGCGGTGAGCATGCCGAGTCTCTACGACGAGGCGACCGAGCGGGCGTATGCGAGCTACACGGGCGGAACCCCGGAGCAGCGCCGCCTGCGCGACCTTCTGCAACGGCACATGGAAGCAGAGGGTTTTTCGGTTTACGAGTTCGAGTGGTGGCACTTCGACTATCGCGACTGGAAGGCCTACGCCATCCAGAACGTGCGCTTCGAGGATATCGGGCGCATTCGCTGAGCCGTATGGAGACCGTGAGAAAAGTCGGCACGGCCTTGAAGAGTCCGCCGTGATCGGCCGTCGGGATTGACGCAGCATGGCGGCCGTCAGCGCGGGCCTGCTTCTCTACCGCCGGCGCGGTTCGCGCCCTGAAGTCTTTCTCGTTCACCCGGGAGGTCCCTATTGGGCGAAGAAGGACGACGGCGCCTGGTCGGTGCCGAAGGGTCTCGTCAACCCCAACGAAGACGAGCTCGCCTGCGCGCGGCGCGAATTCAGGGAAGAGACCGGATTCGAGACCAACGAGGGCGGCCGCGAACGGGATCTCGGCATATTCCCGCAACCGAGCGGCAAGCGGCTGCACGTCTGGGCGATCGATGGGGACTGCAACCCGGCAGATCTCAAGAGCAACCTGTTCGAGATGGAATGGCCGCCGAAGTCGGGCCGCACCGGACGATTCCCGGAAGTCGATCGCGGCGGCTGGTTTGATAGAGAATCGGCGCTGCGGAAGATCGCGAAAGGTCAACGTCCCCTCATCGAGAAGTTCTACGCCGAGTTGCCTGAGAGTTCCCCGTGATCGAGGAGCGTAGTCTCATGCACAGCCGAACCACGGCCGCTTCACTGACGGAGTCTCGCATCAGAAAGATATTGGACTTGCACGATCATTTGAGGCAAAAGACAAGGAAAGACGCGAAGAAATTTCTTCAGATCCCACGGCTGCCTGACCTGGGCCAAGGCGAGACCCTCGAGGAGGTCGTGGGGCCTCAAATGGCCCGGTACTTTGCCGGTTCGAACGAGGACCCCGTGCAGGGAAATCCCGCGGCTGCAGAAGAGATGCTGCGACAGGCCACGGGATACGCCGAGAAGCAAGTCAGACAACTGGAAACGATCAGCGATGCAGAGGTCCTTGCCGTCAGTAACTGCATGCAGGAAATCGAGGGCAGGCTATTGGGTCGGCTGAAGAAGATCCGCAGATGAACTGCCCGAGCTGGTTAAGAGTTCGACACCTCGAGACCGCGAGCGATCGGGAGATCGAGGGGCTGAGCGATGTACTCCGGGACTGCGTGGAGGGCGGCGCGTCCGTAGGCTTCATGCTACCGCTGACCCGGGGCAAGGCGGAGGCGTTCTGGCGCAGCGCCTCGGCGAGCGCGGCACGTGGCGAGCGCGTGGTGCTGGTGGCCGAGGAGCAGGCGGGTGCCATCGTAGGCACCGCTCAGGTGATCTGGGCGCAGTTCGAAAATCAGCCGCATCGAGCCGATGTCGCGAAGATGCTCGTGCATCGGCGCGCACGCCGGCAGGGCATCGGCGCAGCGCTGCTCGCTGCCGCAGAGCGCTGTGCGCTAGAGGCGGGCAAAACGCTGCTGGTTCTCGATACGGCGAGCGATGACGCCGAGCGGCTATATGTTCGACAGGGCTGGCAGCGTGTCGGCGACATCCCGGACTACGCGCTGTGGCCCGCGGGTGGATTCTGCTCTACGACGATCTTCTTCAAAGAGCTGCGCGGCACGCTCTGACTGGTCTGAGGACTTCGCATGCACCTCAAAGACAAAGTCGCCGTCGTGACCGGCGCAGCCAGCGGCATCGGCAAGGAGATCGCCCGGACGTTTGCCGACGCGGGCGCAAAGGTGGCCATCGCCGATCTCAACGCGGCGGCAGCCAATGCGGCGGCCGACGAGTTGAATAGCCCCGGACAGAGGGCCATTGCCGTTGCCATGGACGTCACGCGCGAATCGGACGTCGATTCCGGCATGGCGGCCGTCGTCTCGGCATTCGGGCGAATCGACGTTCTCGTCAGCAACGCCGGCATTCAGATCGTCGCCCCCCTGGACGAGTTCCCATTCGCCGAATGGAAACGACTGCTGGCAATCCACCTGGACGGCGCCTTCCTCACCACCCGCGCTGCGCTGCGACAGATGTACAGGCAGCGCGGTGGGACCATCATCTACATGGGGTCAGTGCATTCGAAGGAGGCCTCCGTGCTCAAGGCGCCCTATGTCACCGCCAAGCACGGCCTCATCGGGCTCGCCAAGGTGGTTGCCAAGGAAGGCGCCAGACATGGGGTTCGCGCGAATGTCATATGCCCGGGCTTCGTGCGCACGCCGCTCGTCGACAAGCAGATCCCGGAGCAGGCGCAGAAGCTCGGCATATCCGAGGAGGCCGTCGTCAAGGACATCATGCTGACCGAGACGGTGGATGGTGAATTCACCACGATCCAGGACGTCGCGCAGGTCGCTCTGTTCCTGGCCTCATTCAAGTCGAATGCACTGACCGGGCAATCGGTGGTCGTCAGTCACGGCTGGTTCATGCAATGATCGTACGACTCGCCAAAATGCCCGATAGGCCGATGCCTCGCCCTTGAATGGACCGGTGAAGCCGAAGCCCGCGGACTCGGCACCGTAGTATGACGCGGCACCCTTACCCGGAAGCGGCCACCGCCGCCCGTTTGCCGGCGCCCAGTTAGACAACATTATTGTTGACAGTCAATCAATATGGTGATATTCATACGACATGATGACTGTTCGGCATTCGCTGCGGTTGGTGGATGAGGGCGGACCGGATCCGGATTTCGCCCAGGACCGCCTGGATCGGGTCTTCTTCGCCCTGTCGGATCCGGTCCGGCGACAGATCCTCGAGAGGCTCGACGGCCAGGCACTGCTGGTCTCCGAGCTCGCTGCGCCGTTCGAGATCTCACTGCAGGCCGTGTCCCGTCACATCCAGGTATTGGTGCGGGCGGGGCTCATCCAGCAGGAGCGCACCGGACGCATCAGCCGGTGCAGCCTGGACGCGGGCCCCCTGCTCGACGCGGCCGTCTGGATGAACCGCTACAGCAAGTACTGGCAGCAGCAGTTCGACGTGCTCGCCGCCACTTTGTCGGAAATCGACGAGCGAAGAATGGAGCAGCCGACGCCCGCCGCGCGGCGCAAGCGAGCGGAGAAACGTTCGCGGCGCAAGAAGTGATTGGCGCGAAAGCCGAGCGCCGCAAGCCCGAAGCCAGACTTCCGTAGTCCCATTGGAGAGCGCCATGACCAAACATCGAATCGTGAGTCACGAGGACTGGATCGCCGCCCGCACGCGTTTTCTCGCCACGGAAAAGGAGTTCACCCGTCGTCGTGATGAGCTCAGCCGGGAGCGCCGGGACCTGCCTTGGGAGCGGGTCGAGAAGGAATACGTCTTCCAAGGCGAGAATGGCCGGGAAATGCTCGCGGATCTCTTCGGCAAGCGCAGCCAGCTCATCGTCTACCACTTCATGTACGGTCCGGACTGGGAGATCGGCTGCCGCAGCTGCTCCTTCTGGGCCGACAACTTCAACGGCATCACTCCGCATCTCAACGCCCGGGACGTCTCGCTGGTCGCCGTCTCACGCGCGCCGCTGGAGAAGCTTCAGGCCCAGGCCCGACGATTCGGCTGGACGTTCAAGTGGGTCTCCTCCTCCGGCAACGACTTCAATTTCGACTACAACGTCTCGTTCTCACCGCAGACCCTCGCCCGGGGTGAAGCGCTGTACAACTACACGATGCAAAAGATGTCCGACGATACCACCGAGCTTCCGGGAATCAGCGCGTTCTTCAAGGATGGCGATCAGATCTTCCACAGCTATTCCACCTACGCGCGCGGACTCGACATGCTGAACGCCGCATATCACTACCTCGACATCGCGCCGAAGGGACGCGACGAGGATGGTCTGCCGTTCCCGATGGACTGGGTGAGGCACCGCGTCGCCTACGAAAGCTGATTCCGCCGTAGCTGGAGAACACACCTATGAAATACGCGGATGTGAACGGAAAGCTCGCGGACTATCGCAGGCAGATCGCCACAATTCGGGAGAAGATGAGAGAGACGCTCGCCACCGTCGAGCCGCAGGAGGTCAAGGACTACGAGTTCGCCAACATCGACGGCCCGGTGCGCCTGTCGGAGCTCTTCGGTCATCACGAGGATCTCATCCTCATTCACAATATGGGTGTCTCCTGCTCGTACTGCACCCTGTGGGCCGACGGCTACAACGGCATCCATCAACACGTGGTGACCCGGGCGGCCTTCGTGGCGTCGAGCCCCGACCGGCCCACTGTCCAGAAGAAATTCGCCGAGAGCCGCGGCTGGAAATTCCCGATGGTGAGTCATGCGGGATCGACCTTCGCGGCCGATATGGGCTACGTATCCGCGAAGGGAGGATGGATGCCTGGCGTCTCCGTCTTCAGGCGCGAGGGCCATACCATCATGCGGGTTTCTGACACCGGTTTCAGTCCCAGCGACGACTTCTGCACGCTGTGGCACTTCTTCGATCTGTTGCCGGGCGGTATCGGCGAGTGGCCGATGAAGCCAACCCACGCCGGCCCCTGACTCAGGGAGGAGCGCGCCATGTGTCCGGCTTGCATCGGATCCGCCCTCCTCCTGCTGAGCGGTGCCGGCTCGGCGGGAGGGGCCGCCGCTCTCACGCTGCGATCTTTGACGAATCGCTCGCGAGATCCCGCTTCGCGCACTCAGCGGGGACCGAACCGCGACCCTTCCCGCAGAGCGCTGTGGAGGCGATCGATTAGCGCATAGATTTCGCGGCTGTGACTCTTGAGTAGGCTGTGGAACCTCTCATCGCTATCGAGCCATCCCCGCAGTGCGCGGTCTACATCGTTCGCTCGCTCGCGGATGTAGAGGGTTGCCTGCGGGGACCGACTGATCTTTCGCAGGATTGCGCCGGCCGCCACCAGAGACTGCGGATCCCTGGATGGACCCTTGCTCGCAAGCTCTGCGAGCGCATCACACAAACGCTCGGTTTCCTCCAGGTCCATCGCTGCGATCCTGTAAATTCACGAGCCACGCGGCAAGCGAGACAGAGCCTGGAAGTGTCACCGGCCCCGCCTGCGCGTCACGACGACTCGATGCGCTTCTGAATATCCTCGGCCTTCTGGCTGGCCCTGAACTCGATGATGCGGAAATGAGCCAGCCCGTGCTTGCAGAAGGGATCTTCCCGGACTATGGCCTCGATCTCCTCCAGGTTCTTGCCCACCGACAGGATGATCCCGCCTTCCCGCGGTATCTTTCGCCCCGAGACGAGGAAGTTGCCGGCCGCATAATACTTGTTCAGGAAGCGGACGTGCGCCCCCATGTGTGCGTCGATGTCCTCGAGGCTGGCCTTGTAGATGAGCTCGATGACGAACACGGTCGCGAGCCTCGATCAAGGACGCCGCGCGGGTCCAGTGCCCTCGTTACGCACGGTGCCACGTTCCTTGAGCCAGTCCGTGAGCGCGCTGCGGGCCGTGGTGGAGAAGTCGGTAAAGACGCCATCGACGCCCAGGGAAAAGTAAGCGTGGTATTCGGCTTTCGGGTCGCGGTGGTACGTCCTGGTCAGATGCTGCGATTCGTCCCGGAACGTGTAGGCGTGAACGAACAGACCGGCGTTGTGCGCGTCGGCAATCAGCGAAGTGGGCGGCATGTTGGATGCCTCAGCGAGAGCAGTCACCGGATTGCCGGCCGCATCAACTCCCCGGGCGGGCAGTATGTACGGCTTCCATGGGCCAATGCCATCCGCATAGGTCTTGATCTCCGCAAGCCCCGCGGCGCTAACCATCGCCGCGAAGGTGCGCGGATCGCCGGCCTGGAGCCAGGAGAACGGCTTTGCAGTATCCGGTGATGTGTAGGTGATCGCGCCGGAGCGGTAGTCGATATCGGTACCGTCGATCAGCTGCACGACTTTGGTCTTGAGTCCAAGCTTGCGCATGAGCTTGAGGCTCGCGGGATCGAAGGATTGGACGAACACGGGCGCATCCGGGGTATTCCAGCCCTCCTTCGTGAGCATCGCGAGGAGCTTCTCTTCCAGAGGCCGACCCAGCTGACGCTGGTAGAGCGGATTCTTGGTCTCGGGGTAGACGTGGATCCGACGCCCGGAATGAGCGGCCATCGCCCGCTTGGCGAGATCGACGATTTCCTGAAATGTCGCCATCGGGTACAGGCCGTCGTACTGCTTGCTGCGCGTGGCGATGGGCTGCCTGACCCGCAGGGTCTTCAGCTCGGCGGCCGTGAAATCGCTGATGTACCAGTCGGGCCCCGTGGCGACGCCGTCGACCATGCGTGTCTTGCTGCGGGAAGCGAATTCCGGGTGTTTCGCGACATCCGTGGTATCGCTTAAATACACGTTGTGGCAGGCAAACAGCACGCCGTCGCTGGAGGACTGGAGGTCGAGTTCGAGCGCGTCGGTGCCGCCGGAAATCGCCGCCTGGTAGCCGGCGATGACTTCTTCCGGGTATAGACCCGGCAGCCCGCGATGCCCAATGATGAGCGGCGGCGCGCCGTCGAGCGTGCTCGAGATCGTGGCCGGCTGAGCGAAGCAGACGACTGGCAGCAAGCTCGCGCTACACGCCGCGATGTGCCGCCCGAGCGCCCTGGCAGTGCCCATGAATGTGCCTGCTGTTCTCGTCCGCGTCATGCCGGCCGGCTGATGGCACGTGGCAGCGACGCGCGCTTGTCGTGTTTCAGGGTGGGCACGATACAGGCGATCGCCAATACACACCCTGCGAGCAGCAGGATAAAGCCGCCATCCCATCCGAACCAGTCGACCGTGTAGCCGACCAGGGCATTGGCGGCCAGCGACCCGCCCAGATAGCCGAACATGCCCGTGAAGCCGGCGGCGCTGCCCGCCGCCTTCTTCGGCACCAGCTCGAGCGCATGCAGGCCGATCAGCATGACGGGCCCGTAGATGAGGAAACCAACGCAGACCAGAGCGGCGATGTCGACGGTCGGATTGCCCGGCGGATTGAGCCAATATACCGCTGTAGCCACGGCAACCAACACCATGAACAGAATGCCGACGATTCCACGGCGCCCCTGAAAGAAGCGGTCGGAAATCCAGCCGCACAGCAGCGTTCCGGGGATACCCGCCCACTCATATAGAAAATAGGCCCAGGAGGTCTTGTCGACCGTGAAGTGCTTGGCTTCCTTGAGGTAGGTGGGGGCCCAGTCGAGGACCCCGTAACGGAGCAGGTAGACGAATACGTTGGCCAGAGCGATCCACCACAGCAGCCTGTTCCTGAGGATGTGCTGTACGAAAATCTCCCGGGCGCTGAACTCCCGCTCGTAGCGCTCGCTGTAATCCTCAGGATAGTCGTTCTTATACTTCTCTATCGAAGGCAGCCCGACGGACTGCGGTGTGTCGCGCAACATCACAACGGCAAAGAGCGCCACGCCGATGGCCACCACCGCAGGAACGTAGAAAGCGGCGTGCCAGTCGCCGTACCAGGCGAGGCCTACCAGAAACAGCGGACCGATGAGGCCGCCGCCGACGTTGTGCGCGATGTTCCACGCCGAAACGATCCGCCCGCGTTCCCTGTGCGACCACCAGTGGACCATCAGCCGCCCGCAGGGCGGCCATCCCATTCCCTGGAACCAGCCGTTCAAGAACAGCATGATGAACATGATGGCGATGCTCGAGGTGGCCCAGCGCGTGAGGCCCAGAGTGAGGCTCACGGCGGCCGACATCACGAGGCCGAGCGGCAGGAAGAAGCGGGCATTCGATCGGTCGGACACGCTCCCCATCAGGAACTTCGACAGGCCATAGGCAATCGACACGCCCGACAGCGCGAAGCCGAGAGCGCCCCGACTGTATCCCTGATCGACCAGATAAGGCATCGCGAGATTGAAGTTCAATCTGACCAGATAAAAACCCGCGTACCCGACGAATATGCCGACAAAGATCTGCCATCGCAGCCGCCGATAGGTCGGCTCGATCTGCTCATCGGCCCTGAGCGGCAGGTGCTCGGCTGCTTTCAGGAAACCCAACATCGAACGCCCTCACCCGCCCATGAATTCATTGACTATTGGCGCGTCGGCTGCGCCGCTTGGCTTCGGTCGTCTTGCCTGACGCGGGCAAGCCGCAGAGCATTAAGAGCGTTGCAGCCACGTCGCTTGCTCGTCAGTCGCAGGAATTCCTCTAGTATCCTATACGTTATCAGATGCGCCAGCGCGGTTGCCCCTCGCTGCTGCAGCGGCCGAGGACTTCTCGCGGCACGGAGACGGACAGCTTGAACCCGCGTCGGCGCGAACTGCTTGCGGGTCTTCTGGCCGCTGGTTCGACGGGTTGGCTGCGGCCGGCCTTCTTAGAGAGGCTCCCTTGCATGAGCCTCTCAGCAGGTCAGGAGCTCGATCCGTCCACCAGCCAGCACTACCAGAGTCTTCTTGAAGTCGGTCGCGATCGATAGCTGGGGAAGGACGTACCGATACGTCCCGACATGCGACTGACCGTCCTCGTCGGCGACAACGAGCCATCGATCGAGCGCGGGTTTCAAGGGAGCGCCCTTCGCTCCTCTCGCGTGGATGCGTTCGAGCAAAGACTGGGTCCTGTCCAGGAACCCGTTCGGATCTGAATCGGGATTGTGCACGAATCCGATTACCTCCGCGGCGGCCCTCGAGCCGCCCTCCACAAAGCGTACCCGGACATGGTTTCCATGAATCCTGTACTTGACCTCCCGCTGCGCGGACCGGTGCGCAAGATGACTCCGGATTTGGTCTTCCAGCGCGGCAGCCGTCTTAGCGGCCAGCCGTATAGGGGCCGTGATGGTCACCAGCACCGTCTTGCCATCCGGCACGGACCCGTGCAGAGCAGCCTGCAAACCTCCAACAAGCCGGAGCGCCACCCTGTCGAACCGCAAGCGAGGCTTCGCGTCTCCGCGCCGGTTGCCTACTCGCTTGATAGTGACGACTTCGACCGCAACGCGCTTCGCGGCGATCGTGACATAAGCGTCGGCAGGCTCTTCGCCTCCTTCCCACGTCGCAGAGAAATGCCTGGCGACGGCTTCGATGGCGGCCTGCTTCTGCTTCCTCAACTCGCTCATGTCCGTCGACGGGCCGCCCGGGTTTCAGCTTCTGCGCCTGGGCTTCTTGCAAATCGCCATCCAATCCTCCGAGGCCCTGGGGCCGCGCGGCTATTTCTTCCGACGCGGCCTAGCGGCCCGAGCCGGTGCAAGGCGCAGCCTCAGCCTGACCACGACCGTCTACTCATCGATGTGGGCGAGCCGCTCGTGCGGTTCGCTTGACAACCATCCGCCTCTTTCCTACATTCGCGCGCCCGGAGCTCCGCCAACTTGGCTCAATGGCTCGACCCGGCTCTGCCTCTACCAAACGCTGGCAAACAATCCCGCACGAATTTAGCGCACAAGAGGGGAGGAAGTATGCGCGTACCTCGACCGTCGCTCTCGGGTGTTCTGCGCTCTCCGGCTGTACTTCTTCTGCTCACTTCCATCGTACCTGTATCTGTTCTGGCGCAGGAATGCACGGCCGGAAACGCGCCCCATGGCGCCTGGCTCTATGATGTCACCGACGAGGCGCACCCAAGACTGATCTCGGAGGATCCTGCCGATCCTGCTCGTACCCGACTGAACGTCCCGGACGGGTTCAACTACACCTGGGACACCATTTCGGGGCACAGTCCGAGTCAGGATACGCACTGCGGGATCGCCAATCCCGCCCACTGCAGGGATGCCGGCGTATACCCTCCGAGCCTAACCCCGCAGGATCCGCCGCCAGACCCCAATGTCCAGTCTCCGCTGCCGAATGTTGGCAAGAACAGCTTCTGTAACCAGGGAGGGCGTTTTGGCGCCCACTCTTCCACTGAGCTGTTCTATCCGCCGTATTACGGCAAGCTGGCGATAGTCTCCTGGTTTGTAGGCGGAGTACGGGTTTTCGACATTCGCAACCCAGACGCAGCGCGTCCGATCGCCTATTTCATTCCGGCGCCCAATGATACCGGCTGTGGGCCGCGCGGCGGACCCTCTCCCGGGCCTGGCTGTACTTTCGCAAACACCGGCCGGGACAATCACATGGTGAACACCATTCATACCAACAATGTCGAACTTGACGATCGCGGCTATATCTACATCGCGGATCGGGCCGGAACCGGGATGCACATTCTGAGGCTGGCTGGCGAGGCCCGGCGGGCCGTCTCAGGGGATGCGGGTCGCGGCGAACAGGAAGCCAGTGATGATCATCCTCTACCCGATTACCCGCCCTATGGATCACATGTGCCGACGGCGCATTTCGACCACACAGTCCGGCCACAGCTGATTCCTCCACCCCCTAAAATGATGTGTCCCGTCCTGAGCGCAAGCTGCACGGATGTGAGACCGGCGCAGTCGGCCTGGAACATGGAGCTGGTGGGCTATGACACCTTGGACGGACGCTCGACCTATCAGCCGCTCGTCGTTCGCCAAGGCAATCGCTACATCGCGTACATGGCTCACCATGCTGGCACGGCCATTAACCGGTTGACTCTCGCCAGCGAGACTAACGGAACTTCCATTCTGGATGTGACCTACTCCGCTCACCCGGTTTATCTGGCGCATATCCCGGGGCCGGGTGGCTCGCTCGATGCCGCCGGTAACCAAATGGCACATGTGTGCAGTGGGGACATATTGCCGTCCAACAGCCCGGCAGAGGCGGCGCGGAAGCATGGCCACTACTACCTGCTGCGGAGCAACGGAAACTCGTCCGGATCCGCTAACCCCGGAGCTGAATCGCACCAAATCTTCGACGTCACGGATCCAGCTCACCCGGTATTGTTGACCACCGTCGCGCCACAACTCACCAACACTCACAAGAACTGGTGGGAGTGCGATACCGGCATAGCGTTTCTGGTCGCAAACGATAGCTCTCTGGCGAGCCCCCGACCTGGTCTCGCACCCGGCTGGCACCAGAGCGGTTCCAACCAGCACGTGAAGATCTACAACCTGCATGATCCCGCGAACCCGGAGTACATCCGGGATTTCGGCTTTGTCGGACAGCAACCCAACGTTGGAGACGCGGTGGAAGGACTGGTCAGCCCGCCGACGGGCATCCATGGACCCATTTCTGCCGGCCAGGAGAAAAACCGGGTCTACCTGCCCTATGGCGTGGGATCGAACGCCGTGGTCGAAATCGTGGATCGTGAAGAACTGCTGACCGGGTGCACTGCTGCCGACGCCTCAGCGCACTGTGCCACCAGCCCAACGCAACAGGAGATGCTGGCTCCGCAACGGGGGTGGTTCACCTTGCCGGGCCTGACATTGCAAGGTGGGCACACGTCCTTTCCCATCTTCGGCGAGGAGGATGGCAAGCCCCGCAACCTCCTGCTCGTGGTGTCGGAAGACTGATCCGAATCTCGAAGGTCTCGACCGACGGAATCCGGCACAGGGATTCCGTCGGTCGCTCACAGAATGGCGTTTTGCCAAGGGGTATGCGAACCATGACCTGCAGCTGGCCAATAGTGTTCCTCATGGTTGTTGCAATCGCCTGGTCCCTTGTGCTGGCTTCTGACGCTCCCGGTTCGGCGCCCGCAGTGTCTCGTGAACTTCGTACGGACTTGGTCACGAAAATCCGCATTGGTAGTGCAACGAGAGACGAGGTCGCGAAGTTGTTAGGCCGCCCCTGGCGTACCGTCCATTACGGCGACTGTAATGCTGTCGAGTATCAGGAGCTTTGGGAATACTGGGGCCATGATGTCAGTGGTAGTTTCAAGCTCACGATTGAGTTCGACGACGCAGGCATCGCTCGGGTCGTTGCGCGAACTGTCCCTACGGGTGGCATAGTGGTGTTGGCCGCGGCTCCGGCTCCCGAATCCAGTCACCAGCACTAGGGAAGAGAACCGGAATAAGGATGAAACAAACAGTCGCGATTGCGGGGGCGATTTGCGCCATCTTATATAGCGACACCGGCGGCGATCCCCCCGCCCCCCGGTGCGCCACACAGCTCTCGAGTACACAGGAGACACCGGCCAAGGGCAAAGACAGTCTCGCACAAGACAACGCGCGGCCCCAGCCGAGAGCGATGCCATCGACCGTCGTGGTCTCGTTTAAGGACGGATTGCTGTCGATCGTCGCCCAGGATGTCAGATTGCGCGATGTCCTGGACCAGGTGCGCGAAGCCACTGGAGCAGCGGTGCATGCGCCTGCGCTGAACGAACTCGTGACCGCCCATCTCGGACCGCGGGCCCCGGCACAGGTGATAGCCGCCTTGCTCAAGGGATCGCACGCGAGCTACGTGATTGTAGACGTCGCGGGATCCGGCAAAATTCAAGCTATCGAGGTCTTGCGAGAGCCCTCGCCGGAAGCGGGGCGCGGGTCCCACCAACCCACAGCCGACGCAGAGACCTCAGCCGCCTCGGAAACCGAAGCCGTGAGGGAAAAAGCGCTTCTAGTGGGACAAACGGGCGGGGATGAAGGTGTGTGGGACGACGTTTATGTAGGGACTTTGCTAAACCCAGTTGCGTCCCCGCCTGTAAGCGTATCACGCCCGGTCCAGGCCGCCCCGGCCACCTCAATCGCGACTTTCAGCCAAAAGTGAATCCGGCGTGTACCAACACCCTGTTACCACGATCAAGGTATCAGCTTACGCAGTGACCGCGTCGACAGATCGTCAATGTGCCGAAATGCCGGTGCGATCCTCTCGATCTGATGGGAAGGTACTTGGTACTCTTCGAAGTACACCTTCCATTCGCGTACGATCTTCCAGATCCTGGCGATGCTCTCGGCGGCGGCCTCCGCGGACAAGGTGAACATCTCGCGACCGGCAAAAGCGTTGTCGAGGGTTGCGATTCGTCCCTCCGGCCCGACGCCCAGGTGCAAGCGCCGCTCGGACGCCAGACTTGCTCGCGGCATGACGTCGTACAGCGGACTCAGCCGCCATCCGGGAAGGCGCGGGTCCCAAACAAAGCCGTGGTTGCGGAGATGATCGTCGTCGTTATTGACGAAGATGTTGAAGACCAGGCGCTCAAACAGCTCGCGATTGTTCTCGCGTATCACGCCCGGGTGGCAGTACCGTCGAACCGCTTGTGCCAGATCTCCATAGGACTTATTCGGTGATTCCATCTCGTCACACGCCAGCAGCGTAAGACCGCTGATAAACCCTAAACGCTTCTCTGCTGATCCGTACGCTGGAACCGTGCTGAGAAGATCTTCCGGCAGCTGGGCATCTTGACCTGCCTTGGCCCAATATCGGTCGAATCGGCGGATGAGCATTACAGTCCGGGACCCAAAATGAACCAGCCTGACTGGAGGCACGGTGAGACCCGAGGCGGCCGCCAGTCGCAGCGTCGCCGTCTCAAGAACGGGAACCAGCAGCGCATCCTTCCGGCTCGGAAATTTGGCGAGCCACAACACCCGTTCCTCATCCCGAACCGTCGCTTTCGGCCTTGCACCGCCGAGCGCGCTGCCCTCCGCGAAGATTTCCTCGAGCTGGGCGGGAACCGGTAAGCCCTCGTCGATGCGTTGGGCGGCGTCCATCAAGTACTCAAGATTGTTCCAAGTTCCAAAGCCCGGCGTGGCGGCCGAGACTCGGGAAGACCGAATATCGATCGCTCCCACACGCTGGCTACCCGCGTGAACCAGATAACTTGACTCTGGCAGGCTGTTGGCAGGTACTTTCAGGCGGGACTCGATGACCCGCCGGCCCCAGGCATCGGGCGCTGCATCGCGAATTCCGCCGAACAGGGGGAGATTGTTCGGCGGGAATAGAGCCGTACCGCGTACCAGATCCATGTCCCGAAGGCTTAGGCTTACCGGATCCACTTCGAGGGCGCCGGGACGCTGCAGATAACGCAGCCCGTACGCGAACGTTGAGGCCGACAGCTTCGCTCCGTCTTCGGACAAAGTGAGCTGGCCGCAAGGCACCCACTCCGTGTCGAGATAGGTGAAGACATACAGCTTCTGTTCCGTTGCGGTCATGGTCAGAAGTCGATCTCTTCGAGTTCGCGCTTTGACAGGTCCCGGGCCCGGCGCCGCCGTTCTTGCGCACTGAGAGCGGCTAAAGCAGGATCCGTCTCAGACAGCAGTTCAAGCAGAGTCTTGCCCGGCACAATGGCATCCAGATAGCGAAGGATTTGACCCATCGCGATTCCGGGATCGCCTTTTTCCAGCCGATACGCCGTGTTTCGTGACAGGCCAGCCCGCAGTGCCGCTTGGTCCTGTTTCATGCCGCGAGCGATCCGCAAACGCGCGAGGGCCGCCCCCAGCTTCTTCGCTTCAGCAGCTTGGCTTGAGCTCAGGAGTGCGGATTGGGTGACCTTCATACTCGTTTAACCAAGCGCTGATCGCTTAACGCTCGAGTAATCGAGCTTATCTTAAAACTGAGGGTGATCAAAAAGCAAGCAGTCCGAGACTCTAAAATCGATCTTTAAGCCGATAATGATCGATTAATCGACTATGGTGGTAGTCCACCGGCCGCGGGGGTCTGTCGCTCGTCCTACGGGCTTAATAATCAACCACTTGCAGCGCTTGCCAGCCCCTCTTATCCAGCCCCCACCACTGGCACGCGGCTTACTACCCTGGCTGACTAGAAAATCGGCACGCGCCCGGGCAACGCCGTTTTCGTTCCCGCCCCACCGGAAGAGTTACCAGCGCTGCTGACGAACTTTGAGAAGTATCTTCACGCGGAAAATGGGTTACCGCCGCTGGTGCGTATTGGGTTGGCGCACGTTCGCTTGATCGAACAACTCCCCATGCACCCTGTAGTTACTATCCCGGCCGTAGTGAGACTCCTCAAGACGACCAAGCCCACGGCCGGCAAGGCGGTTCAGGTGTTGGAAAACCTTGGCGTACTTGTTGAAAAGAGCGGAAAGCAGCGGAACCGGAAGTTCGCGTACGCGGCATATCTTGAGAAGCTACGTGCGGGGACCGAGATCGAATCCAGATGACTATAGACGACATGCCGCGCGATAGCGCTGCACGGCGACGCAAGCCGAAACTCATCGATCGCAGACACGCAGACGCGGTGCTGGCCCAGAAGTTACACGCTCCTCGCTAGGTTGCGCCGAATGGTCCGGGAAACGCTGCATCCAAAGCCTGAAGGTCTCGCGGCGTGAGGGCTATCGAAAGCGCCACAGCGTTTTCCTTGACGTGCGCTGGAGAGCCGGATTCGGGAATTGCGATAACGCTCCCGCTGCGAATGACCCAGCCCAACGCAACCGCGGCGGCCGAGCAACCGTGGATAGTGCCGATCTGCGCCAGCGTGCGATCACCTACTAGGAGGTTATTGTCGCCGCCGAGCGGAGAATACGCCATCACCGGCATATTGTGCTGCTTGCACCACAACAGAACGGCAGGCTCAATGTGACGGTAGTTGAGACTGTAAGGGACCTGATTGGTTGCGCAGCGATGGCCGTCTGGAACACGGAACAGATCTTCCATCTGGCCAACGTTGAAGTTGGATACACCCCAAGCGCGAATCTTTCCCGCCGTGCGCAGTTGTTCGAGTCCTGCTACAACGCCGGACAACTGCGTGCTGGGGACTGGCGAATGCAGCAAATAGAGATCGAGATGGTCGGTGCCGAGACGAGCCAGGCTCGCCTCGCAAGCACGCGCGATGCCATCTCCAGACACCTGGTTGGGCTCCACCTTGGAGACCAGGAATACGCGGTCGCGCTGACCGGCCGTCACGTGACTAATGAATTGCTCGGAGCGGCCGTTGCCGTAATTACCCGACGTATCGATCAACGTCATGCCGAGCGCAATGCCTGTGCGCAGCGCCTCTTCCTCAACAGCTAGCGGATGCCTTCCCTGACCGAGATGCCAACAGCCTTGACCGAGCGCCGGGACGGTGGTGCCGTCTGGAAGCCTTACGGTACGCGCTGCAGGCTTCGATGCCGCGCCAGCACCAGGAACCTGTGCAGTTGCCTGCGCCGCAATCATTGCACTTAAGGCGGGAAACGATAAGCCGAAGGCCGCACAACGCGCACTGAATTGACGTCGGTTGAGCAAATGCTTTTGCATACGTGTCGTCTCTTTCGAACTAGACAATTGTAATAGTCTGAAATGCGGTACGCCGATGACTCTTGCCGCTCAGCGCCGTTGCAGCGCGTCCTGCCACTGCGCGAGCGGCGGCGCCGCGCCAGCACGCCCCAAGCCCGCCTGTGCGGATGCCTTCATGAACTTGACCAGCACACGCTGGCCGATCAAGAACGGGGTGTTGTCCGCGGAGACGACCACCTCGACGACACGCTCGTCGGTAGCTTCGTTGCCGGCGTCCGACTTCAGCTTGCGCTGCCCGAACGCGCCGGCAATGCGCAGGACCCCACCGCGTGCAACCTGTGTGGGATCGGCCTCCGAGACGATCTCCGCCGCTTGACCGACGTGGACGTCGGGCAGCGCACTCTCGACGATCTCGGCGCGGACGATGTGGGGGGCCGCAGGCTCCAGATCGAACATGTCGGAGACGTTGAGCGTGGAGGCGCCTGCGCCCGGATTGGCGTAGCGGCGGATGATCCTGCCATCGAGCGGTGCGCGGATGAGGGTCAGGTCGGCGCTGTAGACGGCCTGCGCAAGCTGGGCCTGCGACGTGACAACCGCCGCCCGCTGCGCCGCCAGCTGCGCCTCGGCGTTGGTCACGTTGTCGGTGGCCTGGTCGAGCTGCTGCCGGGAGACGAGACCGGAGGGCGCGAGCCGGGTAAGCCGTTCCTGCTCGCGCCGGGCGGTTCGCAGAGCGACCTCGGCGAGGGCGAGCTGACTGCGGGCCTGGGCGACGGCAGCTCGCGCGGTCGCGGCCGCGAGACGCGCCTCCCGATCCTCGAGGCGGGCGAGGATCTGCTCCTTTCTGACGGTGTCACCCTCCTGCACCAGCACTTCCCTGACGACGCCAGGGTGCCGGGCGGCCACCTCGACCACACCGCCCTCGACATCGACCTTGCCGCTGGCGATCGTAGCGTAGCGCGAAGGCGTCATCGCGCCGCCGGTGTCCTGATTCGGCGCGCTCGCCGCACCTCTTTGGCAGCCGCCGAGCGCGATCGCGACCAGGCTCACTGCCGTGAGGAGCACGATCGGCGCAGGCAGAATCGGCGAAGGAGTGCTCCCGAGGTTCATGGGAGGCGTGCGGTCAGTGCGGATGTCGGGGATGAGGGCGGCACGGCCGGCGACTCTGAGATCATCCTGTCGTTCACAATCCTGCCGTCTTCCAGGCCGATGATACGGTCGGCGTGTCCCTCGAGGCGCGGGTCGTGCGTGACGACCACGACGGCCGCGTTCCGCTCCTGCGCGGCCTGACGCAGCAACCGGATCACGATCTGGCCATTGCCCGAATCGAGCGCCGAGGTTGGCTCGTCGGCGAAGATCAGCGCTGGTGACTTCGCGAGCGCACGCGCGATGGCAACGCGCTGCTTCTCTCCCCCCGAGAGCTCCGCGGGCTTCTGGTGCAGCAGCCTGCCGAGGCCGACGGACTCGAGCGCGGCGGTGGCGCGCCCCCGCGCCTCGGGCCCGCGCACGCCGTAATATCGCAGCACCTGCACTACCTGTCCGACGGCGTCCAGCGCCGGGAAGAGGTTGAAGCCCTGAAAGATGAACCCGCAGTGCGCGAGTCGAAACCGGTCGACAGTGCGGCTGTTCTTCTGCCACAGGTTTTCGCCGAGCGCGAGCACCTCGCCCTCGTCGGGCCTCAGCAGGCCGGACAGCGCTGCAATCAACGTCGACTTGCCCGAGCCCGAGGGACCCATGACCATCGTGACCTGTCCATGGTGGGCATTGAAGTCGACATCCTTCAGCACCTGCTGGCGGGTCTTGCCGACCTTGTAGGCCTTGCTCAGGCCTCGGGCGTCGATTGCGAGAGTCACCGCAGTAGATCCATGGGTTGACTCTTCTTGAGGACGCCGAGCGAGAGCGTGCCGGCGAGGATAGCGACGGCCAGCAGCGAGATCGCGACGGGGATCACGACGAACGGGGGGTAATCCATGGGAACGCCGAAGCTGCGGGCCAGCACCCAGACCCCGACGGCGAGCGCGGCGGTGAGTGCGAGCCCCGCGATGCCGACCCAAAGACTGAGCTCCATCACGACCCGACGCAGGCTTCCCATCGAAACGCCGACCGCCCGCAGGCTAGCGAACTCCCTCGTATTGGCGAGCACCGCCCCCTGGAGCGTCTGCCAGGTGATCACGATGCCGATGAAGGCGCCGACCACCACGGCAAAACCGACCATGACCGCGATGCCGCCGTTCTTGAGCATCGATTTCTGAGTGGACGCCGACAACTCCTCGCGCGGCCAGGCCTTGTACTGCCCGCCGCTCATGGCGTTGAGCCGCGCGACGAGCCGGTGCGCCTCGGGCGGGTTGCGGATCTTGACGACGAGCGGACCAACACGCGGGCCGTCGGTCCAGAGGCCAAGGAGCCTCGCCGTTTGGCGCGACATGAACACCATCGCATTGAACATCGAGGGATAGCCGGTGGTCGTGCCGCGCACCCACACCGTCCGGCCGTTTATCTTGGCCTTCTCGCCCGGCGATACCCCCAGCCTGCCGAAACTCGAGCGATCGACAGCCACCGCGAACGGCTGCTGGAGCGCCTCAATGAGGTCAGTGCCGAGATCCGTCGGCAGCGTGACCGCGCCGGGTATCGGGTCGATGATGATGACCTGCACGCCGCTGGCCTTGTCCGGCTTGCCTGCCCGCGGAAAGTTCGACCAGAAGCCGAAAGCAAAGTTCAGCGCCTGCACCTCCAGCACTTCCGGGTCCCGGTAGATCAACGGAATGAGCCGGCGCGGCTGGCCAGAGTTGTGATCGAACAGGCTGTTGGCTTCCGGGGCCAGGATCATGACTTCAGCCGGGGAGCGATCGACCGGCGCGGCAAAGGACTTCACCATCCCCATGAACATGCCCGTCATGGACAACACGAGCAACCCCGCCACCGCGAGCGCAATGACGGCCGCAAGATAGCGGCGCCATTCGTAAAGCAGCGTGGACAGGGCCAGCGACATCGGATTCTTCACTCGCGGCAGGCGCCGCGGAGTACCGGGAGTATTGTGTGGCTTTCCGCCGCTGTAAGTCCAAGGTCCGACGCTGCCCGGCCACTCGACCGTCAGGCGTGCTTCTCGTGAGTCGGAACCGCCACGCCTTCGGTCGCCGCATCGCGAGCGACGGCCAACGAAGGGTCCGTGCTTTAGAAGCGGAGGTAACCCCGCTCCGAGGTTCGATCGGATCGGATAACTCCTCGTCGCCGCCAGTCTCGGCCAATTCGAACCATTTAGGCTAAGCTGCCGCTTGGGGAGACTGCGAGAAGACCTGTCGCGCTTTCTCAGCGGTGGGCCCTTCGTGACCGAGCCTTTGCACGCGGTATTCCTGAGCTACGCCTCACAGCACGCCGATGCCGCGCGAAGAACCTGCGAGTCATTGCGCGCCGCCAACGCACTGGTCAATGGCGGGATCGAGAGTTCGAGTCCCTCCCTTTCCAACAATTCAGCGGCACCGGTGCTCAGGGGTGAGTCGCCCGCTCGAGCAAACGCGCAAGCTCGGGTGGGCCTTGCCCCCGCCCGGCCGGACTGGGATCTGGCGTAGGTGGCAAATGCGCATAGAGGGGTGCACCCTAAGCGAACCAGGTTGACAGCATGCTCATCAACGCCGATTTCTCAACGCGGGTCGTGTTACGACCCGATGAGCTCAGCTGGAGCCCATCGCCTATGTCCGGCGTCGAGCGCAAAATGCTTGATCGCGTCGGCGACGAGGTGGCGCGAGCGACTTCGATCGTCCGCTATGCACCGAACTCCCATTTCTCCGCGCATGCCCATGGCGGCGGCGAGGAGTTCCTGGTTCTGGAAGGCGTGTTTTCGGATGAGCATGGCGACTATCCGCCAGGTACGTATGTGCGTAACCCAGTCGGCAGCTGCCACACACCGCGCAGCGACGGCGGCTGCACCCTGTTCGTAAAGCTGCACCAGTTCCAGGAAGGCGATGCGGTGCACAAGGTCATCGACACCCAAGCAGCGCATTACCAAGCGGGATCGGCTCCGGGTATATGGGTTCTGCCTCTGCACGAGTTTGGAGCCGAGCGGGTAGCGCTGGTCCGCTGGGCGCCGGGCAGCCGCAGCCCCCGGCATCGCCACCGAGGCGGTGTGGAGGTTTTCGTGCTCGAAGGCGCGTTCCAGGACGAGCACGGCCACTATCCGTCGGGCAGCTGGATCCGTGGGCCCGACGGCTGGGAACACACACCTTTCAGCGGTATCGGGTGCCTTTGCTACCTCAAGAGCGGCCACCTGGCCACTTAATGCAGCAACGCGGAGCGCTGAGTTAAGCTAGCTTCTCTGGTCGGCGTTTTACGGGAGGAAGAAAGAATGAAGACACTTAGGGTTGTTCTGACTCTCGCGGGAACACTTACTGCAGGCGCTGGGCTGGCGGCTCCGCTTCAGACTCTTCACGTTACCGAGACGGTAGAGATCAAGGCACCCCTGGACAAAGTCTGGGCCACCGTCAAGGACTTCGACGGCCTGGCCAAATGGCACCCAGGCTTTGCGAGGGATGAGCTCATCTCCGGTGGCAACGGCAAGGCCGGAGCCATGAGAAAGCTGACGATTAAGGACGGTCCCGTAGTCACCGAGCGTCTGCTTGCGTACGACGAGGCTAAGCATTCCTTTCGGTACACCATCACCGAGTCCCCGTTGCCGATCACGCACTACACTTCAACGGTTTCCGTGCGGGCTGGAGGGACCGGGATGACCAAGGTGACCTGGGGTGGAAGCTTCAAGCGCAAGAACACCTCCGACAATCCGCCGGAGGCTGAGAGTGATGCAGGCGTCACCAAGCTGATCAAGGGCGTGTACCGCGGCGGCTTGGACAACCTAAAGAAACTGCTCGAACCGTAATAGCGTGCGGCACAGCGGCGCGATGGATGGTTAAGCCGGCAGGCGTCGTACACCGGACCAGACCCGACGCTGGGGAAATAGGTGAACAGGTCGTCGCGAACTGCACGTTACTCCCATAGTGTCGCAGTGGGTGTGCTGCTTTTCTATGGCGGACCTTGCGTCCCGGCTGAGCCGCCGTCGAGCGCTGCAACCGGTGCTCCAGCGAATCCCCCTGCGAGCGACGTGCAGGCTCTGGCTCCCCAGGGAGGTTTTCTTTCATCCCTTAAACAGGGATTTGCTCAAGACGTGGAGCGCGAAGTAGTCCGCGGACATTTCGACGTGAGCTTGCCCTCGGGTACCCAGCGTTACTATTGCCTGCTTGACCCCAAGACGGGCAAGAGCGAGGCAAACGCCGTGTCAGGTCAGTTAGTCTCGCGACGAGACGGGATGACCGGCATGAAGGGCGCTGCGGTCACTTTCTACCGATGTACCGACGCCGAGCAGAAGGGAATGCTGGTCACCACCGGATACCTTGTGAGCAGTAGTGTCGGCGGCGGGAGCTCTCGGGCTGCGACTGTGCAAGGACCTCCGCAAGTCCATGCTCCCACGGTGCCAGCGCCAGCCGCAGGGCTCACGCAGGCAGAGGTCTTGACAGTCTATACGCGCTTCATCGCCGGCCAGAATGCCCACGATCGTGCGGCCGTCTCGGACGTGTTGCTGAATTCCAATGACTTCGTGTGGACCCAACACAACGGCAATTCCGTTTGGGGATACCAGGAGGCCATGGACGCGTTCGAAAAGTCGTGGGAAGGTATCTGGAGGCTGGATCCGCAATTGAACGAACTTCGGATTGCTGAGGTATCGCCCGGCGTTGCCGTGCTCATTACGCCGCTACTGTTCACAGGGGGCGCCCCGGCTGAGAGCCCGTCCGCAGTCCCCGTAAGGTGGGGCGGAGTCTTCGTGAAGACAGAGTCCGGCTGGCGCATATCGTCGATATTCATCACGCCCCTCGAGAGTGGGCACGCGCGACCCGGCAGCTGACCGCCGTCCGGAATCGCTTACTGTGCGAAGCCACGGGACCAACCGCGGCCGCCCCACATGATGCTCGGCCCTGGAGTGCCCGACCCTCCGGCGGCCAGACCCACCGCGACGCCGAAGTCTTGCCATCGCCTCGGGAACGTCGGCTCAGTGCGTAGCGGCAGCCCGTTCGGTACAAGACCGAGTCACACGGGTGTCGAGCGGTTTCATCCAGGGAAGCAGTGGCGGACGCAAGTCTACTCGCGGACCTCGCCCGAAATTGACGCAGAACAATACAATCTCCAACATCCAATACTATCCGGCGTCCCGAGCTGCCAATTCACGGCTCTCCTTATCTCGCTCGACGGACGGCCGTCGGACCAGATATAGCCCATCGTCGGCGAGCAGGAATGTCGTGCCCGTCTCCTCATTGGTAATTTCCTCGCGGACCCGTTTAACGTCGAAGACGCGAACGCGGTCCGGTAGATTCGCTATATCGATCACCGACGTATCGACAAATGAATCGCTTAGCGCCGGAGTCGCCTCTACCGGGCTGGTGACGGTGAATCCATCGTTACCCAAGCGCACGAGCGAGCCCTGCACAGGTATGCCTTGAATTATTTTGAGACTTGGACGTTTGTCATTGTGAAAGTCAAGCACCGCGCTTCCTTGTCCTTGGCGAAACCGGATGAGTGCTGCGCGGCTTCCCAGATCGGAAATAAAGTCAAATATCCCGGGAACATCAAGTCTCACCGATCCGTCGCTCTTGACATGACGTGGGTCAGTCACGTCAAGGATAGCTAGTGCCGTACCCTGGTCTTGCTCGATATACAGAACCGTTCGGCCGTCGTGAGCTTCGCGGAGAAACATCGCCTCTCCAGCTTTTCGCGCCAATTCGGGTAGACCCGCTGGTGGTACTAGTACGATGTTGTTGGACGATCCGGCGCTGGCGCCTTGAGTCCCAATAGCCGCGCTTGCTACAAGCGTTATCGCCAGGCGACGAATGCGGTTCGACCATTGCATGCTCACTTCTTGATACATGGTTTCAGAACTCCAGACAGTAGTAGTTGAACATCCAAACTCGCGTCCTTTGTGCACGAGACTGTAGGTCCGCCGATGCGCGCGCCGTCGAAGTCGCCGTGCTTGATCAGAGAGACTTCCGGCGCGCCTTTTTTATTCCCGCGCGGCGCTCTGTGAGACCGATGCCGATGCGAGCTGCCGCAAAATCACGCTCCTGAAGTGCGAATCCACCGCCAATCTAACCTCAACGGTAAATCCTCCCCCTGCATGCAAGAGCGGTTTTGAGCCTTCAGGAAGAGGAACGGACTGCGCAAATATATCCGGCCTATTAGTGCGTCTCTTTTTGTTGACGCTGGCCCTGATGACAGTCGCTCGCAGGAGCCTCATTAGTTACCCGGTGTCGAGCACCATTCGGGTAATCAGGTTCATCCTGCGACGGTCTAACCTGCTTCCATCAGCTTTTTATCGCTCAAGCCATCCTGGTGGGTTCACCTCGCTAGCTCTAGAGGATGGCGTCAGTAAAAGCTGCTCATGTAGCTGCCGCCGGTAAGCGATACGTCGTCCCTTTGGCCAGCAGCGCCCAGATGCCGAGAATGCAGCGATCGCAAAAAAAGTCCGACCCGGGCCGAAGGCCAGCCGGTCGGCGAAATGAACAGCCCACAGGGGGAGGGCAGGGCTGTTCTTGCAGAGCAATGCCTACGGCTCCGTCGGTGCAGCCTTAGCCATCGGCTTCCGGGAGTGAGTGACCATCCGACGCGACCCGCTCCTTCGTAGGGTTCTCAGGATAAGACCCGTAACAGCACTGCTTTATTCCCGGCTCCGGTCAGATGGCGAGGTGGAGGTCAACGAAGACCAACCAGCAGGTTTCAGTTTGGTCGAACTCCGGCCGTCCTCATGATCGAGATAATGCGACCGCGCGCCCGGGCGAGCCGCGACATCACCGTGCCGATCGGCACCCCGGTCACCTCCGCGATCTCGCGGTAACTGAGCTCCTGGACCTCGCGTAGCACCAGCGTCTCCCGGAGCGGTGCTGGCAGCGTCGCAATCGCCGCCTCGAGTAGCGTCGCTTCGTCTAGGGCGATGAGCGCCGTCTCGGGCGATTCAACGTCCAACTCGCTGGACTGTGTGCAGTTGACGGCTTCGAAGTCATCGACCAGTACAACAGCGGCCGGTCGATTCTTGTGCAACCAGCTGTAAGTCGTATGGCGCACGATGGTCAACACCCAGGCACGAGCATTGCCATTGGAGAAATTGCCGATCCCCCGGAGTGCGCGCAGGCAAGCATCCTGCACTACATCCTCGGAGGCGGCGCGACTGCCGGTGAGCCAGCGCGCCAGTGCATAGGCATCGTCGAGATGGGGCAGCACCACACTCCTGAAACGCGCATTGGCGTCCCCTGAGCTGATCCGCTTTACAGCCGCGTCCTGCGGCGGAGCAGAGGAGGTTGTTCCGCTGCGAGTCGGGCAAACGGCAAGGGAATCCATGGGAAACTTCCAGTCAGTGATTATTGGGAACGCGCTCCGTGTTTAATCAGGCAGACGTTTGTCATCAATGGACAGTCAATACCTTCCTGCGGGAGTGTGGGTACCCCAGAATAGCCATCCAAATAAGACACTTAGGCAAGGTCGTCCCCGGTTTTCCCGCTGGGAAAGTTGCGGCCGGAGTTTGCGAGGGCTCTGGAATCCAGCCGCAGGGGGTGTGCGACAATGTCGACGGGGCGTCCTTGCTACAGGCTGTCCGAAAACAGGTGACGTTCGGATCTGTTTGCCATGCAGCATGCCAATCACTCACCCAAGCGTTTGCGATTTGGGGTTTTTGAAGCCGATCCTCGAATCGGCGAGCTGACGAAGCAGGGCAAACGCCTGCCATTGCAAGAGCAGCCCTTTCAACTACTGGCTATGTTGCTGGAAAGGCCGGGAGAACTGGTCAGCCGGGAGGAACTGCGCGCAAAGATCTGGCCGCAGACGATCGTGGACTTCGATCACGGTCTCAACAAAGCCATCAGTAAGATTCGAGACGCGCTAGGCGATTCGGCCGAGAATCCGCGCTTCATCGAGACAGTCGCCCGCCGTGGCTACCGGTTTCTCGCCGATGTCGCGATTGTCCAGGACGGGCCACCGGAAACCGCGGCTGGCGATGCGGCTGTGCAGGCCGACGCCGGTCCTCTCGCCCGTCGAGAAGCCGGCACATCTTCAAGACGGCCGCCCCGGGCTCTTGCTTGGAGGCTTTTCGGCTTCGGGTTGGCCTTGGTACTCGCAGCCGCCCTCTCGTGGATTCTCTACACATCGAAGAACTCCGCACCCACGATTCGCTCCTTGGCAGTACTGCCGCTGAAAAACCTTTCCGGCGACGTTTCGCAGGATTACTTCACCGACGGCATGACCGAGGAATTAATCACCCAATTGGGGCAAATCAGCGCACTGCGCGTAATCTCCAGCACGTCGGTGATGCTCTACAAGGATGTTGACAAGCCCTTGGCCGAGATTGCCCGTGAGCTGAGCGTCCAAGCCGTGGTGGAAGGAAGCGTGTTGCGTTCAGGGGATCGAGTTCGGATCACCGCCCAGTTGATCCGGGTGCCGGCTGACGAGCAAATGTGGGCCCACAGTTATGAAGGAGATCTCCACGACACGCTCGCGCTACAAAGCAAAGTCGCACAAGCCATCGCCGAGCAGATCCGGGCCACCTTGAGTCGACGGCAGCAGGCGGCGCTGCGGAAGCCTAAGACAGTGAGCCCGGACGCTTATGAGGCCTACCTCAAAGGACGGTACTTCTGGAACAAGCGAACCGGAGACGGTCTGAAGAAAGCCATCAATTACTTCAGTCGTGCGATCGAGACGGATCCAACCTACGCCGAGGCCTATTCCGGCTTAGCTGACTCCTACGCGCTGTCGGGCGATTGGGAATATGGAGTTCTTTCTCCCCAGTATGCGTTCCACCAAGCCCGGGCGGCTGCGACCAAGGCGCTGGCATTAGACGATAGCCTCGGCGAGGCCCACACTTCTCTCGCTTTCGCGTTCGACCTTTATGCCTGGGACTGGGCCGCCGCCGAGAAGGAATATCAGCGGGCAATCGAGCTAAATCCCGGCTATGCAACGGCTCACCACTGGTATGCGTGGCATCTGCTCATGATGGGACGGAATAGCGAGGGCATCTTCGAGTTGAAAAGAGCCGAGAGCCTTGATCCTCTCTCCCTGATCATCAGCGCAGACCTGGCGGACGCATTGTGCATAGCTCACCTCTATGATGAATCAGTGCAGCAGAGTAAGAAGACACTGGAGATGGACCCGAATTTTGCTGCCGCCCACTATCAACTGGGCCAGGCGTTCGCTCAAAAGCATATGCACGATGAAGCCATCGCAGAGTTTCAGCGAGCGATTGAGCTTTCCGGTCACAGCGGGGCTTTCGACTCCAATCTCGCCTACGTTTACGCCATGTCAGGACGGAAGGGCGAAGCCGAAGACATAGTCAAGGAGTTGAAGGCACGGCCTGATGAAAATCATTCTATCGACGCCAATGTCGCTTTGGTCTATGTGGGGCTCGGCGATCACGACCAGGCGATGATCTGGCTGAATAAAGCCTATGAAGCGCGATTCAACCCGTCCATACTGCTGCGTCCCGCTTTCGATCCTCTGCGCTCCGACGCCCGATTCAGGGGTCTCCGGCGCGGCTTAGGCCTCGAGCGATAAGAGTCGAGGGCACACAGCGTTGCCCAAGGGCCGTGTCGGACTCACTTGGTAACGACTCTGGCGCGCTGCCCGACGCCCGGTGAATCGACTCTGTGTGATGCGGGGATTACGCCTGGGCTCCCCGTCGGGGTGCCGCGAGGATCGGCACCAGCGTGCGCAGCCTATTGCGCGCGTGGAACACGCGCGTCTTCACGGTATTAATTGGGCAGCCCATGATGGCGGCAATCTCCCCGCACGAGTGACCGAGGTGGTAGGTCAGCTCCAGGACCGCTCGATGATCAGGGGACAGGCTTTCCGATGCGCGTTCCAACAACTCGGCGAGCTCGGATCGTTCCGCAACCGGGTCTCGCAGGTGCCGGTGCTCGGTCGTTGGAAGTACCATTCGCTCGTCCGCGCGGTGCTCTGCCCGCAACAGATTCAATCCCCGTCGATAGGCGATGCCCATGATCCAAGTCGATACCCGGGAGTCGCCGCGAAAGTCGCCAGCCTTCTCCCACACGACGAAGAGGGTGTCGTTTACTATCTCATCGACAAGATCGTGGCGGCGCGTCATCCGCCTCAGAAAACGCGCGAGACGCGGATGATACACTAGGTACAACTCGCGCATCGCCTCGCGATCGCGCGCGTCGATGCGCTCCAGCAGTTCGCGCTCCCGGTGTTCGCCTGCGCGTTCTGCCAGCTGTCTATTCAGTTGGTGCATTTGATGAGTTGCCCGGCATCGCGGCAGCCTATCCCGAGTGGCCCTTTGAGAGTTGCTGGTATGTCTCGGGAGACATGGCGGGCATTTCCCGAACGAACGCGACAACATCCCAAATTGCTGCATCATCCAGGGTCCTCCCCCACGCGGGCATCGCGCTCATCTTGATACCGTGTTTGACCGTCCAGAACGCCCGCTGGGCGTCGCGGGTGTCTTCTTGTGCGAGGTTCGGCGGGTGTGGGTAGAGGCCTGGGCGAATATCGGACTTTGTCACCCCAGGTGCCAGGTGACAGCCGACGCAGAGCGCCGCATAGTGTTCAGCGCCGGCGACGATTCTCGTGGGATCCTCAAGATTGGGAACGTCAGTCGCGCGGGCGCGCACGGCGATGGAGCGTTCCCGCAATTGCTCGATGATTACCAGCACGATCTTCGTGTGGTGGTCATCGGCGCCGATGTTGTAAATCCCCGAGCCGATAAACACGGCGCCGCCGATCGCCAGTGCCGCGAGAGTACCCGCGACGACAAGGCCTGCTCTCGCTATGCTGGTCATGAGATCTACTGAACGACAATCGTCCCGACCATGCGGGGGTGAATCGAACACGTAAAGTGATACGTGCCGGGCTTGTCGAACTTGAACGAGAAGCTTTCGTTGGTATCTATGGCAGCCGAGCGGAACAGTCCTGTGTCGCTGACTGCGGTGTGCGGCTCATCGTCCATGTTGACCCAGGTCACGGTCGAGCCGGCTTTGACCGTCAGTGATGTCGGCGCAAACATGAAATCCTTCATCAGGATGTTAGTCGGATCTGAGCTTCCTGCAGCCGACGGACTACAGGTCGCAGCCCACCACAGCATCGCTACGCTAGCTGCTGTCAGCAGCGAGCGATATTGTCCGAGCGTCATATCAGTGTTTTCCTAGGCTCAAAACTTTAAGGACGTGTCAGGCAATCGTCGTGTCACTGAGCGCCAGTGAGCGTGGATGTTTCACGATCGAGACGCTGGTAATGCCGAGCATCTTGGGCAATTGATCCGCGGCCACTTTGAGCGGGGCCGGTCCCGACCCCGTGCCGGCGGTCGGTTGTGGATAGGCGGTCGAGCGGGCCGTGTGGAAGGTCATGTTGCCTTCGACCTTCTGAATGATCTGATGGATGTGCCCGTTCAGCACGGTCACCGAGCCGAAACGGCGCAATTGGTTCATGAGCTGGTCCGCGTCACCCGTACCCCAGCCCCAAGGCTCATAGATGGTCCACAGGGGCATGTGCGCAAAGACCACGATAGGCGTGCTGTCCGAGTGGCCCTTCAAGTCGGCCGCCACCCACGCGAGCTGGTCAGTACCCAAGGTGCCGAGGCCACCGGGTTTGAATTGCAACACATTGATGAGCGCCACGAAGTGCACGCCGGCGTGATCAAAGCTGTAATAGCCCTTGTTGTCCGACGCTTTGCCGAATCGGTTGAAATACTCGGTAACGGTCGGATCGGTGGTGTCGTGCTCGCCCGGCACCGTGTGCAGCTCGGTGGTACGCAAACGCGAGAGTAGCTGCTGCGCCAGATCAAATTCCGCGGGCTTGGATAGGTGGGTAATGTCGCCGGTGTGGATGATGAGCGCCGGCCGCTCGGCCATCCCGTTCACGAGATCGATGGTCTGCGTGAGGGTCCCGTTGACGTCGGGATTCGCCTCTTTGTTGAAACCGATGTGGGTGTCGCTGATCTGCACGAACAGCGGCTTGCCCAGCCGTGCGGTGCCTAGCTTGTCATCCGCCG
>Ga0209267_1000417_pt1 | contig 31081 bp, 27 predicted proteins | sample GraSoiAngelo_137_FD_185894 | JGI IMG/M metagenome (GOLD analysis project Ga0209267, IMG submission 185894) | Grasslands soil microbial communities from the Angelo Coastal Reserve, California, USA - 14_0929_09_30cm (SPAdes) (version 2) | ecosystem: Environmental > Terrestrial > Soil > Grasslands ... | reverse complement strand
AGCGAGCGCGTCCTGCGGCGCCATGGTCGTGCCGCGGAGCATGAAGTCGAGTGCCTTCTGCCGACCGATGAGTCGTGGCAGCCGTTGCGTCCCGCCGGTGCCGGGAAGGAGGCCGAGCGTCACCTCGGGCAAGCCGATGCGATAGGTGCCCTCTGCGGCGATGCGGAAGTCGCAGCAGAGCGCGATCTCGAGACCGCCACCGAGGCAGTGCCCGTTGATCGCGGCTATGACTACCTTCGGTGTGCTCTCGAATTTGCCGATCGATTCGTTCGCGCAGACCACGAATGCGTTCTGGGTGTCCATGTCGCTCTTCGCGAAGACCGACACGTCCGCCCCGGCGGAGAAGAAACGCTCGTTCGCGCTGCGCACCACGATCGCCTTGACCGAATCGTCGCGCGCGGCCTCATCGGCGGCCGCGCCTAGCTCCTCCATGAACGCGCGGTCGTATGAGTTGGCGGGCGGCCGATCAAGCACCACGAATCCGATGGAGTCCTGCTTCTCGAGACGAACCGCCATGACGCCCCCTGTGCGGAAAGTTCCTAGACTCTAGAACGAGTCGCGCATGTCGCGCGTACGGCGCGGTGCAGGACGTTCTCCCCACCGCACGGAGGTTCCAATGGCAACGATGTACATCGCCGGCGAGTCCGTCGGCGCTCAGAGCGGGAAGACGCTTGAGGTTCGCAACCCGGCGAACGGTGAGGTCGTGGACACGATCCCGAAGGGCTCAAACAGTGACGTCGACGCCGCGGTCGAGGCCGCCGCGAAGGCTTTCCCGGCCTGGGCCTCGCTCTCGCCGACGAAGCGCGCCGCACTCATGCACGAGGCCGCGCTCAAGGTCAGGGCCGCCGTGCCCGAGATCGCGAAGCTGCTGACCCAGGAGCAAGGCAAACCGCTCGCTCATGCGGTCATCGAGGCGACGCGCGTCGCAGAGAACCTCGAGTTCTTCGCCGGTTTCGCCGACAAACTGCGCGGCGACTACGTGCCGCTCGAGGACCAGAACAAGTTCGGCCTCACACTCCGCCGACCGGTCGGCGTCGTCGCGGCGATCACGCCGTGGAACTTCCCGCTCACGCTCATGGCCAATAAGGTCTGTCCGGCGCTCGCGGTCGGCTGCACCGTCGTGCTCAAGCCCGCATCGACGACACCGCTCGCGACGCAGCGGACCGTCGAGCTCATCAACTCGGTCGGGATCCCCGCCGGCGTCCTCAACACGGTCCACGGGCCCGGCTCGGAGATCGGCGACGCGCTCGTGTCACATCCGAAAGTCAACAAGATCGCTTTCACCGGCCAAACCCAGACGGGCAAGCGGATCATGAAGCTCGCTGCCGAGAACGTCACGCGCGTGACGCTCGAGCTCGGGGGCAGCGATCCGATGATCGTCTGCGACGACGCCGACATACGTCGCGCAACTGCGGCTACCGCGATCGGCCGATTCTTCAACGCGGGCCAGGCGTGCCTCGCGGTGAAGCGGGTCTATCTCTTCGCGCAGGTCGCTGAGGAGTTCATGACGAAGATCGCCAACCGCGCGCGCAAGGAGTGGCCGGTCGGTGACGGCATGAAGGAAGGCGTAAAGATGGGGCCGCTCCACACCGAGCGGCAGCTGGCCGACGCGGTGAAGCGCGGCGCCAAGGTGCTCGCCGGAGGCAAGCGCCCGGAAGGCAAGGACTTCGAGCGCGGCTGGTTCATGGAGGCGACCGTCTTGACGGACGTTCCGGAGGATTCGCGGATGCTCACCGAAGAGGTCTTCGGCCCCGCGCTTCCGATCGTGATCGTCAAGGATCTGGACGAGGCGATCGCCAAATCGAACGCGAGCATGTACGGGCTCGGTTCGTCGATCTGGACGAAGGATCTCGCGAAGGCGCGCCGGGCCGCGGAGCAGCTCGAGGCCGGCTACACGTGGATCAACGACATCCAGGTCGCGTACGACCAGCTTCCGTTCGGCGGGACGAAGCAGTCCGGTTTCGGGAAGGAGCACGGCATCGAGGGACTCGACGGGTATCTCGAAAAGAAGTCCGTGGTGCTCGCGTATTGATGGTCGACCCGCGGACCCTCATCGCCGAGGCCCAGGCGCTGGGCCTCTTTCAGCCGCACGGCGCGTTCGAGGTGCACTGCTCGCACTGCCACGCTCGGCTCGATTCGCGCGGGGACTGCGCGACCTGCGGGCTCATTGGCCGACCCGCCGCGGAGCTCGAGCGCCGGGCGCAAACCGACCCCGAAGGCACCGCGAAACTGCTGCGCGCCGCGATCGACAAGCGCAAGGCGTTCAAGCCGGTCGGCGCGCGGGAGAAGTCGCAAGAGCGCTGAGTCTCAGGGCCCGGAGAACCGAAACATGGTTCTTCAGGCGTGATGGCGATCATTTCGCGGATTCGCTGGACTTTCTTCACGATGAAGCGATTTTGGGTCCCCATGACATATGGTTTCGCGTTTTCGCTTCGCTCTAGATCGCCGTTCGATCCATCGGCTCGGGAAGAGACTTCAGATGCGTGAGCGAGACGCGACCGATGTATCGCCGGAGCATCGCCTGCGAGCGCCAGCCCAGGGCCTCCATGATGTCGCTGTCGGTCCAGCCGGCTTCGTGGAGCTCGCGCGCGCGGGTGGGCCGGAGCCGGTGCTGCTTGAACGCGATGCCCTCGGCCTTGAGTCGCTGCCGGAGGCGCTGGGCCATCATGTGCCAGCCGCTCGGACGGAAGGCGTGCCCGTCGTCGGCGAGGAAGAGCGGCTCGCCGCAGGGGACCAGTTCACCTCCTTTAATACGGGGCGCATAGCCGCCGCGGTAGCTGGGCGCTCGCGGCGCAGGTACTCGAGGACGGCGTCGCGGGCGGTCTCGGACATCGGGACGATGCGCACCCCGCCGGTGCCCTTCTTGGTGCCCTCCTTGCCCTCGATGACGAAGTGGCCGCGCACCCCTTGGCCGGAGGGAGCACCACGTCGCGAAGCTGCATGGGCCGCGCCTCCTTGGCGCGAAAGCCGTGGCGGAGCACGGCGATCACCGCGCGGCTGCGAAGCGGGGTGTACCCGTCGATGGCGGTGCGCTCGATGGTGCGAAGCTCGTCGGCGCGGTACCCGGGCATGCCCTTGCCGCTGGGACGGGGCATGACGCAGTCGCGAGCACGCTCTGCCGCGCGTCGGCGCTGCCGGCGTACCAGATCTTGCGCCGGGCGAGCGATCATCTTGTTCATCCGGGGTGTTGACGTTGGCGGCGGTCGTGCGCACGTACCCCTCGACCGCCTCGGGCTCGAGGCTTGCCAGGACCTGACGATCCTCCGGCAACCAGTCGCAAAAGCCGCGCAGCCAGGAGCGGTACGCGGCGAGCGTGGTCGGCTGCGCGCCGCTTCCCTCTTCGGGCTTGTCGGCGAGGAACCAGCTGATGGCCTCGGCCAGTGCGAAGTCGGGACGCTTCACCCGCGCGTCCCGGTACGGCGCGGTATGGGGAGCTGTAAAGGTGCGTCGTGGCATGTCCACCTCTCCTTCGAGGTGGGCGGCAGGTCGGCGCCGAGTCTACGGCGCGATCTCAAGCACCGTGATGCCCCCATACGACGCGAGATGAATATCGACCACCGGTTGCGAGCAGCTCGCTCCGCCTTGAGAAGTCCCGCTCCTCACCTATGCCGCATGCTGCGCACGCTCGGTGCGATCACGTAGCCGACCGTGTAACCAACGGCCGTCTCTTCAAGCCGACGAACTAGTCGACCACACCAACAGAATCAGCCCAGGGACCTCGGGCTGACGTACTCCTGGGAACATGCATCTAGGCCAGACCAGCTGCTGCCAACCACGTGCGAGCCCGTTCCAATCCGTAGAGGTGGGCAAGAAACGGCTCAATCCAGTCGAGTGGAATCTCAAGGCGCTCACGGTCACGTAGCCATCGGTCCAAGAAAGCCGTCACGCAGTCGTCGTCCCTGATGCCCAGCGACTGAAAAAATGAGTCGACAAAGAGCGCACTCCCCCCGACGACGCCGTGCTCTTCGTGGGAGAACATCAATCCCCAGATGCCCTCTGGCGAGTAATGAGCAGTTTCGAAATTCAGTGCGAAGAGAAGATCTCGGTACTTGTCGGGTGGCGAGAGTGGTACCAACCACCGGTTGCGCGGGTCCGGAGACGCGGCAGGGTTCCTGACCAGAACGCTCACAAAATATGCGGCGTCGCCGACAACCTGTGCGGCCCTGTTCAGGGCCAGGATATGCCGGTCATCCTGATGAAGTCCAAGCGATACTGGATACCAAAGTGCCCGTCTTGTTATCGACGGCGCGAAAGGCGCGTCCCGCGGATCGTCAGATTGGAACACCATCTCAAACGCCTTCGTCGCTTCGGCGTATTCGTCCGGCGAAAGCATTCGGGGGCGCGCCATCATTTGACCCTGATCTTGAATTTCAAACTCGACCAAAAGCCGGGCACGTTGTGCACGTCAATCGTGTGGACGTTCGGGTCCGTGTTCCTGCGTAGCCCGATAAAGATGCCGTCTCCGGGTTCTGCCTCGAGGTCGCCTTGCCCACCGCCACGGTGGGGCAAGATGTCAGCGGCGCCGGCGAGGAGCGAAAAGAGCGTCAGGGCGTCGTCAATTGTTCCTTGGAGCTGCACAAATTTCTGAGCCCCAGTTACGCCATAGCTTTGGAGGATCAGCCCGATTCGCTGCGCTGCGGGAACAGCGGCGGCGCCGGTCGCAACGGCGCCGACAGCGAAACGCGACGCGAGTAGGCCAAGCGAAGGCAAGGAGCCGCCGCCGAGAACAAAGAAGCCGACCAGCGCCCCTGCACAGCCTGCAGCCGCGGTTAGGAGAAAACCACCGACCGACCGCTTTCGGCCGGCCATTACGCCATAGCCGATACCCCCCGCAAGCGCGCCGATTCCGCAAATGAGCGCTCCGACGATAAGCGGTGCGATGCGACCTGAGGGATCGGAGTAACTGACGGGATTGCTACCGACGTATTCGTAGAGATTCGGGTCACCAGCGCCAAATCCGATTGGATCTTCACTGACGAAGCGGCTGAAGATTGGGTGGTAGTACCGGGCTCGGTAGTAGTAAAGGCCATCGGCGTCGTTTTCGCGGCCGGTGAAATCGGATGTGTTGTTGGAGACGGCGCCACTGGCAGTCGTGTCGCCGTGGGGCGCGTAGGTGTAAGAGGTCTGAACCGTCCCGGCACTGTCGGCGAGCGCGAGTGTGCTGTTAAGTGCGTCAGAGAGGAAAGTACGAGCGGTCGAGCCCTCTGTCCTTTGGAAGAGCTCATCCACGCTGAGGCCGGTGAGCAGGTTGGCACTGATACTGGCGCCAGTAAGCTCTTGAACGGTACTTGCGCCGTCATAGAGGTAGCTTGTGACGGTCGAACCGAGTGTCTTCTTCTGCCGCCGACCGAATGCGTCATATGTGAATGCTGGCAGCGTGGCATTGCGTTTGGTGACGGAGCTCAATTGGTCACGCGCGTTCCAGTTGTACGTGTTGGTTCCGTCACCAAGCATGTTGCCGTTGAGGTCGTAGCTGAGGGTTGTGTTGCCCCATTTGGTGAGCTGATTGTTGGCGTTGTACAGCGCCGAGCTGACGGCGATCGGAAGACTGAGACGAGCGTAGCTACCCGAGGCAGTACCACGCCGACCCGAGGCGTCGTACGTGTAGGCGAGGTCGCCGATCGGTGTGCCAGAACGCTTGTAAGTGAGCGAGAGCAACTCGCTCGCGTCGTCGTAACCGTAGAAGACGGACAGGCTGCCGGGGAGCGTGAGTGAAGTGCGCCGGTCCGTGTCGTCATAGCCGAACCCGATGATCGTCGATCCCTGCGTCACGCTCATGACGCGGTTCGCATCGTCGTAGCCGTAGACCACCGCCGTCTGTCCGGCGACTTGCATTTGGGTCTCGCGACCGGCACCGTCGTATTGGTAGTTAACGACGCCCTGCGCGGTGGTCTCGGATTTGAGCGCTCCGATTGGCCAGTAGTCGCGGGTGATGTTTCCAGAACCGCTGTCCGCGGCTGTCCTTAGTAGATTCCCTGCGTCGTAGGTGTAACTGGTCGAGGATTGGTAGCTATAGTTCGGGGCAGTACCGGTTCGGCCGAAGCCCGCAAAGGTCTGCCGGTTCAGCGAGTCGTAGCGGAACTCAGTGACTTGACTTTTCCGGTCGGTGACAGTGAGCAGATTCCCATTGGCGTCGTATGTGTAGGTCTCTGTCTTGAGAAGGGCGTCTTTACGGGTCCAGACGCGATCCATGTTGTCGTAGGTGTAAGTGGTGATGTTCAGCTTTGCGTCCTTGACGGTGAGGCGGTTGCCATTCGCGTCGTAGGTGAACGCCGTAATTCCGCCGACCGGGTCAGTCACGTCGTTGACGCGATTGAGCGCGTCGTAGCTCGTGCGAGTCCGATTGCCCAGCGGATCGGTCACGGCCACCGGCCGTCCAACCGCGTCGGAGAACCACGTTGCGATGCGGCCGATTGGATCGGTCACGGAGACCAGATCGCCTGACTCGTAGGCGAACGTGGTGGTCTTCTGCAGAGGGTTGGTGGCGGTCTGAAGCCGCCCGGAGGGGAAGTAGTTGAAGGTTGAGGTGTGGAGCAGGGCGTCGGTCTCCGTGTGACGGTTGCCGCTGGCGTCGATCCCCCAGCTCGTCGTGTGGTTGAGCGGGTCTTTCACGGAGGCGAGCTGATTGAACAGGGGGTCATAGGTGAAAGTTGTCGTCACCGCGTCGGGCGTTGCGTAGAGGTTTGTGGTGGTGACCACGTTGCCGGCGCTGTCGTAAGTGTTGTGTGTGACGTGACCAAGAGCGTCGGTGACGTTCAGGACCAGATTCGACGTTGGGTCAAAGTCGAAACTGGTGATCTGAGCCTCGGGCTGACCAAAGGCGGCGGTGTCCGTTAAGGCGTAACCCGCACTATTGAATGTGACACGGCGGACGAAGTTACGCGGATCGGTGACGTCCGTCTGGATAACCTTGCCGTTCTGATCAAGCTGGTAGGCGAACTGAAAGAAGGTGCCGTCGGCCTGAGTCTGTTTCTGGACACGAGAGTTGGCGTCGTAATCGATGGTCAGGAAGGTGATCAGCCGCGGATCCTTGATCGAACGCAGCCTGTTCGAAGCATCGTAGGTGTATTCCGTGATTTGACTCGCCGTATCCGTGACCTTCCAGAGATAACCGGCGGCGTTATAGGTGTAATGAACGGTGCGGCCCGCGTTGTCTGTAGCCTGATCGATCCGATTGCTCGCGTCGTAATGCAGTGAGATCCAGCGCCCGTTCGGCGAGCGGATCGTTAAGAGATTGCCGCGGGGGTTCGAGCCACGATCCAAAGTCGTCCGGTTGAGGTAGCGGTCTTGGATGTACTGCAGCGGCCCGTTGTCAATGAAGACGCTCTGCGTGCCATCCTTGAGCGTCAACGTCCATCCGGTTCCGTTCCACACAATCCGTGACTTGTAAAAGGCGGTCGGTGAAGCGGTGTGTTCGAACACCGCGTCCGTCCAGCCGGTGCCAGGGGAGATCCGAACGTAGTGGACCCTGCCGCCGTTGGGCAGGATCAGATCGACCTCCTGATACGCGTTGGCCGACCAGAGGTAAAAGGCGAAGGCGTGCGAGGTCCCGATGCCGAACGCGCGCTGGTAGGGATCGCTCTGGCGGTAGCTGCGCGTGAGCGCGAGCGGCATGACATCGGGCAGCGCGAGATCCGTCTTATCCAGCAGCATGAGCCCGCTGCTCAGCCCGACCGGGTCGCCGCCGCTGAAGAAGTTTCCGATCGCGTCCCAGAGGCTCGGTGGGGTCTGCGAGCCACCAAACATCGCGCCGGTGAAGCTGTAGATGCCCACGCCCTCATCTGGCGCGACCTGCTTCCCGTCAGCGGTTACCTCGCCGTGCCCGTAGATGTACCACCCGTTGCCGTCGGGGTCGTACGTCCAGAAGTTCTCGCGCGTCCCAGGCGGAAGATTCGTGTAGTTGGGATAGATGATCCTCGCCACGTTCGAGAGGTACGCACTTCCGGGCTGAATCGTGAAGTAGACGGGAATTTCCTGAAGCGCCGGAAGGGGGAACGGCGGACGGTCCAGTGGTATCGGAGTGATCGAAATCTCGGTGACCGGGTCTCCGTTCTCATCGATGATCGTGGTTCCGGCCGGGATGTGCAGCTCTAGTCCGGGGATCTGAGGTGTGGTGACCACGACCTCGCGTGTCGTCGGGGAAGAAATGGGTTGCGCGTGCGCGATATCGAGCTTGGGCAGCCAGATTGTCGCTGGGACGAGGTTCGTGAGCCCGGCGCGAATCTCGAGACCGACCTCGTAGACTCCGTAAGCCGGCGCGGCCCGATCGCGGGCGAGCCCGCCATTGACTAAGAGCTCTTGGTGGCCGACTTCGATTCCCTTCAGGAGGAACTGACCGTTGGCGTCGGTGACTCCAGTAATCCCCTCGATCTCGACGGGTATGCCCGCAAGTGGAGCACCGTTGAGTGCGAGGACCTGACCAGCTAGGGCGGTCACCCCCATGTCGGCCCGCAGATGCGGAAGCGTGCGCCACGGAGAGTCCGCGCGACCGCTCCGCCAGTTCTGCCGCGCGGCGGTCCCCGGAATCCAATCCGGTGGGTCGCGTGGCGGGCTGAAGGACGGCGCCGGTGGCTGTGGCTCCAGCGCCTGAGCGCGAGGAATGTCGAGGGCCGCGAGGCTCGCGCGCGCTCCGTTCGGGTAAACCTGAGTGGCAACGGCGGGAACATCGAGGCTCGCCACCATTGGCGCTGGCAACGCGCCTCCCGTGAGCGCGACGCTACCCGTCATGCTGCCGACCGCGGTGGTAACCGGGTCGACCAAGACCTTATGTGTCCCGCTTTGGGTCGTTGTGAACAGCGCCGAGGTATTCCCGCAGCAGTTGGTACCCCAGAGGATTGAACCGTCGGGGTTGTACACGGTGGTGGCCCATGCCAGCCCGCTCGACTGTGCGAGGGTGACGGTGAGGTTCTGGCCGGTCGTCGCTGAGAAGGTGAAGGACATGTTCTGACCGGGGACGGTGTTGCTGAGCATCGCGGATGCGCCACCGATCGTGATCGCCTGGGTCGCATCCGGCGGCACGTCGTAGGCGGTGATGGTGAGGGTGCCGGTGAGCGCGCCGACCGGATCGAGGAAGATCTTGTAGGTGCCGGCCTGCGGCAGGTTCCCGGTCTCGACCCAGGTGTTGCCGCAGCAGTTGTCGCCCCAGAGCCTTGAGCCGTCGGGGTTGTACACGGTGGTGGCCCACGCCAGCCCGCTCGACTGTGCCAGGCTGAAGCTCACCCGCTGACCCACGGCGCCGGTGAAGGTGAAGGCCATGTTCTGGCCGGGCACGGTCGTGCTCAGCGCGGCGGTGGTCCCGGCGTTGGTCGGGGTGATCGCCTGGGTCGCATCCGGCGGCACGTCGTAGGCGGTGATGGTGACCGTCCCCGATCCTGAGGTTCCGGGGTCGAGGACAACGCTGTACGTGCCGGTCAGCAGTAGGGAGACAGGCTCGATCCAAGTCTGCGAGCAGCAGATCGCGCTCAGCGTCGTACTTCCGTCGGGCGCGCGCATGCTGATGTCGTACGTAGTCGATCCAGTTCGGCTGAGGATCAGGCTGATCCGATGACCGACAATCCCGTCGACGAGCAGCAAGCCGATCTTCGAATCTCCGCCGAAGGTCAGAGTCTGCGGTTGGCCAAGCGTGGCGCGGGCGCGCGGACCGACCTGAGCCGCGGTGTAACCGGACGGGGCGATGTACAGGTCCGTCGACGCGACAACTTTCCCACCGACGGTCCGGACGACGAGAGGACCCGAGGCCGACAGCGGTGGCACGCTCGCCGTCAGGCTCGTGGATGTCCCGGCGGTCACGGTCGCGAACGTGGTGTTGAAGGTCACATCGTCGCTGATGAGCGTCGTATCGAAGTTCGTTCCCGTAATCGTGACCGTGCCCGTCGCATCGGCGACCGCTGGCGAGAATCCGGTGATCGTTGGCGCACTGTTGGCGACGCTGAACGTCGCGCTGCTTGTCGAGCTTCCGCCGGGCGCGGTGACATTAATCGTCCCGCTCGCAGCTCCGGTCGGCACGCTGGCCACGATCTGAGTCGTTGTCGACGAGGTCACGGCTGCGGTCACGCCGTTGAACTTCACGGTGTTCTGCGATGGGGTCGCGCTGAAGCCTGTGCCGTAGACCGTGACCGTCGTGCCGGCTACGCCACTGTGGGGCGCGAATTCGAGTACGGACACGGTCGTTGCGACGACGCGTGAGATCGCGGTGATGTTGCCGACGCCGTCGTAGGTGTACCGGGCCGAGTCCGTGGGCGTGACCGCTGCGACGAGGCGACCGTCCTGGTCATAAATGAAACGGAAGGGATCTCCGGTCGCGGCGACCGCAGGATTTGTCGGACCGAGGAGCATCGACGAGACCACCAAGCTGGCGACCAGGCCACGCGCCACCCACCTCGGGCCGAGAACTCGGATCCGCTGGCCGTCGACCAGTCGGCGAACAAGTAGCCGTGCCGCGGAACGGCCAAAACGCATTGCCTTCCTCCTCGCGCACTCCCATCCCACGCCGTCCCGTCACTCAGGCAGGCCGTCATCGCAACGAGACCGGCGGAACTTACGCTCGGTTGTCTTGCCGTGTCAAGGACAACTTAGCAGCCACTTCACAGCTTTTTCTCCCAAGCGGTTGGCAGTTCGGCAGGATCTCGAAGCAATCATTTAACTGGTCTAGCGACGGGCTCCCCGCTCCAGTGTCAGGACCTGAGTCGCGGAACCATGTCACTCCGCGCGTGGCCTAGCGCGGATCTGCTCCACACAATCGCGGCGCGCTCGAATCCAAAAACGCGCCAATGCGCGGAGCTCGTCTTCGACCACAGGGGAGAACCGCGTTCAGGATGACGCCAGAAGCCGCAGACTCCTTCGAGACTTACGCTGGAATCGCGGTCTCGACCTCGCCGCGCAGCCCTTCATCGCTTTGCTCGAGAACGGCGCCATTGCGCTTGGTCGATGGCAGCACCAGATACGCGACTGTGCGCGCCGGCTCTTTCGGATCGTTGAGCTTGCCCTCGCGATGCGCGGCGCGGTACTCGTCGCTTCGCGGGAAGTCGGATGTTGATGTCCTGCGAATGCGCTCTTGCATCTCGGTGTCCATGTAGCCAGGGTTGAAACAGCACGCCGTCACGCCCGTGCCCTCGAGCTCGAGAGCGAGGCTTCGCATCATCATCACGACCGCCGACTTGCCGGCCGAGTACGCGGTCCAACCCGCCGACGGGCGCGTTGCCGCGCCGGACGAGATCGTCACGATCCGGCCGTAGCCGCGGTCGAGCATCCCGGGCAGGACCGCTCGCGTCGCGAGGTACGTGCCGCCGACGTTGATCGCCACGCTTCGCAGCCAGAGCGCGGCGTTCGAGCGGGCGAGCGGGACCATTGGGTCGACCATACCCGCGTTGTTCACGAGGATCGTCGCCGGCCCCACCCATCGCTCGGTCGCGAGCACCAGCTCCTGTACCTGACGCTCATCGGCGATGTCCGCGGTCTGCGCCAGCGCCCTGCCTTTCGCGCGTTTGATCGCCTTCGCGACCTCGTCGAGCTCAGGCGCGTTGCGTGACGCGATCACGACCGCAGCTCCCATCGCCGCGAGGCGCTCGGCGATCGCACGGCCCAACCCACGGCCGCCGCCGGTCACGATCGCGACGTGGCCCGCGAGGTCGCTCACGACACCCGCACCGCGAGCTGCCGCGCGAACGCGGAAGCGAGCTCATCGATGTCGGCGGGCTGATGCAGAGCCCAGAACGAGATGCGGATCGCCGGCGCGACGTTGGGCTCGTCGATCAGCTTCACCGCTATTCGCTCCTCATCCCACATCTTCGTCACCAGCTCGGCGACGTTGTCGTTGCGCGGCTCGACCACGACGATCCCCGTCGGCGCGTCCGGCGTCGACCGCAGGGCGAACGGGAGCTCCGCGAGACGGGCGAGCAGACGCTCGCGGAGCGCACGGAGACGCTCCGGCACCTTCGAGCCCAGCAGCCGGTGCACGGCCAGCGTCTGGCGCAGCCCAACGAACGCGGCGGCATCGACGGTGCCGGTCTCGAAGCGCGTCGCGTTCGGGTTGTATTCGGGGCTGCCGCTGGGCAGCTCGAGCCGCGAACGCCAGCCCAGTCGCGTCGGTGCGAAGACCTCGAGATCGCGGACCCAGAACGCTCCCGTCGCCAGCGGCCCGTGAAGCCACTTGTGGCCCAGGGTGACCACCGCGTCCGCGCCGAGCTCGTGGACGTCGACCGTGATCTGGCCGAGCGCCTGCGCCGCGTCGACGATCGTGATCGCCCCAGCGTCGCGCGCGATGCGGCAGGCCTCGGCGACCGGCAGAACGTCGCCGGTCTTGCAGGACACGAGCGAGATCACGAGCGCGCGTGCGCCCTGGCGAATCCAGTGGCGGACGTCAACGAGAAAACGCTCGGGATCGCGATGCCAGGCGATCTCGACGAGGCGGTCGCCGAGCTGCATGCGGCGGCGCAGCGGATAGAGCGCGCTGCCGTGCTCCTCCGCCGTGGTGACGATGAGCGAGCCGGGCGGGATCGCCAGCCCGGCGACGAGCGTGTTGAGGCCATCGGTCGCGGATTGCGCCAGCGCGATCCGCGCGGCGCCGCCCGGATCGCCGAGGGTCGCGGCAATGTCGACGCGCGTCGCGTCCAGCGCGGCGTTGTACGCCGCGTAGCCCACGTGGCCGAACATTCCAACCTCGTTCAGCCATGCGCGGAAACGCTCGGCGGCGCGCTGGGCGACGGGGAATGTCGGCCCCGAGCCGGCAACGTTGAAGTAGTGGAAGTCGCCGCGCAGAGCCTGCAGCGCGGCCGTGCTCGTGTCCGGCCGTTCCTCGATCGCGGGCGGCACGTCTCGTGGATCCACTACGCGGTGATGATGCCCCGGATCGCGAGTCCGGCGGTGAAGAGCGCGGCCAGACCGAGCGCCAGCGATTGGGTGCGACCCGTGCGGTCGCGCGCCAGGGACGCGGCGAGCGGCATCGCGACCACGAGCGCGACTCCGTAGAGGAGATGAAGTGAGTCCTGTGGCGGGCGCGAGAAGGCGAGCAGGACAAGACCGAGCGCGCCCTGGACGGCCGAGGCGATCACCGCGATCACGATCGCGCCGCGGAATCCCGGCGTCGGCCCGACCTTGCGGACGCTCAGCCAAAGTCCCCAGACTCCGACGGCCGCGTAGTAGAGAACGAGCGCCGTCGCGACGCGTCCGTGGACTGAGAGGATCGCTTCCACGTGAGACACAGTACGGGGGCTGGGGGGCGAAGCCCCCCAACTCGCTCGTATGCTCGAAGGGTGATCGATGTGCGAGGCGTGACGCGCCGATTCGACGGTCTGATCGCCCTCGATGACGTCAGCTTCGCGGTCCAGCCAGGCGAGATCGTCGCGCTCCTCGGTCCGAACGGCGCGGGGAAGACGACAGCGAGCCGCATCATCGGCGGCATCCTGACGCCGAGCGAAGGGGATGTCCTCGTCGACGGCGTGTCAGTCCGGAATGATCCGAACACCGTCCGATCGCGATGTGGCTTCGTCACCGATCAGCCCTCGCTCTATGAGCGCATGCCGCTTCGCGCATACCTGACGTTCTTTGGTCGTCTCTACGACGTCCACGAGCCCGCGCGGCGGGCGGCGGAGCTCGCGAAGCTGCTCGGCCTCGACGACGTCCTCGATCGCAGGCTCGGCACGTTCTCCCGCGGCATGCGCCAAAAGGTGGCCATCGCTCGCGCTCTCGTGCACGATCCGCCCGTCCTTCTGCTCGACGAGCCCGCGACCGCGCTCGATCCCGAGATGGCCCAGACGCTCCGCTCGTTCATCGTCTCGCTTCGCGCGCGACACCGCGCGATCCTCCTCACGACGCACGATCTCGACGAGGCGCAGCGGATCGCCGATCGCGTGGTCGTGCTCTTCCGCGGCCGAGTGGTCCGAATCGGCGCGACTGGCGAGATCCGATCGGCCGGCAAGCCGCAGTACACGGTGACGTTCGCGGGCGACGGCGCGCTCGCCCGGACGGCCCTATCGCGCGTCGGGATCGATGCCCAACCGGCTAGCGGCTCCGACGGTCTCTCCGCGCTCCGGTTCACGACGGATGACCCGGTAAGGACCAATGGCCAGGCGCTTCGCGCGCTCATCGACGCGAACGTTCAGGTGGTGACGCTGTCGGTCGACGAGCGGTCGCTCGAGGACGCGTACATGCAGATCCTTCAGGAGGCGCGCGCATGAAGGCGTGGCTGATCGCGTGGCGCGAGATCCGCTGGGAGGTGTTTCTAGACCGAGCATCGCTCCTCAGGACCGGCATCTTCGTGCTCCTCCCGCTCTTCCTCGTGCTCGCAAATGGCGGCATCGGCAGGGGCGCCGGGGGCGACGCCGCGCTGCTCGGCATCGCGGTCCAGTGCGTCATCTTTCCGGCGTTCTCGGGCGTCGCGTTGATCGCCGCGACGTTCACCGCCGAGAAGGAGAACGGCACGCTCGTACCACTGCTTGCCGCGCCCATTCGCGATCTCGACATCGTCGTCGGGAAGCTCGGCGGCATGGTCATCACGGTCATGGCGGCATCCCTGGTCACGCTCGGCGCCGGCTACGTCATCGCTGCCTACCGTTACGGCCTGGCTCGCGTGGCCGAAGTCTTCACGCCGGAGCTGCTCTACGCGCTGCTCGTGCTCGCGTTCCTTTATCTCATCACCACCGGAAGCATCACGATGATCGTCGCGGCTCGTGTCCGCTCGAGCCGCGCGGCGCAGCAGCTCGCCGGCCTGGTGATCGCATTTTCGGCGGCGCTCTTTGGCGGCCTCGGGTTCATCGCGTCGCAGCTCGGCGAGGGCTGGCCGCTGCTCGGGCTCGGGGTCGCCCTCGTTCTGTTCGACGTCCTCGCGCTCGAGCTTGCTCGCCGAGCGTGGCAGCGCGGCGAGGTCATCGCACGTGTCTGACCTTGACTCGAGCGAGCGCACCGCCTAGCGTTCGCGCTCTGATGCGCAGGATGATCGTGATCGTCGTTACCTTCGCCGGGCTCCTTGCGGGAGCTCCGGGAGGAGGCGCGCGCAGCTAAGGAACTCCAGCGGCAGCAGCGTGAAGCCTCCCGAGATCGGGAGGCGTTTTTGTTTGGCGGAGGTGCGTGATGGCGAGCGTGCAAGATCGGCTGAAGGAAGTCGCCGCGGTCGGCCAGGAGATCGTGGAGACAGGCTTCGCCTACCTCGACGGCGAATTCGTGCCTCTCGCCGACGCCAAGATCTCGATCGCGACGCACGCGCTCCAGTACGGGACCGGCGTATTCGAAGGGATCCGTGCGTACTGGAACGCCGAGCGGGAGCAGCTCTACGCATTCCGGCTGCGCGAACATTTCGAACGGATGGCGCGATCCGTCCGGATCATGCGGATCGCTCTTCCCGGAGATCCCGATCATCTGTCGGCGCTCGCCGTCGAGCTTCTGCGCAAGAACGGCTTCAAGAGCGACGTATACGTGAGGCCCCTGGCATACAAGGCCGCACGTTCGGTGAAGGTCGCGCTGCAGGGACTGCGCGACGGCTTCGCGATGTACTCGTTCCCGCTCGGCGCGTATCTGCCGACAGGCGGACTCGCGGCGCGGACCGCAAGCTGGCAGCGCACCGCGGATGCGGCGATCCCGGCCCGCGGGAAGCTGACCGGCGCCTACATCAACACCGCGCTCGCGGTCGACGAGGCGCATGACTACGAGGCTGACGAGGCGATCTTCCTGACCGCCGACGGCCACGTCTCCGAGGGCGGGGGCGCGAACCTCTTCATGATCCGCGACGGCGTACTCGCGACCCCGCCGGTGACCGACGACATCCTCGAAGGCATCACACGCGATTCGATCTTTACGCTGGCGAAAGAGCTGGCCATTCCGATCGAAGAGCGGCAGATCGACCGCACGGAGCTCTATGTGGCCGAAGAGGTGTTCTTCTGCGGGACGGGCGCGCAGGTCGCACCCTGCGTGCTCGTCGACGGCCGCCCGGTCGGCGACGGTCAGGTCGGGCCTATCGCGAAGAAGATCGGCGACCTCTACTTCGCGATCGCTCGCGGGGACGATAAGCGCCACGCGGAGTGGCGGACCCCCGTGTACCGGTGAACGTCGCCTACCAGGGCCTGGCGGGAGCGTTCTCCGAGGCAGCAGCGACGGCGCTGTTCCCGGAGGCCGCGCTCGTGCCCCGCCGCACCTTCGCCGAGGTGTTCGGCGCCCTCGCGAGCGGCGAGGCCGACGCGGCGGTCGTCCCGGTGGAGAACACACACGCCGGTTCGGTCGCGGACGTGTACGACCTTCTCCGGCACCACCACGAGAACACGATCGTGGCGGAGCTCATCTTGCGCGTCCGGCACTCTCTTCTCGGAGTCCGCGGCGCCCGTCTCGAAGACGTCCGCGTCGCGCGGTCGCACCCGCAGGCGCTCGCGCAGTCCGAAGAATTCTTGCGAACGCACGGGATCCGGCCGGATGTCGCCTTCGACACCGCCGGCGCTGCGGAGGAGGTCGCTTCGCTGGGTGATCAGGCTGTCGCTGCGGTCGCGAGTCGACGGGCCGCGGAGCGCTACGACCTCGATGTCCTGGCGGACGCCATCGAGACCGCTGCCGACAACTTCACGCGCTTCTTCGCCGTCGCGCCGTCACGCGATCGCGAGATCGTCGATCGCATCCCGCCGTCGCTGCGTCGCGGACCGATCAAGACCAGCCTGGCCTACAAGACCGCGAACCTCCCCGGGGCACTCGTCCGCTCATTGCAGCCGTTCGCGACCGCGTGGATCCAGCTCTCGAAGATCGAATCTCGTCCGAGCCGCGCCGCGCCGTGGGACTACGTGTTCTATCTCGATTTCGAGGGAGATCCGGCGGCGTGGCCCGCCAGAGAAGCGCTGGCCTTGATGAAGACGTGCTGCGAATGGATCCAAGTTCTCGGGACGTATCCGGCGGCGACCGAGGTGCTGGAGCCGGATTCGGACTAGCTCACGCCGAGGTAGGTCCGCGCGACGCGCTCGTCGCGGAGCAGCGACGCCCCGGTCCCTTCCATCACCAGACGTCCAAGCTCCATGACGAACGCGCGATCCGCGATCTCTAGCGCACGAAGCGCGTTCTGCTCGACCAGCAACATCGTGACTCCCTGCGCCTTGAGCTCGCGGACGATGTCGAACACGCGAGCGACGACGATCGGGGCGAGTCCGAGCGACGGCTCGTCGAGCAGCAGCAGCTTCGGCCCCGCGAGAAGCGCGCGCGACATCGCCAGCATCTGCTGCTCGCCGCCGGAGAGGCTGCCCGCGTTCAGGTTCTTGCGCTCGGCGAGGATCGGAAAGCGCTCGTACGCCGTGCGCAGCCGGTCGCGCGCGCGGCCACGCAAGCCCATGAGCAGGTTCTCTTCGACGGTCATGCGCGCGAGGATCTCGCGGCCCTCGGGCACCTGGACGATCCCGGCGCGCACCACCTCGTGAGGCGCGGCCGCACTGATGTCGCGGCCGTCGAAGGAGATCCGTCCTGTCGCATTCACGAGCCCGCTTATCGCGCCAAGCGTGCTGGTCTTTCCCGCGCCGTTCGCGCCGATCAGCGCGGTGACCTGCCCGGCCTCGGCGGCGAAGGAGATCCCGTGCACGGCCTCGACCGCTCCGTAGCGCACCCGGAGGTCGGCGACGTCGAGCAGCGCCGTCAGGCGACCTCCGCCCCGAGATATGCCTCGCGGACCGCCGGATCGGCCTGCACCTCGGCCGGCGTGCCCTCGGCGATCTTCCGCCCGAAGTTCAGGACGGCGACCCGCTCGCACGTGCCCATCACGAGCCGGACGTCGTGCTCGATGAGCAGGATCGCGACCCCTTCGGACACCAGCGCCCGCATGAGCTCGCGGAGAGCGGCGGTCTCGGTCGGGTTCATCCCAGCCGCGGGCTCGTCGAGGATGAGCAGTCGCGGTTTCGACGCGAGCGCGCGCGCGATCTCGAGTCGGCGCTGATCTCCGTACGCGAGCTCTCCGGCCAGCGCGTTCGCGCGGCGCGCGAGTCCGAGTCGGGCGAGCAGGGACAGGGCTTGTTCTCGGTCGGCCCGGTCCGGCACGCCGCGCGGCCAGAGCCGGCGTACGACATCGGACCGCATCCGCGAATGCGTCCCGATGAGCACGTTATCGAAGGCGCTGAGCCCCTTGAAAAGGCGAACGCCCTGGAACGTGCGCGCGATGCCGCGCGCCGTCAAGGCATGTGGCGCGAGGCGCGTTATGTCCTCGCCGGCGAGGCGGATCGCTCCGGCGTCCGCTCGCAAATGGCCCGAGATGAGGTTCACGAGCGTGGTCTTTCCCGCGCCGTTCGGTCCGATGAGGCCGATGACCTGACGGTCCCCCACCGCAAGATCGACGTCGGCCACCGCGTGCACGCCGCCGAACCGCTTGGCGAGGCCAAGCGCCTCAAGCAACATCGGCGGCCCCGATCTGTTGCAGCCGGCGCGTGCGGCGCAGCTGCGAGACGGTCACGAGGCCCCGCGGGAGATAAATGATCACCGCCAGCAAGACGAGACCCTGGAAGATGTCCCGGTAGTCCCTTAAAGGCCGAAGCAGCTCCGGCAGCGCGGTGAACAGCGCGGCGCCGAAGATCGGGCCGAGCGGGTTGGGGATGCCGCCCACGACCGCAAAGACGAGGATCTGGACCGCCTTGCCGAACGCGAAGTCGTTCGGTTCGATCGAAAAGGTGATGTGCGCGGAGAGCCCTCCAGCCCAGCCGGCAACCAGCGCGCCCGCGACGAACGCGGCGAGCTTGTAGCGGCGGACCGCGATGCCCTGGCTCGCCGCCGCGATCTCGTCCTCGCGGACGGCGGCCCAGGCGCGACCGACGGTCGCGCCCTGCACGCGCCACAACACATACGCGACGACAGCGAGCGAGAGATAGATATGCCAGAGCTCGGTCGTGGGAGGGATGCCGTTGAGGCCCTGGCCTCCTCCGGTGATCGGAGTGGCGAGCAAGATCACGCGGAGGACCTCACCGAACGCGAGCGTCGCGATGGCGAGATAGACGCCGCGCAGCCGGAACACCGTCAGCCCGAGCGGCACCGCGACCAGCGCCGCGACGGCCGCGCCGCAGGCGAGCGCGAGCGGAAAGGGCGTCCCGAGGTGGCGCTCGAGGAGCGCCGCGACGTACGCGCCGACGGCCATGAACGCCGCATTCCCGAGCGTCAGCTGCCCGGCATAGAGCGTGACCCACACCGACAGCGCCAAGAGCGCGTTCACGCCGACGAGCGCGATCAGGGTCGAGTACGCGGAGAGGAAATCCAGGGTCGCTTCGATCACGCGCGGTCCGTGGCGCGCTGCCCGAAGAGACCGGTCGGCCTCACGATGAGGACGAGGAAGAGGAGCCCGAACGCGAACGCGTCGCGCAGCTCCGCCGGGAGGTAGACGAGGCTCGCGACCTCGCCAAGTCCGAGGACGTACGCGCCGACGACCGCGCCGGGTAGGCTTCCCATTCCGCCGACCACCATGACCGTGAACGCGCGGAGCTCGAGCGGCAGACCCATCTTGGAGTCGACCGAGTTGTAGGCGAAGCCGAGGAGCACGCCGGCCAGGCCGCCCAGCGCCGAAGAGATGAAGAAAGTCGCGGCGATGGCGCGCTCGACATCGACCCCCAAGATGCGCGCCGCGCGCGGGTTCTCCGCGAGAGCCCGGATGTCGCGGCCGAGCTGCGTCTGCCGCACGAGAAAGGTGAGCCCGGCCATGAGGCCGACCGCGAGAAGGATGATGGCCAGCCGCACGCCCTCGAGCGTGGCGTCGCCGATGCGGATCAAGAACGAGGGCACGGTCCCGCTCGGGAATGTGATGAAGTCGCCACCGTAGCGGAGCTCGACGAGACGCACGACGATCAGCGTGACGGCGAGGCTCGAAATCATCGCGGAGAGCGGCGGCGCGCCGCGACGGCGCAGCGGCGCAAACGCGATCCGATCGAGAGCGATCCCAAACAGGCCGCTGGCGACGACCGCGAAGGGGACCGCGACGTACCACGGCAGGCCGAGCGTGCCGATCGCAAAGAGCGCGGCGAACGCGCCGAGCATGAACACCGTCGGATGCGCGAGATTCAGGATGTCGAGGACGCTGAACACGAGCGCGAAGCCGACGGCGAACAGCGCGTAGATCGAGCCGATGAATATGGCGTTATAGAGCTGCTCGAGCACTAGTCGTCTGGTTCCGCCGGCGTGCCGCGGGTCCTGTCCCGGGGTCGGGGGGTCGCACGCTCGCGCACCCTCCCCGCAGCCGCCGCCGGTGTCACGCGGTCGTAATGCCCGGCGGCGCGGGGCCCCGGGGCACCCGCGCATCGCGCGCGACCCCCGCTCCCCCGTGCCACCCGCGGCACACCGCGCAGGCGCTCATCGTCCGTGCTCTCGCCTCAGTTACTGAAAGGGAGTAAATGCCCCGTCCTTGACGGTCATGACGAACGTAGGTTGTTTCACGTCGTGATCGGAGGTGAACGAGAACGCCCCCAGGGGCGTCGCGAGCTCTTTCACCGCTTCGAGCTGCTGCTTCACCTGGCCCTTGTCGGTCATGCGGCTCGTCCGTTTCATCGCGTCGATAAGCACCAGCATCGCGGTGTAGGACTGTGCCGCGAACTGGTCGGGGTCGTTGCCGAACTTCTGCTTGTAGGCAGCGATGAAGTCGGTGTTCGTCTTGTCCGTGCTCGCCTTCGACCACGCGGTCCCGACCACCATCAGCGCCGCGTTCGCGTTCGAGAGCAGCGCCGACGAGTTCAGACCGTTGCCGCCGATGACCCGCTTGCCTGGCATCTGCTTCGCGACTTCGTCGAGGATCTTGCCGGCGGGGCCCGCGAGGGAGTCGGCGACGATCGCGTCGGGGCTTTCGGCCTTCGCCGCGGTGACGAACGGCGCGAAGTCCACGTCGGTCGCCCGGTAGGGGATCTCCTTCGCGACGGTGACCCCGTTGGCCTTGAAGGCGTCGCGGAAGATCCCAAGGTCGTCGAGCTCGAACTTCCCGTCGCCGTAGATGATGACTACCTTCTTGATGCCGAGCTTGGTGGTCGCGGCTTTCACCGTCTCCGGCACCGCACTCTGCTCACCGAGGGATGCGCGGAAGATCCAGTCGCACGGGCCGTAGTCGCACTTGCCGACGATGCCGAGACCGGTGTTCGAGATCGCGATGACCGGCGTGCCCGAGGCCTGCGCGACGGGATGCGCGCCGGCGGCGACCGCCGAGAGGGTCGGCCCGAGGATCGCGGCGACCTTGTCCTGCTCGACGAACTTCTTGAAGACCGTGATGCCCTGATCCTTGGTCGAGCCGTCATCTTCGACGATGAGCTGGATCTTCTGGCGACCGCCCTGGAACCCGCCGGTCGCGTTGAACTGATCGACCGCGAGCTGCGCGCCGTTGGTCTGCTGCGGGTTGTAGAAGTTCGCCGCGCCCGTCTTCGACGTCGCGAGACCCACCTTGACGTCGGGCAGCGCCGCGAGGCTCGCTGATGCGGTCGGCGACGTCGCGGTCGTCCCTCCGGTGCCCCCGCAGGCCGCGAGCACGACCGCCGCGGTCATTCCGAGTGTGGTGAAGAGGCGAAGCTTCATCACGAACCTCCCCGTGCCGAGATGAGCGCCATGATGCTAGCGATTGTTGGGCTCGTCAGTGACGCCTGAGGCGGTCACCGCGCTCGCGGGTCTCGTCGCGTCGTTCCTGTCGGGTTTGCTCGGCATCGGGGGCGGGCTCGTGCTCACGCCGCTGCTCCTCTACCTGCCGCAGCTCTTCGGCGGCGCTGCGCTCCCGGTCAAGATCGTGACCGGCCTCACCATCGTGCAGGCGATCTCGGGCGCCATGCTCGGGCTCTGGCGTCACAGCTCGTACGGCAACGTCTCGCGCTCGATCGTCCTCCTGATGGGTCCGCCCAGCGCGGTCTCCGCGCTCGTCGGCGCCGTCGTGTCGCGAGGAGTCGAGGATCGGGTTCTGCTCCTCGTGTTCGCCGGACTCGCCTTCGCGGGCGCGGTCATGCTCCTGCTGCCACTGCGCACCGAAGACCAGCCGGCGTCGCGGCTCACGGTGAACCGGCCTCTCGCGGTTGCGATCGCGGTCGTCCTCGGCTTCTTTGGCGGGCTGGTCGGCATCGGTGGTGTCGCGTTCATCCTGGCCACGCTGATCTACCTGTTGGCCGTGCCGGTCCGCATCGCGATCGGCACCTCGCTCGGGATCGGCATGTTCGCGGCGGTCGCGGCGCTCGTGGGCAAGGCGGCGACGGCGCAGATCGATCCGCCGCTCGCCGCGATCGTCTTCGTCGCGGCGCTCGTGGCCTCGCCGATCGGAGCCGCGGTGAGTGTCCGCACTCAGCCGCGTTTGCTTTTGCTGATCCTCGCCGTCGTCGTCGCCCTCGCCGCGGTGCGCATCGCGACATCGGCCTTGACCGGGAACTGACCTGGCGGTCGCCACCTCCAGCGACCTACCATGCCCGCCGATGATGCGATCGCTTTTGCCCGCTGTGGACTTCGCGCGCCGGTACGGGACCGCGATCGCGGCCGTGGCGATCACGGTCGTCGTCAAGCTTCTGGTGAACGGACTCGGAGAGGATCATCCGTTCGTGCTCCTTCCGGTACCGGTCGCGATCGCGGCGTGGTATGGAGGACGCGGTCCCGGGCTGATCGCGGCGGTCCTCGTCCCGATCATCGGGACCTTCTTCCTCGGCGGTTCCGCGGACATCGGCGATGGCATCGCGCTCGGCGTCGTGACGATCGAGGCGGTGATCGTGGTCTTGATCACAGCTGGGCTCAAGAACGCGCTCCGCCGTGCGGAAGAATCGCGGCGCGTTGCCGACGATGCGCGACGCGAGCTCAGCTTCGCGGTCGCGGTGCGCGATGAGGTTCTGCGCCTATGGCACGAGAAGGTGCGCGGGCCGCTCGGCCGTCTCGAGCTCCGGGCCAGCGAGGCGCTCGCGACCCTCGAGCGTGACGGCTACCGCGGCGCGGCGACCTCGTCTCTTCGCGCGGTCGTGGACGACGCGGGCCTGCTGCGGCGCGTCACGATGGGGTGGCACGCGCCTTCGTTCCCGGCTGGCACCGACGAGGCCTGACCGGTACGACGGCCTCGGAGTTACCTAGCGCGAACCCGTCTTGCGCTCTGAGGGCGTGATCTCTTCGCGATCCACGACGAGGCGCACCTCGGCGTCGAACACGCGGAGGATGTCGTCCGCGGAAATGTCGGCAAGCTCTCCACCGCCGAAGAGCCGCTCGACGCCCGCGCCGGCTTTCACCAAGAAGCCGGTGAGCTGCTTCGTCTGATCGTCGAACCGAAGGTCCTCGACGACGCCGACGACATCGCCGTCGCGATCCTTCACGACGTCGCCTTTCTTGAGCGTCGGCCGCTGCGGCTCGGGAACGAAATCGGCAGCGGTGTCGACCGGCATGAGATACGCGTTCGAGGGGAAGCCGTATCCCATGGTCGCCGCCCAACCGGCGGGTGGCGGAGCGAAATTGCCCTGCTCGAAGGTCGGCTGCGCTTCGAGCTCCTGACGCGAGAGCCGGAGGACGAGCGCATCGCCTTCGGGCGAGTCGGGCACGAAATCGTCCTCGCCGACGATGACCTCGCGTTCGAGGAGGCCACCTGTTCCGACAACGAATCCGGTCACGCGCTGAGCGGCCGGGTCGATCAGCGCTCGGCGGACGTGTCCCGCGTCATGCCCGTCGGCGGTCTTCACCCTGGCGTCGAGATCGATGCGCATGCTCTCCTCCGGCCATTGGGGGCTCTGCCCCCAACCCCGGGCTCATACCTCAGCACGACATGTTCCAACTTTCCCCGGGGGTCTTGAGGGGCTGAGCCCCCTCAATCGCTAATACGGCACGTCGACGTTGCCGCCGCTGCGGACACCGGTGCCGTCGATCAACCCTTCGATCCCGCGCTGCTCGTGGCGGAGCGCGTCGAGGAGGCGGAGCGCGTCGTCAGTGGTGAGGTCCTTGCGGAATTCGTTCAGCGCGGTCTGCACGCTCGGCGGCGGCGTGCCCTGTGGGGCTCCCGATGCGCCGGGCGCCGGGGTCCCCGAGGGGACTCCGACTCCGCTGGCGCCGGTCGGCCCGCTGGTTCCGCTGCCCTGCTGGCCAGGCCGAGGCGGCGCCGACGGCGCCGCTGAGCCCACTGGCCTGGGAAGGGTCTGCTCCACCGTCCGCAGGAGGCGGTCGATGATCTCGATGTCGAACTTGGCGTCGCGATCGGTCGGGTCGAGTCGCAGCGCCTCCACGTACGACGCGCGCGCGTCGAGCAGCCGACCCTGCCGGAAAAGGGCGTTGCCGCGGTCGTAGAAGGCGGTCGCCCGCGTCTCGCCTTTGGCGTTGTCGAGTCCGCGGGCGTACTGCACGAGCGCTCGGTCGTAGTCGCCGAGCTTGGCGTAGGTGTTCGCGAGATCGATCGCGATCTCGGGCGACGCTGGCCGCGCCGCCGCGAGCGCTCGGAAGCGCTCGAGCGCGGCCGTCGGATCGCGCTGATAGAGGTCGTTGGCGGCGTCGACGTCGGAGGCCAGCGGATCGCTCGGTCCGCAGGCGCCCAAGAAGATGATCGCGCCGGCGACGACCCCGAGTACCCGCCGGCGCGATGGACGCCCGTGCGGAAGCCGCGGTCGCGGCATCGGTCGGCGCTCGTCGAGCAGCCACTCCACGAGGAGCGCTGCGACGGCGATCGCGAGGAAGATCTGATAGCGATCCTCGGGGGTCACGCCGCCGATCGTCGCCGAGCTGCCGGCGTCGATGGCGCGCAACGTATTCGCCAGCTCCTGCGCTGTCGCGTCGCCTTGATACCGCCAGTACCGTCCGCCCGCGGCAGTCGCGAGCGACTGCAGACGGCCCTCGTCCAGCTTGCTGATGACCTGGGTGCCGTTCGCGTCGACGATGAACTGGATGAATTTGTTCGACTGGTCGTAGATCGGGACCGGCGCACCTTCCGGAGTCCCCACGCCAAGGGTGAGTACGGCGATATTGCGCTGACGCAGCGGCTCGATGAGCGGGAGCTCAGACGAGAGATCCTCGCCGTCGGAGACCAGCACGATCGCCTTCGGCCGCGCGTTGGCGGCCGCGTCGGTCGGGAACAGGCTCGCCGCCCCTTGGAGCGCAGCCCGTAGCGAGGAGCCGGCGTTCATGCGGAACCCGCGGCCAGAGGTATCGAGCGCGGGACCGACGATCTTCGTGTCGGCGGTGAGCGGATAACGCGTGACGCTCGTGCCCGCGAACAAGGTCAGGCCGAGCCTTGCGCCGGCGAGGTCCCGACCGATCTCTTCGATCGCCTGCTGTGCGACGTGCAAACGGTCCGGGGCGACGTCTTGCGCGGCCATGCTTTGCGAGACATCGAGTGCGATGACCGTGTCGACCGTCCCGGAGGTAGCCCGCCGCGGCGTCTCGCCGATCTCGGGTCCGAGAAGGGCGGCCGCCAGTGCGAGGCACGCGACCAGCACAAGCGCGACCTTCACGATCTGCCGCGTCGGGCTGGCGGTCGTCAGCGTCGCGCCGCGCCCGCCGAACGCCGCGAGCGCCCGCTGCCGCCGCACCAGCCTCGTGACCGCGAGACCGGCGATCCCGAGTGCCGCGCCGAAGACCGGCCAGAGCTCTGCGTGAGCGAACGAGAAGCTCACGGGCTCCTCCGGAACACCGTCGCTGCAAGAGAGATCTCGATGAACAGCAGTAAGGCACCGGCGGCAAGGAAGAAGAGGTGCGCCTCCTCGTAATCGACGAAGTCGCGCGTGCCGACGTGCGACTTCTCAAGGGTCTCGATCTCGCGGTAGACCTCGGCGAGGGAGTTCGCGTCGGAGACGCTGTAGTACTGACCGCCGGTGTCCCCCGCCATCTTGCGCATCAGCTGCTCGTCGACGGTGCCGCTTTCGGGCTCGTCGCCTCCGCGCTGCACCGGGGCGCTGATCGCGCCGATGGTGTACACGCGGACGCCCAGCAGCTTCGCCATATTGGAGGCATCGAGCGGCGAGATGTCCCCGCTGTTGTTCTCCCCGTCCGTCAGGAGGACCGCCACCTTCGACTTCGCGGCAGAGTCGCGCAGCACGTTCACGGCTGTCGCGAGGCCGGTGCCGATCGCGGTGCCGCCAGCAAGTGACCCGGTGTCCAGCGGCTCCACGAGCTTCTGCGAGGCCGCGTAATCGAGCGTTGGCGGGCCGAGCACGATCGCCTCGCCGCTGAAGATGACGATGCCGACGCGATCGTTCTTGAGGCCGCCGAGGAAGTCGTGCACGACGTGCTTGACCGCGTCGATCTTGGTGGTCCCTCCGAAACCTGCCTCGGACATCGACCCTGAGACATCGATCGCGAGCGCGATGTCGATCCCTTCCGAGACGGACTCGACCGATGCCCGCACGATCTGCGGTCGCGCGAGCGCGACGATGAAGAGCACGATCGCCGCGACACGCAGCGCGACCAGCGTCCAGCGCAGACGCACCCGCCATCCGCCCGCTCCCGCCGGCAGAAGGCCGAGCGATGGGAACAGGAGGCCACCCGACGGGCGACGCCCACGGAGGAAGCTGAGCGCGATCCCGATGAGGACGACGGCGAGCAGCGCGAGCACCCAGGGATCCACGAAGCGAACCGAGGCGAGATCGCTCACGATGGCCGACCACCCTTCATGAGCTCGTACTGCTCGGCGACAGCCGCGCGTCGCATGGTCTCGAGCGCGGAGCGCACCGCATGGTGGGCGCGGGCGGGGTATGACACCGATCGATGGAAGCGCGCGACGTCGCCGTCGCGCAGGATCTCGTAGATGGTGGCGATCTCGGTCCGATCGATCCCGGCGCGGAGCATGTCTTCGCGGAGCTCCTTCGGCGTCCGCTCGGTCGCGGCGAGCCCGAAACGATCGCGCACGTAGAACCGGAGGGTGCGCCCCACGAGCGCGTAGTGCTCGGCGTACCGACCCTTCTCGGGGAGCCCGAGCGTGGCGACGCGATTCAGCTCGGCCATCGCTCGCTGCGCCGGAGTGAGCTGAACGTCTCCTTCGAGATCCGATTCGCGCCCTCGTTTCGCCCCCGCGCGACGGGTCTGCCGGATGATCAGCACGAGCATCGCGAGGACCACGACCGCGAGCGCGCTCTGGATGACGAGCGGCGGCACGACCGGGGCGGCCCCGGGCAGGCGCAGCTGCGGCTTCAACGGCTTGACGTCGTCGGTGCTTTCGCCGGGCTGGATGACGCTTGTCACCACGACCGGGATCTCGGCCGTCGGTGCTACGCCGACGGTCCCGTCGGGAGCCTGATAGGCGACATTGATCTGCGGGAACACCAGGTCCCCCACCCTGAAGGCCGTGATCCGGTAACGGAACGTGTATCGGGTCCGGCCGTTCTGGATCCTCGTGAGCTGCGGCTGCTGCGTCTGGAGGACCTCGAACTCGCCGATGACCCGACCGACCCCGGTGTCGGTGATCTGGTATCCGGGATCCGTTTCGACGACGAGGGTCAGGCCTATCGGATCCCCGATGGTGATACCCCTCTTGTCGACCGTCGCTGCGACGCTTACCGGGGCTTCGGCGGCGGCGAGCTGACCCATCGCCAACAGCAACAGCGCGGCGAGCGCCGCGATCCGCATCAGTTGCGCCTCGATCGCGCATTGAACAGGGCAAGCAGGGCCGGGACGTAGGGACGATCGGTCGAGAGCTCCACGCGATCGATTCCCATCCGGCTGAAGGCACGAAGGCGCGCCGATCTGCGATCCCGAGCCGCGCGGGCGTATGTGCGCCGAAGATCGGCGGCGCCGGTATCGATGTAGGCGACGCGTCCGGTCTCGGCGTCCTCGAGCGCCATGAGGCCCACTTCCGGCAGCTCCAGCTCGCGCGGATCGCTCGTGATCAGCGCGATGACGTCGTGCTTGTGCGCGAGCGCGCGCAAGGGCGGTTCGAAGTCGACGTCGAGGAAGTCCGAGACGACGAAGACGACGTTGCGTTTCTTCGTGACGTTGGCGAGCAGGTCGGCGACGCTCGCGATCTCTGTCCGCGAGCGTCGCGGCTCGGCGAACAAGAGCTGACGAATAAGGTGCAGCAGATGGTGGCGACCCCCGCGAGGCGGAAGGAACTCGCGGACGCCATCCGCGAACAGCACGAGGCCGACGCGGTCGTTGTTGTGAAGCGCCGTTACCGCGAGCAGCGCGGCCACGTCAGCCGCCAGCTCGCGCTTGGAGACGGCCGACGTCCCGAACCACGCGCTCGAGCTGACGTCGACCGCGAGGAAGATGTTGAGCTCGCGCTCCTCGCGGAATTTCTTGACGTAGGGAACGTTCATCCGGGCGGTGACGTTCCAGTCGATCGAGCGGATATCGTCTCCCGGCTCGTACTCGCGGACCTCCTCGAAATCGAGTCCGGAGCCCCGGAAGACGCTGCGATACGTGCCAACGAGCGCCTCGTCCGCGAGGATGCGCGCCTTGATCTCGACCTCTTTCACGACGCGAAGGACCTCGGCCGGCACCGGCTCCACGTGTGGTTTGGGAATGCTCGCGACCCGCGCGGCCATCTCAGGGGACGGCGACGTTGTCGAGAACGCGGCCGATGACGGCCTCGGGCGAGATCTCCTCCGCCTCTGCCTCGTAGGTGACGATTAGACGGTGTCGCATGACGTCGAGCGCGACGGCCTTGACGTCGTCGGGCAGGGCGTAGTCGCGCCCATCGAGGAACGCGTGGGCCCGCGCGGCGAGCGAGGTGTAGATCGTCGCTCGCGGTGAGACCCCGTAGGCGATGAGCGGCTTGAGATCGGCCAGCTTCGGACCCTGCGGGTCGCGCGTCGCGAACCCGATGCGCACGATGTAGTCCTTCACCGCTTCATCCATGTGCACAGCGCGGACCGCGGCGCGCGCTTCGAGGATCGCCTCGGGCGTGGCGAGCTTGCGGACCGTCACCGGCTCTTCGATCGTCTGCCGGTCCATGATCACGCGTTCCTCATCGGGCGTCGGATAACCGATGACGACCTTCATCATGAAGCGGTCGACCTGCGCCTCGGGCAGCCGATACGTACCCTCGTGCTCGATCGGGTTCTGCGTGGCCAGCACCGTGAAGATCTCCGAGAGACGATGCGTCTCGCCCCCGATCGAGACCTGTCGCTCCTGCATCGCTTCGAGCAGGGCGCTCTGCACCTTCGGCGGCGCACGGTTTATCTCATCGGCCAGCAGCAGATCGGTGAAGATCGGGCCCAGCCGGGGACGGAAAGTCTGATCGACCGGGTTGTAGATCATCGTTCCGTTCAGGTCCGCTGGTAGCAGGTCCGGTGTGAACTGGATCCGCCTGAAATCGGCATCGACCGTGTCGGCGAGCGTCTTGACTGCGAGCGACTTTGCGAGTCCGGGCACGCCCTCTACGAGCAGATGGCCGTTGCAGAGCAGGCCCATGAGCAGGCGGTTGACGAGGTAATCCTGACCGACGATGACGCGGTGGATCTCGTGCAGGACAGGGGCGATGAAGTCTCCGCGCCGGAGCACCGAGTCGTTCGGGGTGGGTGCGCGGAACGGTGTCGCCAACACCATCACATTAGAGGGTGGACGGGCGAGCGGTTCGTTTCTAGGGCGTCGCGGAAAGTGACCCGGGGGGCGCGTGCCGCTCGGACCCGCAAGCGCGTCGCGGCCGGCGCCGGCGCGTCTCCCGCGGTCGACCTTTGGGATACGCCTACCCTCGCCAGTCGGTGCGTCGGATCTTCTTCAGCGTTCTCTACTGGTTGCCGCGGCGGCCGCGGTGGGACACGGGCACGACTCCGCCGGAGCTCGAGCGATTCGTCGCGAACGCTCCGCCTGGCCGTGCGCTCGACCTCGGGTGCGGCACGGGGACGAACGTGGTGTACCTGGCGCGGCACGGCTGGGAGGCGGTGGGCGTCGATTTCGTCGGTCGCGCGATCGCGAAGGCGCGGCGCAGGGCGCGCGAGGCTGGTGTCCCGGATCGGTCCTCCTTCTTCATCGCGGACGTGACGAGGCTGCAGTTCTTGAGCGGGCCGTTCGACCTGGCACTCGACATCGGCTGCTTGCACTCGCTGCCGGTGCGCGATCGGGCCGCGTATGCGGCGGCTCTGGCACGGCTGGTGCGGCCTGGTGGGGTGTTCCTGCTCTACGCGTTCGCTCCCGGCGGACCAGCAACGGGGTTAACCGCAGACGACGTGCGCGCGATGTTCACCGACAGGTTCGACGTGGTGCGAGTCGAGGAAGGACGCGGCAGGCCGTCGGCGTGGTACACGCTGATGAAGCGCTGAGCGGCGACCCCGGGGAGATTCGGACTCCCGACCAACAGCTTCGAAGGCTGCTGCTCTATCCACTGAGCTACGGGGCCATGTTCCACGCGGAGTTTAGGAGTAGGACTGCGGTACCGCAGCGAAGTCGTGTTCCGTCGGTGTTGATGAGTCGGCACGCTCGCGTCCATGCGAGCGTGCACGAAATGTGGCGAGACAAAGCCACTCGAGGCCTTTCCGCCGGTGCGGCGCGGGGAGGAAAAGCGCCAGTCGTGGTGTCGCGACTGTTTCGCGGAAGCAAACGGGCGGAACTACCAAAGGAATCACGAACGGGAGAAGGCTCGCCTTCTTGCCCAGACCATGCGCAATCGCACCGAGAACCGCCTTCGAATGATCTCGTTCCTGCAAGAGCACCCCTGCGTGGACTGCAGCGAGTCGGACATCGTCGTGTTGGAATTCGACCATCTTTCTGGCAAGACGGCCGACGTCGCGACGCTGATCGCGCGAGGCAATACATGGACTCGCATCTTTGGAGAGATGCTCAAGTGCGAGGTTCGGTGCGCAAACTGTCATCGCCGAAAGACCGCAGAGCGATGGCTCGCAATCGCGAGACCGCGGACCCCTCGATCACTTCGGCGAGCCGAACAGCTGCGTCTCGATCAGCTGGGCAAAAGACGATGCCGGGTCTGCGGAGACGATAAGCTGCTCGCAGAGTTTCCCTATCGGTCGATGAGCGCTGGAACTCGCCACGCGATCTGCCGGTCATGCCAGCGTGAAGCCTCGCACGATTGGTACGTGAGATCGCGCTCACCACAAGCACGTCGCGTTCTCGGCTACGGCACCGGACGGCGTTCGGTCTTCGTCGAAGCGGTACGCGCATACTTTGACACTCACCACTGCGTGGATTGCGGCGAGGACGACCCCGAGTGCTCGATTTCGATCATCGGCGCGACAAGCTCGCCGACATCTCGACGCTCGTTCGTCGCGCGGCGACGTGGAATGAAGTCGCGGCCGAGGTC
>Ga0209267_1000411_pt1 | contig 31239 bp, 34 predicted proteins | sample GraSoiAngelo_137_FD_185894 | JGI IMG/M metagenome (GOLD analysis project Ga0209267, IMG submission 185894) | Grasslands soil microbial communities from the Angelo Coastal Reserve, California, USA - 14_0929_09_30cm (SPAdes) (version 2) | ecosystem: Environmental > Terrestrial > Soil > Grasslands ... | reverse complement strand
CAGGACGCGCGCCGGCATGAATGCGATCTCGTCGTCGGGCGTCTTTTTGGGATCCCAGCGCGCCAGTCGCTCGATTTCCGCCGGTGCCACCGTGCGGCCGTCTTCGCGGCGCAACAGGTTTTCGAGGAGGATCCGCAGCGAGTACGGGAGGCGAGCGACAGCGAGGCCGCGCCGCTCGAGGGCGTCCAGGCGGAAGATCTCGAAGGTGCCGCCGGGGGCCTTGAGCGCCGCGCGGGCGCCAAAACTGTTCGTCGTCGTCATTCCACGACCTTCACGCCCGCGACGAAGTACTCGGTCTCTCCGAAGCAGCTCGTCGGGATGCCCATGTGCTGTTGGTAGGTCAGCGCCACGCGTTTGCCCATGGCCTGGTTGATGCGCGCGGCCACCGAGTCGTCCCGCACGGTGAAGTAGAACTTCTCCGACATCGTCCCCGGGATGGAGACGAGCGCCAGCTCGCCCTCCCAGGTCTTACAGATCCACCCCTTCTTCGAAAACTTCTGCACGTAGCCGGCGCGCTCGCCGCTCGAGTAGGTCCATGTGAGGGCCGACCAGGTGTAGAGCGCGAACAGCGACACGGACCCGATCAGCACGGCGGCGATGATCAGCTTGTGCGTCCGGGAGAGCGTGAAGGTCACGGGGGGAAATTAACCTCGTACTCCTCCGTCTTATAGGGCACAAACCCCCGCTTCTGGTAATTTGGCAGGGCGTGCGGATGATCGAGCGTGCAGGTGTGCAGCCACACGCGCGAGGGCCCCAGGGCCCAGGCGTCGCGCACCGCGCAGGAGAGGAGGTGCTTGCCGAGACCCTGACCGATCGCGTCCGGGAGGAGGCCGAAGTAGGCGATCTCGACGGACCCATCCTCGGGCACGCGGCGCAGCTCGTACCAGCCCGCGAGCGCCCCGCGGCGCCGCGCGACGTGCAGCGTGATCTCGGGCTGTGCGAGGTGGGCGCGGATATCCTGGTCGGTCCAGTCCCAGCGGTCGCGCCAGTGGTAGGCCGCGCCGACGCTGCGGTAGCACTCGCGGTACAGCTCGGGCGTCGGCCGCGCGACCGGCTCGACGGTGAGCTCCGGAAAGTGATCGAAAGCCGGCCGGAACTGGCCGGGATTTTTCAGCTCGAGATACGTCCGCGTCGCTTGCACATCCCCCTCTGGCAACTTGGCGTCGTGCCGTCGTGGCGTCTATCTTTTCTCCATGACCTTCAACAAGATGGGCACCGTTCCCCTCCCGCTCGCGCTCCACCTCGCGAGCTACACCGTGCTCGGACTGTTCTGCTTCTTCGCGGGGTCGCTCAATTTGATCGACCCCGTCAAGATCCCGCACGGGTTGATGTTTCTCGCCGTGTGCGGGTTCAGCTGGGGCTACGTCTTCGGCATCCTGATGGCGCGGAAGGAAGTCGTGATCCTCGGCTTCCTCGCGAGCACCGTCTGGCTCGTCGCCGCGGCAGTGGGAGCCGCCCGATTCGGGTTCGACTGGCGACTCACCGCGCTGCTGGCGGCGCTCGGCGCCTCCGGCTTGATCGTGCTCGCGCTGTACCGCACGCGCATCCTGGAGCACTGAGCGCCGGCTCAGCCGATCTGGCGGGTCTCTACGTGCTCCGGGGCCGCCGGCAGCTCGACCACGAACCGCGCGCCTCCCAAGTCCGAGTCCTCGAGCCAGATTTTTCCTCCGACTTCGGTCACCACGCGCTGGCAGATCGCGAGGCCGAGGCCGGTGCCCTCGTCGGGGCTCTTCGTGGTGAAAAACGGATCGAAGATGCGGCCCCGGATCTCTCGCGGGACGCCCGGTCCCGAGTCGTCCACCGTCAATCGGACCCATCCCTCGCGGGCCTGGGTGCGGAGCTGGACGATCGCCGGCTTGCGGCCCCGCACCACATGCTCGGCGTTGGTCACGAGATTGATGACGACTTGTTGCAGCTCCTGGCCCAGGCCCAACACGGCGGGCGCGGACTGATCGAGCGTCGTGCGAAACTCGACGCTCTCCGCGCGCAGCACCCGCTGACGAATCTCGGCCACGTCATGAACCAGATCGTTCATCTGGACCCGCGTCGGTGTCGTGTCGGCGCGCCGGGCGAGGCGCAGCAGGCTGCGCACGATGCGTGCGGCACGGTCCACCTCACGAGTGATCGTCGCGGCCGTGGTGCTGGTATCGGGATCCTTGCTGGCGCGGCCCAGGAGCTCGGCCTCCATCCGGATGGCCGCGAGCGGGTTGTTCACCTCGTGCGCCACGCCGCTCGCGATCTCGCCCACCGTGGCGAGCTTCTCGCGCGCGATCAGCTCGCGCTGCGCGCGCAGCTCGTCGGTCCGGTCGTACAGCGCGACCAGCAGGCTGTCCGGCCCGACGCCCGAAAGCCCCGTGATGGTGCAATCGCAGATGCGGCGATCTCCGGACGGCTGCGTCACGAGCACCCGGCCGTGCCACGGGGAGCCGTCTCGCGGCCGCGCCAAGACGAGGTGCAGCGACATCTCGCTCGGGGACAGGCCGAGCGCCTCCAGGTGCGTCCCGAGCGCCTGTGCTTCGGAGGGGATGCCCAGCAGGCGGCACGCCGCCTGGTTCAGCTGCTGGACACGGCCGGACCGCTCCACCAGCGCCATCGGGAGCGGGCTGCCGTCCACCATGGCGTGGGCCCGCTCCGCCGCGGCGCGTGCGCCGCTCACTGCTTCGGAGAGCTCGAGGCCGCCCGCGATATAGGCGGCCACCGCGGTGAGGTACTGGAGCTCCATGAGCGTGAAGGGGAGCGGTTCCTCCGCCCCCGCGCGCAGGTAGCGCACCACGCCCACCGCGCCCGCGACGCCGCTCGATGTCCGCAGCGGCGCGATCATGGCGGCCCGCGCCATGCCGGACGGCGAGAGCGCGCGCTGGGCTTCCGCTTCGGTCAGGATGTTGTCGGTGAGAAACGGCTCCCCGGTGCCGATCACCCGCCCCGTGGCGCTGGCATCGATCGCGATCTCGGCGCCCTCGAGCTCCACGCATTGCCCCACCGTTGACGCCACGCGCACGGTGTCGGGGGCGACGCCGCGCAGCGCGACATAAGCGCCCTGGGCATCGACCAGGCTCGTCACGCTCTGGAGCGTGTAGCGGAGCAGCAGCTCCCGTTCCGGCGCCGCCAGGAGCCAGCGCGACAGCTCCACCAGGAACGTGCCGAGCCGGCGCTCGCGCTCGAGTCCGCTGCGCCGCGCCACCATGACGGCCAGGTGCGTCGCGACCTCGATCGAGGAGCGCAGTACGTCGTCGGGGACGCCGGTGGGAAGCCCCTCGAACCGGGCGCTCACATGGCGGCCCTCGGCGTCGTGGTAGTCCGTGAGGAACGTCTCGCCTTCCTGTCCGGGGGCGCCCGCTTCGAGCGTCCCTGATTCGTTCAGTCCCTTGTACGTGAGCTGGACGCGCGCGCCGCCGGCCCACTCACTCAGGATATCGGTGGCGGCCTGCCAGAAGGCGCGGGTTTGTTTGGCTTTGCTCGCTTCGGCGAGGAGGCGACGGATCGGGTCGAGCATCAATTCAAACTACGTCGTTTCAAGGGTTTGTTGGCCTGATGTCGACTTCGCTGATCATGGCACGATCCGACACCGTCAGCGTGGACAGCACGGCGTGCGCCACGTCTTCGGCAGTGAGGGCGCGGTCGCGGGCGGGGCGCGGGCGGTCCCGTTTGTCCATGAACGGCGTCGCCACGGAGCCCGGACAGATCGCCACGACGCGGAGGCCGTGCTTGCGCACCTCGAGCATCAGGCTCTTGGAGAAGCCCAGCACGGCGTGCTTGGATGCGCAATACGCCGTCCCCCCCTCGACGCCGTTCTTCCCCGCGAGCGACGCGATGTTCACGATGGTGCCGGTCGCGGCGTCCAACATGCCCTTGAGGAATGCTCGCGTCACGAGATAGAGGGAGCGCACGTTCACGCCCATCGTCTCGTCCCAGTCCTCGAGCGAGAGCTCCACGAGCGGCCTGAACCGCCCAATGCCGGCGTTGTTCACGAGTACCCGCGGCACGCCCCGCTCCCGCGCCACGAAGGCAGCGAACGCGTCCACGCCGGTGGGGTCCGACACGTCGCACGGCATGCCAATGGCGTCGATGCCGTCCGCCTTCAGGTCGCGCGCCGTAGCGTGTACATTGGCCTCGGTCCGCGCGCAAATCGCGACTCGCGCCCCCGCCCGCCCCAGTGCGAAAGCCGTCGCGCGTCCGATTCCCTCGGTCGCGCCGGTCACGACGGCGAGCGAGCCCGCGAGATCCATAGGGACGGAAATATACGGCGCCCCTGGGCGGCCGGCGCGGGAACCCCGCGGCGTTCTACAGGGATATGAGGAGGGGTATAGCCATGAACGCTGCACCCGTGCTCGTTTCCGACGAGACGGTGGTCCCGCCCCACACCGCACCCCGCTCCGCTGCGCCGCGCGAGGATGAGGTGCTGGACGCCTACTCCCGGGCGGTGACGGGAGCGGCCGAGAAGGTCGGTCCCGCCGTCGTGAGCGTCGAGGTGCGACACAAGGTCGAGCGGCGAGGGCGCACGCGGGAGTTGCCGGGCAAGGGCTCCGGGTTCGTGTTCACTCCCGACGGGTTCGTGCTGACGAACAGCCACGTGGTGCATGACGCCACACGGATCGAGGTGGCCTTCGCCGACGGTCGCCCCGTGTCGGCGGAACTCGTGGGGGACGACCCCGATACCGACCTGGCCGTGATCCGGGTCCCGCCCGTTTCGCTCACGGTCGCCGAGTTCGGCGACTCGGCCGCGCTGCGGGTCGGCCAGCTCGTCGTGGCGATCGGCAACCCGCTCGGCTTCCAGAGCACCGTCACCGCGGGGGTCGTGAGCGCACTGGGGCGCTCGTTCCGCTCGGTCGGCGGGCGACTGATCGACGACGTGATCCAGACCGACGCGGCCTTGAATCCGGGCAACTCCGGCGGGCCGCTGGTCGACGCGCGGGGCCGTGTGGTCGGCGTCAACACGGCGGTGATCCTGCCCGCGCAGGGGATCTGCTTCGCGGTGGGCATCAATACGGCGAAGGTCGTGACGGGCCAGCTGATCCGGCATGGCAAGATCCGCCGCGGCCGCATCGGGGTCGCGGGGCAGAACGTTCCGCTGCTCCGGCTGGCCCAGCGGGCGCTCGGGATCGACGCGAAGAGCGGTGTGCTCGTCACCGGGGTGGAGCCGGACAGCCCGGCGGCGCGCGCGGGCGTCACGTCGGGGGACATCATCATCGGCTTCGACGGACAAACCGTATCGGGGATCGACGACCTGCACCGCTTGCTCGTTACCGAGCGGATCGGTGCGCGCACGACGATCGCCGTGCTGCGCAACGCCGACCGGCTCGAGTTGCCGATCGTCCCCGAAGAGTCCGAGACTCGGAAGGCTTGAGAAAGGAACATCACATGGCCGACGCAACGCCTCTGGTTGCGAGTCCGCTTCCTCCCGGGACTCAGGCACCCGACTTCACGCTCCACAGCGCGCCGGATCAGACCGTGTCGCTGCGCGACTACCGCGGCCAGCCGGTCATCCTGGCGTTTTATCCCGCGGACTGGAGTCCCGTCTGCGGCGATCAGATGGCGCTGTACAACGAGGTCCTCTCCGAATTCGCGGGCTACGGCGCCCAGCTCTTCGGCATCTCGGTGGATGGCGCCTGGTGCCACCGTGCGTTCGCCGACCAGCGCAAGCTGCACTTTCCCCTGCTCGCGGATTTCGAGCCGAAGGGGGCCGTCGCCCGCCGCTACGGAGCGTACCGCGACGGCGACGGGTTCAGCGAGCGAGCGTTGTTCGTCATCGACGGCGAGGGGATCATCCGCTGGAGCTACGTCTCGCCGGTCGACGTGAATCCCGGGGCGGACGGCATCCTACGCGCTCTCGACGCCGTGGCCGGCGAGCGGACCCCCGCGTGACGAAGCGCGCCGCGGCGGCAGCGCTGACGCTGCCGGTGGGCACACGGGATCACATCCAGGGCCCGGCGGATGCGGCCGTTACGCTGGTCGAGTACGGCGACTACGAGTGCCCGCACTGCGGCCGCGCGTACCCCATCATCAAAGCGATCCAGCAGCAGATGGGACGCCGCCTGCGCTTCGTGTATCGGAACTTCCCGCTGCGCGAAAGCCATCCTCACGCGCAGCACGCCGCGGAGGCCGCCGAAGCGGCGGGTGCGCAGGGCAAGTTCTGGGAGATGCACGACCGCCTCTTCGAGCGGCAGTTCGCCCTCGACGGCGAGTATCTGATCGAGTACGCTGGCGACCTGGGTCTCGATGTCGCACGGTTTCGCAAAGAGCTCGGCAGCGGCGTGTACGAGCCCCGGGTGCGGGAAGACTTCCGCAGCGGCGTCACCAGCGGCGTCAACGGGACGCCGACCTTTTTTATCAACGGCGTGCGACACGACGACTCGTGGGAGTTGGAGCCCCTGCTCGCGACGCTCGAGGAGACCGCGGCCGCTACGCGCTGATCGCGCCGGGGAATCGCTCTGGGTCCGCAACGAATCCGGGGAAGACCGCGGACAGATCCGTTGCGCCAAGATGCCGTGCCAGGATTTCCGCGAACAGGTCGCGGAAGTCGGTGGTGACGGCCACGTCCCGGCCCTCGAACCGCTGCGCGGGGTCGAGACCGGGCCACTTCCCCAGCACCTTGCCGCCATTCACCGGGCCGCCCAACACCAGCATGGCCGTCGCATGCCCGTGGTCGGTGCCCGAGTTCCCGTTCTCCCGCACGGTGCGCCCGAACTCGGACATCGTGAGGACGACGATGTCGTGCATCCGCTCGCCCAGGTCCCGGGTAAAGGCCGCCAGAGCCTGCCCCAGCTCGTCCAACCGCCCGGCGAGCTGTCCCTCGCTTGCCCCCTGGTTCACGTGGGTATCCCACCCCGTGACGTCCGCGAACGCCACTTGGAGCCCGACATCGGCCCTGATGAGCTGGGCGATCTCGAGGAGGGCTTTTCCGAGCTTCCCACGCGGATAATCGGCCCCATTCGCGGGTCGGTACTGGCCGGGGTCCAGGCGTTTCAGCATCTGGACGGCCTCGAACGCCTCCCGGGACGATGTCGAGAGCAGCCCGGTCGCGGAGCCGGCGTACAGCTCCTCGAAGGCGCGGGTGAGGCGGTCGCGCGCGGCTGGCTGTGGCGCGCGCAGGCCGAAGGCCTGCAGGTCGTCGATCGCGAGGCTCGGCGCGGTGCCCGCCAGGATCCGGGGCAGCTGGGGACCGAACGCGACGGCGCGGAACGGCGTGTCCTGGTGTTCACGGTCGTGCTGGCAGTAGCGGTTGAGCCAGCCGTCCGGCGTCGCCTTCACCCCCGGAGTCCCTGACTCCAGATAGTCCTGGGCGTCAAAATGGCTCCGGGTCGCGTCCGGGGAGCCGATCGCGTGGATGGCGGCGAGGCTCTTCGAGTCCCACAGGGGCTTGATCGGCGCGAGGCGTGGGTGGAGGCCGAAGTAGCCGTCCAGGTCCAGGACATCCTTCTCGGGCACGGCGATGCGGGGTCGTTCTCGATAATAGACGGGGTCACCATGAGGGACGATCATGTTGAGCCCGTCCACGGCGCCGCGCTGGAAGAGGCAGACGAGAATCGGGCGGGAGAAGACAGTAGAGGGCGGTAGAGGACGGTAGGAGGCAAAGGCTGCTCGGGCTAGGAAGAGCGGGTCCAAGCCAAAGCTGAACAGCGCGAGCCCGCCGGACTTCACGAATACTCGTCTCGAGATCGACATCATTCCCTCCTCAGAACCTCTACCGTCCTCTACCGTCCTCTACCGTCATTGTCTCTGAAACTCCGGCCCCCCGATCGCCAAGCCGACCGCCAGGGCACGCGCTTGGGTGGGATCGCTGATATCCGCCAACTGACGTCTGAGGACTTGCTTCGTGTTCTCGGACATCGTCCCACCGAGAATCTTCTCGTTGACTGCGTCGATGAGTTGGTCGGCGTCTCCTGTCGCAACGAGGGAGTCGAGCACGACCGTCACGCCCTGCAGCTTGCCCGCCGCCAGCGCGACGGCGGCGTTCATCCGATCGAGCAGGGCACCGCTGTTCACCCACGCCGCTTCCCGCTCGGGATACCCGTCTGGAGCGACATGGAGGTAGAGCGGCTCGCCGAGGCGCGCCACTACCTGCGCCAGGCGGGGAGAGGTGTCGGGCTCGGCGGCCACCGCCCGCGCCGCGCTGACCACGAACTCGAGCGGCGTCTTTACCTTGGCGCGCATGTTCTCGGCCGCCCAGAAGTCGGGGCCGTGAAAGATGGCCCGCAGCACTTCCCGCATGTCACCGCTCGAGCGCTTCCACGCCGCGACGGCGTCGTCCACGCATCCGTCCGGCGGATCATCGTTCACGAATCGTTGGCACAGTTTGCGGCTCACATGGTGCATCGTGGCGGGGTGGTTGGCCAAGAGCTTGAGCAGGCGGATGCCTTCGTCTATGCCGTGGCCCGCCGGAAACCGTACACCCAACACCTGTTTTTCCCCCGTGTCATGGGCCCAGTCGTGGAACTCGAGCCCCCCTCCCTGCTGGGGACGCTCGATGCTCCAGCCCGTGAAGATGCGCGCGACGTCGATCACATCCTGCTGGGTATAGCCGCCGTCCACGCCCAGCGTGTGGAGCTCGAGCAACTCGCGGGCGTAGTTCTCGTTGATCCCCTTTGCCATGCGCTCGAGGGCGCGCCGGCGTACCGAATCCTGCCGGGCAGGGTCCCGCACCGGTCCGAACAGCCCCGGTCGGCGGCCGAAGAGGGGCCGGGCGCGGACGCGGAGCGCCGCGGGCGGGGTGGAGCCCGGCGCCACGCTCTCCCAATTGTCGAGGTAGAACAGCATCGCGGGACTCTTGGCGGTGGCGATGAGGAGATCCTCGAACTTGCCCATCGCGCGGGGGCGAATGGTGTGCTCGATGTAGTCGGGTGTGAGGAAGCGATCGGCGCCCTTGGCGAAGTAGATGTTGAAGTGATTGGTCCAGAAGTCTACCATGACCTCGAACAGCTGCCGCTCGGAGAGCGCCGCCCGGACGACCGCCAGGTCGGCGAATTCGCCTGCGAGGCGCCGGCCCCGCTGGGCGATCGGATTCGCCTCGGACTTGTCGGCCATCGTGTCGGCCACGGCGGCCAACTTGCGCTCCCGCCGCTCGCGCTGCGCCTCGGCATACAGCGCGGCGAGGTCCCCGCGGTCATACTTCAGGATGTCAAACCGGCGCTCCCGCTGAGCCCAACGGTCGTCATCGATCCCATCGGGCGAGAGCTGGCGGTCGATCCAGCGCATTACGCCCTCGGCGACCACCCGCGGCACGTCGCCGGGTCGGGGCCCGTAGGCGAGGCGGTTCAGGGCGTGGAACGCCGAGTCCTGCGGGGTGAGGGCGGGTCCGGGCGGCGCGGATCGTAGGGGCGCAGCATGCTGCGCCCCTACGAAGGCCAGGCAGGCGCCCACGACCACGAGACTGCGCCAAACGACCGGGTTTTTCATGCGGTTATATTGACGCACAGTCCTTTGGAGAAGTTAAGGTCGTGACGGCCTCGACGCCCCGCTTCATCCCGCACGGCATCGTCCCGCGGCCCAGGAGCCCGCTGTCCGGGTCCGACGGCAAGCCGCCGACCTGGTCCGAGCGCCTGCAGGCCCTCAAGTACGTGCCGCCCCTCCTCAAGCTCGTCTACCAGACGCACCGTGGCTACACCGTCGCGATCCTCGCGCTCCGTGCGCTCCGCTCGTTCATCCCGCTCGCCGTCCTGTGGATCGGCAAGCTGATCATCGACGGCGTCATCGCCGCCATGCAGGGGCGCGCGGCGGGCGCCGTCGTCGACTGGTGGGCGCTCGGGAGTCTCGTCGCGCTCGAGCTCGGTATCGCCGTCGGCGGCGAGGGGTTGGCCCGCCTCTCGTCGCTGTTCGAGAGTCTGCTCGGCGACCTGTTCTCGAACCGCATCAGCGTGCGGCTGATGGAGCACGCGGCGACGCTCGATCTGGCCCAGTACGAGGACGCGGAGACCTACGATCACCTGGAGCGCGCGCGTCGCCAGACGGTGGGGCGGATCGGGCTCGTCGCGCTGCTGTTGTCCACGGCGCAAGACCTCGTGACGTTGATCTCGCTCGCCGCCGTGCTGCTCGTGCAGCTCCCGTGGCTGCTGTTATTGCTCGTGGTCGCCGTCGTGCCGTCGTTCCTGGGCGAGACCCACTATGCGGCGCTGGGCTATTCGCTGCTCTTCCAATGGACACCGGAGCGGCGGCTGCTCGACTACCTCCGCTACGCTGGCGCGTCGGACGAGATGGCGAAGGAGGTGAAGCTCTTCAATTTGTCGACCTTCCTCGTGGGCCGGTATGCGAAGCTCTCGGACGAGTTCTACGACGCCAACAAGCGGCTCGCGATCAAGCGCAACGTCGTGTCCACCGTGTTCGTCACGATCGGCACGCTCGGCTATTACGGGGCCTATGCGGTGACGATCTACCTGACCGTGCTGGGCCGGTTCACGATCGGCGCGCTCACCTTTCTCGCTGGCTCGTTTCGCTCGAGCCGCGACCTGATCCAGCGCATCCTGCTCTCGCTGTCGCAGGTGTTCGAGCAGAGTCTGTATCTGTCGGATCTGTTCACCTTCTTCGACGTGCAGCCGCGGGTGACGTCCCGGCCGGGGGCGCGGCCCGTGCCGGTGCCCATCCGTCGGGGATTCGAGTTCCAGGATGTGGGGTTCCGCTACCCCGGCTCGGACCGCTGGGCGGTGCGGCACTTGACCTTCACGTTCGAGCCGGAGGAGCGCGTCGCGCTCGTCGGAGAAAACGGGGCGGGGAAGACGACGCTCGTGAAGCTGCTCGCGCGGCTGTACGATCCCGACGAGGGCCGCATCCTGCTCGACGGCGTGGACCTGCGGGAGTACGACTTGAGCAGCTTGCGGAAAAACATCGGCGTGATCTTCCAGGACTTCGTGCGCTACGACTTCGTATTGAAGGAGAACATCGGGGTGAGCCAGGTCGAGGCGCTGGAGGACGACGCCCGCGTGCGCGAGGCGGCGCGCCGCAGCCTGGCCGACTCGGTCGCGTCCCGTCTCGCCAAGGGCTACGACCAGATGCTGGGGCGGCGATTCGACGGCGGGGTCGAGCTGTCGGGGGGTGAGTGGCAAAAGGTCGCGCTGGGCCGCGCGTACATGCGGGAGGCCCAGGTCCTGATTCTCGACGAGCCCACCGCGTCGCTCGACGCGCGCGCCGAGTACGAGGTGTTCCTGCGGTTCGCCGAGCTCACCAAGGGGAGGATGGCGGTGCTCATTTCGCATCGCTTTTCGACGGTGCGCATGGCGGACCGGATCCTGGTGCTCCAGGGCGGTGAGCTCGTGGACCAGGGCACCCATGAAGAGCTGGTTGCCAAGCGGGGGCTCTACGCCGAACTTTTCTCCCTGCAGGCGGCAGGGTACCGGTAGACGGTCGGGAAGCGGGAGGAGACGAACATGCGTGTCGCCACCATGCCATTGCTCGCGCTCGTGGTCGGGGCCCTCGCGGTCGGCGCGCCGCTAGCGGCGCAGCACCGGCAGAAGAACGTCCTGACGGCCGAAGAGATCTACCAGTGGAAAGCGAATATGAGCACCGCGTACGACGCGGTGTCGATGATGCGCCCGCACTGGCTCAAGGTGCGCGAGCTCTCCAGGCTGCCGGGGCGGCCGGAGGAATCGCTCCAGGGCACACAGGTCAACGTCTACCTCAACAACCAGAACATGGGTTCGGCGGAGTTTCTGAAGACCATTCCGCTGGAGAACATCCTGGAGCTGCGCTGGCTCGGCGCGAACGAGACGGCGAGTCGGTTCGGCCCCTCCGACGGACAGGCCGCGATCGTGGTGACGCTGAAACGCTAGCGGGCATCGGGACCGAGCCGGTAGCACCACGCCTCGCCCTCGAGCACCGTTTCCCCGGATTGCCGGGTCACCGCGATCTTGAGCTGGCACACCGGCTTCGTTTCGTGCACGCTCACCACCTCCGCTTCGGCCGTGATCGTGTCGCCGATGTACACCGGCGCGGTGAACTTCCAGTTCTGGCTCAGGAAGACGGTGCCCGGCCCGGGGAGGTCCATCGCGACCAGGGCGTGCAGCAGGCCGGTGGTGAGCCCACCCTGCACGACCGGCTTTCCGAACTTGGTCCGCGCCACGAACTCCCGATCGAAGTGGAGCGGGTTATAGTCCCCGGTGAGCTTCGCGTAGGTGGCGACGTGGTCGGGGGTCAACGTGAGCGTTCGACGCGCCTTCTGACCGATTTCGACGCTCACGCGAGATAACGCTCCCGCAGGATCGCGACGTGGTGGCGCTCGTGACCGGCGATGACCCAGGCGAGCGCGCGCACGCTGATCGGGTTGTTGTTCGCGGTACCGCGCCGTGCCAGTGCCTCCCCGTCGAGACCGCGGAACAAGGCGATGGTCGCCCGCCGCACCGCGTCGGACTCGGCCGCCAGCTCTGTGAGCGATCGCGCGTCGAACCGTCCGGCCGGCGCCCACGCTTTTTCGTCGAACCCGGGGAGGGAGTTCGCGTCCCCCCGCGCGAACGCGAGGGCGCGGTAGCAGAACACGCGCTCGGTGTCCATCATGTGGCCGACCACTTCCTTGATGCTCCACTTCCCCGCCGCGTAGCGGTGCAGCGCCTTGGTGTCCGACAAGCCGGCGAGGAGCTGCTGCGTCTCCCGTCGCTGGTCCTCGAGGACCGTCAGGAGATCTCCCTTGGGCACCTTGGAGATGTAGGTCTCATAGTACGGCACGTATTCGGACGGCCCGGGGCGCGGGATCGTCGCGCTCGTCATGCGACCCTCCGCGGTCCCTTGGAGGTAGCGGCCTTGCCCTTGGCGGGCCGCGGGAACCGGGCGAGCCGCGCCTGGGCGTCGGGCATGCGCAGAATGACCTGCTCCAGCTTCTCGAAGTAGCCGGGGTTGTTCAGCAGCCCGCGCAGCTCGGCGAGGAACGGCTGGAGCCTCGCGTATACCATGATGTGCTCGCCGTTCGCGTCGGCGAACATCTGCTCATCGATGGCACCGTGGAGCACGAGCGTGGCGGCCATGCTCCAATAGGTGGTCACCATGCGGTAGTACGCGCTTCGTTTTCCGCGAGACGCCTCGAGCACGTCCTGCGCCGTCCGGGGGCGGAACTCCTCTCGGAACCAGGCCCGCGCCTTGCGCAACACCGGCTCGCGGCGCAGGTCGTACAGCTTGAGCAGCAGATCAGCACTTTCGTATTTGGTAGTCACGGGTCGCTCCGGTGCATGACGATCAGGAAACTATGCGGACGCCCGGGCCGAAGCGACCCAGGCCTCCCAGGTCTCCTCCGCCGGGCCCACGGTCAGCTGCTGCTGGTGGCGGACGAGGGGGATCCGGAGGAGTAGCGGCTCGAGGGTGAGCTTCTCGAGCCAACGGTCATCGGAGAGCAGGGCAGACTTGAGGCCGAGCTCGATGAAACGCCTCGCGTCGCGGTCGATCAGGGCCTGCACTCCGAACTTTTGCGCGAAGCGTCGCAGCTCGCCGAGCGACGCGGCGCGCTCGTTCAGGTCGACGAAATGGGTCTTGATGCGCCGCTCGGCGAAGAAGCGGAGGGCGGCCCGTGTGGCGGCGCTCTTCCGGACCCCGAAGATCTGGACCTCCATTCAGCTACCGGTGGAGAAGCGGACCGCGCCCAGGTCCACCAGCCCCTGGAGCGTTTGGCGCAGCTCGGCCACCTGGAGCCCCGCTCCGGCAGCGAGCTCCTCCAGCGTCCGCCTGCCGTCGGCTCGCTCGATCACCGCCGCCACGCTCGCGTCGCTCCTCGCCACCGCGACCCGTCCGTGCGGCGACCGCGCGACGAGGAGCCTTGTAGGCCGCTCGAGGGCCTGCGGCACCTCGGTCCAAGGCTGGAGCAGCTTAGGGAGCACGGCGGGGAGATCATAGGCAAGCTCCAGGAGAACCGTGCCCGCGACCGTCTCGGGACGGTACCGCTCCCGGGGACCGGCAGGGACTCCTTTAGGGCTCCCTGCTCCCTCCGCCTCGTCGGCATCTCGCCAAACTCGGGCTCCCGCCTCGACCACCATCATCGCCTCCTCGTACCGCAGGAGATCCGCCAGGTAGGGAATGGGCATCCGGCCGGCCGCGACGTACGCGGTCACGAGCCGCCCCACCGCCGCTGCCGTCTCGCGGCTGCCGAGCACCAGGGTGGGGAGCAGCGCATCGAAGGCCGGACCCTTGAGGATGGCCTCGGGCGCCCGGCCCGTCACGCGGGCGAGGGCGCGCGAGTACTTGAAAAAGTGGACGATTCGCTCGTAATAGAAATGCCGCGCCAAGAATCGCGCGTAGCGCTCCACGCGGTCGGGATCGGCGAGCTCCCGGCGCCGCCAATCGGCCGAGCCGCGGTAAGGCGCATCGGCGAGCGCGCGAATCACGTCGTCCTGCAGGGCGCGATCGCTCGGCATCCGGTCAGGGCGTGTCCGCCGGGTCGCAGCGACGCAACCGCACCACGGCTGTTCGACCGTCGGAGACGACCTTCTGGCCGGAGACGTTTCGCCCCTCGGTGACCGCCCCGGGCAGGCGCATGTAGTCCAGCAGATCCCCGCACCCGCTCGCCTCGACATCGTGCACCACGCGGTCTCGCTCCCAATCGATGTGCGACTCGATGCGATGGGTGGCCTGCGGCTCCCACGGCTTGAAGATCACTCCGACGTCCTTGTTCGCGGCGCCGACCCAGACGAGCGAGAGACTGTCGAGCAGCCAGATCCGGATGTGGTGACGAATCCGGACATTCGGACCCGCCAGCTCGTAGGCGAGGTCCTGCGGTCGTCCCGCGAAGTACTGCGTGCTCACGGGAGCGGTCATGGCGGGCCGGCTCGCGATCGCGGCGGTCACCTCGCGGGTGACGCTGAGGACCGACCGCTTTTGCGCCGGGAGCCAACCGGCCGCTCGAAACGCGCTGTCGATCTCGGCGGCCGTGCCCAGCAACAGCACGTTGAAGGGGTCGCCCAGGACGGTCCCCGTGCGGTTTTCGGAGCGGGGGAGGAACTGCGGAAGCACCGGCATCTCGGTCAGCTCGCGCCGGGCGGCCACGGGCTCGCATCGATCGCCACCGGGGAGCAGCAGCGGCGCGGTGAGCCGGATGCCGCCGATCTCACCCGCGAGGATCCGCACTGGCGGTCCCCGGCGGATGAGCGAGAAGCCGCCGAGCAGCGCCACGGGAACGGCGTCGAGGTCGGCCGCCGCCGCGACGCCGGCCGGCACGAGCTTCTTGCCCACCCCCACAATGGACGTCTTCCCGCTCGACACGAGCCCCGAATCGGCGAGCCCCCCGCGCGGCGCGTACTCGAGCGTGTCGAGCATGGCCGAGACCGCCGCCCAACGTCCCGGGCGGATCTCGAGCGAGTCGAAGCTGAGGCCCAATCGGCCGTGCCGGCCGAATCGACCGCCGCCCTTCGACACGACCACGTGCCCCTTCGCGCGAAGGTAGGGAGGCAAGATGACGCAGGAATCGCGCACCACGGCACCCATGGTCTGCACCAGCACGGGGGTGCCGACGGTGTCCCGGCCGCTCGTGACGCGCTGTACGAAGCGGATCGGGATGTGGGTCCCCACCGGGACCACGACGTCCGTGAGCAGCAGCAGCAGCGGCAGCGCGAGCGCGATCGCCTTCATATGGCCCCGCGAATCCGCTCCACGCTCCGGAACAGGACGTCCGCGGTCAGGGTGGGTGAAAACGCGTCGAACGTGATGGCCCGGGCCCGGGGACAGCGGCTCACCGCGTGGGCAGCGAAGGCCAGCATCTCGTCCGAGGGCTCGGCCGGCGCGATCCACGGGCCCGCGAGGTCGGCGTCGTCCGCGACGCCCGCGACGTGCAGCTCCATCACGTGCTCGAGCGGGAACTCGTCCAGCCAACGCTCGGCCGCCATGTCGTGGTAGTGTGCCTGGAGCCAGACGTGCGGCAGATCGAGCAGGAAGCCGGCGCCCGTCGCCTCGAAGAAGCGGCGTAGCCAGATCGGCTCCGGCATCTGACTCGCCTTGACGTCGAAGAAGCCGGGGATGTTCTCCATGACGAGCGGCTGGTCGAGGCGCGCCTTGAGCGCGCAGGCGTTGCGCACGAAGCGGTCGAGGAACTCTTCCGTGTAGAGCGGCGGGAACACGTAGTTCAGGTTGTAGCTGCCGTCCTCGGTGTGCAGGCACTGGAAATGCTCCGCAACCCAGGGTGAGCGGTACAGCTCGGCGAGCGCGCGGGCGCGCTGGATGGAGCGCTCGTCGAGCGGCTCGGAGAGCTGGCCCAGGTAATCGTGCAGCAGCAGGGTGTAGCGTCCGCGGATCGCCGGCCACCACGGGTCGCTCGCCGCGGGGGGATCCGCCATGGCGAGGTGGTCGATGCCGTCAGACCGGGCCAGGTCTGCGCCCAGGTGCGGGTTATAAAACGCCCCAACCATTAACTGCGTCATCCGTCGTCCGTCATCCGGTGTCTGTTACTACTAACCCCTGCTCGACGAGTTGGTCACAGAATACCTTGACCTGCGCCGCGACCATCGGGGGCTCGGGACGGTCCGTCCAGAGGGCAGCGATCGTCTCGGGGCTGGTCTTGCCGTCCAGCCGCTCGACGATGAAGCGCTCGCGCTCGCCCCAGGTGGCCGACTGCCGCTTGAGCTCGTCCGAGGCCCGGACCGGCGGGAACCCCTCCGCGACGATCCGATCGACCTCCGCTAAGGTGCCAGGTGTCAGGGGTCGGGTGCTGGCGGCGTTCTGCTCCACCTGCTCCCCGCTGCGTGCTCCAGCCAGTACGATGCTCACGCCCGGCTGTGCCAGGACCCATGCGAGCGCGAGCGCCGGCAGCGTCAGGTCGAGCCGCTGGGCGATCGAGGCGAGGCGCTCGACCACCGCCCGCCGGCGCTCGAACTCCTTGCCCTTGAACCAATAAATGTTGCGGCGGTGGTCGGAGGTAAGGAACTCCGGCGGGGCGGCGTACTTCCCGCTCAGTAGTCCCGCGGCGAGGGGCCGGTAGGCCAGAAACGCAATCTGACGCTCTCGGCACAGCGGCAGCTCCCGCTGCTCGACGTCCCGATCGAAGACATTGTAGGGTCCCTGGTATGCGACCACGGGCGCGAGGTCCAGCGCCCGCGCGAGCTGGCGGTGAGTGGCATTGCAGAGACCGATCGCCAGCGCCTTCCCTTCGTGCTGCAGCGTGTGGAGCTGCTCGAGCTGCCGCTCCCAGCCCGGGAGCGCTTCGTGCAGCTGTATCAGGTCGACGTACTCCGTCGCCAGACGGCGCAGGGACGCCTCGAGGGAGCGGCGGGGATCGTCGCGGGGGCCGACTTTGGTGGCGATGGCGACGCGGTCGCGGTCGGCGTTGAGCGCGCGGCCCAGCAGGCGTTCGGACGCGCCGTCGCCATACGTGGGGGCGGTGTCGAAGAAGGTGATGCCGAGCTCGAAGGCGCGGCGGACGGCGGCGAGGCGATCGGTTTCGGCCGAGGCGGCGCCCCACCCCGCGCCGCCCACCGCCCAGGCCCCGAACCCCAGACGCGGTTCGGAGGTCAGCCAACGCAGCGGGGGCCCGACTTGAGTCCGGGCCCCCGGGCGCATCAACCGCTCCTTTAGGAGTGGCAGGTGGGAACCAGCTCCGCCGTCTCGACGATCTCGGGACGATGACAGCTGGGCACGAGCTCCTGCATCTCGACGATCTGCATACAGCCTCCTTCACAGGGAGAGAATCAAGAAGACGGCCGTTGGGACAATCCTACGGGTTGCCGTCGTACCCGTCAACCAGTAACTCTCACCCCTCCAATGATCTCGATTCGTGCGCTGCTGACCGAGAACGCCCTCGCGGACGAATTCGTTTCCGCGTTCCACGCGAGGCGGTTGCCGGAGAAGTTCTTCTATTGGTTCCCCCTGTCGGTGCGGGCCTGGCTCGCCCTGTGCTCGGACGGTGCGTACCGCAACTTCGTGCGCTCGCGCTCGTTGATCGCGCGCTCCGGCGCGGAGCTCGCGCGCCTGTTCCCGGTCGCCCCGCTCGAGGTCGTGAGCCTCGGCGCGGGCCAGGGCGACAAAGACCTACTGTTGCTCGAGGCGCTGCGCGCGCGTGGCGCGCGCGTGTCTTACGTCCCCGTGGATACGAGCCAGGCCCTGCTCGAGATGGCGTGCGCCGGCGCGCTCTCCGCCGGCTTCCCGGCACAGGGCCTCAAGGCGGACTTCACGGATCGGACCCATTTGCAGGCACTCGCCGCGGGGCCCGAGGCACCGCGGCGGCTCGTTTTGCTCCTCGGGAACACGCTCGGCGCGTTCGATCCCATCGCGGAGGCGCGCGATCTGGCGCGGCTGCTGCGGCCGGACGACGCGCTCCTCGTGGACGGCGAGGTCTACGCCGGCGACGCGACGGTGGCCGGCTACGACAATCCCCTGAACCGGCGGTTCGCCTGGGCGCCGCTCAACGCCGTCGGCATCCGCGACTCCGACGGCGAGCTGGTGTTCGAGGCGGCCGACGATCCGCGGCTCCCCGGCCTCCACCTGATCCCCAAGCACTTCCGGGCAGGTCGGGACGTGGAGGCCCTGCTCGGTGGCGAGGGTCTGCGCTTGGCGAGGGGCGAGCGGCTCGCCATGAACCATTCGTACAAGTACGCCGCGGATACCTTCCTGCGGATTCTCTCCGAGGCCGGGCTGGCTGCCCGCTGGCAGGGACGGAGCGACGACGGGCGGTTCCTCATGGCGCTCGCCTCCCCCGCGTGACGAAGCCCCTCGAAGTGCAAGGGCTCGGCTATCGACTGCCGGGCAAGGGGAAAGGGGAAACGGGAAACGGACGCCTCCTCGTGCACGAGGTCTCCTTCACCGTCGGCGCGGGTGAGACGCTGGTCCTGCTCGGCCGTAGCGGATCGGGCAAGACCACCACCCTGAAGCTCATCAATCGCCTGCTCGAGCCGACCGTTGGGGAGGTGCGCGTGGCGGGGGAGCGCGCCGCCGACTTGCCCGTCACGCGCCTGCGTCGCCGGATCGGTTACGTGATTCAGGAGGTGGGGCTGTTCCCCCACTTCACGGTGGAGCGGAATGTGGGGCTCGTCCCCCGGCTCGACGGATGGCCGCCGCCGCGCATCGCTACCCGCGTGGGCGATCTGCTGGCCCTCGTGGGACTCGACTCCGAGACGTTCGCCAGGCGCTATCCGCACGAGCTGTCCGGCGGGCAGCGCCAGCGTGTGGGGGTGGCCCGCGCCCTGGCCGCAGACCCGCCGCTGCTGCTCCTGGACGAGCCGTTCGGCGCGCTCGATCCGATCACGCGCGTCGAGCTGCAGCGTGAGTTCAAGGCGCTCGAGGGCCGGCTCGGCAAGGGCATGGTCTTCGTGACGCACGACGTGCGCGAAGGGTTGCTGCTCGGCACCCGCATCGGGCTCATGCTGCAGGGCCGGCTTGCGTTTCTCGGCACACCAGACGAGTTCCGGCGGAGCGAGCATCCGGAATGCAAGGCCTTTATGGCAGCCGCATGAGCGCGAGTGAACTCGCGGCTCGGCCGCTGCCGGTAAACCGGCATGCCCTCCCGCTTCAGCGGGAGATGCCGAGCCGCGGCTTCAGCCGCGTACGGGGCGGGCAATGAGTCTCTGGGACTTCTACGCCCGCAACTCGCAGGAAGTCCTGGGCCTCGTGGGCCAGCACCTGTACCTGGTGGCGATCTCGACCGGCGCGGCGATCGTGATCGGGGTGCCCCTGGGCATCCTGCTCACCCGACGAACGGCGTGGCGGGGCCCCGTCCTGGGAGTCGCGAACGTGTTCCAGACGGTGCCGAGCCTCGCCCTGTTCGGGTTTCTCATCCCCCTGCCGTTCATCGGCGGCATCGGCGCGACGACGGCCATCGTCGCGCTCGTCCTCTACGCGCTCCTGCCCATCGTTCGCAACACCTACGAGGGAGTCACCGGCGTGGACCCCGCGGTGCGAGAGGCGGGACGGGGGATGGGAATGACCGACTGGCAGCTGCTCACGCAGGTCGAGTTGCCGCTCGGCTTCGGCGTGATTCTGGCGGGGGTGCGCGTGGCGACCGTGGTGAGTGTGGGCACGGCAACCATCGCGGCGGCCATCGGTGCGGGCGGACTGGGGGTGTACATCTTCCGGGGCGTGGCGGTCGTGGACGATACCCTCATTCTCGCGGGGGCGCTGCCGGCGGCGCTGATGGCGCTCGCCGCGGACGGACTCTTGGGCGTCGCAGAGCAGCGGTTTGCGTGGCGGGGGAAGTGAGAGGCGGACGGGGGGACGGCTGGACGGTCGGACTGTGGGTCCTCGCCGCCGGATTGCTCTCGGGGTGCGGCCACCGCGAGCGCATCGTCGTCGGCTCCAAGAACTTCACCGAGTCCGATCTTTTGGGCGAGATCGTGGCCCAACAGATCGAGCGGCGCACGGGCCTATCGGTCGAGCGGCGGTTCCACCTGGGCGGTACGTTCGTGTGTCATCAAGCCATCACGTCGGGCCGGATCGATCTCTACGTCGAGTACACGGGCACCGCGTACACCGCCGTCCTGAAGCACGCGCCCGTCGTCGATCGCGATAGCGTCTATCGCACCGTCGCGCGCGACTACCTGCAGCGGTTCGACCTTGTGTGGGGCAAGCCGTTCGGCTTCAACAACACGTTCGCCATCACCGTGCGACGCCGCGACGCCACGCGCCATGGTCTGACGCGCATATCCGACCTGGCGCGCCTGGCCCCGCGCTTGAAGGCGGGGTTCGGCTACGAGTTTCTGGAGCGCGCCGACGGCTTCCGGGGGCTCGCGAGCGTCTACGGCCTGCGATTCGCCTCCCCACCCACGGCGATGGACCTGGGGCTTACGTATCGAGCGCTGGCGGACGGTAAGGTGGACGTGATCGCCGGAAACTCGACGGACGGCCAGATCGAGGCCCTGGACCTCGCGGTGCTGGAGGACGACCGCCACTACTTCCCGCCATATGAAGCTGCGCCGGTGATGCGGCAGGCGGCGATCACCCGGTACTCGGGAGTCGCCGCTGCGCTCGCCCAGCTCGCGGGTCGCATCTCGGATGCCGAGATGCGGCGGCTCAACGCCCTGGCGGACGTCGAGCACCGGGATATCGCGACCATCGCGCGCGACTGGCTGCGGGCGAGCCTGCCTTGAAGGCCCGCGTGCAGCTCGTGCTCGCCGCCATATGCTTCTCCACGGCGGGGGTGGCCATCAAATGGAGCGGTTTCGGCGCGTGGCAGATCGCGGCGGTGCGCGCGTTCGTGGCGATGCTCGCGATCCTCGCGCTGATCCCCGAAGCGCGCGGCCGGTGGAGCTGGCGCGTGGGGCTCGTCGGCCTGGCCTACGCGGCCGCGGGCCTGCTGTTCGTGTTCGCCAACAAGCTGACGACGGCCGCCAATACCGTATTCCTCCAGGCGACAAACCCGTTGTTCGTAGTGGCGCTGGCGCCGTGGCTCTTGCGCGAGCGCGTGCGGGCCGCGGACCTGGCGTTCATGGGTGTGCTGGCGGCGGGCCTCGCGCTGCTGTTCGTGGGCGGGCAGCGGCACTTCGCCACGGCGCCGGATCCCGTCCTCGGCAACGTGCTCGCGGCGGGGAGCGCGGTGGCGTGGGCGTTCACGGTCACGGGGTACCGCTGGCTGGCACGCCAGGGTGGCGCGGATCACGGCCCGATCGCCGGCGCGGCGGCGTGCGGCAACCTGATCGTGTTCCTGGTGTGTCTGCCGGGGGCACTCCCATTCGCCGCCGGCCGCGCCGCCGACTGGCTGGTCGTGATCTACCTCGGCGTGTTCCAGTTGGGACTCGCCTACGTGTTCCTGTCGCGCGCGATCACGCAGGTGCCCGCGCTCGAGGCGTCGCTGTTCCTCCTGGTCGAGCCGGTGCTGAGCCCCGTGTGGGCGTGGCTCGCGCACGGGGAGACACCAGGCCCGCTCGCGGTGATTGGGGGCGCGGTGATCCTGACGGCGACGGCGCTCAAAGCATGGACCGATACGCAGCTGGTGGCGGCATGAGCCCACGCACGATCATGCGGACCTATTTTGCCATTACGGGACTCTTCAATCTCGCCATGTCCCTCATTTGGGGCATCGATACCCTCTTCAAGATGGGCGCCGGGCTCGACATCCAGCAGGTCCTGCTCACGAACGCGGCATTCACGCTCGGGTCGATGGTGTTCGAGGTTCCCACGGGAGTCGTGGCGGACACCATCGGACGCCGCGTGTCGCTGCTGCTCTGCCTCGTCACGCTGTTCGTGACCACGCTGCTGTACGTGGCTATCGCCTGGCGCGGCTGGGGATTCTGGGCGTTCGCGTGGGTTTCGGTGCTGCTTGGACTGGGGTACACGTTCTACACGGGCGCCGTGGACGCCTGGCTGGTCGACGCCCTCAAGGCCAGCGGCTACGACGAGCCACTCGAGCGGGTGTTCTCCCGAGGGCAGATGCTGTTTGGCGCCGCCATGCTCGTGGGGACGATCGGGGGCGGCCTGCTGGGTCAGATTCGGCTCGACATCCCGTACCTGGTGCGGGCCGCTCTCGTCGTGCCGCTGTTTGTGCTGGCTTGGCGCCGCATGCCGGAGCTCGGCTTCACGCCGCGGGCACTGGAGCTCAAGCGGGTGCCGGCGGAGCTGCGGCGCGTGTTCGTCGAAGGCCTGCGGCATGGCCTGAGCAATCCTGTCATCCGTCCTGTCATGCTCGCCTCGCTCGTCTCCATGAGCTTCATGATCTTCGGCTACTACAGCTGGCAGCGCTACTTCCTCGATCTCCTGGGCCGGGACCTGGTGTGGGTGGACGGGGTGATCAGCGCCCTGGTCGGTTTGAGCCTCATCGTGGGCAACGCCCTCGTCGCGCCGCTCTCCCGTGTGGTGCGGACGCGGACTGGACTGCTGATGGTCTCGGCCGGGGCCCAAGCGGTGCTGGCGGTGGCGTGCGGCCTGATCACGAACTTCTTCGCCGTCGTATCGCTGTACCTGGTGTACGGCGTGGCCATCGGGGTCGCGATGCCCGTCAAGCAGGCATACCTCAACGCTCACATCCCCTCGGCCCAACGGGCGACCATCATCTCGCTCGATTCCATGTTCGCGAGCAGCGGTGGGGTGCTGGGACAGACGGCCTGGGGCTGGGTGGCGCGGACGCGCTCCATCGGCACCGCGTGGGCGTGGAGCGGGCTGACGTTGCTGCTGGGCATTCCGCTTTACTGGATGGCGCGGCGGCGAGACCGAACGCTAGACGTGATCAGTTAGACGCACAGACGCAGCAGACGCGGCAGGCTAGACGCACAGACGCAGCAGACGCACAGGGGAGAACAGAACGGAGTGAATGGGACTACCTGCTCACTCTGACTGTTCACCGCTGTGCGTCTGTGCGTCTAGTCGTTGCCTGGCCTGCCTTACTTGGTACTGTCCTTCGTTTCCTGCTTGTCCTCGCGCACGTCCTTCCGGTCCTGCCGCAGATCCCTGCGATCCCGGCGCGCGTCGCGCACGTCATGCCGGCGATCGCGGCGATCCCGGCGCAGATCGCGCGCGTCGCGCCGCGCGTCCGTGGTATCGCCGTTCTTCACGTCCTGGCGCACGTCCCGGCGATCCTGGCGAATGTCCCTGGTGTCGTGGCGGATATCCTTGCGGTCGCCGCGCAGCTCACGGCGGTCGTGGCGGACTTCCTTGCGGTCCTGCTTCACGTCGTTCGAATCCTGGGCCGACAGCACTCGAGGGGCGCTCACGGCGAGCGCCAGCACGGCGAAGAGGGCGATTTGACGTCGCATACATGAGGTCCCGGTTAAGGTCGGAGATAAGACCTGGGTATCGGGCCAAGCGTTAACAGCGTGATGTCGATCACATGTGTACGCGCTAGCGTTGCTTGAACTTGGGCAATTCGTCGTGGTGACGCTTCAAGTACTCCTCGTAAATGTGGCTGTCCGTGTAGTCCCGAATCTCGCTGATCCGATTGCTCCGAAACCTGAGGATGCAGCACGTCCGCTGGTCCATCACGTCCTTCGGGTCGGACTGCAACCAAGAGCGCTCCCGGAGCTCCACGATCACCCGGTCATCCGCCTCGTACCAATCGCGCCAGACGTCTTCGTGTCCCCAGTCGGCGGCGCCCAGTCCGGCCTCGCGGTTCCAGAGGGCATCGAGCACCGCCTCGCGGCCTCGCCATTCGCCGCCGATCCGGCGAGCGCCGGCCACCCAATAGACGATGTCATCGGTGAAGTAGCTCCCCGTTTCCGTTCGGTTCCCCGCGAACAGCGCTTTCTCGTACGCCCTGGCTACGTCGAGACGACGGCTCATACGGTCATCTCCTCGGTTTCCTCCGGCTCGGGCAGGGTGCTCGCCTTGCGCCCGGCGCGCTCCATCGGCTTGTCCATCTCGGCTTTGTGGCGGTCGATGATGGTCCAGAAGTCGAGCGCGCGGTCGAGCAGCTCGTAGGCGGCTTCCTTAAGCGTGTCGCTCATCTTCACCTGCCGCACGTTGTTCTGCATGTCCTCCGCATCCCAGCCGCGGGAGTGCGCAATGAAGGGGAACGGTGGGAACACGAAGCCGAGCTCGGCCCAGAAAGTGAACATGGCGCCCGCGACCGCCTGGATGTTGTCCTGGCCGCCCGTGATGATGAACGCCGCCACCTTGTTCCTGATCAACACCCTGTCCTGGATCGTGACCTGGTTCTGCACGCAGTTCAGGCGCTCGATCATCTTGTAATAGAGCGAGGAGGCGTTCCCCCAGCGGATGGGCGTGCCGATCACGACGACATCGGCCCAATGCACCAGTCCCTCGTAGATCGCGGTGAGCTGATCGTCGGGGTCACGCTCCGTGATGGCGCAGGGCCACGTGCAGGCGCGCGCCGCCTTGGAGTAGTTCCCCTCACAGTGACGAAACTTGAGGTCGCGGAGCTTGATGTACTGGATATCGGCTCCCCGGCGCTTCGCCTGATCCAGCGCGTGGTCGAGCAGCGCGTCCGACGTGGAGAAGCGGGGGTTGACGTCGTCCATCGCGGTGGTGGAGATGACCAGCACGCGTGGCGGCGCCCCGGCGGGCCTGGGGTGGACGTCGAGCAGGTGCGCCGGCTTGTGCTTGACGAGCTTCCGCGGCATCACCGGCGGCGTCTGGACGTAGACGCCGTCCTCCCGCTCCTCGACTGCGAAGACGGGAACCTGCTCCTCGTCGTACCCCTCCGGGCCCTTGCCCGTGATGACGCTGTACTCCCAGGCGTGCCAGGGACACATCACGAACTCGCCGTGGAGGCGGCCTTCGCACAGCGGGCCGCCCTTGTGATTGCAGGCGTTGCCGATCGCTCGGAACTGGCCGGCATGGTGGAAGACGGCGACCGACCAGCGGTCGAGCTTGAAGGCGGCGGGGACGCGAGCAAGCAGCTCGGACTTGTCGCCGAGGCGGTGCCACGTGGTCATGGGACGCTTCCGTTAGAGGCAGTGTAGATTGTAGCCCCCATGAAAGATCGGAGCGAGGTCGGGATCGTCGAGGCGACGGCCCGGTACGAGGCTTGGCTCGCCGAGCGGATTCCCCTCATCAAACCCGATCTCGAGCACAAGCATCGGGCGATGAGCGCCGGGATCTTCCCCTTCCTCCGGGCCACGTTCTACCGGTGGGCGGCCCGCTGGCAGGCGATCGTGGGTGACGTCGCCCGAGCTCCGACCGTGCTCGCGGTGGGGGACCTCCACGTGGAGAACTTCGGCACCTGGCGCGACGCCGAAGGACGACTGGTGTGGGGCGTGAACGACTTCGACGAAGCGTGGCCGCTGCCCTACACCAACGACCTCCTGCGGCTCGCCACCAGCGCGCTGGTCGCGCGCGAGTATCACGACTTGAGAATCGACGGCAAGGAGGCGGTGAGCGCGATTCTCGACGGCTACCGGGAGGCCCTCGAGCGGGGGGGGCACGCGTTCGTACTCGCGGAGCATCACACCGCGCTGCGCGAGATGGCGTTGTATCGCCTGCACGATCCGGAAACGTTCTGGGACAAGCTCGAGTCGCTCCCGACGGTGAAGACCCCCGTCCCGAACGTCGTGCTGACCTCGCTCCGACGGGCTCTGCCCGAGGGCGATCTCAAGGTGCGGATCGTGCATCGCGTGGCCGGACTCGGGAGTCTGGGGCGCCAGCGGTTCGTCGCGCTCGCGGTGTGGCGCGGCGGGCGGATCGCGCGCGAAGCGAAGGCACTCGCCCCCTCCGCGCTGAGCGGTGCGGCAGGGACGATCCACTACGCCGCCATCCTGCGTCGCGGCGTCCGGTGTCCCGATCCATGCGTCAGGGTAGACGGTGCGTGGCTGGTGCGGCGGCTCGCGCCGGACTGCTCGCGCGTACGCTTGAACGAGCTGCCGCGCAAGCGCGACGAAGCCCGCCTCTTGTCCGCGATGGGTTGGGAGACGGCCAACGTTCACCTCGGCAGCCCTGCCTCCCGCGCCATCCGAGCGGACGTGAAACGGCGCGACAAGCGCTGGCTCTACGACGCCGCTCGCCGCCTGGCGGATGCGATCGACCACGACTGGCACGTCTGGCACAAGAGCAACGCGTGACCGCGCCCACGACCCGCTCGCGCTACGCGGTCATCTTCTTCACGGTCCTCATCGATCTCATTGGGTTCGGGATCGTGATCCCGATCCTGCCGGTGTACGCCCTCAGGTTCGGGGCGCAGGGGATCGGCTACGGCGCGCTCGTGTTCGTCTTCTCCGCCATGCAGTTCCTGGCGACGGCGCTACTCGGCCGGCTGTCGGATCGGATCGGCCGCCGACCCATCTTGCTCGCCACGATGGTGATCAACGCCCTGGGCTACGCCTTGTTCGCATTCGCCCCTTCGTACTCGGTATTGTTCGTCGCCCGCGTGATTTCCGGGTTCGCGAGTGGCAACATCTCGGCGGCGCAGGCTTATATGGCCGACATCACGTCGCCGGCGGAGCGGGCCCGCGGCATGGGCGTCATTGGGGCCGCGTTCGGGATCGGATTCGTGCTCGGCCCCCTGATTGGCGGGCTCGCCGACCACTACGCGGGTCACCTCGCGCCGGGGCTCATCGCCGCTGGGCTGTCGGTGGTCAACTTCTTCTCGGCGAGCGCCATCTTGCGCGAGTCGCTCGCCCTCGAGCACCGCACGGCGCGGCCGTTGTTCGATCTCGGTCACATGGTGGAAGCGCTGGCCCGAAAGACGCTGCGGCCGCTGATGCTGGTATGGCTCCTCGCGCCGTTCGCCTTCGCGGGCTACACCGTGGCACTGCCGCTTCACACCGCCAAGGCGTTCGCCTGGGGAGCGAGGGAGCTGGGCTGGCTGTTCGTCCTGATCGGTGCGATCGCCGCCCTGGTTCAGGGGTTTCTGTTCGGTCGGATCGAGCGATACACCGGCGCGCGCGCCCTGCTCATCGTCGGGTTGTTTGGGATGGGCGTGAGCATCGCGGCGCTGCCGTGGGCCGGCACCAGCCTCCTGGTGTACGCCTGGACGGTCCCGCTCGCGTTCACGAACAGCCTGTTCGCACCCGCGGCGTCGGGTCTGGTGTCCGTGTACGCGGACCCGACGGAGCAGGGCACGATCCTCGGGGCCGCGCAGGCGTTCGCTGCCCTGGGCCGCAGCGTCGGCCCGCTCGCCGCTGGTTTGGCGTACGACGGGCTCGGCCAGCGAAGCACGTTCTTGCTGGCGGGAGGGGTGATGCTGCTGGGCGGAGTGGCGGCGCTGTGGCTGCCGAAGAGTCAAGAGCAGCGAGTGGCTGGGGAGCAGGCCTTCAACGGCTAGGCACACAGACGCACAGTGGTGAACAGCTTGAGTGATCAGGTATACCTGTTACTCGCGGCTGTTCTCCCCTGTGCGTCTACGCGTCTGTGCGTCTAGCAGTACCGCGTCTGTGCGTCTAGTCTACGCCTAGCCTATCCCCCGTTTCGTGCCGCATATTCTCCTGGTCCCCCTCCCGGAGTTTGCTGCGCAATGCGCGTGTACAAGACATCGGAGATTCGCAACGTGGCGGTCGTGGGCCACGGCGCGAGCGGCAAGACGTCCCTGGTCGACGCCCTCGCGTTCGTGGCCGGCACCAGCAAGCGCCATGGATCCGTGAAGGACGGCACCGCCCTCACCGACTACACCCCGGACGAAATCGAACGCAAGTATTCCATCAATCTCGCTCTCGCGGTCGCCGAATGGATGGACGCGAAGCTCAATCTCATCGACACACCGGGCTATCTCGACTTCACGGGGGAGGCGCTCGCGGCCGTGTACGCGGCGGACGGGGCCGTGGTCGTCGTCTCCGCCACCGGCGGCGTGGAGGTGGGCACCGAAAAGGTGTGGGACTATTGCGAGCAGCGGGAAGTCCCGCGCCTGTTCTTCGTCTCGCTAATGGACAAGGAGCACGCCGACTTCGAGAAAGTCTACACCCAGGTCAAGGAGCGGCTGACGCCGAAGGTAATCCCGGTGGAGATCCCCGTCGGGGAAGGCCCCGAATTCCACGGGATCATCAACCTCTTCTCGAAGCAGTGCCACCTGTACAAGAAGGGGACGAAGGCCGGCGAGTACGAGGAGGTGGACGTACCGCCCGAGTACCGGGACCGGTTCGAGCGCTACTCCAAGGAGCTGATCGAGCGCATCGCCGAGACGGACGATACGCTGCTCGAGCGCTATCTGGGAGGCGAGGAGATCGGGCGGGACGAGGCGATTGCCGCCATGAAGGCGGGTATGCTGAAAGGCGAGCTGTTCCCGTTGTTCTGCGGCGCCGCCGAGCTGACCTACGGGACGCGCGCTTTGCTCTCGAAGCTGGTGGAGCTGATCCCCGCGCCCCACGAGCGGCCGCCGGTTGAGGCGCAGCGGTGGGGGAGCGCGGAGCGCGTGACGCTCAAGCCCGAAGACGAGGGACGGTTCGTGGCGCAGGTGTTCAAGACGATCTCCGAGCCGCACGTGGGCGACGTGACGTTTTTTCGGGTGTACTCAGGACGCGTCAAGAACGGGCAGGACGTCTACAACGCGCCGCGCGAAGCGGTGGAGAAGCTGAACCACCTCTGCGTGACGGTGGGGAAGGACCGGATCGAAATCCCCGAGCTGCACGCGGGCGACATCGGCGTCGTGGCCAAGCTGCGTGACACGCACACCAACGACACGCTCTCGACCAAGGACCATGCGATCGTGCTCCCCAAGATCCCGTTCCCCGAGCCGGTGATCACCGAGGCGATCGAGGTGAAGCAACGGGGCGAAGAGGAAAAGCTCTCGAACGGGTTGCACAAGCTGCACGAGGAAGACCCGACGTTCCAGCACGAATACAACGGCGAGCTGGGGCAGACGCTGATCCGGGGGCTGGGGGAGCGCCACCTCGAGATCATCGTCGGCCGGCTGGCCCGCAAGTTCGGCGTGCACGCGGTGATCGGGAAGCCGAAAATCGCATACCGCGAGACCTTCCGGGCGCGCGCGGAGGGGCAGGGGAAGCACAAGAAGCAGACGGGCGGCCGGGGCCAGTACGGCGACTGCTGGATCCGGATCGCGCCGCTGCCTAGGGGGTCGGGGTTCCAGTTCGTGGACGAGATCGTGGGCGGCGTCATCCCGCGGCAATACATCCCCGCGGTGGAGCGCGGCATCCAGGAAGCGGCGGCGCGCGGTCCCGTGGCCGGCTATCCGGTCGTCGACTTCAAGGTGGAGCTGTACGACGGCTCCTATCACGACGTGGACTCGAACGAAATGTCGTTCAAGATGGCCGGCATCCTGGCATTTCGGAACGTGAGCCCGAACTGCCGGCCGGTGCTCCTCGAGCCGATCCTCGAGCTCGACGTGTCGACCCCGGACGAGTACCAGGGCGCCGTGATGGGCGATCTGTCGTCGCGCCGAGGCCAGATTCTCGGCACCGAGCCCGACGGCCGCCTGGTCAGAGTCAAGGCGCTCGTGCCCGAGGCCGAGCTGGACCGCTACGCCACGACCCTGCACTCGATCACGCATGGGCGCGGGACGTACCGCGCGAAGTTCCACGTGTACCAGGAGGTCCCGCCCGACGCGGCGCAGAAGGTGGCGGAGGTGCGGAAAAAGGAGCTGGAGGAGGCGAAGGCGTAACGGGGTAGAAACGGACCCATGAAAACCACACTGCTCTGCGTGCTGATTGCCGCCCTCGGCGCCGCATGCCTCCAACGCGCGGACCGTGCACCGCCCGCGTCGGACACGTCCGCGGTACCCAATTCCACCGCGACCCCCGCGGCTCCTGCCCCCGCCGCGGCGCCCACGCTCCCGCCGTCTCCCGGCGCGACGAAGCTGACGGTGGTGGAGGGGTTCCTCACGCCCGAATCCGTGCTGCACGACCCGGTGCAGGACATCTACTTCGTCTCGAACATCAACGGCAGTCCCACGGCCAAGGATAACAACGGATTCATCAGCCGCGTGCGGCCGGACGGCGCCGTCGAGAACCTCAAGTTCATCGAGGGCGGCCACGGCGGTGTGACGCTCAACGCGCCGAAGGGGCTGGCAATCCGGGGAGACACGTTGTGGGTGGCGGACATCGACGTCGTCCGCGCGTTCGACGCGAAGACCGGCGCGCCCAGGGACAGCGTGAGCATGGCCAGCCTGGGCGCGGTATTCCTGAACGACATCGCGATCGCGCAGACCGGCGCGCTCTACATCACCGACACCGGCATTCGGTTCGACGATGTGGGCAACGTGCTGCATCCGGGGCCCGATCGGATCTTCCGCGTCGGCACGGACCGGCAGGTGACGGTTGCGGTGCGGGGCGACACGCTGGGCCGGCCGAACGGGATCACGTTGGACTCCGTGGGCAAGCGGTTCATCGTCGTGCAATTCGGCGGACGCTCGATACTGGCGTGGAAGCCGGGCGACAAGGCGCCCAGCGTGATCGCCAAAGGTCCGGGCGGGTTCGACGGCGTCGAGATTGCCGGGAGCAGGGTGCTCGTCTCGAGCTGGAGCGACTCGACCGTGTCGAGTTACGAAACTGGACAGGAAGTGAAGGTGATTGCCGGCGTGCCCAGCCCGGCCGACATCGGATACGACGGCAAGCGCCACCGCGTGCTGATCCCGGTCTTTTCGGGGAACCGCGTGGAGATCTGGCAGCTGCCGTGAAACAACGCGGAACCGGGAACGCGGAACGCGGAACTGATGGGACGGTTCGATCCTCGATGGCGGCCGTCCGGCTCAGGACTCGCGCGATCTGCTCCGCCTTCCGCGTTCCGCGTTCAAACTTGTAGGACCGCCGCCCCCCGGACCCTTCCCGCCCGCAGGTTCTCCACCGCCTCGGGCTCGGGAGTCGTGGTGTCGGCGACGCGCAACAGGCGATGCGTGGCGTGAAGCAGCATGACTCGCATGCGGCTGAAACATACCCGTCGGCCCCAGCCCTGTAGCGGCGGCGCAACTCTTCCGATTGCGCACGGACCTTGCTACTACTGAGTAGGCGAACTTGCGGTGAGGCGCGTTGGTGCTCGATACCGGTAGCCCGGGTCAAAGACGCACGATCAAGGTTCTCTTAGCGGACGATC
>Ga0209267_1000409_pt1 | contig 31256 bp, 32 predicted proteins | sample GraSoiAngelo_137_FD_185894 | JGI IMG/M metagenome (GOLD analysis project Ga0209267, IMG submission 185894) | Grasslands soil microbial communities from the Angelo Coastal Reserve, California, USA - 14_0929_09_30cm (SPAdes) (version 2) | ecosystem: Environmental > Terrestrial > Soil > Grasslands ... | reverse complement strand
GAAGGCGATCGAAGGCGCGCCGGCCGCGCAGGTCCTGGCCCAGGCGCAGAAAGACTTTCAGGACCTGCTCAACCGGACGGAGAACTAGCGCGCCGACGCTCACGCGCACCGCCTCCGGCCGGCGCGCGCGCTGGGCTCACCGGCGCGCCCGGTGGCTGTTTCCCGCCCCCGCCGTCCTCATCGTCGCCGGGCTCATCGTGTACCCCATCGCCTATACGGGCTGGATGAGCCTGCAAGAGTGGTTCGTCTCCAGCGTGACGCCGCCACGATTCATCGGGCTCGCGAACTACTGGAAGATCCTCTTCGGCGATCCACGATTTCGCGAGGCGGTGGCGCGGACCATCTACTTCACGGTGCTCGCGGTCGGGGCCGAGACGATCCTGGGCCTGGCGATGGCGCTGCTGTTCAACCGCGAGTTCTGGGGACGCGGCGTGCTCCGCACCCTGGCGATCCTGCCGATGGTGGCGACGCCGACCGCGATCGGGCTGGTGTTCGTCATGATGTACCACCCGACGCTCGGCGTCGCAAACTACCTCGTGACGGTCGTGGGCCTGTCGCCGTTTCGCTGGACGTACTCGAGCCAGACGGCGCTCTATGCGCTGGCGCTGGTCGACGTCTGGCAGTGGACGCCGCTGATCATGCTGATCGCGCTCGCGGGCCTGGCGAGCCTGCCCCGCGAGCCGTACGAGGCCGCGCACATCGACGGCGCGTCGACCCTGGAAGCGTTCTGGCACATCACCCTGCCGCTGCTCCGTCCAGCACTCGTCGTCGCGGTGCTGTTTAGGGCGATCGACGCGCTGAAGACCTTCGACATCATCTTCGTCATGACCCAGGGCGGGCCGGCGAACTCGTCCGAGACGGTGAACATCCTCCTGTTCAATCAGGCCTTCTCGTACTTCAATCTCGGCTACGCCTCGTCGATGGCCGTGGCGCTCTTCGCGGTCGTGCTCGGCGCGTCGATGATCTTGATCAAGGTGCGGAGGACCGCCTCGTGGTGAGACGCCGGGGCGCCCGTCGAGTCGCGTCCACCGCCGGCTTCTACGGGCTCGCCGTCCTGTTCATGCTCCCGACCGTGTTCGTCTTCTACTGGATGATCACGCTCTCCTTGAAGCCCCAGATCGAGGCGACCGCCTACCCGCCCTCGTTCGTGCGCTTCAGCGTCTCGATGGCCGGCTATCGTGAGGTCTTCACGAAGTATCCGTTCCTGCTCTACACCTGGAACAGCCTGGTCGTCGCGGCCGGCTGCACGGCGCTCGGGCTCGCCGTCGGCCTTCCGGCCGCCTACTCGATCGCGCGCTGGCGCCAGCAGCGGCTGGCGCTCGCGATCCTGGTGGCGCGCATCATTCCCGGCATCGCCTACCTGATCCCCTGGTACATCTTCTTTCGTCAGCTCCGGATGGTCGATACGTACGGCGCGCTGATCCTGACGCATCTGATCGTCGGGCTGCCGATCATCATCTGGGTCATGATCTCGTTCTTCGAGGACGTGCCAGGCGATCTCGAGGACGCCGGGCTGATCGACGGCTGCTCATACTTCGGCGTCTTCTGGCGCATCGCGCTTCCGCTGGTCAAGCCGGGCATCGTCGCCACGGCGATCCTCTCGTTCGTGTTCTCCTGGAACAACTTCCTGTTCTCGGTGATCCTGGCGGGCCGTGAGACGCGGACCTTACCGATCGCGGTCTACAACATGATCTCCTACGAGGAGATCAACTGGGGCACCCTGGCCGCCGCCGCGACGCTCATCACGCTGCCCGTGCTGCTCGTCGCGCTGGTCGCCCAGCGCCACATCGTGACGGGGTTGACGTTCGGCGCGGTCAAGCAGTAGCTCGGGCGAGCACCGTGCCGTAGACGCGCGCTTCACGGCTTCTTGAGCTTGACGTCCTCATACGGCGCCGAGTACGGATAACCGGGAATCAGGCCGACCGCGGCCTGCTCGACGCGGGGACCGACTCCCGCGATCGGGCTGAGCTCGTAGATCGGCACGTGCATCACGCGGTCGTGCACGATGCGCTGGATCTGATGCAACAGCGCTTCACGCTTCGTTCGATCGAGCTCACGGACCTGGCGCTGGAACAGATCCTCGACTTCCGGAAGGACGCCGTAGGCGTAGATCCCGGTCCGCGTCACGTAGGCCTCGAGACGGGTCGACGCGTTTCCGCCCGATCCGTTGAGTCCCATGACGACCCCTTTGAGCCTCTTTTCACGCCACGCGGTCAGGAACGCCGCGCGCTCCATCGTGCGGATGCGAGTGCGGATGCCGACGGCTCCGAGATAGCCGCTCAGTGCCTCGCCCATAGCAAACAAGGGAGGATACGGATAGAAATCTCCGGCGTCGAAGCCGTGCGGGTAGCCCGCCTCGGCCAGGAGCTGCCTGGCCTTGCCGGGATCGTAGGGGGGAGGATCCAACGGCAGCGCGAACTCGAACGACCGGGGAACGATCGAGCCGGTGAGCCGCGAGGTGCCGAGCGACTCGGCCTGGTTCACGGCCTGTCGATCGAGCGCCAGGCTCGCCGCCAGGCGGACGCGCCGGTCGTGCCACGGCGACTTTGGATCCCACTGGTCTGGCAGGTCGATCCAGAACACGCCGTTGCCCGTCGATCTCGACACGATCCTCAGTTGGGGTGTGCGTCTCAGATCCTCGGCAACGGGCCCGTTCACCTGGAAGATGACGTCCACGTCACCCTTCTTGAGGGCGGCGGCGCGGGTCGTATCGTCGGGCATGACCTTGAACACGAGCCGCTGGACGCTCGGCGCTTTGCGCCAGTACCCCTCGAATGCCTCGGCCACGAGCTCGATCCCGGGTGTGAACGAGACGAGCCGGAACGGGCCGGCGCCAATGGGCGCCTTCTTGAAGCCATCCTCGCCGACCTGCTCGACGTATTTCCGGGGGACGATCCACCCAACACCCGCGGCCGTGGTGCCGTAGTAGGTCAGGAAATCGGGCCAGGGTTCTTTGAGGTGAAATCGCACTCGGCCCGGGTCGACGACCTGCACTTCGCGGACCTTGTCCTTGATCTGCTTGGCGCCCGCGCCGCGGTAACGCTCGAAGGAAAACTTGACGTCGTCGGCGGTCACCACCTCCCCGTTGTGGAACTTGACACCCTTTCGGAGAACGAACTCATAGGCGAGGCCGTCCTTCGACATCGTCCACGACTCGGCCAGGCTCGGCGTCTGCAGACCGGACGGCATGGGCTTCAAGAGGGCGTCGTGGAGCGCGTAGAGCATCATGAACGGAATGATGGTGCCTTCCGTCTCCGCCGGGTCGAGCCACCGGGCGACCAGGGAGGCGTGCACCCCCCACGTCATCGTTCCTTCCGGCGCGGCCTCGAGCAAGCCAGGACACGCGAGGAGCAGGAGCGCCAGCACGGCCGGTCGCATCATCAACCCGAGCGCCTTCGCTGGATGACTAGGCCGAGGCGAGGCCATACAGCCGCGCGGCGTTCTCCCTCACGATCTGCCGCTTTTCGTCCTCCGGGACGCCTTTGAAATCCCGCTCGACGACCTCGCGTGAGTGCGGCCACGTGGAGACGGTGTGGGGATAGTCGGAGGACCACATGATGTTCTCCACTCCGACGAACTCCCGGCTCGCCACCCCCACCCGATCATCGATGAACGTCGCAAAGACCTGACGCCGAAAGTATTCGCTCGGAGCGAGCTTCACCGGGGCCGGATAGAGATAACGGTACTCATGCTGGGCCTGGTCCAGCTTCTGCAGGAAGAACGGCAGCCAGCCCACCTCGTTTTCGGCCGAGACGAGCCTGAGACGCGGAAACCGCTCGAGGACGCCGGAGAAGATCAGCACGACCAGGGTGCGCTGCACTTCATGGCAGAGGACCGTCGAGCGGACGTAGCGATCCAGAGGTTGCTTGATCGCCAGCCGGCTTTCCGCGCCCATGCCCGTGATGCTGTGCAGGCTGATCGGCATGTTGAGCTCCTGGGCTTCGGCCCAGAAGGGATCGTAGTCGGAAGAGCTGTATGGCCGGTCCTCGGGCGGGGAAGCCCAGATCAGGGCGCCCTTCAGGCCTCGATTGGCGCAGCGGCGGAGCTCCTTCACCGCGTCGCCGATGGAATAGAGAGAGATCAGCGCAAGCCCGGCAAGCCGCCTGGGCGCATAGGCACAGTACTCGGCCAGCCAGTCGTTGTAGACGCGGAAACAGGCGCGCTGCAGCGCCGCATCGGTGATCCAGAACTGACGAAATCCGAGCGTCGTGTAGATCACGTCGGCCTCGACGCCGTCGAGGTCCATGTCCTTGACACGCTCGGCCGGGTCCCAGCCGCCGGGACGGGCGTCCCTGTACGTGGAGGCTTGAAAGAACCCGGGGAGCTCCTCGGGCTTCTTCCCGGCCCCCATGCCCTGCGCGAGATGGACCGGAGGCACTCCCTCCAGGACCAGGTAGGCTCCTGGTCGGTGCCCAGGCAGGTTCTCCACCACGCGTGGCGCGCGTTCACGGAACTGCTTGTCGATGCGCTCGACCCAGAGATCGCCCGGCTCGTTCACGTGCGAATCGGCGGAGATCAGCTTCGTTTCGGCCATGAGCCACCTCCCTCTACTTGGCGCGCACGACATTACTAAGCGCGCCTCGGCCGGCGGGGCCCCAGCCCCGCGACGGCCTGCAGCGCGCACTACGGGCTATGCGAGCAAGCCGTACAGCTTGGCGGCGGTGTCGCTGACCATCTTGGACTTGACGTCGTCCGGTACCCCCTTGAAGTCACGTGCGATCACATCCCGCGAGTGCGGCCAGGTGGCCAGGGTGTGCGGGTAATCGGACGCCCACATGAAGTTGTCGCGACCCGCGAACGACCAGTTGGCGATCCCGACGGGGTCGTCCATGAAGGTGGCGAAGATCTGTCGCTGGAAATATCCGCTGGGTAGGAGCTTGATGGGCGCGGGGTCTGTGTAACGGAACTTCTGGGCCGTGAAATCCGCGCGGTACAGATAGTGCGCGATCCAGCCGATGTCGTTCTCGGCCGAGACGATGAGAAGGCCGGGAAATCTCTCCAGCACGCCCGAGAAGATCAAGGTCGTCAAGGTGCGCTGGGTCTCATGGGGCAGCGTCATCGCCCGCATGTAGCGATTGACGTTGTACCGGCTCTCGCGCGCGTGGCCCGTCGAGGTATGCAGGCTGAGCGGCATCCGGAGATCCTGCGCGGCCGCCCAGAATGGATCGTAGGTCGGCTCGCTGTAGTCACGTCCCTCGGGAGGCGAGGCCATGATCATGGCGCCTCTGAGTCCCAGCCGCGCGCACCGTTGGATCTCGCGAACGCCTTCGTCGATCTCCAGGAGAGAGATCAGCGCCAGGCCGGCGAACTTCTTCGGGTCATATCGACAGAACTCGGCGAGCCAGTCGTTGTACGAGCGAAAGATCGCGGCCTGGAAGGGCGCATCGGTGAGCCCGAACAGTCGGAAGCCCAGCGTGGTGTAAAGGACTTCCGCCGCCACGCCGTCGATCGCCATGTCCTTCAGACGCTCGCCCGGATCCCACCCGCCGGGGCGCGCAGCCTCGTATCCCACCTTCTGAAACGTCGCCAGCTCTTCCGGTGTTTTGCCGGCCGCGAAGGTCCCGGCCACGGAGCGCGGCTCGAGGCCCTCGCAGACGAACCAGTGGCCCCGCTTGCCCTGGTGCTCTTGAACGACGACCCTGGGCGCGCGGTCGCGAAAGGCCTTGTCGATCCGCTCCACCCACAAGTCGGGTGGTTCCGTCATGTGCGAGTCAGCCGAGATGATGGTGTCCTCTGCCATGGATGCCTCCTTCAGGCGCGCGCCAGCGCCGCTTTGATCCGCTCGGGCGTGATCGGCACGCGTCGGATGCGGACGCCCGTCGCGTCGTAGATCGCATTCGCGATGGCTGCCGGCGCGGTCCGCGTCGAGGGCTCACCCGCGCCCGAGGCGGCGACGTCCGGCCGATCGATCAGGACGATGTCGATGCGCTCGGGCGCGTCCTGCATCTCGAGGATCGGATAGCTGGCCCAGTCCACGCTCAGCACGTGATCCCGGTCGAACTGCACCTCCTCGAACACGGTGCGCGAGATGGCCTGCACGACGTTGCCCTCGATCGTCAGCTCGAGCGCTTTGGGATTGATGATGAGCCCGCAGTCGTGGGCCACCGTGAACCGTCGCGCCCACACGCGCCCCGTCCGGCGCTCCACCTCGACCTCAGCGACCATCGCCACGATCGTGCCGTTGCGCTCGGTGTAGGAAAAGCCGCGGCCGCTCATGACGTCGCCTCGGCCGCGGCGCGGGTTCGGATAGGGGCGCTTGCCCCAGCCGGCCCGGTCGGCGGCCGCGCGGATCACTGCCGTGTGGCGCGGGTCCTTCACGTACTTCAGACGGAACGCGACGGGATCGGCGCCTGCCGCGTGGGCGATCTCGTCGATGAACGACTCGCTGGCGAAGTGGGTCTCGGGACCGAGCGGGTCGCGCAGGTGGCCGGTGCGCAGCGGCGAGCCGCGGTCGAGCAGCGGAGCGACGCATTCCCAGCCACACCGCTTGTTGGCGAAGTCGTAAGCCTCCGACGGCACCTGGAAGATGATGGTCGGCTTCGGCTCCGATCCGGTGAGCTGGCCGGCCAGCGTGTCCTTCGGATCGTTCTCGGTCGTGGCGACGTCCTGGCGCGAGAAGCCCCGGGCGGAGAAGTCGTAGGCGACGACGTTCCCCTGGGCGTCGAGGCCGGCACGGCCGCGATAGACGCCGGCCGGGCCCTTCGGGTCCCAACCGGTGCCGTCGTGCCTCATGTATTGCACGCGAACCGGCTTGCCGGTGAGCTTCGAGAGCAGCGCCGCGTCCAGCGCGGCATCGCCAGCGTCGTTGCGGCCGTACGAGCCCGGCCCGGGCACCCACGTCGCGCGCACCTTCTCCGGCGGCAGGCCCACCAGCTTGGCCACGCCGTTACGGCCGTAGTGAGGCTTCTGCGAGCCGGTCCAGAGCCGCGCCTCGTCGGCCCGCACGTCGGCCACCGCGCAGGCCGGCCCCATGCTCGCGTGCGACTGGAACGGCCACTCGTACTCCGCCTCGACGATCCGATGCGCGCGCTTCAGCGCCGCCTCGACGTCGCCCTTGTCGATCGGCACCTGACCACCGATGGACTTGGCCTGCCGGATGTGATCGTGAAGCTTCGCCATCTCCGGGAACGGCGTGCACGGCGGCGCCCAGGTCACCTTCAGCTCGCGCGCGGCGCGAACCGCGTCCCACTCGCGCTCGGCGAGCACCGCGACCATGTCTTTCTCGTGGACCACACGCGCGCCGGGTATGGCGGCGATCGACGACTCGTCGATGGCGGTCGGGCCGCAGCCCGCGGACGGCGGTCGCAGCACGCGCGCGTGCAGCATGCCCTCGACCTTGACCTCGGTGACGTACTGGAGCCTGCCGTACACTTTCTCGGCGACGATCTTCTGCGGGATCGACCGGCCGACCACGCGGTACTCGGACGCATTCTTGACCGCCGCTTGCCCCTTGGCCAGGAGCGGATTGCCGTACTGCTTGTTCCACTCGAGCTTGTGGTGAAAGTAGCGACCACCGATCAGGTCGGCATAGCTCACCCGGCGCTGTGCGTCGCCGGCCACGGAGACGACGCCGTCGCGCACGACGAGCCGGTCAGCGGGCACGCCGAGCTTCGCGGAGGCGCGCTCCAGCAGTAGACGTCGGGCTTCGGCCGCGGCGTGGCGGAGCGTGAGGCCACCGCGCTGCACGCCGGTCGAGCCGGAGGCGCCGCCCTGATTGCACGTGAACGCGGTGTCGCCCATCACCACGCTCACGCGGTCGAAGGCGACATCCAGCTCGTCGGCGACGATCTGCGCGATCGCCACGTCGACGCCCTGCCCCATGTCCATCTTGCCGAAGAACGCCGTCACGCTCCCATGGGGCGTGACCGCGATCCACGAGTCGAGCTCATCCGGCAGCAGTAGCGGCTTGGCGTCGGCGCCGGCGCCCGCCTGGCCGAACGCCCCGCGAGCGGCGCCGGGAATGGCGAAGCTGACGACGAGGGCGCCGCCGGCCTTGAGAAGATCGCGCCGGGAGATGTCGGTTGGCCTCATGGCCGCCCCCTACGCCTTCGTCCCGGCCGCGCGCTTCACCGCGCGCAGGATGGCCATGTGGGTCCCGCACCGACACTTGAGGCCGCCGAGCGCGTCGCGGATCTGCCGGTCCGTCGGCTTGGGCGTGTCCCGCAGCAGCGCCGCGGCCGTCAGCATCCAGCCCGAGAGGCAGTAACCGCATTGCGGCACCTGCTCGGCCACATAGGCCGCTTGCAGCGGGTGCGGCTTCTCCGGCGTGCCGAGGCCGGCCAGAGTCGTGATCGTCTTGCCGCGGACGGCACTGACGGGCGTCACGCAGGAGCGCGTCGGCCGGCCGTCGACCTGCACGGTGCAGGCTCCGCACTGGGCGAGACCGCAGCCGAACTTCGGGTTGGCGAGCCCGAGCTCCGCGTGCAGGGCGTAGAGCAGCGGCATGGCAGGATCGGCGTCGAGCTCCGCGGGGCGACCGTCGACGACGAGGCGGATACGCTCGGTCATGGCGCCTCCTTGCTGGACGCCGAGATGATACCTCCATGACTCGTGCCGCGCACGAGAGGCTCGCGCGCGGCGTGAACTGAACCATCCGGTAGGCACCGGGCCGCCTGTTGGTGTATGCATGAGGACGAGGACGATGATGAGCGACGCGAGCGGCCGGTGGGACTACGACGTGGCGGTAATCGGCGGGGGGCCGGGCGGCTCGAGCACCGCCACCGCCCTGGCACGGCGTGGCCGGAGCGTCGTCGTGCTGGAGCGCGAGCGGTTCCCGCGCTTCCACATCGGCGAATCGCAGCTCCCGTGGACCAACGAGATCCTCCGGGCCCTGGGCGTTCGCGACACGATCGCCGGGTCCGGGTTCGTGGAGAAGTGGGGCGCGAGCTTCCGGGGGCCCGATGGCCCGGAAGAGCGGTACGCCGACTTCTCGAATGCCCTGGAGACTCCCACGCCCCAGACGTTTCAGGTCCTGCGCGAGAAATTCGACGAGATCCTGCTGCGCCATTCCGAGAAGTGCGGCGCGCGGGTGCTCGAGGAGCATCGCCTGCTCGATGCCGCGTTCGACAAGGACGGCGTCACGCTCAGCTTCGCGGACCGTCTCGGCGGCGCCGGGACGATGCGGGTCGGTGTCGTGGTCGACGCGTCCGGACGAGCCGGCATCCTGGTGAAGCGCTTCGGCCGGCACGAGCACGATCCGCTTCTCTTGAACATCGCGGTCCACGCGCAGTACGAGGGCATCCCCCGCGCGTCGGGCCGGCGGGCCGGCGACATCCGGATGTTCACGCGACCGGACATGGGCTGGCTCTGGTTCATCCCGCTCTCCGACACCGTCATCAGTGTCGGCGCCGTGATCCCACAGGTGGTTCACCGGCGCGAGTCAAAGGCGACGCCGGAAGAAAGCCTGACTCACTATCTGGCCAACACGCCCGCCGCGCTGCCGCTGCTCGAGCGGGCGCGGCGTGTCTCCCCCGCGCGCTTCGACGCCGACTACTCCTATCTGGCCACCCGGATGGCCGGCGACCGCTGGGTCGCGGTCGGCGACGCGGCGGCATTCCTGGATCCCGTCTTCTCCACCGGCGTGATGCTCGCCATGCAGGGCGGTCTCGAAGTTGCGGAGGCCATCGACACCGGCCTGCGCACCGGCGACGTGTCGGCACGTGCCTTCGCCCGCTATGAGCGCGCTGTGCGCGGCCGCTACCACCACTTCCGGCGATTCGCGGTCGGGTTCTACGAGCCCGCCTTCCGCAAGCTGTGGTACTCGCGTCCGCCGGTCCGCAGCATCTTCGACGCCGTCGTGTCCGTGCTCGCCGGGAACTGGCGGCCGTCGGTCATGACGCGATTCCTGGTCGAGGTGTTCTTCGCGGTGGTCGCCGTGAAGCGCGCTCTCATGCGGTTCGGGCAGGATCGACGCGCTCGCTGAGCGCGTCAGTCTGCCGCGGCGACACCCGAGTCTCCGGCCGGGCTCGCCGCATGCGAAGCGCGCCAGAGGGATCCCACGAGTGCCGCGAGCAGCATGACCACCGCTGTCACGAGCACGACCTGCCACCCCTTGTGGTGGAGGAGCTGGCCGGACGACAGCGAGGTCAGGGCCGCCGTGCCGAAGACCATGAAGTCGTTCGCTGCCTGCGTGCGCGAGCGCTCGGCCGGGGCGTAGGCCTTCGTCACCAGCGTCGAGCCCGCCACGAACATGAAATTCCAGCCGATTCCGTTGAGGGTCATGGCCAGAAGAAAGTTGGGTACACCCACGTCGAGCGCGGCCGCCACGACGGCGAGGAGGTTGAGGGCGATGCCGAGCGCGATGACGGTGCGCTCGCCCCAGCGCTGGACAAGCGTGCCGGAAAAAAAGCCGGGCAGGAACATGCCCACCACGTGCCACTGGATGACGAAGGCCGTGTCCGCGAACGTGTGATGGTGGGCCATCATGGCCAGCGGGGTGCCGGTCATCAGGAGGTTCATCACCCCCTGGCCCATCATCTGAGCGAGAACGGCCACGATGAAGATCGGCTGGCGCACGATCTGAGTGATCGGGCGGACGGGACCGCCGGTGCGGACGGCCGACTCCGCCGGAGGCGGCATGCGGAGGCCCACGAGCAACGCGGAGGTGAGCAGGCCGAGCACGGGCACGCAGAGGTACGAGCCCAGGTACGTCGTATCGAAGAGTTGCACCGTCCCCCGGGCGAGCATTGGACCGATGAATGCGGCGGCAAGCCCGCCCAGCAGCACAAAGGAGATGGCCCGGCTTCGAAACTCGGGCAGCGACGTCTCGGCCGCCGCGAAGCGGTACTGCTGGGCGAAGGCCACGGAGACGCCGAGAAGCGGTCCCCCGCGGTGAGGAGCCAGAAGCGACCGCCAGCCAGAGCGGCCACGCTGACGAGACCTCCGGCCGCCGCGCTCAGGGCGCCCAGCACGAAGCCGGCTCGGCGGCCCACGCGCTTCATGAGTAGCGAAGCGGGGATCGTGCTGAGGGCGGTGCCGATCACCGACGTCGTCGAGGGTAGCGTCGCCAGGGCCTTGTTGCTGGCCAGGGCATAACCGGCAAGGCTGCCCACCGCGGCGATGAGCGTCACCGAGGTTGACGACGTCGCCTGCGTCAGAGTGAGGAGGAGCACGTTCCGGAGGCGGACGCTCAAGACCGAGACATTAGCACACGCCCCTGGGCCGTGGTTGTGAAGGGCGACTCTTTTCCCTATGCTTAGCCAACACCAACGAGCGAGGAATCCCTCATGAGCGGAGCCCGTAAGCAGGTCGCCGTTGTGGTTGGGGCAACCTCCAAATGGCAGTCCGATGGACGCAACACCAAGCTGGCGCACGGCAAGGTGCTCGACGACAGCGACATCCCCGTTGGCATGCGCTGGGGCGTCGGTGGCGCCATCGCTCAGAAATTCGCCAGGGAGGGGTTTTTCGTCGTCCTGACGACCCGCAGCGCCGCCAACGCCTCGGCGCTGGAAAAGGCCATCATCGAGCAAGGCGGTGAAGGCATGATCGTCGAGCTGGACCTGGTCTCACGCGAATCCATATCACGAGCGTTCGCCACGATTCGCAAGCACGTCGGTGATCCGGATGTCCTGGTCTACAACGCCGGCTATCTCGAGGGGCGCGACTTGCCGCCGGAGAAAGAGTTGCTGGAGCACGTCCCCATCGAGATCTTCGAGACCGCCCAGCACATCGCCAGCCGCGGACCGTTCCTCGTCGCACAGGAAGTATTGCCCGCCATGCGACAGCGTGGCGCCGGCTCGTTCCTCATCTCGAACAACCAGTTCTCGCTGCGGGGTCGCAAGCGCCTGACCGGACAGTCGCTGTACTATCCGCGTGTCATGATGCGCACGCTGGCGCAGGTGCTCACGGAAGAATATTCCGAGCACGGCGTGCACGTGGCCAACGTCGTGATCGACGGCCTCATCGACTCGCCAGGCACCCGAGCGCTCCCGAGGGCCCGACAGAATCCCGACGCCGTGATGAATCCCGTGAAGATCGCCGAGGCTTTCTATTACCTGCACACCCAGGACAAATCCTGCTGGACGCACGAATTGCAGCTGACACCGTTTGCCACCAAGCCGAGCTTTTGAGCGAGGATGAACATGGACCACGTAGAGTTCGATCGCGAGCCGCCGGCTAACCTGACCACGATGGTGATGGCGTACGGGGGATGGATCGATGCCGGCCAGGCGGCGACGGGTGCCTTGCGCCACCTCGTCCGCGACCTCTCGGCCGCGCGGCTGGCCCGGATCGACCCTGAACAATTCTTCGTGTTTACCCAGGAGCGGCCCGAGGTGCGGCTGAGGGCCGATGGGGAACGCGACATCCATTGGCCGAAGAGTGAGTTCTTCGGGTGGCATCCTGGGAATGGCCGCGACGGCCTACTCCTGTTTTGCGGCCCGGAGCCGCATCAGAAGTGGCGCACCTATACGAAGGCCTTCCTCGATGTGGCCGAGCGCTGTGGAGTGAGGCGGATCGTCTCGCTCGGGGCGCTCCTGGCCGGCGCGCCTCATACCCGTCCAATACGTGTCACCGGACGCTCCAGCGACCCCGCCTGGCGCTCGGTGCTCGAAGCCTGGGGCATCTATCGTCGTCCGACCTATGAAGGCCCGACCGGTATTTCCACGATCGTCCTGGACGCCGCGGAGCGACGTGGAATATCGAATCTCGGCTTGATGGGGCAAGCGCCCCATTACCTACAAAACAACGAGAATCCCGCGGCGATCCACGCCCTGTTGACCTATGTCGCCCGCCTGCTCCACTTGAGCCCGGACATGTCCCACTTCGCCGAGGCCATCAAAGAGTTCCGCACACAATGTGATCGCGAGGTGGCTCGAAATCGCGCCACCCGCGAGCACGTGCAGCAACTCGAGCAGCAGTACGACGCGACGGCCGGCGAGGAGCCGCAAACGCTGCCCGACGGGGAGCTCGACTCGGACAAGCTCATGCAAGACCTCCAGGATTTCCTGCGGAAGCAGCGCGAGAGCGGCGAGGAAAAACCTGGCGGGCAAGGACGGGACTGACCCGCCGACACCAGGATTTTCAGAGCCCCCAGAGCGCCCAATGCGCCACGAGTAGCGCGGCCGTCAGCAGACCCACCACATCCAGCCAGATTCGCCAGGTGGGCTGCTCGAGATACCGGCGGATGAACGGGATCTCCTCGCGCAGCGTCCTCAGCTCCCGGCAGCTCGGGCAATAGCGGGCGGGGATCGTGCGATGGTCGTAGACCATTTGCAACGCGACTGTCGCGTGGGGGTGCGCGTCGGCCCACGCCTCGAGCGTCTGCTCCTGCTCGAGCTCCACGGTCTCGACCGCGGGCAGGAGCACCTCCTCGGGCGCGCGGGGAAACGTGGAACGATTCAGAGGTTCACTCACGAGAGCTCCGCATCCCAGCATACTTGATTCAGCAGGGCGTCACGGCGGGTGCCGTGTAGACTGGGGCTCAGTGACACCACCCCGGATCGCGACGTCCGGTCTCCCTATTATTGTAAGCGTCGGCATTCCACCACTACAGGAGACATGATGCGCGCAGCGATTACCGCGACGGGCCACTACCTACCGCCCGACGTCTACCCCAACGCGTACTTCGAACGGCAGCTGGACACGACCGACGCGTGGATCCAATCCCGTACCGGGATCGCCGCGCGCCGCTTCGCGTCTGGTGGCGGCACGTCAGACCTTGTCGTGCCGGCGGCTTCCCGCTGCCTCGACACCCGTGGCATCTCGCCGGCGGCCGTCGATTGCATCATCGTCGCCACGATGACGCCGGATCGACTGTGTCCCTCGACGGCTGCGGTCGTCCAGCGAAAGCTCGGGGCGATCCACGCCTGGGGCTTCGACCTGGCCGGCGCCTGCTCGGGCTTCGTCTACGGGCTCATCGTGGCGACGAAGCTCGTGGAGTCGGGCGCCGTGCGCCGACTGCTGCTCTGTGGGGCGGATCGGATGAGCAGCGTCGTCAATTCGGAGGATCGCGCCACCGCCGTCCTGTTCGGTGACGGCGCTGGGGCGGTCATGATCGAAGCGGTCGAGGACGAGTCGGTCGGGATTCTCGACCACGTCTGTCACACGAACGGTGAAGGAGAATTATCTCTCTACATCCCTGCGGGAGGAAGCGTCGAGCCCGCCAGCGTCGATTCAGTCGCGAAGAGACGGCATTACGTCGTGCAGGACGGGCCGGCTGTGTTCAAGGCCGCCGTCATCGGCATGGCCGAAGTGACCGAAGAAATCCTGAAGCGTAACGACCTGGCGCCCGCCGACCTCGCCTGGCTGGTCCCGCATCAAGCCAACCGACGGATCATCGAGGCCGTGGCCAAGCGGCTGGGTCTCGGGCTCGATCGAGTCATCATCAATCTCGATCGCTACGGAAATACGGTGGGCGCGACGATTCCCATTGCGCTCTCGGAGTGGAACGAGCACAAGCGCTTCAGATACGGCGATCGCCTCGCCCTGGCGGCCTTCGGTGCGGGGTTCACCTCCGGCAGCGTCTATCTGCGCTGGGCGATCGCCTAGATCAGGCGGACGGTCACGGCACGACTAGCGACTGTCGAGAAGCGCCTGGATGAACGCCCGAGCAGCCGGGCCTGACCAGTCACGCGACCCCGCCACGCGGCCGATCAGTCGCCCCTCGCGATCGATGAAGTAGGCGGTCGGTGGCCCCCACACGCCGTAGCCCTTCCCCGTCACGTCACCGCTCTCGTCGAGAAGGACCGGCGCCACGTAGCCGCGTTCGCGCACGACCTGACGCACGTGGTCGGGCTTCTCCCGGAAGTTCACCAGCAGGATTTCCAGCTTCTTGCCCTTGAGCTCGCTGTATATCCGGTTGACGGAAGGTAACTCCTCCCGGCAGTCCGGTCACCAGGTGGCCCAGAAGAAGACGAGGACCACCTTGCCGCGGAGATCGGCGAGGCGCGTGACCTTGCCATCCAACCCGGGCAGGGCGAAGGCCGGCGCGGGCTTGGGCGGCTGGTAGGGCTGGACCTGCAGGCTTGCGAAATCGGGGGCGGCCCCGGCGCCGCCGACTGTCAGCAGCGCCAGGGCCAGCCCGACAACGATGATCCGACGCATCACGAAGCCTTGACCGCCTTCAACACTTCGGCGGGGTCCAGGAGATCGAGCGGGTTGTCCATGACCTTCACGAACTTGACGGTTCCGGTCTTATCGACGATGAAGTACGCCCGCTTGGCGTACCGAAAGACTGGGCTCGCTTGGTCCGTCTGCATCGCGCCATAGGCAGGAAGCATCTGGCGGCGGAAATCGGAGAGAAGGAGCTGCTTGGACGATTGTTCTTTCTGCCAGGCAGCGAGAGCAAGATGATGATCCGTGCTGACGCCCACGACCTGGACGCCCGCGGCCTCGAACTGCGGCAGGGCCGCCTCGAAGCCGTTCAGTTCCTTCGTTCAGGTCGGGGTGAAGGCCGCGATGAACGTGTAGATGACGACGGGGCCCTTGGCCGTCAAGTCGGACAGCTTGACGGGCTTGCCATCGATCCCATTGAGCGCGAAGTCGGGGGCCTTTTGCCCGACTTCGAGGGCGCCGGCGGCGCCGGCGAGGGCCATGACTGAAAGAGCGCTCAGGACAAGAGCGAGAGTGACGGAACGGTTGATGGTCATCGCGCCTCCTTCCACCGATTTCCCCGGTAACCGCCGAGACGTGCGGCCGGTTCCGCGCATCGTCTTGTGTTCGTCACTATAGGCCCTGGAGTTTCCGCAGTCCAGACGTCGGAAACACCCAGGGTTGCTCATTCGCCCATTGTGGGAGGTCGAGCTAATTTAGTCTAGCGCGCCCCGCTCGGCCCGGTGTCGCCGGTCAGCAGCTGGCCGTTCATACCGAGCGACCCATGGAACTTGCAGGAGACAGCCAGTATCCCAGAGGCCGGAAACGTGACGTCCACCTGCACTTGGCCCTTGGGCGGGATGTCCTTGTCGACGCCGAGCGCGGGAATGCTGATGTTGTGTAGCGTGCTCGCCTCGTTCTCCACCAGCAAGGTCAGTTTCTGCCCGGGCTTGCCCCACATGAACGTCGGCGAAAAGTAGTAGTCGTCGGCCTCCAGCTCGAGCTTCGGGAGATTCCGTACGTCCTTGGCGCCATGGTCGGCATAGGCCACGCCGCCCAGTGTGACAGACTTGATCTTTCCAGTCGGCGAGGCAGCGGCTCGCGGCTGCGCGGGGGGTGTGGCTGCCGCGCCCACGCCCGGCTGCACCGCGATCTTGCGTGGGGCATTGCCGACGGGGATGGTGGCCGTCACCGTGCGGCTCGACAAATCCACCACCGAGACGTCGTTGGAGCCTTCGTTGGTCACGTAGGCGGTGCGGCCATCCGCACTCGACATGCTCCAGTGCGGGGCTTTGCCCACGGCGACGGTGCCGGCCAGCGTATTGTTCGCCGTGTCAAGGATGCCGAGCTCACCCGGGCCCTGGACTACGGCCAGCGCCCACCGGCCGTCGGGCGTGAAGGGCGCGTAGTGCGGCGAGGCGCCCACCGGGATCTGTGTGGCGATCCGGTTGGTGGCGGTGTCCAGTACCTGAATCGCGTTGACGCCTGCGAGTGTGAAAAAGACGCGTCGGCCATCCGGGCTCAGCTCGAGCCCACGGGGCGTCTTGTCCAGCGGTACTCGCGCCGTTTCCTTCCAAGTCGTGAGATCCAGACGGACGAGCGCCGTGGCACCCTGCTGCTGCGAGGCCACCCACGCTGTGCGCCCATCCCGGCTCAGCGTGCCGTTGTGGGGCTGGGCGACAGGCACCTCGCCGAGCACGCGGTCCGTCGCCGTGTCGATAACCAGCGCACGGTTCGAGCCCCAGCCCAGGACGAGCAGGCGGCGCCCGTCGCCCGAGACCGCAAGACCATGGGGATTCGCGCCCACGTCGATGCTGGCGCCGACGCGATCGGTGGCGGTGTCGATGACGCTCACCGTCGAGGCGCCATCACTGCTGACGTAGACCTTGCGACCGTCTGGCGTCACCACGAGCCCGTGCGGTCCCTTGGGGACCGGGATGGTGGCGAGAACCTTGTTCTGGCCGGTGTCGAGGACAGCCACCGCATCGTCCTTGAAGAGCCCCACATAGGCCTTGGGCGCTCCGGCGGCCACGGGAGAGCTCGAGCCCGTCCCGACCGCGCACCCACTCATCACGACCATTACCCACAGCATCGCGGCCACGCGCTTTAGCAAGGTGTCACCTCCGGGACATTCGCATGTCCCACCACTGCCAACGTCCAGGCGCCCGATTCGTTCCAGGATCGCGCAGACTGATGGTTCGGGATCCTCCTCGCCATCGGTGGCGTCTACTTCACGATCAGCGTGCCCTTCATGTAGGGATGAATCGCGCAGAAGTACGGGTAGGTGCCGGGCTTCGTGAAGGTCTGCATGAACGTGTCTTCGTTCACGAGCCCGGCGGAGCTGAAGGCGCCCGTCCCTGACGTGACGGTGTGCGGCTCCTCGTCGTGATTGACCCACGTCACCGTCGTGCCCACCGGGACGGTGAGCATGGACGGTCCGTACTTGAATTCCTTGATCCCGATCGTCGGCGGCGTCGCGGCCAGCGCGTGGGCACCGATGAGCAGTGTCACCACGCCGACGGCGACGACCCCTCGCCTGAACCACGCCAGCGCTCTTGTGTCGACTTTCATGATTTTCTCCGTGCCTCCTCACACGTCCGAACGCTCCACCACCGGCACCGTTCCACGCGGTTCAGAAAAGGCTCGAAGGAACGAATCGCGGTGTTCGGCGTTGGCGTCGGGTGCTCGGTGAGGCGCTGCGAAGTGCTTCGTGCAGGCGAGTCCACGCATCCTGCCGACGGCTGATGGAACGAGTCGCCCCAGCGGACGTTGAAAGAATGAAGGCTGCGCGGCTATCGACGTCGCCAATCTGGACGGTGCGATGACGCAAAGGAGGACGCTCATGAGCGAGAGGCTCAGTCTCAGGGAACCACGCGGGGCGAATCCGGCCTGGTTGGCGGTTCCCCTGGTGGTTTGGGCGCTGATCACCCTCACGGTCGGCCTTGTGGCCAGGCAGACGATTCGCGAGCCCTATGCGAGTCCCTTCTTCCATCCTTTCTTTGCGGATACGCTCCAGATGAAGGCGTGGCTGGTGACGGCAGCGTTAGTGCTCGCATGGGGTCAGTTGCTGACGGCCGCACGCATCTACGAGCTGCTCGGATTTCCGCCCAAGGGGCGCTTCTATCACGTTGTCCATCGCTGGTCGGGGCGGACCGCGATCATGCTGACGCTTCCTGTGGCCTACCACTGTGTCTTCCTGCTCGGGTTCGGCACCCACAGCCCACGCGTCTTGATTCACTCGCTGCTCGGGTCGGCGCTCTACGGCGCTGTCGTCGCCAAGGTGATGATCGTTCGGTCGACGAGGTTCGCGACCTGGGTGCTCCCCGTGGCTGGAGGCCTCTTGTTCTCAATCCTTCTGGGGTTGTGGCTGACTTCTGCGCTTTGGTTGTTCACCGCCGCTCCCTCTGCCACATGAGCGGTACGATCCAGAGGGATGACCGTGCGCGCGCCCTCCGACAGCGTCCTGAGTGCTGGCGTGACATGGGGGCCCGGATCGGCCTATAGTCCGCTCAACCGTATGCGGAGCGCGATTCCGGTTGGCGAACGTCGTCGTCATGTGGGCGCGTTATCTCGTTGCTAGCTCGGACGACGCCTGCGCGCGGACCCAAACCGCCTAGGAGAACATCATGAACGTCGGTATCTCGCTGAACATGTTGACGAAGGAGGGGCGCTCGGACGCCTCGGTGTTCGCCGAGCACCTGACCCTGGGCGACCTGGCCGAGCCGCTCGGCTTCGACTCGGTCTTCGCGCTGGAGCACCACTTCACTGGCTACGCCATGTCGCCGTCACCAACCCAGTTGCTCAGCTACATCGCCGGCCGGACGAAGCGGATCACGCTCGGCACCGCCGTGATCGTGCTGCCGTGGCACGACCCGGTGCGGGTGGCCGAGCAGATCGCGCTCCTCGACATCCTCTCCCACGGCCGCTGTGTGTTCGGCTTCGGCCGTGGTGCGGCCACCGTGGAGTATGCGGGCTTCCGCGTGCCGATGGAGGAGGCGCGCCCTCGCTTCGTGGAGGCGGCGCAGATCGTGATCAAGGCGCTCACGCAAGACGTCTTCGAGTGGGACGGCGAGTTCTACAAGATCCCGCCCATGTCGATTCGGCCCCGCCCGGTCTCGCACCCCGAGCGACGCTTCTACGCGTCGTCGGTAAGCCCGGAGTCGGCGGAGATCATGGCCAAGCTCGGCTTCGGCCTCTTGGTCATCATGCAGAACGAGTGGCCGAAGGCGGCCGAGGACATCCGACGCTATCGCGATATCACGGCCAGCGTCGGGCACACGCCGCGTCCGCCGATCATCTCCACCAACATCTCGGTGGCCGAGACCCGCGAGGAGGCCAACGAGCGCGCCGCGAAGTACCTGGCGCGCAAGTGGGACTCGATCGACGCCCACTACCACTTCTCCGACGGCCACCTGGCCATGGTGAAGGGTTACGAGTTCTACGGCGGCATGGCGAAGACGTATTCCAAGATGAAGGACGAGAGCTTCCGCAAGAAGGCGACGGAATTCTACGTCAAGATCCAGGTGGTCGGTACACCCGACGACTGCATCCAGCAGATCGCCGAGCTGCAGAAGCTCACCGGCCTGGATCACCTGGTCGGCGAGTTCGGCTACGGCGGCATGCCGAACGAAGAGGCGCAGCTCAACATGCGCATGTTCGCCGCCCGCGTCATGCCCGTGCTGCAGCGCGACCGGGGATTCGCGGCGGCGACGAACGGCGGCGGCCCATCACCCATCGGCATCGGGGGGCCCACGGGCATCTTCGCACCGGCCTGAGTCCGCGCGTCATTCGTGTGCCGTCACCTTTTTGCGGACACCTCGGGCACTGCTGCGGGCACGCGTTTCGGTCAGGTGGCTCCAATTTCTTGAGATAGCCCTTGACGGGCCTGTCGTCCACGCTGTACCTAGGGCACGGTAACGGGCGCAACATGACACAGCGCCGCGCAGCCCGTTGCCGCGTACCGACGAGGTCGTCTAGGCCTCGTCGGTCTCGACCGCAAACGCGCGCGAGTTGGAGCTGCGCCGGACGCTGAGATCTTGAACGTTGGGGGTGCCGTATGACGCGACGGTCCATCGTCATCGTGCCGCTCCTCTCCCTCCTTGCCGTCGGTTACGCCGAGGCGAGCGATCTGTCGACGGTGAAGCCCGAGCAGGTCGGGCTGTCGTCCGAGCGGCTGGAGCGTATCGGGCAGGTGCTCCGGGTCGACGTAGAACGCGGGCGGATTCCGGGCGCCGTCGTCGTCGTCGCCCGCAAAGGCCGCGTTGCGTCAGTGCAGGCGGTCGGATTTCGTGACAGGGCTGCCGGCGCGCCGATGACTCCCGACTCGATCTTTCGGATCGCGTCCATGACCAAGCCGATCGTCACGGTGGCGGCGCTCTCGCTGTACGAGGAGGGCCGGCTGCTGCCGTCCGATCCAGTATCGAAATACATTCCTGCGTTTAAAGACCGGATGGTCGGCCTGGAGCGGGCCCCTGCCGAGCGCGAGATGACAATCCAGGACCTGATGCGGCACACCTCCGGGCTGACCTACGGCAACCGGGGCAAGACAGAGATTTACAAGATGTACCCGGAGTCCTCCAACGTGGCCTCGTTGACCCTGACGATGGATGAGTTCATCGAACAGCTGAGCCGAACTCCCCTCCTCTACCAGCCGGGCACGCGCTGGGAGTATGGCCTGTCGACCGACGTCCTCGGGCGCGTGGTCGAGATCGTCTCCGGCAAGTCGCTCGGCGAGGTCCTTGCGGAGCGTATCTATCGGCCGCTGAAGATGACGGACACGACGTTCCTTGTACCCGTGGACAAGCGCACACGCATTGCGCAAGGGCTGCCCGCGCATCCCGACACGGGTGCCGAGTTCAAGCTCGCCGATCCCTCCGTGCCAAGGAAGTTCGATTGCGGCGGCGGGTGCGCCGTATCAACGGCAGGCGACTACGCGCGATTCGCCCAGATGCTCCTCAACCGCGGCAGCCTCGACGGCGCGCGCGTGCTGAGCCCGCGGACTGTCGAATTCATGACCTCGGACCACCTCGGAGCGATCTCCCGCGGCACTGGCGCGACCGGGTGGCCGGGCTACACCTGGGGGCTCGGCGTCGCGGTCCGTCAGGACAAAGGAATCGCGCCGATCCCGGGCTCATCGGGAGATTTCTACTGGCCCGGCGCCTTCGCGACCTACTGGTGGGCCGACCCGAAAGAGGAGCTGGCGGTCGTCTTCATGACGCAGTCGCCGCTGGGCCGCCACTACGCGCACCTGATGCGCGGCCTCGTGTACCAGGCAATCGCGAACTAGCGAGCCGGGGAGGGAGGAGTCTCCCGATTTCCCTACACACTGCTCTATACGGTCAAGCCAGACACCTTTCAAATCCCGGCGGTCATGAACCTCAAGCGCTGCCCGATGTACTGGGTGGGCCGCGAGTGACCCAACCCAACATCGCGCTCGAGCGAGCCGACTACTTGCGTCGGCGGCTCATGGCCGCTGTCAGATGCCTATGGGAGCGTAGTACCGCGCCCGATAGTAGCGGAGGTCGAAGCGATCGCAACGTGCCCGACTCGTGAGGTCGACTTACGTCACTACGATCGATAGCATATGGGTAAGACGATGGAAACGGTCACGCTGTCCAGCAAGTTCAGCTCGTGCTGCCCCGTGGTGCTCGTGAGCGATTCCAGCTCCGGCCCGGGATGCGGATCACCGTGCTCGATAAGGGCGGGGTGATCTTTCTCGTCCCCGAGCGCCCCATCCGCGACTATCGGGGCATCGCGCGCGGTACCAGTCTCAAGGGGCTCCGCGAAAAAAAGGACCGCCACTGATCCTGGTCGATTCGCGCGGCTGGATCGAGTATCTCGCCGGTCGCCCGAAGGCGGGCCGCTTCGCCTCCTACATAGAAGGCCGCGAGCCGCTGCTCGTGTGCGCCATCGAAATCTACGAAGTCTACAAAGTGATCCGGCGAGATATCAGCGAGGAGCGCGCCGTCGAAGCCGTCTCGGCTCTTCGCCGTGCGACCATCGCGCCGGTCGACGAACCGCTCGCCCTGGAGGCGGCCGATCTGTCCCTGACCCACGGTCTCGCGATGGCCGACTCGCTCGTCTACGCCACCGCCCGACGCTTCCGGGCGACGCTCGTAACCGGCGACGCCGATTTCGAGGGATTGGCCGCGCCGTCGTCGTCCGCTGATCCTCGACGAACTCCCCACGGTGGGCAGTCGAAACGGGGAGCACTCTACGGTTAGTAGCTATCGTAGGGATACGAAAATGGGCCCGGAAGACAAAACGCCCACCCATCATGACAGGATGTGTCACGTCGTCCGCGCTGTGGGTCTCTTCGCCGACCCTCACCGAGACCGCACCTAGCGCTGCTGTTGGCGAAGCCTCTCCTGTTCCGCGAGCGCGATCTACGCCGATTTCAAGGAGGAACGGTTTTCGAACGAGCGTCGTCAGCCGTCGTCTCCGGGCTCAATGCCGTGATCCTCGTCAGACAGCGGAGGAGCGCCGATCGGCTACAACTGGCACTTCACTTGCCAGAGGAAAAGGGTCGATGGCGACTAATTTATCAAGCCCGCCGTCGCAAACTGCCCCCACAGGGGGGTCCTGGAACATCGTGCATGGGCTTCTCGGGCGAGTGCCCCGACTCAATATCAATCTCTCCAAGTTCCAGACCGTCGTGGGATTCACGGCTGGTGTGTTGTCAATCGTTGGAGCCCTCTTGGCCGTCCCGAACTACTTCAAGCCCGCCATCGGCAAGGGCGAGGTCGTTGCGGTCGTTATTGACGCCAACACTGAAAAAGCGGTGTCCAATGCAACCGTCGAGATCCTCACGCTCAACAATGCCGTGGTGACCACGCTGAACTCGGGCTTCTTCGGTAAGGCCAGCTCCACCCTGGAAGAGGGCCAGTATCGGGTGCGCGTCAAGCACCCGAAGTTCGGCGCCGAAGTCCGCCACGTGCAGGTGGTATCCGGTCAGACTGCAGAGATTCGGGTCCAGCTGCACTCGGGTGCTTCGGCTCCTCTGAACGAAGCCGTGAACGCCGTCAAGCGTCTGTTCGGTAACTAGAGCGCCCGCGAGGTCCAACAGCGAGAACGGCGCGCCGTTCGTCGCTTCTGCGACAAATTCGGTCAGATCCGTTCCTTCGCAACGAACCTCACCGAGTTGGCCGTATGAGAAGATGACCACACGACCGCACATGATCCATCAGTTCAGCCGCTGCTTGGCGAAGCGGGTTAAGGCACTGGGGCAGTCTGGGATCGAAGATCCGCGTCGCCGCCTCGCGTCACTCGGCTGGCGGCGACCTCGACGCCCCATCGACCTGTCGGTCGGCCTTCGCTCAGCCGCTCCCAATGGGCCACGCCTCCTGGGTGCTGCTGGACCTTCTCGCTGCCACGCTTGGCCTGACGCAGCCGCGCCGACGCGGAGCGTAACGCGCCTGATGGCTCTCCTCGGCATCTCCGTCGCCGTTGCCGCATGCTCGAGTATGTCCGGACGGCCGCCGGTGAGCGATCGCTCGGCCCATGTGCATGACTCCGCGCATGAGAAACGCGACGCCGATCCCGACTCCCCCCGAACGGAGACGTCGAAGCGACCCCAGCCGGGGCTTGCTCGCGGGCCCGAATCGCGTCGTGGCCAGCGCGTCGTCGACATCGCCAGGAAGCACGTCGGCACTCCCTATCAGTGGAGCGGGTCGAGTCCTTCGGGCTTCGACTGCTCAGGGCTGGTTCGGTATGTGTATGCGCAAGTCGGTGTCTCGCTTCCGCACAACGCCACGAAGCAGTACCGGCTTGGTACGCCGGTCTCCCGCGACCGCCTCGAGCCGGGCGACCTGGTCTTCTTCGATCGCCTGCGCCACAACGGGATTTACGTCGGCAACGGCCGCTTCATCCATTCCCGACAGACAGGGAAACGCGTAAGCATCGCGAGGCTCGACGAAGAATGGTACGCCGCGCACTGGGCCGGTGCCCGCCGGCTCTAGCCGATCTCTCGGGCAGCGAAGGCAGATGATTCCAACGTCGACCGTTCTCGACCATGTCCGCGACGCGTGGCGACGGGCCATCCCGCAGGCTGTCATCGTCCTGCGTCGTGTTCGCGGCGTCGGGCCGTTCAGGCTCGCGACGCTGATCCTCGCTGGTGTCCTGGCCCTCAGCCTGATGGCCCTGATCACGTACACCGCGATCGAGTTGGCTCGCTTTCGGCGAGTTGAGTCCCGGCGCACCACGCTGGTGTACGCAGCCGGTCAACCGCTGGTCCCTGGCGTCAACGTCCTCAAGATCGATCTGGCCGGCACCCTGCGGCGCCTCAAGTACGCGGAGGTACGGGCGCCAGTCACGGCGCCTGGGCAGTTCCGCCGAGACGCGGATGCCTGGGAGCTGTACCTCAGAGGGATCGAAGACGATCACCAGCGGCGCCCAGCCCGCGTACGCCTCGAGCTCCAGGGCGAGCGCATCGCTCACGTCCTGCGTGATGGCCAGGCGCTCGGCAGCGTCGTTCTCGAACCGGAGATCCTCACGAGCGCGGCGACCCGACCCGGTGAGGAGTATCACCCGGTCGGCCTCGCCGACGCGCCGCGCGTGCTGGTCCAGGCGGTCCTCGCGGCCGAAGACCATCGCTTCTTCGAGCATGGCGGCCTCGACGTGCGCGGGATGCTGCGCGCCGCCTGGGCCAACCTGAGAGCCGGGCGGGTCACGCAGGGGGGCAGCACGATCACTCAGCAACTGGTCAAGAACCGTCTGGTCGGATCCCAGCGGACGTTCGGGCGAAAGGTCCGCGAGGCCTGGTTGGCCACGGTCATCGAGTGGCGATACTCCAAGGAGCAGATCCTCGAGGCGTACCTCAACGAGATCTACCTGGGCCAGCGCGGCTCGCTGGCGATCCGTGGAGTCGGCGCGGCGGCGCGAGCGTACTTTCGCAAGGATGTGCATCAGCTTGCGCTCACCGAGGCGGCACTGATCGCCGGGATGGCGCGTGCCCCCAACAGCTACTCTCCAGCCGCCAACCCCGAACGGGCCCGGCAGCGTCGTGACGCAGTCCTCGGGCGGATGCGGGAGCTCGGGTGGATCAGCGCGGCTGACTTGGAGACGGGGCGGCGCCAGCCTCTTCGAGTCCAGACCGTCCCGATGCCCGGGCAGTCGGCCCCCTATTTCACTGACTACGTCCGGCAGGAAGTCGAGCAACGCCTCGGCGTCGGCGTCATCGACAGCCACCGCGGCGCGAGTGTCCATACTCCGCTTGACCTCACGCTGCAACGATTTGCTGAGGCGGCCGTGGCCCGCGGACTCGACCAGCTCGAGCGGAACTGGCCCCGCCTGCGCCGCGCTGACTCCGCTGAGCGCCTGCAGGCGGCCCTGATCGCGCTCGATCCCACCACGGGCGAGATCCGTGCGCTCGTCGGGGGCCGCGAGTACCGGACGAGCCAGTTCAACCGAGCGGTGCTCGCTCGCCGCCAGCCCGGTTCCGCCTTCAAGCCGTTCGTGTACCTAGCAGCCCTCAGCGCTCGTCGAGGGGGTCCCGCGTTCACCCCCGCCACATTCGTCGATGACACGCCCCTGACGCTCAAGGTCGGGACGACCACATGGAGCCCCCGCAACTACGAGGACCGCTACGAAGGCCGAGTGACGGTCCGGCGAGCGCTGGAGCAGTCACTCAACGCAGCGACGGTACGAGTGGCACTCGAGATCGGACTCCCAGCCGTGATCGAGACTGCGCGCGGCCTCGGAATCCCGAGCCCCCTTGCTCCGGTACCGGCGACGGTGCTCGGCGCCTCAGAAGTGACCCCGCTCGAGCTGGCAGGTGCCTATCTCCCATTCGCGAACGGCGGCGTTCGCCATCCGAACTTGTCCGCCGTCACCGCAGTGTACGAGGAGAACGGCACCCGCCTCGGCCTACAGAAGTCGGATACAACTCAGGTCGTGCCCCCTGCCGAGGCGTACGTCATGACATCGCTCCTCCAGGGTGTCATTGCTGCCGGCACCGCCTCGTCGGTGCGCGCGTTGAGCCCCGCAGGAACCATGGCGGGCAAGACCGGGACGACCAACGATGGGCGCGATGCCTGGTTCGTCGGCTACACGCCGACGCTGCTCGCGCTCGTCTGGGTCGGGTTCGACAACGGCGAGGCCCACGGGCTCAGTGGCGCTCAGGCAGCACTCCCCATCTGGGCGGACTTTATGAGGCTGGCCCTTGATGCCTACCCGACGCCATCGTTCGCGGTGCCGGCCGGCGTGACGACCGTCAAGATCGACGCGACCAACGGCCGAGTCGCGAACCTCTTCTGTCCGGTCGTGATTTCAGAAACTTTTCTGGCTGGGACGGAACCCGCCCCGTGCGAAGAGCACGGCGGGGTCCCCGCCCCGATCTTGAATTTGTGGAGACGGTTCTCCGACTGGCTCCGACGATGACCAATGCGCCTGCTCAAGTAGGGCTGCAGCCTCGATGCCATCGTGTTGGCGCGTCAATATGGCCGCGTAGACGAGGCGGTGGAAGTCATGGCGAGCGGCCAGATCAGGTTGCGCAGGATCGACGGCTGGCGGAAGATCGCGACGGTGCTGAGGCGGCATCCGGCCCTGCAGCGGCATGACACAGACCCAACGGCTTCAACCAGCGCCGAACGGGAGGGCACCGATGCCCGGAGTGATGGATCTCATCTGGCCCGGCGCATTCGTCGTCCAGTCGATCCACGTTGTCGCCCGACTCGGCATCGCCGATGTCCTCGGGCCGGAGCCGCGGACGGCCGACGAACTCGCCGAGGCAGCGCAGGTGGACGCGCCGTCACTTAAGCGAATCCTCCGTGCGCTGACGACCCTTGGCGTCTTCGCTGAGGACACTGATGGGCGCTTTCGACATACGGACATGAGCCAGACGCTACGCGCGGGCCATCCTGAGTCCGTGCGCGCGTGGGCGCTAATGCTGGGTGCTCACTTTGTCTGGCGCCCCTTAGGCGACCTCTACGAATCCGTCCGAACCGGAACGCCGGGGTTCCGTCGTCTTTACGGTGAGCGATTCTTCGAGTGGAGCAAGACGCATCCTGAAGATGGGGCGGTGTTCAACGCCGCGATGACCTCCGGATCGGCGCAGAGACTACCGGCGATTCTCGCGGCGTTCGACTTCTCTCGTTTCGAACGCATCATCGACGTCGGCGGCGGTCACGGCGCGCTGCTCGCCGGGATTCTCGCTGTGAGCCAGAAGACACGAGGGGTCCTCTACGATCTCCCCAACGTCGTCTCCGATGCCGAAGCGCTCCGTGCCCCGGATATCGTCGAACGCTGCGAGATCGTCGGCGGGGACTTCTTTGAGTCGGTCCCTCCCGACGGTGACGCGTACATCCTCAGTCGCGTTATTCACGACTGGGACGACAACGCCGCGCTGAAGATTCTCGGGCAATGCCGACGCGCGATACGATCAGACGGACAACTGCTGCTCATCGAAGGCGTCTCGAAGCCGCCGAACGAGCCGGACCCAAACAAGTTTCTTGACGTGTGGTTCATTGGGGGCGGCGGACGCGAGCGGACCGAGGCCGAGTACCGAGCGCTGCTCCGCAGCGGCGGATTCGCACTCGAGCGTGTGGTGCCGACTGACGGGCCCAGCGCCATCCTTGAGAGTCGTCCAGTCTGATAGAAACCGGAAGGCCATCATCGCCCTTTTTCTCGTCGACGTTGCCGAGCTTGTTGGACCAGACACATTACGCGCGCGGTAATGCGCCTGTCCCCTTCACGCGATCGCGTAGACGGTGTAACTGACCTGTCCCGCTGTCCGTCGGCCGATCCCGACTGCCAGCACGCGGTTGAGCCAATCGTACGTCCGCCGCCGCCTGGGAGAACAGTGCCGCGGAGCTTTGGTCCATGGAAACGGCCTCCCGTCACCCGCACGATTCGTCGGCGGCCGAGCGGGGTCGGTCCGAGGTCGTCAACCTCGGCGTCCATAGTGATCTCATAGAACGGCCATCGTCCGTGTGAGCGCTCCCGAGGAGCAATGCGTGGCGCTCGGGGCGTGTGTGCGGGAGCTCGACGGCGTGTTCGAGTCCCACCGGGTCACTGGGGCGGACCGACTGATCCTGAAGATCGTGGCGCAGTCCGTTGCTCATCTCGACGAGATCATCCGAGCGCTGGCCCACTACGGCACGCCCACCGCCTCGATCGTCCTCGCGTCGAAGTCGCGGCCCCTACGGGCTGGCGTGAGGCGGAACTGAGTCGGTGTCCCGGGAACGTCCCGTACGAGCGTTCACCCCGATTCGGCCAAGCCACTCTCGCGCCAGACCGATCGTTACGTCTGGTCGCTCCAAGGTCGGTAGATGGCCGCACCCGTCAAGTACGACGAAGCGGGCCCCGGGAATGAGAGAACTCATCTCAGCCCCGTTCTGCACGAGGGCGAAGCGATCTTCCCGACCCCAAATCACAAGCGTTGGACAAGTCACGCGGGCTAAATCAGGTCGTCGGTCTAGTCGGCCGAACAGAGCGGTGTTCTGCCGTAGGAACACCTCCGGGCCTGCTAGTCTCGCCATGCGACGGAAACTGCTCGTCGCTTCGACCGCGTTGGGTCCGCGCTCATAGGCAATCCTGGTCGCCAGCTCCTCGACGACAGCATCGAATTCACCCCTCCGCACGCGATCGTTACGCAGCCGCGCAGCGGCGGGATCGTTGTGAGGCCCAGGATTGCATCCCATCAGCCACAGCCCCACAACGCGCGACGGCGCTCTGGCGACCACCTCCAGTGCAAGGCTTCCTCCATAGGAGGTTCCCATGAGGAGAAAGTGCAATGGGGCTTGCTGCAGGACCGCTGTCGCCGATTCCGCCATGGTCGCCTCAGCCACCGTCAAGACCATCGGATCCACAAGATCACGCAACGCTTCGATCTGTGGGTGGTATAGCTCGGCGTTGCACAGCATCGCTGGGAGAAACACCATCGTCGGCCGTGCCGTATCGTCCCTGGCTCGAGACACTGTCTATTCCAAGAGGGATCGCACTGATCGCATCAGTCGCGACAACGACATCAAGCACCAACCGCCACGACGCATCGTGGAAAGGCTAAGTCGGAACTCACATCTGCGCCGCCACCGCCTCGAAGCAGTCGCCGCATTGGCGGCTGTTCCGACGAAAAAATCCAATTGAGATCAGCGGCTTTACGACTATACGATCACTCCGTGATCCGCGCACTCACTTTCGACACCTACGGCACTGTCGTCGATTGGCGCTCGAGCGTGCTGACAGAACTCCAAGCATTCGGAGAGCGAAAACGTCTTGATGTCGACTGGATGCGGTTTCTCGACGACTGGAAGGCGGTCTATCGGCCCGCCATGGATCGAATCAACCGCGGCGAATCTTCGTGGATGACTGTCGATGCCATCTATGGGCAGCGCCTTGAGGTCCTTCTTGCGGAGTATGACGTTCAAGATCTCGATCGCGAGGAGATTGGTCACTTGGCCCGCGTTTGGTGGCGACTTAGACCATGGCCCGATTCGGTTCCAGGCCTTGTGCGCCTGCACAATCGGTACATTATCTCGCCGCTTTCAAATGCGAGTTTTATTGGCATGGTCGAACTCGCGCGTTTTGCGAAATTGCCGTGGGACTGCATCATTACCGCGGAAAACGCGCGCGCGTATAAGCCTCGGCCGGAGGTCTATCAGACAGCGATCTCGCTTCTCGGGGTGTCGCCGAGTGAAGTGATGATGGTCGCCGCACATAATTACGATTTGGCGGCCGCGCGCGCCGAGGGGATGGCGACCGCGTTTGTGCCTCGGCCCCGTGAATTCGGTCCAGGCCAGAAGAGCGATCTTAATCCTGAAGCCGATTGGGATATTGTCGCCCATGACTTTGAGGATCTGGCAGAGCAACTGAGGTGTTGATGGGCCTCGGCGTGTCTTTGGCTCCGTTGATCGGTCAACCGCCTCGCCGAGGTAAACTCACGCGAGCAACATGAGCCAGGCCAACCTCGTCACGGTCGACTACTACCGGTGGCTCTACAACTACAGCTACTGGGCCCGGGATCGAGTTTTGGCTCAAGTGGCCAAGCTCGATCAGGACGCATACATCGCTCCTCGCGCGCTGGACTATGGAAGCATTCGAGGAACGCTCGTCCACTCGCTGGCCAGGGAGGCAGTCTGGCTGGATCGGTGGCAGGGCAACGCCGATAGCCTGATTGATGAAATCGATCTGCCGACGTTCTCGACATTAATGGAGCTCTGGACCCGCGAGGAGGCGCGAATGCGGGCGTTTCTCAACGAGCTCACCGACCCGCAGCTTTTGCTACCAATCAGCTACGAGTCGGCTCTCACGAAGAACAGATATGCCATTCCCCTGTGGCAGATGATGTCTCACGTCGTGAACCACGGCACGCAGCACCGCAGCGAGGTGGCGCTGCCCCTTACCCAACTCGGACTCTCGCCCGGTGATCTGGACCTGATCGTCTTCCTGAATCCACTTCCTATCTAGCGCACACCCGTGAGCCACCGCAACGAATGGCTGGACCCTCGGATAGTGCGGCGGTCGCCGCCGATTCAAGGAACCGGCATGTATGCCACCGATCCTCAGTGCTCATGCCGTGGGCCTAGTGCGAAGCTCGTCAAGTGGGTCAGCGCAGCCGGTACTTTCGGAAGTGGAATTAAATGTCACAGTTTAGCTGACTCCGGACCTTCCAGCACTGCGCGGAAGAGTTGGCCATATCGGGGGTGGGCAAGCGGCAGAACCAATGCCTGATCAAGGCTCAACCAGCGGAGCTCCGAATGCTCTGCATTCAGGAGCCGCGGCTCGCCGGTCCACGCTGTAACCGCGAAGATATGGTAGTTGGCCTCACCATTCTCTGCCGGTTGTGGCTCCTCGAGGGTTCCGATTTCCTCAAAGGCCAAGGCCTTGACCCCTATCTCTTCCTCAAGCTCGCGGACAAGCGCGTCAGTCGGTACCTCGTTTTCTTCACAGTGCCCGCCGACAACGTCCCACACACCAGGATAGAACGCGCGGTCTGGGGAGCGCTTGGCCAGAAGGATCTCGTTGCGTCGAACGAGGAGACCACCGGCACAGTTCCTCATATCATCGCGTTCCACGCCTTCCCTCTTCCGGCCGGCCAAGGCCATTGGCTTTGTTCTCGTGGAAACTATAACTTCTAATTTCCTAGGATTGACAGCGCCGCCGTCCGCTGGATATCTCGCAGGGGATACCAGAGGTGCACGCGCGCCTCGTTTGCGACGTCTAGCTCAATCGCGAGGTCGGCGACCAGCGCTCGGGCCGCTTGGCTCACGTCGAGTTCGCGTGCCTCCGAG
>Ga0209267_1000402_pt1 | contig 31532 bp, 22 predicted proteins | sample GraSoiAngelo_137_FD_185894 | JGI IMG/M metagenome (GOLD analysis project Ga0209267, IMG submission 185894) | Grasslands soil microbial communities from the Angelo Coastal Reserve, California, USA - 14_0929_09_30cm (SPAdes) (version 2) | ecosystem: Environmental > Terrestrial > Soil > Grasslands ... | reverse complement strand
ATCGTGCGAGATGAAAGCTAAAGGTTTTTCGTATCGCGAGCGCTCCAGAGCACTCGTTGGTGTACGAAAGACGACATCTAACCCCTGTTCTTTAGTACGTTGTTCCAATTTCCCTACCTGCTCTGCGGAAAACAAATCCTCGGTGTAAAGAAACACTCTGCCGGAGAATTTCAGATCCGCAGCATCATGAGTACGTTCGCCGGGGTAGCCCGCACGTACGGCAACACCCTTAACGGAATCGAATAGCCACTGAGGGTTCATCGCGACTCCCTCGCATAGTGAATACGCTTCCGGGCCAGTCGGTATGAAATACGAGACGTATTTAGTGCCGCTATCGAAGTCGTAATGCACGCGTCCGCGGACCTCAAAAGCGGTCGCGGAACCGCCCTGATTAATCGTCAGAGTCAGGGTGCTTGCTGCATTGAGGACGGACGGAAAATCCGTGTCGAAGTACTCTCGGAGCGTGGCCATAAGGAATGATAACGTCCTTTATCATTCACCATCTGGGTTGGCAAGCGGGCAACAAATTCGGGTCGTTTGCCCCAGACAGCGACTATCCGCTCACTGGTTTGCTCCCGCGAAATCCGCCCAGTGGCATTTCTAGACCCTAGCGCGTTTGTCGGTACTAATCCGACGCACGAACCGATTCCCGGTTGCTCGTTTGAACGAAGCCCTCCGGCGCAGTCGCCAGAGCTTTTGATCATTAGTTTATCGATATGAAGCAGTAAGCTGTCGCAGTTGCTTTAGCATCGATGGATTGCTAGATTCCTCTTTCTTGGAGGCCTATCGCCTCACGTTTGTTTTCAGTCCCATCTAAGCAAACCATTTTCGAAATCCAGCCACACTCTTTGGAATCCGGTTTTCGCTAATCCCAATAAGCCGTCAAATTCGTATCTCGGATCAGGATCGCCATCGGCGACGAGCATAATCTGAGAACCGATGCTTTGGGTGCCCAGTGATACATCAGAGGCGCGGAACCATGCGGCGTACATCGTACCCGTCGCCGTAAAAATCACAGTATTTGTCTCGTTAGGCAGCGGCTCCAGCTTCGCCAGACTCGCCTCGAGCCGTTTGCGGAAGAGAAGCAGTCTCGGTGTTCCGGAATCGACCAGCAGACGCAATACGTGTCCGGCGATCCTGACCTTCACCGTGAGGAATGGCTTTTGAGTGTCAAACCGGACCGCGTTTTTGGGTGTATTCGCAGGTGCAAAGACGATTCTTCTCGTTCGGTAGTCGATCATGAAGCTGCCACTGCTGAGAACGTCAAGACCCGCAATGGCTCCTAACGGAACCCCGAGGGCGCGTTGCATGAAGCTCAAGTCTTGCACTACGACTCTGGCGGAAGCCATGTGCAGCGCACCGATATCGATACGCGGCACCACTACGGTTTGCACGTCAATTTTGCCGTTGGATGATAGTAGCGGCTCCATGCTTCCCCGCAAGTTAAGTCTTCCGGCCAACTCTTTGCTGATTGCCGTTGGACTAGTTCCCGTGTCTAGCAGGATGTTCACGTTCTCGATCAACCCAATATTGCCTTTCACGATGATGAGATTATCGTTGTAGAGCTCGAAATGGACCTCGGCAGGCTGTTTGCGTGCATCCTTAAGGCGCTTTCGGTATTCACGGGCGGCTTTGTCAGCAGCATTCTCGCTGGCGCTGTTGGCAGCCAAATGTCCGAGTTCATGTGCTACCCAGTATCCGAGGGAGTCGTCACTCACATATCGGTCGCTGTCGATGAACACGCTGCGGCTGGGCAGGTGCGTGAACATGGCGCTGGCATATCCGGCTGGCACTTTGAGGCGAAATATTCTGGTCGTGTCGATGTACTTCCAGTGCGGCACAAAGAGAACTCGCAGTGGATAAAAGACGGGTTGCATGATCCGAATCTGAGCGCGTACCAAGGCTTCTTGTTGGGGCGTACCTCCGAGGACTGTGTAGCTGTTTGCGGAAGGTTCAGGCGGGGTTGCTTCTTCGCTGACCAGCTTTGCGTTCCCGTTCGTTTGTCCCCAGCCGAACTGTGCAAATCCCAAGATGAGTAGAACCGCCCAAATTCTGACCTTCATTTGCCACCTCCAGGCGTGTGCTGGAGGCGAACTTGGGGCTGGTTAGGAGGAAGCTCAATGGACGGCGGCTTGATTGAGGCTTGATTGGTTATGAGCGATTAAAGCTTTTTGTTCCAGTAACTTAGTGCCTTGGCTTATCTAAACCTTGTCATCTAGTTGGAGGGTGTTAGACTCGCGCTAAGATCTGGGGTAGACGCAGATGGCCCTTGAAGCCCAAGCTTCCGCAATCCTGCGCTTCGGAGTGTTTGAGGTGGATGTGCGTGCCGGAGAAGTGCACAAGCAGGGCGCACGGATCAAGCTGCAGGAGCGGCCGTTTCATGTCCTCACCGTTCTCCTGCAGCGGCCCGGGGAAGTGGTAACTCGCGAAGAGCTGCGCTCTCAGAACTGGCCCGCCGATACGTTCGTGGACTTCGACAATAGCCTGAACACGGCGATCAACAAGCTACGCGAGGCTCTTGGCGATTCGGCGGATAATCCGCGGTTCATCGAGACACTGCCTCGGCGCGGGTATCGGTTTATCGCCCCTGTTACCGGGGTAGATGGGGCAGCGGGAGGGACCGCCGCGGGTGTGAGCGCGGTCACACCGATTCGCGGCCGGAAGATCGCTGTCACAGCGGCCGTTGTAGTGCTCGCCTCGGGAATAGCGGGAGGACTGCTCTGGCGGACGCGGCAAGCACGGCACCTCACGGAAAAGGACACCATCGTTCTCGGAGATTTCGCCAATTCGACTGGCGATGCAGTATTCGACGGGACGCTTCGAGAAGGTCTTTCTGTCGAGCTGGAGCAATCGCCCTTCCTGAGTCTCGTTTCAGAGGAAGGAATCCGTCAAACATTCATTGCGGATGATGGAACGACCGCCAAATACGCGACTCACTCCTGAAATCACGCGCGAAGTTTGTCAACGGACGAGCAGCGCGGCTGCACTGGACGGCTCGATTGCCCTGATCGGCACCCGGTACAATCTGATTCTGAAGGCTGTGAACTGTGCGAATGGAGACTTGCTGGCAAGCACAGAAGCGCAGGCGAGCGACAAGAGTCACGTTCTCGACGCGCTTGGGAATGCCGCTTCGGAAATGCGGAGGAAACTGGGAGAGTCTTTGAGCACGCTCCAAAAGTACAATACGCCTCTCGAACGAGCGACGACTCCATCCCTCGAGGCCTTGCAAGCCTTCAGCCTTGGCGTCAAGAACAACTTTCCTGCAGCCATCCCGTTTTTTCAGAAAGCCATTCAGCTTGATCCAAACTTTGCTATAGCTTACGACCTGTTGGGCGGTGCGTATGGATCCATCGGCGAAAGGGCCTTGGCCGTAGAGAATACGCGGAAAGCCTTCGAGCTGCGCGGACGTGTGAGTGAGATGGAGAAGCTCAACATCGAAGCAGATTACTACTTTGGTGTGACTGGCAACCTAATCGAAGCACAGCGGAGCTATGTCCTTGGGAAGCAAATCTACCCGCGTGAACCTGGCTTCTGCGGCGGCCTTGGTGTGATCTATATGTCTCTCGGACAGTACGAATCGGCTCTCAAAGAGCACCGGGAGGTCCTTCGTCTTCTCCCTCCTGACAGTGTGGCATTCCGATTTGTCGCGTATACCTACTTGCTGCTGGACCGTGTCGAGGACGCCGCAGCCACAGCCCGTGAGGCGCGCGAAAAGGGGCTGGACTCTGCTTTGGGTCCTACCGCCTATTTGATCGCCTTCTATCAGGATGACGCGTCCGAAATGGCGCGACAGGTGGCCGCTGCCGCGGGTAAGACGGGAGAAGAAGACTTGCTCTTGGCACTAGAAGCCGACACTGCTGCTTATTTCGGACATCTTGGAAGAGCGCGTGAGCTGTCACGGCAGGCTTCAAATTCTGCGAAGCGGGCGGGAAAGAAGGAATCTTCGGCAGCCTACGAGGCCATGGCTGGGCTGCGCGAAGACTTGTTTGGCAATACTGCCAAAGGACTAGATCAGACAAGGATGGCAATGACGCCATCGAGCGGACGCGACATCTATTATGGATTCGGGCTGGCATCGGCTTATGCGAAAAACGCAAAGGCGACCCAACGATTCGTAGAGGGTTTCGAAAAAGGGTTCGCTGAAGACACGGATGTACAGTTCAATTACCTTCCGACCCTTCGCGCCAAGCTTGCGCTTATGCATTCAAATCCCCTGCAGGCGCTTGATGATCTCGAGCTCGCTGCTCCGTATGAACTCGGTTTGCCGGCAGGTGGCTTTTACAACTGGCCCAACATGTATCCCGTCTATGTGCGAGGAGAAGCATATCTAGTTGCACATCGGGGCAGCGAAGCGGCAGCAGAGTTTCAGAAGATTCTCGGCCATCGCGGGATTGTGCTCAACGAACCCATCAGCGCGCTGGCGCATCTGCAACTAGGGCGCGCCTACGTTTTGCAGGGCGACACTGCCAAGGCCCGCGCCGCGTATCAGGATTTCCTCGCACTCTGGAAACACGCCGACCCTGACATCCCGATCTTGAAGGAAGCGAAGGCGGAGTACGCAAAGCTACAATGAGGAGTGAGCGCGCTGAAATCCAACGTTTCGGAACGTTTGAGGTGGACGTGCGCTCGGGGGAGTTACGCAGGCAGGGCGTACGGATTAAGCTGCAGGAACAGCCGTTTCATGTCCTCACCGTTCTCCTGCAGCGGCCCGGGGAAGTGGTAACTCGCGAAGAGCTGCGCTCTCAGAACTGGCCCGCCGATACGTTCGTGGACTTCGACAATAGCCTGAACACGGCGATCAACAAGCTACGCGAGGCTCTTGGCGATTCGGCGGATAATCCGCGGTTCATCGAGACACTGCCTCGGCGCGGGTATCGGTTTATCGCCCCTGTTACCGGGGTAGATGGGGCAGCGGGAGGGACCGCCGCGGGTGTGAGCGCGGTCACACCGATTCGCGGCCGGAAGATCGCTGTCACAGCGGCCGTTGTAGTGCTCGCCTCGGGAATAGCGGGAGGACTGCTCTGGCGGACGCGGCAAGCACGGCACCTCACAGAAAAGGACACCATCGTTCTCGGAGATTTCGCCAATTCGACTGGCGATGCAGTATTCGACGGGACGCTTCGAGAAGGTCTTTCTGTCGAGCTGGAGCAATCGCCCTTCCTGAGTCTCGTGCCGGAAAAGCAGATCCATCAGACGTTGCGGATGATGGGCAAAAATACGAGTGCGCGACTTACGCCCGAGATTGCTCAGGAAGTTTGTCAAAGGACAAGCAGTGCGGCTGAACTGGACGGTTCGATTGCCCTGATCGGCACCCGATACAACCTGATTCTCAAAGCGGTCAACTGCGCGAGCGGAGACTTGCTGGCGAGCACGGAAGCACAGGTGGACGATAAGAGTCATGTTCTGGATGCGCTAGGCAAGGCGGCTTCGGAAATGCGCCGGAAGCTTGGGGAATCCTTGAGTTCCACCCAAAAATACAACACACCTCTCGAGCAAGCGACTACTCCATCTCTGGAAGCATTGCAGGCCTATAACTTAGGTCGGCTAGCTTTGGCGCACGGCGAAGATGCGGCCGCTTTGGGCTTTTTCCAGCGAGCCACTCAACTCGACCCGAATTTTGCGATGGCCTACTGGGGAATGTCGCAATCATATAACGGCGAAACCACCTTGGCAGTTGAAATCGGCCGGAAGGCCTACGGCTTGCGTGAAAGGCTGAGTGAGTTCGAAAGATTAAGGATCGAATGCGATGACCCCTCCGGCGATGTCATGAAGGCAATGCGCAGTTGTGAACTTGGCGCAAAAACGTACCCACGCGACGCCCTCTTTCATCAGGACCTTGCACTCTACTCAGACGCGCTGGGACGCTATGAGACAGGCCTGAAAGAGAAACTAGAAGCCGTTCGTCTCGCCCCATACGACGGCCATTTTTGCCGGACTGTTATCTACGCGTATCTCTTGTTGAACCGAGTCCAGGAGGCTGAGGCTGCAGCCAAAGAAGCTTGCGCAAAGGCCGTGGACGCCAATTCTGAGACCATCCTTTACCTAGTTGCTTTTTATCGGGATGACCATGCGGAAATGGCGCGACAAGCGGCTCGTGCTGTGGGTGTACCGGGAGATGAAGACTCTATGTTATCTGCGGAGGCTGACACGGCTGCCTATTTCGGACATCTTGGGAAAGCCCGTGAGTTAACTAGGCGGGCTGCGGAATCTGCAGAGCTAGCAGCGGAGAAGGAAACTGCGGCGACCTACTATGCTACGTCTGCGCTGCGGGAAGCGTTGTTCGGAAACGTAGACAGAGCACGGCAGCAAGCCACTCTCGCGAAGGGGCGTGCGTCCGGGCGTGATGTGGATTACGGCTTGGCGCTTGCCCTTGCCTATGCAGGGGATGCGAACCGGGCACGAGTACTGGCTGATGGTTTGGGCAGGAGGTTCCCCGAAGACACAACTCTTCAGCTCACTTACCTTCCGACACTTCGGGCAAAGCTTGCGCTCGTTCGTTCAAACCCGCAGCAGGCGGTTGATATTCTTAGGGTCGCTGCTCCGTATGAGCTGGGTCTGTCGGCTCTTAGTGGTTACAATTGGCCCAGTTTGTACCCCGTTTATGTGCGCGGAGAAGCTTATCTTGCCGCACACCAGGGCAAAGAAGCAGCAGCAGAGTTTCAGAGAATCCTCGACCATCGCGGGATTGTGCTCAACGAACCCATCGGCGCTCTGGCGCATCTCCAACTGGGCCGCGCCTATTCCTTGCAGGGCGACACCGCCAAAGCCCGCGCCGCCTACCAGGATTTTCTGACGTTGTGGAAGGACGCCGATCCAGACATCCCCGTCTTCAAAGAAGCAAAAGCTGAGTACGCAAAGCTGCAGTAGCTCTGTCACCGGTCTAGAAAATGTCAGCTTTTTGCGCCAGGTCCACCGGTCAAACCGCCCTTCTCGCAACCTATCCACTGCAGAATGAAAACGCGGTAGTGTTGACCGAACCGATCAACTCCCGGATGGCTAGCCGGAAGCTATCCAGCTTCCCCGGCGGGATTAGTAATGGCTTGTAGAACGTGATTGGGCGATTCGCGATGTCTATCTCCAACGATTCGCTGTCACTGCTTTGCCGCGGCAGTAGCCACCCTCTCGATGCCCTCCCAGCGTATCCTGTCCGCCCCAGTTCTCAATCGCCGGTTCAAGACCTCAGCACAGCCTATTCAGGCAAGAAAGGACGGCGTCATGCAAAACGGCAGCCTTAGCAGAGAGCAACGGAAACGGAGCTCGGATGTTTGGTGCTACCGATGGTGGGAGTCGGGTCCAACCGGCAGGAGGATACACCGTCGAATCATTCTCGGTACGGTAGAGCAACTTCATGACAGACGGGCGGCGAACCAGGCGACGGCGGGGTTACGAAGGGAAATCAACTCGCACGACATCCGCACGAAGACGACGTTGATGACCGTGGCAGAGTTAGCGGACCATTTTCGTCAACGGGAGTTGCTCGACAGCAACATACGGATTACGTACTCCACCAAAAAAGCGTATGCCGGCTACTTGACGAAATGGATTGTGCCGCGATGGGGACAGAATGCACTGCAGCACATCAAGGCCAGAGAAGTGGAGTTGTGGCTGGCGAGTGTGCAACGCGCACGAACCACGCGCGCGAAAATCCGCAATGTGATGAGTGTGCTATTCAACCATGCACGCCGGTACGATCTCTTCGATGGCAACCCTATCCAATGGGTGCGCCAAAGCGCCAAACGTCGTAGTGCTCCCAATGTACTTACGATTGAGGAGGTACGGCATTTATTGGCAGCGCTACCGCCGCGAGAAAGAATCCTGGTGTTCTTGGACGTAAGCACCGGACTGCGACAGAGCGAACTGTTCGGTCTGCAATGGCAGGATATTGATTTCGAAATCGGAGAGCTCAGAGTGACGCGATCGGTGGTAGGTCACGTGGTCGGCACCTGCAAGACAGAGGCCTCTCAAAAGGCCATTCCACTTCACGAGGACCTGATCGAAGCCCTGAAGGGCTGGCGCCAGCAGAACCCCTACAAGGAGGCGCAGCATTGGGTATTTGCAAGTCCGAGTAGCGGTGGGAAAAATCCGTACTGGGGACAACAGCTGATGCGCCGGGACATCCGCCCGGTTGCCGAGAAGCTGGGGATCACCAAGCGCATCGGATGGCATACCTTCCGGCACACGTACTCCACATTGCTTCGGGCCGTGGGAGCGGATCTGAAAGTAATGCAGGAACTGCTGCGGCACTCCACGATCCGTGTGACCTTGGATACTTACACCCAGGCGGTGACAGCTGCCAAGCGTACAGCCCACACCGCTGTTGTCTCGCTGATTATTGGAAATGGCGAATAGAAGCTGGACTAGGGCACGAAGGGGAGCGATCAGCCCCCTAGGCCGAGGTTGAACGTAAACATTGTTATAGGGGAGCTGTGCGCGGAATTTGACGCCTCGCGCGGAGTTTGTACCTTTTTGTGCCCACGCGAAAATTCTTCCACTGGCGTAAGTGCTTGATTAGGAATGGCGGGGACGACGAGACTCGAACTCGCGACCTCTGCCGTGACAGGGCCCCTGGCTGATGTAACTGATTGATATCAAACGGTGTCGGCGGACATCTTTTGATACCGCAAGGTACCGCAGGTCACCTCTTATCGTCCCCTTATTGTACCTAGATCCTGCTTCGTCAGTGGATTTCTCAGACGCCATTTGCGCTGTGAGTCTCCGACTTGAAAAAATTAGTCATAACGGAGAGCGACGAGTGGATCGGTTTGCGCGGCGCGGCGGGCGGGCAGGAAGCAGGCGGTTAGGCCTGCCGACACTACGATTGTCACGACAGCAGCGAATGTGGTCGGGTCTGTGGCTGAAACACCAGAGATCTGGCTGGCAAGAAAGCGCGTGAGTGCATAGCTTGCGAGAAGGCCGAGGAAAATGCCAGCCACCACCAGGCGGAGACCGTTGAGAAGCACGAGGCGAAGAATATTTCTTTGTTGTGCTCCCAGCGCCAGGCGAATGCCAATCTCGCGAGCCTGTAAGGAAACCGTGTAGCCCATCACGCTGAAGACGCCGATGACTACCAAGACCAACCCGATGACCGAGAATGCCGTCAGAGTTACTAATTCAAATTGCGGCCCGCGATAGAACTCGCGCAGGGAATTCTCCAGGGTTCCGGACGTCCCAATGGCAACGGCCGGATCTATAGACAGGACTTCCTTCGCCATACTTCCCAAAACCGCGCTCGCATCCACCGAGGTCCGGGCCATAATCGTTCGCCAGGAAAATACCTGAACGCTGTAAGGGATGAAGGCTTCGGGAAATTCCTGCCACGACGGATTCTCATAATCGCGCGACTTGTAATTCGCCACGACTCCGACGATTTCAAAATAAGTATCACGCGGGGCATCGCGATACGCTTGATCAAGAGCGGCGAGCTTGACTTTGTGGCCAAGAGGATCTTCGTTGGGAAAATACTGACGAGCAAAAGCCTGGTTTATGACCATCACGTGCCGAGCCGCGCTCACGTCGTCTTCGGAGAAACCCCTGCCACGGATCACCGGCACTCCGAGAGTTTGAAAATAGTCTTCGCTGACGGATTCATCCCTGGCCTCCCAGTGTTCCACGTGAGGCCGGCCGGGAATAACGACGTCCGTCAAGTCGGATTTCAACGGCGGCTCCTCTTCGCATTCCGCGGCGGAGAGCACACCGGGAACTCCCTTCATACGGTCGAGAAGTTGCCGCGTCACTGAATTTTTCCGAGTCCTGACTTTTACAATAGAAGCCGGATCGCTCCAGCTGAAATTGTAGGAGTCGCGCCAAACGAGTTCGAAATAGAGAACATTCTTTGGATTGAACCCCAGATCCACGCGCGTGAGAATAAGGAAACTGCGCATCAAGAGGCCAGCGCCAATCAGGAGTACGATCGACAAAGCGACTTCGGCGACGACGAGAACGGCGCGAAGCTTTCCTTGCCGAAACCCTACCGCGATGCCTTTGCCAGAGCCCGTGAGGTGCGGCTGCACATCGCCACGAACGACATGCAGCGCGGGTGCAAGGCCGCACAGGATGGTGCTCAGAAAGGTGACGCCCAGCGTCAGAAAAAGGACCGGAGCATTCATGCGAATAACAGTTTCCTCGGGAAGAGTGCCGGCCGGAATCAGCGAGATAACGGCCTTCAGCCCGAAATACGCCAGCCCACAACCAACCGCAGAGGCCGCAGCCGCAAGCACGAAACTTTCCACGAGTAGCTGCCGGATCAGCCGGCCCCGCGTCGCACCCAGTGTGACGCGCATCGCGATTTCACGCTCGCGGGCGGTAGCACGTGCCAGCAATAAGTTAGCGACGTTGCTGCAAGCGATCAGCAGCAAAAGAAAGACGGCAGCAAGCAATGCATACAGTGTTGTTTTAAAGCTTCCGATGAGACTGTCCACCAGCGTCTGGGCCACAACTGTAAACTTTTCTGGAAATCGGCCGCGAGGGTCTGCCTTCTGCAGGTGGTGTGCAATCGCATCGAGTTCGGCCCCGGCAGCTTCCGCGCTGACGCCGGGTTTGAGACGCCCGATAAGATGGCCTTCTGCCTCGTCCGCCCTCATGGGTATCCAAAGGCTCGCACCAAAGGCGTTGAAGTGCACGGGCATGATGCCTACAAGGATCCGCGGAGTACCACGCAAGATAAAACGTTTCCCAAGAATCTTTGGATCGCCGCCGAATTCTCGCTGCCAAAGCCGGTAATTCATTACGAACACGGGTGGCGCACCGGGGCGGCCATCTTCCTCCAAGATCGTGCGACCCAGCAGAGGCGACACGCCCAAATAGTCAAAAGTGTTCGTCGTTACGTCCGCACCACTCGGCAAAACACGGGTGGATTTGCCGTCGTCATAGAAGAGGCGTCCCGCGACCCCGTAAGCGATCATGGCCTCGAAGACATGATTCTGTTCGCGGAAGGCGCGGAATTCCCCGGTTGAGAAGTAGGCACGGCCTTTTGATTCGCCGGCGTTCGCAGTATTGCGAATTTCAAACACAACCGACCTGTTGAAGTCCTTATAAGGAAGCGCGTGGAAGAACACATTGTAGGCGACGCTGAAGACAATGGTGGAGGCGCCGATGCCGAGGGCCAAGGCCAAGATGGCGATTAGGGAGAAGCGGCGGTCTTTCCGGAGGTTGCGCAGGGCGTAGCGCAAATCGCGGGCGAGACTCTCGAGGTGAGTTTCCCACCGGGTGTCGCGGACTTCCTCCTTGACGCGATCCAGGCCGCCGAAATCTTGTTGCGCGCGGCAGCGGGCTTCTTGCGGCGGCAGGCCGGCGGCGATGTTGTCGGCGATCTGCTGCTCCAGGTGGAAGCGGAGTTCTTTGTCGAGCTGGCTTTCGCTGCGCGATTTGTGGAATAGACGACGGAGCCAGTTCATTTCTCTCCTATTCGTTGCGGAGGGCGACGAGGGGGTCGAAACGTGCGGCGCGGCGGGCTGGAACCCATGCGGCGACAAGCGCTACGACGAGCAGCGTGGCGAGCGCCGCGGCTAGGAGCAGAGGGTCGTGTGCGCTCACTTCAAATAATAAAGACCGGAGCAGGCGAGTGCAGAACCAGGCTCCTAGAATGCCCGCAGCAGCGCCGGCGATCGTCCAACGGGCTACGTTCCAGAGGACCATTTTTAGGATGCCCCTGCTGGTCGCGCCGAGGGCCATGCGGACGCCGATCTCTCGCGTCCGTTGTGCTACCAGAAATCCGACGACTCCATAGATTCCGATTGCCGCGAGCACAACGCCCATTGCCGCGAAAAGAGACAGCAGCACCGCGTTGAAGCGAGGGCGCTCGGCTAATTTGCCCACGCGTTCGCTCATCGTTTCGATCTTTGCTGGGATTGTCGGATCCAGGCTGGCCGTTGCGGCTCGCATCCAGGCGGCGACGGCGCTCGGATTCATTCGGGTCCGCAAAACTATTTGGCTGGTACTGAGAGATTCGACTGGATCGTTTTTCCAGGGAAGATAAAACTCGGGATCGGAGCTTGCCACTAGGCCGTTATTTCTTACATCCGCGGCGACCCCGACGACCGTTCGCCATGGAGTCTGCAGGCGAAATAACCGGAGCTGCTTGCCGACGGGATCTTCGTTTGGAAAAAGCTGACTCGCGAGGGTTTCGCTGAGAATGATGGGATTTTCGGATGCGGACGCGTCGTGTTCCAGAAAGGTCCGGCCACGGAGGATTGGAATACCTAGCGCGGAAAAATAATCTGGCGTCACCGCTCGCCAAGCAACCGCACCTCCGGTGCCCTCGGCGATCGGCGGGTAGCCCTCCGGCTCAACGGCTGCGAGAATTGTTGAGCGCATTTGGCCGGCGGGAGGCAGGGTGTCGCTCAACGCCAGCGCGATCGTGCCGGGCAAAGGCTGCAGGCGCCTTTGCAGCTCGGCGAAAAATGCAATCTGCTGGGGAGTCTGCGGGTATCTGTACGCGGCGAGTGAAATCGTCTCCGTGAGCACGTTGTCGGTTTCCATGCCGGTCGGCGCACGTTGCAGATTCCACAGACTACGTAGGAGCAACCCGGCGCAGGTTAGTAAAACCAGGGAAACGGCAATCTGTGCCGCTACCAGCGTCTGACGCAGCAGACGCCGCGTCGTCGCGCGAACATCTCTTCCGCAAAGTTGTTCGGGGGCGGGATTGGAGAGCGCCGGCGCCAAACCGAAGATTGCAACGGAAACAAATGCCAACCCGAGCGTGAACGTGATGACCCGCAGATCGAGATTCGCTTCTTGCAAACGTGGAATGCCTTCGGGCGCGATCGACACGAACAGGCGCAGGAGGAGATGCGCGATCCAGCAGCCCGCCACTCCTCCAAGCAAGCCGAGCAGAGTACTTTCAACGAGAGCTTGGCGGACCAGACGTCCGCGGCTTGCGCCGAGCGCCGCGCGCACGGCAAGTTCGCGCTGGCGGCCGGTGGCGCGCGCGAGAAGCAGGCTTGCGACATTTGTGCACGCGACGAGAAGTACGGCGAAGACGGAACCCAGCAATATCCACGAAGCGAGAATCGCATCATGCACCTGACGGTCGCGAAGTGACCTGACGGAGAGATGAATCTCCTTGCGGAATGCCGGAGGAGCGCCGTGCAAAGACTGTTCAAGGAAGGGTTGGAGTCCGACGATACCTTCGGAAACCGTAGCGCCTGGCTTCATGCGACCGAACGTTCGCAACACCGAACCGGGAACGGATCGGCGCTGCACCTCTTCGTCCAACTCTTCGGGAAGCAGGATATCTACCGGGACCAGGGTGGGCATTTCAAAGTTGGCGGGAAGAACGCCGGCAATTCGCGTGATCTTGCCATCAAGGGAGATTGTCTTGCTGAGGACGCTGGGATCACCCGCATAGCGGTCTTTCCAGAGCGCGTACGAAAGAATCGCGACGCGCGGACCGTTCGGGCGATCTTCTTCCGGCGTAAAGTTGCGTCCGAGAATGAGTTGCACGCCCAGAGTGGAGAGAAAGGTTTGTTCTACGCGAGCGCAGCTCAGGCGAACGGCGCTCTGCTCGGTCAGGTCACATTTTGAGTCGCCCGGAAGCATCGAGGTCACTTCTTCAAATAGACCGGGGGCTCTCCGGAAGTCGACGTAGCTGGCGCCGAGCATGAATTCGTCTTTCTCAATCGGCGCCGTTAAGCCAAACGAAACCAGGCGATCATCGTGCGCATAAGGCAGGCCGCGGAAGAGCACGCGATCGACGACGCTGAACACAGCTGTGGTAGCCCCGATGCCGAGCGCCAGAGCGAAAATGGCAACAAGGGAAAATCGACGGTCCTTACGAAGGTTCCGAAAAGCGTAACGAAAGTCGCGGACCAGATTGTCAAAGTGTGTTTCCCAACGGGTGTCGCGCACCTCTTCCTTCACTCTTTCTAACCCACCGAATTCTCGTTGAGCGCGGCGTCGCGCTTCTTTGAGGTCGGCGCCTGCAGCGACGGCGGCGGCGATTTGCTGCTCCAGATGGAAGCGAAGTTCTTTGTCAAGCTCGCTTTCGGCACGAGATTTGCGAAAGAGGCGACGGATCCAGTTCACAATGGCAGTCCTATTCGACGGAGTTCATGATCAAGGCGACCGCAGTCGAGAGCTGTTCCCATCCAAGAGCTTCAGCTTCGAGTTGTTTGCGTCCTTTTTTAGTCAGTGTATAGAACTTGGCTTCGCGGCCCGTGTCGGTGTCGCGCCACTCCGCTTGAAGCCAAGCGCGATCCTCTAAACGATGAAGCGCAGGGTAGAGCGAGCCTTGGTGTACAGTGAAAAATTCTTTGGAGATTTGACGGAGGCGTTGCGCGATGGCGTAGCCGTGACTTGGTCCGAGGGCGACGATCTTGAGGATCAGCATGTCGAGAGTGCCGCGGAGGAGTTCGGGTTTGGCTTCGTTCATTGCTACACCTAGAAACTCGACATATACCCTGGAGTTTGCCGAATGTCAACATTTTCCCGCAACTGGGGAGGCAAACGGAGATCGTTGCCGTGACAGAGTGGAAACAACAAGTACTTACAACAACTTACCAGGCTTCTAGCGACTGCCAAGTACTTGATAATACGTAGTAGCCGAACGAATCTCGGGTTGGCGTTCGGGTTGAAGATTCCGCAAGTTCGTCGGTGTCTTAAGACGTAAGCTGGAACCGTAGGATCATATCGATCGCGAATATTGGCTAGTCGCGAGGCATGAAGCAGAGCAGTGGAATCGCCCAAAACCACTTGATGTACGGTAACTACCCAGGACTTAGCGGCGGGTTGGGTTGCGCCACACCGGGCCGAAGGAATTGAAGTTTGACCATAGGCAGATGGAACCAAATAACCAGAAGCACCAAGACTGCAAAGAAACTCAGCCCCGTAGCTCTGTGTTTCGGACCTAGTGGCGACAAAAAAATGGTGGCAAATGCGTTCCAAACACAAATCGCAATTCCTATTGATCGTCCCCAAGCTTTCCAGCGAACCGTTCCCACCGCGGCAAGGATAAACAGCACGGCAACTGTTGCCTGCACCAGGGACGCGACCGCTCTTTCTCTCCACAAGCTATCAGGGGTCAAGACCCCACGGAGAATCACGAAGAGAACACGAGTTCCAACAAACAGCAATATGGCTGTGACCAACCAGTTCGAGTATTTGAGGACCGGGCCCACTGCTCCTCCCGCTTGCCGCAGAGTAGCAGAACTTAGCTGGCACTGACGCAAATCGTGATAAATTTGGCTTTTGGATGAAAGACAAGTAGCTTGAGACCTGACCAGCGAATAGTCACGAAAATGCCTCTCACCGAATTGTGGGACGACGGCGGCACATTAACCGGGGAGCGCGTCAGGAACCTTGACCAGACTGACCTTGTCGAACTTCTACGCTCTGGACCTGTGCAATTCCTTGTGGCCGACCCTGGTCTCAAGCTCAGATGGATACCGACACCGCAGCGGTTTGAGTTCTGGAAAACGGTTCGACCCCAGATTGCCCATCCAGGAAAACCCATCTACCGAGAGCAATTTCCGAACGAGACCGCGTACATTGCATCTGAGTGGCGTGGACGCACTGGCGAATGTTTGATTTTGCTAGAGCAGTATCACTGACTCAGGGCCCGTCCTAATCCTTTTGGCGAGGCAATGCATGGCAGGGTTCGACAAAGCATGGTTGGCCGTTGCTGGCGCACGCAATGGAGAGTCAGTCTCCCCTAAATTGCGACTACTGCTTCAAAGCGTTTACCAGCAAAGCCTCGCTGAACCTCTCGATTCCATGGGGCTGAAGAAGAGTCTAGAAGACCTGCTCGTGTTTTTGAGCGGAGAGGGCCGTTCGAACGCGAATTGCTGGGCCGCTGACCTATTTTTCGCTCGCAGTCAGGAATGGGAAAGAGATTGGGCAGACCAGAATCTGCCAGAGGGCTTCCATGATGTGCTGGCCATGATGGGCGAAGCATTACATGACACAGTCCAGACACCTGAGATTGCAAGAAACTTCGGCTGCCTGCCCGAGCAGCTTCTCGAACGCGTCAAGCAATTGCGGAATGGTTGAAGAGTCCCCGAATAGGTCAGTGCCGTCAGCGCTCTTGAGAAGAACCTGGAAGCAATTTTCTTTCCCTAAACCAATGCAGGAGGAGAGTGCTCCACTCGCCGACGGAGGGATCAGCCAGATCGAGGCCGACGCCGTGCGGCGCGTTTTCAAAAATGTGGAGTTCCGCAGGAACGCCGGCTTTGCGCAGCGCCAGATAGAACGCCACGCTATTTTCGGGAGGCACCACGGTGTCCGTGGTGCTGCTGAAGAGAAAGGTGGGCGGCGTTTGCGGAGTAACGTTGAGCTCACTCGAGAGTTCCTTGACAAGCTCCGGCTTGGGATTTTCGCCGATGAGATTTCTTCGCGAGCCTTGGTGCGTATATTCGGCAGTGAAGGAAATCACGGGGTAGGCGAGCACGGCGAAATCCGGTCGAGAACTGGCGCGATCGATGGGATCCGTGGCTTGAGGATTCCCTAAATCAAAATGCGTCGCTGTCGTGGATGCCAGGTGTCCGCCGGCGGAAAACCCCATCACACCTATCTTATCCGGCAACACTCCAAATTCTTTCGCGCGGGAACGGACCATGCGAATCGCACGCTGAGCGTCGCCAAGTTCTACAGGATGGTGATAGCGAGGGCCCAGCCGATACTTCAGGACAAATGCCGTGATGCCCATGGCGTTCAGCCAATTGGCAATTTGCCGCCCTTCGTGATTGGTAGCGAGGAATCCATAGCCTCCGCCCGGGAACACGATGACCGCCGCAGTTGGCATATGACCTGAAGAGGCGGCGTATAGAATAAGCGTTGGCCGGTCGGAGGTGGCGTCGCCGAGTGCGCCGGGAGCCTTGCCATCCCAGAGCGGCATCGTTTGCGGCTCCCCCGAAGGATCCTGATGTTCCGGCTGAGCAACGGGAGGCCGAACGGGTTCCTGCGCCGCAAGCGGAAGAGCACAAAAGAGAAATGAGGCCAAGCAAAATTTGTTCACGCCACCTCCTCCCAGCGCAGAGTTTGTTGCCGCCCGTGCCGCAAGTCAATGGCTAGTAAACGCGCGCTTATTTTGCCCACGTGCGGGCGGAACTCGCAAAGCACATTGAGAAAATCACGCTAACCCCTAGTGGAGAATGCTACATAGCGTTAGGCACTTGGAATTTTGTGGGGCGTGGCAGTATCGATGGTGCCGGGGGACCGGCATGCACGGCTCTGCCACAAACGAACTTCCTCGTCGAGGTGGCCGCATGAGCAAAGGAGACAACGGGGAGAGCTGCTTACTCGGGCCGCGATCGGCGCTGGACGAAGCACCTTATGCTTGATGGTGATTCTAATGAACCGTCAGCGATACATTCACCGAGTGGCTTTGACTTCCTGAACCGCCCCTAATCACCAGGGTGAATACCCCTTTCGGTGTACCAACGCCGCTACTGCCTCCGCCACAACCGACGAAGACCATGCAAGCTATCAGCGCAACGCCAAACACCAGACGCAACCGTCGCTGCCAAGCCTTCATGAAGGCGCCGATTGTGGTCAGACACAGCAGGCACAGCAGCACGCGATAACTCAGGTCGCGCGGGCCCTGAAGGCTCGGTGCCCCTGGAAGCAGCCCAGCCTGTGTTTGCATCGTCACCGTCGCAGTCGCTGCGTGCGTTCCATCGAGCGTCACCATTGGGGGCAAGACCGAACATGTGGAGTTCAACGGTGCCCCTTGACAATCCAAATTGACAGTTTGGGTTGATCCCCCGAGCGGCGTCACCGTCACTGGAATGCCCACTGAGCTTCCCATCGTTACTGTTTCGGAAGCTGGGGCGGAAATAGAGAAATCTACGATGCCACCCCCTGTGAGGGGGACCGTTTGCGGGCTGCTGGGATCGCCGTCGAAAAAGGAAAGAGTTGCTGAGGCCGCACCCAATGCTGTCGGAGTGAAGCTCAGAGCCACGTTGCAGCTCGAATCCGCCGCAACGGTTGCACCGCAGGCTGATACCAATGTAAATTCCGCAGCGTTGGGCCCCGAGATGGAAGGCGGTGCCGAGAAACTTAGGTCTGCGGACGAATTATTCGTGATGGCTACGACCTGTGATTGGCTCGTTTGATTCAATAGCTGCTGGCCCAGGTCCAGCGAGACTGGATTCACCTCAATCACAGAACTGACCGCAAATTTGGCAATAAATGCGTCCTCGGCACCGCTTGGCGCCAGGTGATTAGGTTGGAAGGCTCCCGCCGTTGTCGGAAAATCCGGCGAAAGACTCTGTCCCACGACGAAAACATTCCCCGCTTGGTCAACTGCTATGCCCAATGCCTGGTCGGCAACCGAGCCGCCCAGATATGTCGAATAAAGCAGTTGCGTGGCGCTCGAATTGAGTTTTGAAACGAAAGCGTTGAAATTTCCCTGGGAAGCTCTCAGGGTGCTCTGAAACGTGCCGGGAGTCGTGGGGAAATTCGACGAAGCGGTGCGCCCAGTCACAATGGCATTTCCGCCTTTATCAACGACGATGCCGTTGCCCTGGGAAATTGTGGTCGAGCGAGAGCTCGCCCCAAGAAAAGTGGAGTAGGCCAGATCCGACACGCCCTGGCCAGCCGGAGTGATTTTAGAAACAAAGGCAGCGCCATCGCCAGTCGGCAGAGCGCTCTCAATCACTCCAGGCGTCGTAGGAAAATCACTCGGTGTGGTGTAACTCGCAAAGGTCCAGCCGGTTAGAAAAACCGAACCTTTTCGATCCAGCGCGAGGCCGTTTGCCCAGGATGCTGTCAGCCCGCTTGCACCGAGAAAGGTGGAATAAACCAAACCATTCCCGGAAGGATTGATTTCGGTGAAGAACGCATTTTGGCTCCCCTTTAAAGCTGGTTGGAAGGAGCCTGGAGTCGTGGGGAAATTTTGAGAGCTTGTAGAGCCCGCAATGTAAGCGTTCCCCGCTGAGTCCGTCGCAATTGCAGACGCATAGTCGGCACCCGAACCTCCAAGGCGAGTCGAATAAACGAGTGTTGAACCCGCAGAACTAAGTTTCGTAACGAAGGTCGAACCATTTGTTTGGAGCGGATTAAGCAAAGGAAAGTCAGTCGAGCCGGCCGCCCCTGTCACGTAAGCTTCTCCAAGGGCGTCAACGGAGACCCCATAGGCCACGTCGGCCCCCGTGGAGCCTCCCAGGTAGGTCGAGTAGAGCAGCGCGCTTCCTGTCGGGTTTAGCTTTGTGACAAAAGCGTTGGCGGCGGCACTTTTCAATGTGGACTGGTAGGCGTTCACAGTCGGAAAGTCAGTTGAGGCAGTATCGCCAACAACATAAGCGTTTCCCAGCGAGTCGGCGAAAACGCTGAAGGCTGAATCTTGCCCCGGTGTGCCTCCCAAGTAAGTGGAGTAGACGAGGCCATTCCCGGAAGCATTCAATTTGGAAACAAAGACATTCGTATTGAACTGCCCACCACCGCCAAAAACGGGCTTCACAACGCCAGGCGTGGTCGGAAAATCGGCTTGGGCGGATCCCGTTACGTATGCGTTCCCTTGGCTATCGACAAAAGCGGAGAAGGCCGCTGCTCCGCCAGTCCCGCCCAAGAAGGTCGAGTATGAGAGTACAGGATCAATCACCAGCTGGCGAGTGGCGTCGTACCGACCCAACCGAAAGCCGACCTCGTGGTTCTTCGCGAGATAGTAGCTGCCCAGCACCGTTTCGCGTGCGCCGTTCTTGTCTTGATAGATATGAGGGAGCTCAAGATGGACATCAGCCGCTGACGTGGTGATTACGATGCGGCCATCGGAGCCGATTTTGATGTGTTCACTCCCTTCAATTTGAAGACGTATCCGTCGTGGGTCGCTTCCGGGGGCCACGATGAAATCGCATTCCATAGTTTCGCGGTTGCCGTAAAAGACGAGGTCCACTCCGGGATAGATTCCTCCATATCGGACTTTCGCGTAATTGGGAATGCCTGCATGCCACGCAGCCGGATTGTTCCCGGTAAAGTAGTTGCTCACAGACGGTAGCCGATCTACACCAGAGACTTCGGCATTTGCATTACCATTTAAGAGAGCCAATCGCAGAATTGCACTCTTGTGGGGCGAACCGCGGTGCAATGGGAAACTCTCTGGACGCTGCTCTACTCTCCTTGGTTGCAGCTCTGCGGCACCAGGCACATCGAGGCTGAGCACGGCTTCGTTCGGTGTCAGAAATAGTGCGAAGTGGTCACCACGCGCAAGAAACTTCACACGTTCTCCAGCCTGTCCAAGGTTGGGTTCAAACCGCAGAGGCAATTCACCATAGTCTTCAGCGAGTGCGTAACCCGATATCCGTGCTGACCTGGTCGCGGATGGCGCTTTACCGTTGTAAGTGAGCGCTGCAAATATTGGCTCTCCCCGACCAACTCCGTCCACGAGCGTCGGCACGATCACAAAAGCGACAAAGAGAAGGCTAAGAATTGGCAATCTGGCACGGTCAGAAAGAACATTTGCCATATAAGGTCCCTGGTGCACCTGAAGTTTATCTCTCCGTCTGCTCCGGCGCCAGGATTGGCATCTGCCCGACTTAAGGCCACATAACGAGCCGGTTGGACGCATGATGAACCTCCTGTTGTGAAATTCCGGAGTGGAGGTTGTCATGCTTGAACATTATTTCCGTAAGCCGTCAACGATTGATCGAATCCACCTAAACTTCGGGGATTGAGTGTGGAGTCGCTCCGTAGGAGAGCTTTTTTCTTCAGCTGCTGGTTTGTTGCCGCTCTTTTATTTTCAACAAGTTAACGGAGAGCGCTGCTCCGGCGCTCTGCAGCACCGGGAATTTCGTAAGTCGCTGATTTCTTGATGGTTCCCGTGGAGCAACCGAAGGTTGCTCTGCAGCACCCAACATGGGGTGGCGTGTCCGTCCAACTCCCGGTGCCGTAGGCACCGCTCTTCTGTTGGTCGGCCAAGTATCGACTAGGCGGCGCTCGGCGCGGTCGCGTCCGGCCAGGATGACGAGGCTGAAGGGCATCACAGCCCACCGCGCTCCACATTCAGCATGTCCAAGCCGTGCGGGTTTCGGGAAGCTTGCAAGCTGGAAGAACGAATGTCTGAGGGATCAGCGCGGCTTTCGCGCACTGCCTAAACTTCAAAATATACGGGCAGCAGACTATCTCACTCCTCGGTGCGAACCGTCTCCGCAGAGGCCAACAGCAACCGGCAAGGAGTGGTCGCTCCGCGGACACAAGCCAGCCTACCCCGGCGGAGGAGTCGGACCTCAGTGGCTTCGGGAAAGGTGTCGGGATAGGCAGCAGCCTCCAGTTCCTTTGTAAAAGGGCGGAGAACCTCATCTCCCGTAATGAACTTCGTTCCGAGTACTTTGGGCCCTGGAGAAAGCAAAATCCAAAACTCTGCCACGCCATCAGCGTCATGGGTGTTGGGGATTGAAATGGTGCGAATGTCGGTAAGTTGAGACCGCCGTTCTTCGACACGATGATCGATTTCACTGTCGCCCCCCAAAAGTAGTGCGAGGCGCTGACGTGCCTCTGCGTAGGGCTCAGAGGCACTGAGTGACAACTCATAGGTTCGTATGGCATCGTCTCTGCGTCCCTGGGCCTCGTAAACGCGTCCGAGGTTATACCCGATTTCTCCGTGAGAACGTAACAACCAAGCGCTCTTTATGTATTTCTCGGCTTCGGGAACTCTGCCTTCTTCAAACAAGATCCAGCCGAGGGTTCCCCAAAGATAAGAGATCCACGTGGTCATGCGGCCATCGTCGACCCCAACTTGCTCTAGAGAAACGTTGCGCATCTTGGATACGAGTGCAGCAAGACCAGTCTCTGCGTAATGCTTAGCAGTATGAAGGTCCACATTGAGTACAGCCATTTGGTAGGCAACGTTGTTAAAACGCATCGGCACTGGCTCAAGGTCGACGGATTTCTTGAACGCCTCTTTCGCCTTGTCCGTTTGGGTATTCTTGGCATAAGCGCGGCCCAGGTTATAGAAGACAGCTGGTTCCTTCGGGTCGGCCGTTTCGGCAGCTTCCAGAGCGGAAATAGCCTTGTCATATTGTTTGAGTTCGAGATAGACGCGGCCAAGATTGGCGTTGGCGTAACGATCCTTCTTTTTGATATCAAGCTGCTTCAGATATTGTGGAATAGCTTCGTCATACCTTTTCTGATAAGCATAGGCTTGACCCAAATTGTTATATGCGAGCAGATCGCGGGGATTTACCTCGATTGCCTTTTTTAAAGAGTCCTCGGCTTTATCGTATTTGCGGAGCCTGTTGTAAATCCAACCAAGATAGTTCCAGGCGTTCGTGTAGTCCGGATCCTGTGCGACGAGCGTTTCGAGAAGTTGCGCGGCGCTGGTGTAGTTCTGATTCGCGACGGCGCGCTGCGCTGATTCATAGAGTTCTTTGAATGGAGCATCGGGCAGATATGCATAGCGAAAAACAATTCGGAGCTCCAGTTTCTCGCCCTTGTAGTTCTCCGGCAATGGATCGAAGGGCGCAGAGGCGCTGACAGTAGCAAGCGAGGCATCATTGAGTTTGGGCATTTGCGAAGGATTTTCGAGAACCGGTGAGCCCTGTTGCAGTAAACCGCTGTGCAGGATAACCGCGCGCACGAACACGATTCCTTTATCGCCTCGGGTTATCAGATTCGCTTGCATTTTCGAGGGCCAAGAGTGCCTCAGGACGGCAGCTACTGCCGTGAAATAGGGTTTAATGTCGATTCCGGGAGCTTCGACGGTCTCTAAGGTGAGCATGAAGCCGGGCTCCGGGGTTTTGGCCGCTTCGGTCTGTGTACGTGGATTTTCACCGGCGAATACCGGCAGTATCAGCGCAGCCAGGAGAAGAACCGATACGGGGACAGTCGGAAACACAGCGGCCCTCGGCATGGAGTCCTCTCCTGTTCGATAGCAGATGCGTTAGATTCCTATTACCTCCCAAAGCTGTCAAGGATGTGCAAAACATTACGTACCACCGGCTTGCCTCAAGTCGGAGGGGTGCAGTGGCCGCATTCGGCGATGGGTTCGATTCCCATCGCCCGCGCCACTTACTTCTTCTCTATCCATCATTTAACGAAACTATAGCATTCGATCTTCATGTTCACCTAGCGCGAGACGCCTAGCACGCGTGTCGAGCGTTTGCGGCGTCAAGGAGTTCCAACAACCTTACGCTCTTCTCTGCGTTGGCACCTTCGCGTTGTCTACCTCTTCTGCGTACCTTCCGGCAGGCGCCCGATTGTCCAAGCTTGTTCAGGTGTCATCATTTGGCCACGGGTCGAGAGCCAGATTCAGGTGTTCTGCCAAAAAGTCGAGCCGTCGCTGCCAGAAATCGATGACGTTTAGCTTAATCGAGTGCACATTTGTCTGGACGCAGTCAAGCTTCGAAAGCTCAGGTTCATCGCACGCGATCCTTCGGTGCCTAATTCGCTTTGGGATTCGCGGGAATATCTCCAGCCGGGCAGCTCAGCGACGTGTATCAACGCGGATCGGCATGTCCCTTTATAATTGTTCTCTCGGACGAGCAGTTGCACCAGTGATCTGCCTCGGCTATATTGCGATTCCTAGGGAGCAAAAGAGTTACAGGGCAGGACAACACAAAGGATGGTGACATGACAAAACCGGAGGGAACTGCATCTGCCGGTGCTGGGAAACTGCCCGATGTAAAGCGGGGTGACGGGCTGAAATCCACCTTGCGGGGCGAACTACTACGTTCCGGCGACGACGCGTACGACGCGGCGCGCAAGATTCACAACGGGATGATCGACCGCCGGCCGGCGATGATTGTCCGCTGCGCGGGCGTCGCGGACGTAATGCGGGCCGTGAAATTCGCGCGCGAGCACGAGGTCCTGGTCTCCGTGCGCGGGGGCGGGCACGGCATTGCCGGGTTCGCGGTCTGCGACGGCGGAATGATGATCGACCTTTCGCAGATGCACAGCGTGCACGTTGATCCGGCCGCGCGCACGGCAACGGCCCAAGGCGGCGCCACCTGGGGCGATTTCGATGACGAAACCCTGGCGTTCGGCCTAGCGACCACCGGCGGCGTGGCGCGTCCGACCGGCGTTGCCGGCCTGACGGTAGCGGGTGGGCACGGCTACCTGGTGCGCCGGTTTGGCCTCGCCTGCGACAATCTTCTCTCGGTGGACGTGGTCACTGCCGTTGGCCGCATGCTCAAGGCCAGCGCCTCCGAGAACTCGGACCTCTTCTGGGCGGTGCGCGGCGGAGGAGGGAATTTTGGCATCATCACTTCCTTCGAATTCCGGCTCCATCCCATCGGACTGGTGCTGGGCGGCTTGCTGTTTTGCCCCTTCGACAAGGCCGCGGGCTTCCTCCGGATGTACGACGACCTGATGGCCACGGCCCCGGACGAACTGGGCGGCGCGACCGTCCTGGGAACCCTGCCGGACGGAACCAAGTCTGCCGTGTGTATCCCCGGCTGGAGTGGCTCGATAGATCAGGGCGAGCGCCTACTGCAACCGCTGCGAGCCTATGGTCCGCCCATCGCCGACCAGCTCGGCCCGATGCCTTATAGCGCGCTGCAAAGTATCGTGGAGAAATTCAATCCCCGCGGGATGCGCAACTACTGGAAGACGCATTACATGAATAGCCTTTCGGATGAAGCCATCCGGACCATCGTTGAGTGCTACGCGAGCGTTCCCTCGCCTTTTTCCCACGCCGTCGTTTACGCGATCGGCGGAGGAGGTGTCGGTCGCGTGCCCGACGACGCGACTGCCGTCGCCTACCGCAACATGCGCTACGCTCTGGTGCTCATCAGCATGTGGGAGAATCCCGCCGATGACGAGCGCAATATCCGCTGGGTGCAGGATTATTGGGAGGCGACGAAACCTTTTGCGGCGGGCGGATTCTATATCAACTACGAGGCCGAGGTGGAGGCCGATAAAGTCAAGGCCGCGTATGGCACCCAAAAGTACGAACGCCTGGCGGCCGTCAAGAAGAAGTATGATCCAACAAACTTCTTCCGCCTCAATCAGAACATCAAGCCGGCAGCGTGAAAACAAAAGAATGGCACATGGGGGACGACGTGGTCGTGCGCGCTGCTACCCGTCATGGGCGTGGGCGCCCATCAGGGTCCGCCGCCGCGGTCGGTGCTGCTCGCGCTTGGCACCATCGCACTCATGCTGCCGCCGCTGAGCGTCGCCAAGAAAATGGACTCTGCCACAAAACGAAAGAAGCCTTAACCTAGGATGAGCCAAGTAATTTGATTTGAAGCACCGTTTCCCAAGCTTCGGACGTGGGTTCGAATCCCATCTCGTCCACCAAATCTCATCGATGATTCGGTTGCCTTTATGCGGCTGAGTCGCTGAAAATGCCCCTAGAAATGGCCGGTTTTGGACGCTCGATGGACGCCACGCCATCAATTGGACGCTGGTTGCTATCGATCATCTGAATCCGCCTTTTTTTGAACTTCGACGGGAAAAACAGGTAAACAAACATCCGTCATCCCGGTGCGCAGGCACAGAACAGTTATCCTTGCGAGGTCTGGATTATACGACGCCTCCGCTTGAGACGTTCTTCCCATACGGGCCTTCCCTTTAGTTCTGCGGTATTCCGAGTTGCCCAAACACGTCATTCACCACATTCTCGAAGCTGACAGGATGGCTGGCGAAATACTTGTGCTGACAGGTCATGTACGCGACTTCTTGGCGAAGTCCCGGCGTTTGTGGGGCTGGATGCAGTCCGGGTTTAATCGGTTTCGGGGCGGGCCGCGCCGATCTGAGTCGCTTCAGAATGCTCCAAGGAAAGCGGCTGTCTCGGACTTGCTCTCGAATTTCTGGCGGAATGCCTCCTTTGGAATTCAGCATGTGAAGCAGGAATGATGCCTCCGTGGGCCGACACCTTGGAGCGATGGATTGGTCAGGCAGTCGCGCAACGGACTTAGGGTAAATGACCGTAGCGTAAAGGAATCTAAATTCGCGGAGTTCAGGCACGGAAATGCGCGTCCACCCCGGCATTTGCCATTCGTCCATGAGTCGGTTAAAGGTTGTAGCAACTTGCGATTCTGGAATCAATTTGTCAGGGCTGCGGACGGCAAGATATTCAGCGCGGGCCAGCCGCTCTTCGAACTCGGGAAGGTGAGGGCCTGCTTCTTCTGGCCCCCATCTTTTGACCAAGGCTTCCACATACGCCTTGGCGTCGCCCTCCGTCTGTACATGAGCGCCTAGTTCGTCAATCGGCTGGTCTAGTGGGTTGAGTGCGGCGTTACCAATCCGTCTGGTCTCTAGGCGACGCACAACCCGTGTGTGCGCCTGTGCGCGTGCCACATCACTCTTGGAGAGCGCATCTGGATAAATTAAATGATGAAGGTAAGAAACTGCTGAGACACCGATCATGCCGATCAGAAGAAATCCGAGAACTACGAGAACGAAGCGAGGGAAGCGCATAGGGTACACCTCCGCGCCGGAAGAAATTATACTTGGTGCCGCTGTCTCGGACAATGAGCCATCGTCTGCCATCGTCACTCGCCGATTTGAACGGATGAACGCCTTGATCGCTGCTTCTTCGTGGTTCATAAGGGCAGAATGTTTGGTCCACGGTTTGGGTGCAGTCAAATAACCATATACTGCGGTTTCCCGATTGTTTACTCCGCTTCATTGCTGTGGCTGGTGTTCTGCCTGCCACCACTCACGACACCTTGCCGCGTAGTAGTTGGGATTCTCGCGGAACACCGGCAACGGTGGTACCCAGTCGATAGCTCCGCCTCCTGCCAACTCGATTAGGGCTTGCATGGCTATGAACGCATTATCGGCATGGGGGTCATCGAGCATCTTTAGAAGGAATGGTGCACTCTGTGGGGAGTTAATGGCGCGCACAGCTTGCAGAATTGCTTGACGCGCAAACGGGCTTGGAAGCCGCAGCAAGCGAAGCAGGATTGGGAGCGCGGAGGGGTCGCGGATCATGGAAATCTCCCCGGCTAGCCGACCCTGCATCTCGAACAACGCATCCCTGGGCAGAGTAAGAGATGGAGGGGGTTGCGGTTGGGCCGTAAGCCATTGCTCGACGGCAGGCAAAACAGAATAGTCATGCAAGCGCAACATGGCCTCAAAAACGTATGTTCGCACAAGCTGGTCTTGTGAATGCAAAAGCGCAACAAGCTCCTCCTTGGATTGCACGTGACGCATATTTCCCAGCATTCGAATACTGTCCAGCACGCGCTCGTGATCGCGGTCATTCAGGCCTGCCTTCAAATCCACTTCCAGCTGGTGCATCGGGTCATTGTCTCCGAAGGGCGTTGCTCCGAGTTGACGCGAGATGGACAGTTGACCGAACCAGTCGTCTACAAGAACGTACCTATCTTCTTCGGGCTTGAGGAAGAATAAACGGTAATCGCCTTTCCGAAGCACCACATACGGTCCACCTCCCGGAGGCAGGATGTTGTCGAACAACACGGGCACTACTTCGCTCGCCGGCCGTTCCCCCTTGAAGCACCGATCCACGTGAACGATAGCGGTGGCTGTCCGATGGGGCGGCCGAGGATCGGAAACGACTGTCACCTCGGCTGCTTCCACGACCTCACCCTTGCATACAAGCGCGGAATCCGCCATCAATTTGGGAATGTTCTCTGTCCCACGAGGAGGACCCGGATAGGCGAGTGCATGCGAACAAAGGACAGCTGCCAACGGCGAACATAACAACGGTCCTACTCGCATGCCAGGATTATAGTCCCGTGAAGTGCTTGATAGACGCGCTATTCGTCGATGTGAATCCGGCGAAAGGAGCCCATCTCTGCGGGTCTTCGGGAGCAAATGGCGATGCCGTCTGTGCATTCGTGCCGCCGACCCGCAAAAACAAGTTGATTTCAGAATCTATCTGGTGAGCAAAGGCCGATCTGTGCTGCAAACCTCGAAGGGCCAGCAGAAGTGCACTTCAGTACCAGACTTCAGGCGCACCAACGGCTCGCTTCAGCTTGGAGGGGTGCAGTGGACTTCACCTCGGCGCTTCACTCATAGCTTTGATTCGCTTCACCTTGGCGGTGACGCGAACTTGCAAAAAACAACAGAGATACTCCTTGAAGAGAAAGCCAGAAAGGACGTGGCCAAATTCGGATGAGGCGGGAGCGACCCCACCCTTTGACGCACCGTGCGTCACGGCTTCTGTGGGGTCGCTCCCGCCTCAGTCACGCGCAGCGCGTGACCCATTTGGCCGCGTCCCAGAGCCGGAGTTGTAAGACAACGTCCATTACACCCCGTAAGGGAGAAAGGAAGGACACTGATCAAAGCACCAAAACAACCCAAGACGGGAACCTCCCCAGGTTCATGATGAGCAGGGCATCGAACGCGTCTTGGACCGGCATGCCTAATTCAATGATGATTCTAGTTCCTTGACCGTGGCTCCTTCGTGGCTTCGCAAATTTCCCGAAAAAAACAGACTTTCTGATTGAGGTTTTCCCTTTTGGAGGCCTCTTAATAGGTAAGGGGTTCGATTCTTTCAAAGAGCCTCGATCGCGGTTTGCAGTGCGGGAGGGCGAACGGCGCATACGAAGGTCGGACCCCTTGGGAACTGCTGGAGGGAGCCTCCGAGTGGCTGGTCCCCGAAAGAAAAATGGCAAATCACAAAGATTCTCCGTGAGGATTTCCTCTCTCGAGGGCCTCTTAGTATATAGGGAGGAGTTCACGTTGATATTCCCGGTAGGCCCGGTGAAGCCGTTTCATATGTAGTTTCGTGGGGAGCGTTTGGAAGTTGCTTCGATGGATGCAGGAGGGTCCAAGATTCCAGGAGCGGTCCAAAAACGACGATCAAAAACGATGGGAGCCCTGGGCGCGCTCCTGTGCCGGTCACGATTTGCCTCTTACATTTTTGTTTCCGAGGCCTCTGTAGAGGTAGAGGGGGGGAGGATCCTAATGAGATTCAAAGGCCCTTTCTGGCGCGGAAAGGTGAACGGTGCATGAAAGACACGGTTCACGCTGCGGTTCACCGATCCGTTCACCTCTTCGGCGAACGGAAGACTTACCGAGCATTGAGGTTGCGTTTCACGCGGCCGTTGATTTTGGACAAGGGCAAAACACCGGAGCGGGCTGGAGCGACCCCACTTCATTGCCACGGAAAGCGTGGCGGTCGCTCCAGCCCAGCGAGTCGAACCAGGGATTCGTTCGCGTCGCGTTTTGCGGGGGCGAGCCGCGACTCCATCGGGCCGCAAAATCGCGGCCCGATGCCTTAGGGCTTCGGGAGTCACCCCCGCCTCGAGCTGCTGGAAGACGCATCTCGTGTTTTGGCGGCGCGAGAAAAGGGAATCAGCGAATTTGTAAGACAGGATGTAGGACAAAACCGTAAAGGAGGAACAAAGAGAAAGCATGGCGATCATCAAGGCACCACCCAAACAACCAAAATCAGTGACGGTCCAGGCGCGAGTGGAGGAGTCGGTGAAAACGCAGCTCGATCAATATGCAAAGTTCATCGACTCCACTCCGTCCTACGTCATTACCGAGGCTCTGAAAGTCTTATTCAAACGCGACGGCGAGTTCAAAGCCTGGCTAGGGCACCACGCCAGCAATCCGAATCAAGAACAGAACCAAGGAGAGGCTCTCACAAAGGCCACGCCACAAATATGAAATCGCGTCCAACACAATTCGGTGTGCGCAAGAACCCAGACTCGCCGAGAGTGCATGACTTGCGCCCGTCAGTAAATCCGTCGTTGGCATCGATGAAAGAGTTCGTGGGGTCGAAGGACGAGGAGAACGTATCTTCAGCGCCTTCGTGCAAGATAGGAGGACTTGATGTGCCTCCTGTTGGCCTGGCAAGTGAAATCACGGTCGAAAAAGAGAAACGTGTGCACCGGTTGGTGCCGGCGGAGCCCGTCAAGGGAGTGCCAGCCAAACCACCTCGGCCCACAGAAAGTTCTGGCGAGGGAAGGGAACTGCTGCAACTCAAAAGCGACAACATATTCGAACCCCTGTTAGATGTACTTGAGGCGGCAACGCTTCTGAGAATGCATCCCAGGACGCTGCGGGCCAAGGCACGTAAGCGGCTAGTCCCCGCGATTCAGGTGGGAAGGCGATGGCGTTTTCGCGCCTCTACGCTGAACAGCTGGCTGGAAAGATTGCCAGGCTGACGACTCGCGGTGTGCGAGAAAAGATGTCGATCATTTCTCAGAATCGGATTATTCTGACGGTGTCCGCCGACACCGTTTAAACAAAGGAGGATTCTTGTTTAAACGGACGCGTTATCAACACGGAAGTGTAGAGCTGGAAGAGCGGAAGAAAGGCCCCGCAGTATGGGTATACCGGTGGTGGGAAGAAGACATCAACGGGAAGCTCTTACACCGCAAGCTGCAGATTGGGGATGTGGAGACATATCCAAACGAATCTGCCGCGCATGCGGCAGCGGACGCTCTTCGATTAACGATCAACACTGGAAGCAAGCACAAAAGCCTACAGCGAACCACAATCAGTATTCTTTGGGAGCATTACTCTCGCGAGGAATTGCCACGCAAGGCTTTGTCCACGCAAGACTCCTACAGTATGTACGCAAAGAATTGGATTGTGCCCCGCTGGGGAAATATGCAGTTGGACCAGATCAAGACAGTAGAGGTCGAGCGGTGGCTGCTGGCAACCGAAGCCGCAAATGGAACCCAGGCCAAAATCAAGTGTGTGATGTCGGCTTTGTTTTCCCATGCGGTTCGTTGGGAGTTCTGTGGCCACAACCCGATCTCCTCCGGCCATTCCGGTAGGAAGTGGAGGAAAGAGAGGGCCAAGTACGGGAGTTCGTGTCAGTTCCAAGCGCCGAAGGTCGCCGTTGAAATTGACCGCAGAGCAAGTGGCGCTGGTTCTGACCGAGCTCGAGTTCCGCGATCAGCTTCTCGTGTTCCTGGATGCAGGACTGGGAACACGTCGAGGCGAACTAGGCGCACTCCGCTGGATGGATTGCGATTTCAACAACCGGGCCTTCGACATCCAACATTCCTATTATTGGCGTCGGGGAGGCCACCTCATCGATACAAAGTCGGAGGCTTCGGCCCAGCCGCTGCCGATGCACCCCGGGCTCAAAGATGGCCTTCTGGAGTGGAGATCACAGAGCCTTTACAACCAGCCAGAAGACTTCGTCTTCGCTTCGGAGAGGCTCAAGGGTCGCAAGCCACTCGATCTGGCCGCCGTGTTGAAAAAGAAAATCCAGCCCGCGTTCAAAAGGATTGGCATTACCGGCGTGGGCTGGCATACGTTCCGGCACACAGTGGGAACGATGTTAGCGGAGATGGGAGAACATCAACTCACGATCCGCGACTACTTGCGGCACAGCAACCTCCACGTCACGAACAAATACCTGCAGGCGACGTCGAAGACCAAGCGTCTGGCACACGACAAGTTGGTCGACGCCTTCTTGCCTGCCGGATTGTTACCCAAAACGAACCTGGTCCAATAGGTGACGCTAAGCAGCGAATTCGCAATTTGGAATTCGCGTCTTGCGCTTATCGTCCCCTAATATCCCCTGATCCGTTCGGATCAGGGCTTGTAAGTGATTGAAAGTTATGGCGGGGACGACGAGACTCGAACTCGCGACCTCTGCCGTGACAGGGCAGCGTTCTAACCAACTGAACTACGTCCCCAGCCGTGGAATCAACAACTTAGCCTAAAACCTTGCAACTAAAGCCTTTGCAAGATTCGCATACAGCGCACCGTTCGCCTCGGTTGCCCCT
>Ga0209267_1000395_pt1 | contig 31704 bp, 27 predicted proteins | sample GraSoiAngelo_137_FD_185894 | JGI IMG/M metagenome (GOLD analysis project Ga0209267, IMG submission 185894) | Grasslands soil microbial communities from the Angelo Coastal Reserve, California, USA - 14_0929_09_30cm (SPAdes) (version 2) | ecosystem: Environmental > Terrestrial > Soil > Grasslands ... | reverse complement strand
ATGAAAAGAATCTTCAAAACGCGGTGAAGACAGCGGTGCGCAAGGCGGGCATCAGCAAGCGCGCGAGTTGCCACACGCTCCGGCATTCGTTTGCGACGCATCTGCTCGAAAATGGATATGACATCCGAACCGTACAGGAATTACTGGGACACAAGGACGTTTCCACGACAATGATCTATACCCACGTCCTGAACAAATCGGGTATCGGTGTGAAAAGCCCGCTGGATTAAGCGGTTCAGAAATCTGGATCGGAGCTCTGGGGCAGAGTCCAGAAACGGCGCGCCCGGCGGTCGCGCCCTATCTCACGCTGGTGCGCCGCCTAATGCGCCGGGAAGCGGCGGTGTGACGTCGGGTGCGGCTACGACTTGCTTGGGCGGTTTTTCTGCCGGCATTTTCTTGCCTGGCGGCGGCGATGCGCCTGGCGGCGGATTAATCAGACGCCCGTGGTCGACGATCTCTTTGATCTGCGAGCCGTCGAGCGTTTCGTACTCGAGCAATGCCTTTGCGATTACTTCCAGCTTATCGCGATTCGCGATGAGCGTTGTCTTCGCCAGTTGATAGGCGTCGTCGAGCAGTTTTCGCACTTCCTGGTCTATTTGCTCCGCTGTCGCTTCGCTGTAGTCGCGCGCCCGGGAAATGTCGCGCCCGAGAAACACATAATCTTCGTGCTCGCCGTATTCGACCATGCCCATTTTTTCGCTCATGCCCCATTCGCAAACCATGCGACGTGCAATTGCCGTAGCGGTCTTGATGTCGCCACGCGCGCCATTTGTGATGTCGCCGAAAACGATTTCCTCGGAGACGCGGCCGCCCATGCTCACTGCGAGACCAGCGAGTAACTCGTTTTTGCGATTGGTGTATTTGTCTTCCTCCGGCAACCACATCGTCGATCCAAGCGACGGGCCGCGCGGGATAATGGTGACTTTGTGCAGCGGCTCGGTGTGCGGAAGAAGTTCCAGCAACAGCGCGTGACCCGCTTCGTGATACGCTGTGTTTTCCTTTTCTTTTTCACTGAGCGCCAGGCTCCGACGCTCTTTGCCCCAGCGAACTTTATCGCGCGCTTCTTCGAGCTCGGCGAGCGTGATTCCCTTTAATCCACGGCGCGCCGCGAGCAACGCCGCTTCGTTGATCACATTGGCAAGTTCCGCGCCCGAATAACCGGGGGTGCCGCGTGCGACGACTGCAAGATCGACGCCTTCGGCAAGTTTCACTTTCTTGGCGTGAACGCGCAGAATTTCTTCGCGTCCTTTCACGTCAGGCAAATTGACTGTGATCTGGCGATCGAAACGGCCGGGACGCAGCAATGCGGGATCGAGAACATCGGGCCGGTTTGTGGCCGCGATAATGATCACGCCTTCCTGCGTGTCAAAGCCGTCCATCTCCACAAGCAACGCGTTTAACGTTTGTTCGCGTTCGTCGTGACCGCCACCAACCCCGTGGCCGCGATGACGCCCGACTGCGTCAATCTCGTCGATGAAAATGATGCAGGGCGCAGATTTCTTGCCCTGCTCAAACATATCGCGCACGCGCGATGCGCCGACGCCGACAAACATCTCAACGAAGTCCGAGCCGCTGATGGAAAAGAAGGGGACGTCCGCCTCGCCCGCGATGGCGCGCGCGAGCAGTGTCTTACCAGTGCCCGGAGGCCCGACCATCAAGACGCCTTTTGGAATGCGTCCGCCGAGTTTTTGAAATTTTTTCGGATCGCGCAAAAACTCGACGAGCTCTTGCACTTCATCCTTTGCTTCCTCGACTCCGGCGACATCGCGAAATGTGATTTTATTTTTGTCGCGGGCGAGCATGCGCGCTTTCGATTTCCCGAAGTTAAGCGCACCTTTCCCGGCCATGCGGATTTGCTGGCGAAACAGGAAATAAAGCACCAGCAGGAAAAGAGCGATCGGCAGAAAACCGACCACGGTCTGCGCAAGCATGTTCGATTCAGTCTTGATGGCGGGCTGAATACCGGCTGCCGCGAGCTTTTGCTGCAAATCGTTTGTGAAAGTCAAATAGATCGTGGTTCGAAATGGCACTTGCTGGGACGGCGCCGAACCGGTTCCCTGGCGGACATAAGCGCCGCGCAGCGTCTGGGTGGGCCGGCCGTCTTCTACCACCAGCACGAGCGGATAGTTTTTGTCGTTAACGATCTGTTTATTCTCCACCAGCTCGAGAAACCGGTTATACGGCACGTCTTCGACCGGTTGCATTCCGCCGCGGTAAAAGAGCATCGCCATCGCGATCAGACTAAAAGCGATTACAATGAGGATAACGCCACGCCAATTAAAATTGGGTTCGCTCCCGCGGTTTTTATTTTCTCTCTGCGAGTTGCGATCGAACTGAGCCATACGAAAAAACGGATTTTACAGGTTTAAAAGGTTACCATGAACAAATTGGCAATGCAAAATGGAGCAAGCCACGTGATTCGTGATTCGTTACAATGTTAAAATTGTCCATTAATGTTAAATGATTTGACGCGGCGGAGGTATTATTCGTTCGGATTTCGTCATTTTGTCCCCGCTTTTATATTCGTTGCCGCGCATTGCGTCGCTTGCCCGTTTCGGGTAAAATTCGCCCCCTAATCTTTACATGACAGAGCTTGTCTCATCAGTGGCAGATAGGATCGATCGGGCCGTGCAGCGGGTAACTCCGCTGGCGTATCGGGTGCGTCGGACAGGGCGCCGTTGGATGCGCCGGGCATTGCGCAAGCCCCGGAGCGTCTCCGAAGGGCCAAATATGCTGCCGGTGTTGATCCAGGTTCTGGCGAGCTTCACCAAAGCGGATGGCGTTCTGCTCGAGGAAGAGATCGACTCAAGTCTTGGTTTTCTTCGGTACGATTACCCGGAGGCGGTTTACTCCGAGTTGCGACAATTATTCCGGCAAGCCCTTTACGAGCAGCAAGATCTGGCTGCAATGGCGCAAAAACTTGGCGTGCAACTTAGCGCGGATCGTAAGATCATGCTCGGAGTTCAGCTTTACGACCTGATTTCGCAAGCCGGTTTGAAGCAGGAACAAGTCGTCGCGTTCTATTCGTTCATGTCGCAAATGGGCATGGCTGCCCAGGCAATCGACATCGTTTACCAACTCAACGCATCGGAAGATTCCGACCCGTCGATCTATCAGCACGGCGCGTCTCCGCTGGAGTCGCTCTCCTTCGGTCCGGACGGGAAAGCCGATGTGACGCTTAAGAACCTGAACGAGACCGATCGATTGATGGCTTTTCGTTATCACGAACTCATTTTGCTGAAGAATTATAGCGACCAAAACGTGTCCGTGCGCGGCAGACCGTTAGTGCGTGGCGGTTTTTGCCGCATCTATCCGGGCCAGCGCATCCTGGTAGGAGACCAGGTGCTCAGCTATCAGGAGCTGGCGCAATATTTCAATGCAAAGAAGAACGTTTCGCTTCCACAGATTTTCATTCGTGTAAATAGAGATTCGGACGAAGTGGGATTGGAACGCTCGCGAACGCGTGAAAGCGCGCTTCGGGTCACTTTCGGATTGAAGGTTCGCGTCAAAGCGCTGCGTGATGTGGATGCGGAGCTCAACGGCGTGAAATTAAAAGCCGGCACACAGGTCGATGCGAGCCTGGAAGACCGGATCGTCTTCCACAACAACAGCGAGATGGATTTGAGCGATCTGCGCCGGCGCGCGCGAGCGCTGGGTGGCCGGTTCCAACTGAAGGCGTCCAAATCGGAATACCTGGTTTCGAATGATCCAAGCCGGCTGGAAGCCGATGATATTCTGCTCTCGCCTGGCACGAGTGGCGACGTGCTGCTGAAGATCTTCTGTGATTACGATCGCCGGGTCGGTCAACTGGAAGTGATCGAAGCGGATCGCCCGATCATGGTGGGTCACACCGTGGTGCGCACCACAGCGCCGCTCAAAGACGGAGATACCATTCGTATCGACATCGGCCAATTTCTGCGATGCAACTTTTCGGAACGAATCATCGAGGAAGAGCGCAACATCATCCGCACGCTCGAGGCAAACGAAATCACGCACCGCTTTGGGAAAGGCCAAATTGGTCTCGAGGGAATCTCCTTTAACATCGCGCGTGGTGAGCTGGTTTGCGTAATGGGTGCGAGCGGCTCGGGAAAAAGCACGCTCATGAGAGTGCTGGCCGGCCAACTGCAGCCTACGAGCGGGGAGGTGGTCCTCAATGGGCAATCGCTGTATGAAAATCTCGACGCCTTGAAGCACTACGTCAGTTATATGCCTCAGCAGGATGCGTTCGACGAACATCTCACCATCGGCGAAAATCTGCTGTTTGCGGCGGCGATTCGCGCACCACACCTCTCAAGGCGCGATCGCACCCGGCGTTTGGAGGCAAAGTTAGTCGAGCTTGGACTCGGCGAACGCCGGGATGCAGTGGTCGGCAGTCCGGAGAAGAAAACGCTGAGCGGCGGCGAGAGAAAACGCCTCAATATTGGACTCGATATGATTGGCATGTCGGACGTCTACCTGTTTGACGAACCGACTTCTGGCCTTTCCTCAAAGGATTCCGAGCACGTCATGGAAATTATTCGGAGCATGGCGCACAACAAAATCGTCATTGTTACGATTCATCAGCCCAGCTCGAAAATTTTCCAGATGTTTCATAAGGCGATCCTGCTCGACAAAGGTGGGCGCCTCGTGTTTTTCGGAGCGCCGTCCGACATGCTTCGCTATTTCGCTGAGGCGGAACATCAGCATCAGTTCGGGGCGGAATTGGGCGCGTGCCCATCCTGCGGAACGACGCGTCCGGAATTCATTTTCGATGTGCTGGAAACGCCGCTGCGCGATCTGAGTGGCGACATCATTTACGAAGAAAACAGCCGCGGCCATCTTGTTGCCGCGCGCCGTTATTCACCAGAATTCTGGCGCGACAAATATGAAGCGTTTCGCCTGATCCAGGACGTCAAACAGGTTTCCCTGCGCAAAGAAGCGCCGTCTGCATTACCCGCGGCGCCGGTGCAGAAAAAGCGGCTGCCATTTCGGTGGCACGATGAGTGGACACAATTTCGTACCGTGCTGCGGCGCGCTTTCGTAAGCAAACTGCGCAACCGCGCCAACCTGGTTATCACGATCGGAGTTTCGCCTGTGCTGGCGTTGTTGATTGCAACCATCCTGCGTTATTCGGAGAGCGGGACATACGATTTCGCTTCCGCTTATCACATTCCAACGTTCTTGTTCCTCGGTTTGATCGTTGCGATGTTCCTCGGCCTGACCAACAGCGCCGATGACATCATCCGGGATCGGCCGGTGCTGCAGCGCGAGCGGAATGTCAACGTTCGTTTATCGTACTACGTGGTCTCGAAGACACTCACGCTTGGAGTGTTTGCCCTCGTTCAGTGCATCCTCTTTGTCATGATCGGCAATTACATTCTGGAAATCCGGGGAATGTTTTGGATCGATCTCGCGATCATGTTTATGACCGCCATAGGTGGTGTTGCGCTGGGTCTGCTCATCTCTTCGCTCGTGGCCGACCCGAAGACAGCAGCAAACATCGTCCCACTCGTTTTGATTCCGCAGATCATCATGGGAGGCGCGCTCATCAAATACGAGGACATGAATCGGAACCTGGGTCTGCTTTATTCCCTTTCGCATTGGTTCTCAGAACATCCGAGCGCGGACAAGAACAGGAAGACGGAAAGCAAGCTGCAGGTTCCGCTTGTCTGTCAATTCATCGCCATGCGCTGGTCTTACGAAGAGATGATTGTCGCACAGGCCAAGCTCAATCCCCTGACGCGGCGGCAGGATCGCGCGCAACGCGAGATCGACCGGCTCGTGGCAGAACATCGGAAAGATCCTGAAGCAGATAAGCGCTTGGAGGATCTCAAGGAAACGCTCGCTCTGCTTTCTGGTCTCGAGGCAAAATCGGTCGGCGAATTGGATCACTATCTCGGGTTGGTCGATCAAGTCCTGAATGGCAAAAGGCCATTCGATCGCGCGCTTTTCAAGAACGCCAACGGCCCGATCACAGCCGAGCAAATTTACGTGAATCAAAAGGTGTCGGACCTGATGTCCAACGCCGAGATGGATCAGAGCGACTACCGCCGGGGTAACAAGCCGAACGTGTTCTTCGGCGCCCAGAAACGGTATTTCGGAATAAAGTTTGGTGTGTTTTTCTTTAATACAGCTGTTCTGATTCTATCGACACTTGGATTGCTTGCGCTGCTGCATTGGATTTTGCGGAGAGAACTTGAAGTGCGGAGAAGCTGAATTTCATGTGTAGGGCGGGCGCTCCGCCTGCCATTCCACGATTTGGCAACCGGTGCGGTTGCCCTACAACGCCGAGCGGGGTAACAAGAGGGATGAGCAAACCAAAAACAAAACCAGCCCGTCTCATTGTCGCCACCAGCGATACGGATGCCGACATGCTTTACGCGACGAAATTTTGGGCGCCCGATCCATTCATCTTTCTCGAACGCAACGGTAAACGCACGCTCGTGCTGAGCGATTTGGAAATCGATCGTGGTCGCAAGCAAGCAGACGCAGATGAATTTGTCATGTTCAGCGAGATCGAGCGCGAAGTACAGGGAAAATCTAAAAAAGCGCCGCTCTACGAAAAAGTTCTGGCGCATTTTCTTAAAAAACGAGGCGTACGTTCAGTAGTTGTTCCTGCAAATTTTGGGGTTGGATACGCGGAGGAACTCGTCGCAAACAAGATACGTGTCCGCGCGACAAACGGATTTTTCTGGCCGGAGCGCGAGGCGAAATCGCAAAAGGAAGTCGAAATGATGGGCCAAGCCTTGCGAATCACGGAAAAAGGACTCAAGCGCGCGATCGAAATTTTGAAAGCGTCCAAGCCGGGTGCCAGAAAACGATTGCGCTGGAACGGCAAAGCGTTGACTTCCGAAATCCTCCGCGCCGAAATTGATTCTACGATCTTGCGCGCGGGCGGCATTCCAACCGGCACGATTGTCGCCGGTGGTGACCAGGCGTGTGATCCGCATGAGCGGGGCTACGGTCCGCTTTTCGCCGATTCACTGATTATCCTCGATGTTTTTCCACGCGACGCGAAGACCGGATATTTTGGCGACATGACTCGGACGGTGTTGCGCGGACGCGCGAGCGAAGGCCAGCGTAAGGTTTGGGAAACGGTAAAATCCGGTCAAGCGCTGGCGTTGAAGAGAATCAAGGCAGGAGTTGATGGGATGACGATTCACAAGGCGATCCAGGAATTTTTCGCTAAACGGGGTTTTCCGACTGAGGTGCGCAGAGGCCGACGGGTCGGATTCTTTCATGGCACCGGGCATGGACTTGGGCTGGAAATTCACGAGCATCCGCGTTTACAGAAGGTTGTTCTAAAAGAGCGACAGGTGGTGACCGTCGAGCCCGGCCTGTATTATCCAGGACTGGGCGGCGTGCGGCTGGAAGATGTGGTTTTGGTCACCAAAACGGGTTGCAAAATTCTGTCTCGATTTCCAAAGCAATTGGAAATCTAGTATCGCCGCGCATATCCCGATGTCATCCCAAGCAAAGCGAAGGATCCCGCCTATGAGTTTGGCACACGCTTTGACTGTAGGATGATCCATAGTCCTGCGAGTGGTTCCTCGCTTCGCTCGGAATGACGTTGGAGGAAATGAACGAAGCGCCCGATTGAGCGTCTAATTTGTTCCAGCCAGTAAAGTGACAATTGACTTCGATACATTAAATTAAGCTCGGTATGTTTTATCCATACGGTTTCGGTTTTGGATCTCATTGGCTGCTATATATCGGCGTCCCGCTGATCATCGGGATTTGGGCACAGATACGGGTCACGAGCGCGTTTCGAAAATGGGGTGAGGTCCGCGCAAGCTCCAACATCACCGGCGCGGAATGCGCGCGTGAAATTCTGCAAGCGGCTCAGATCAACGATGTCGATGTTGTGGAGACGAACGATTTTCTTGGAGACCATTACGACCCGAGAGACAAGAAGCTGCACCTCTCCAGCAGCGTGTACAACACGCCTTCAGTAGCGTCGCTGGGCATTGCCGCACATGAAACTGGGCACGCGATTCAACATGCGAAAGCATATGCGCCGCTCAAAGCGCGAATGGCGATCGTGCCGGTGACAATGGTTGCGTCGCAATTGCTGCCGTTCATCATTATCGGCGGTCTTTTCTTCCGGATCAGCGGTCTGATCACGCTCGGCATCTATTGCTATCTGGTCTTGCTGGTCTTCCAATTGATCACGCTCCCAGTGGAATTCGATGCCTCCCGGCGGGCAAAAATCATTTTGCAGCAGATGGGCATCGTACGGCCCGGGGAAGAAGTTGTCGGCGTGAACAAAGTCCTCAACGCGGCTGCCCTTACATACATCGCGGCATTCATCGCTGCGCTGGGAAACTTGCTCTGGCTGATGTCGATCCGCGATCGGCGTTGATCGAGCGCACTAGTGGAAATGGATCCCGCTCTCGCCTTACCTGCTCGCCGTATTTCGGATTTGTTGTCGTCCGGTCTCGAGGCTCGTGCTAAGTCTAGACGCGAGACAATGGACCAGCCGCGGGTCGATCCAGATCAAGAGTTGGTAACGCGTACGCAATCGGGCGATGCTGGCGCCTTCGATGAACTGGTCATCAAATACACTCCGCGTCTTTATGGTCTCGTGTACAACATGACCTCGAACCACGAGGACACGAACGATCTGTTGCAGGATATTTTCGCCAAAGCGTACCGCGCAATCCGCGGGTTCCGCGGCAAATCTTCCTTTTATACGTGGATTCATTCCATTGCTGTGAATATGACGCTCAATTTTCTGAAGAAACGCGGCCGGCGTTTTCAACTGAGCCTCGATGATGTCGATGCCAGCATTCAAAACGACAAGGAGTTCCTGGAAAGCACGGCCACGAGCAGTCCGGTGCGCGAAGCAGACTTGTCCGAGCTGCAGCGAAGATTGAACGAGGCCATGATGAAATTGTCTGATGAACACAGAGCCGTGGTTACCATGTTCCATATCCAGGGGATGCCCCACGCAGAGATTAGTAAAATCTTGCGCGTCTCGGAAGGAACGGTACGTTCCAGGCTCTTTTACGCGAATCGGCAGCTACAGAACTATCTGGATGAATTTCGGAAAAATCCTGTTTCCTAATCCGCGCTGAAAAATGGACGAGTTTGACGATAACGAAATCGCAAGGCTGCTTCGATTGAAGCGGTACGAACAGCCGCCGCCCGGCTACTTCGAGAATTTCCTGCATGAATTTCATCGCCGGCAGCGCGATGAAATGCTCCGCCAGCCGTTGTGGCGCATCTGTCTCGAGCGCGCTCACGGTTTGATGCTCCGCCTTGATGTTCGATCTCTCGCCTCGTATCCAGCTGCCGTCGCAGCAGTCCTGGTCTGCGCCGCAGTAATTTCATTAAAGATTTATCAGCAACCGGAGACGGCTCGCGTCGCTCTCCAGAACCCGCCGGCTTTGTCGGTGCCGGCAAGCGCGGAAGGGGAATGGAGCCTTACATCTCCGGTGGCCACGCAGATTTTCAGGACGCAGCCGGTTCGCCGTTTTAATGAAAGCGCCCAGACTCACCAAGCCGCAGCCCCGCCGCGCTACGTGCTCGATAGCGTCCCCGTGAGTTATGAGCCGACTTTCAGATTTTAGGAACGGTGTAGTCCGACGCGGGTTGCGCGTCCCCGTATCGCAAGTTAAGAATCTGCGCCTCATTATGCCTCGTAAAGCCGCGTTCGCGCTGATTTTTTGCTTTAGCGCCAGTTCGCTCTTTGCGCAGGAGCAGGACGCCAAGAAAGGTGGCGATCGGGTCAAGGACACCTTTGAGCGCGTCATGGCGCAGGCGGAGTCGGCTACAGCAGTTAGCCATCAGGTGAAAGACGTCTTTGAGCGTGCTGCGAAGGCAGTGGTCAAGATTCATGGTGTCGATGAGCACAGCCCAATTTGCGGCACTGGGTTTTTCATCGATCCCACTGGGACTCTTTACACGGCATACACGGTTGGAGGCGAAGCGGGAAATTTCACAATTGAATTCGGCGGTAAGAAATATCCCGCGCGTCAGCTTTTGGCAGACATCCGCAGCGGGACCGCCATGTTGAAGATCGATGCGCCCACTCCGGCCCTGCCGATTGGAAAATCCGAAGGACTGGAAGTAGCAACTCCTGTCATTGCGGTTGGCTATCCATTGGACTTACCGGAGACACCAAATTTTGGGATGATCGCGGGATTCGATCGCAAATATCTCGGTCGTTTTTTCTCGACGACGCATCTGCGCGTTAACCTGCCGACACAGCGTGGGGAAGCCGGCGCGCCACTTTTGAACATGAAAGGTGAGGTCGTTGGCATTGTGGTCAGCAGTCTCGAGAACAACTCAGCGTGTTACGCGGTGCCAATCGAGGCAGCCGAAAAAATTCGGGGCGATTTCATGCGTTTCGGAGAAGCCAGACATGGCTGGATCGGGATCAATGTCACCATGGCGCGGCAACCAGTGGAAGGTTCGGTTGCGGAAATGAAGCAGATCATGGAAGACACGCCAGCCGCCCGTTCCGGAATCAAATCCGGCGACATTCTCCTGCAAGTCGGCAGGAAGAGAGTAACGCAGCCGGAAGATGTGCTGGATGCCTCGTTCTTCATCACTGCCGGAGACATCGTTCCGATTACTGTGATGCGCGGAAATCAAAAACTGACTTTCAGTGTGCAGGCAACTCTTCATCCCGCCAGCCGGAGCGGAGTGTTGCTTGCCTCTCCCGGCACGCCCGCAATAAATCAGCAGGGGATCCCGCTCTCGCTCGGTTCCGACGTGCCACCCACGCCCTAAATTTCGATCGCAGATTCTTTTCAGCCGCGCATCCGGATAGCGCGGTCAGTTGAGTCACAGCATCTTGCGAAACTCGGGTTCGTCGATAATTCGCACGCCGAGTTCTTTCGCCTTGTCGAATTTGCTTCCGGGTTCGGCGCCTGCGAGGACGTAATCGGTTTTCCTGCTCACGCTGCCGGTGACATGGCCGCCGAGCATTTCGATTTTTTCTGTTGCTTCTTCCCGCGTCATCGACGGCAATGTTCCGGTAAGAACAAAAGTTTTCCCAGATAGGGGCAATTTCGCCGCTTTTCTTGACGAGACTTTTTCGCTCTTAGGGTGAATCCCGAGTTCTTTTATCCGGCGCAGAATTTTTTTTCCGGCTGCTGAGGCGAAGAAATCCAGGACGCTTTGTGCAACGACAGGTCCCACTTCCGTGGTGATGCCTCGGCCTTTTTCGGCTTTGCTTTTCGATGGCTTCGCGAAACCGGATTGGATGAGCCGATCGGCAATTTCCTTTGCATCCTCCTTGTCATCCCGCTTTTCGTGGTACTGTAAAACATCACGGAGAAGCGGCGAATTGGCGACGTCTTCAATCGTCTCGTGGAACCTGGCGAGTTGCGTTGCTGTTGTTCTTCCCACATCCGGAATGGCAAGAGCAAAAAGCCAACGCGAGAGCGGCAGAGTTCGGGCCCGTTCGATTGCGCGGATGGCTTTCGTCGCATTTTTCTCGCCGAAAACACGCGATTCTTCGTCCGTTCCGAGATTCAGTTTGGCCAGTTGTTCCGTCTTTAACTCAAAGAGATCGAGCGGTTCGCGTACAAGCCCGCGTTCGACGAGTTTGTCTGCCACAATGCCGCCGACACTTTCGATGTCGAGCGCGCCGCGCGCTGCAAAAAATTCGACGCGACGCGTCGTTTGCGCGGGGCACTGAAGATTTTCACAGCGCCAGGCAACGAATTGCGGGTCGCGGCGAATTGGGCCGCCACACACAGGACACTTGCCGTGAATATGTTTGGCAAAATCGAAAGGCTTGGCATCGCGCGGCCGTTTCGATTTTACGACTTCAACAACAGCCGGGATGACTTCGCCCGCCTTTTCGATTACCACCGTGTCGCCAATGCGGATGTCTTTGCGTTTGATTTCGTCTTCGTTGTGCAATGTCGCGCGCCCAACAGTGCTTCCGCTTACGAACACCGGCTCCAACACCGCCACTGGCGTGAGAATTCCAGTGCGTCCGACCTGAATCACGATCTCATTGAGGCGTGTCTGCACCCGTTCAGCTTCGTATTTGTAAGCTATGGCCCAACGCGGCGATTTCGCGGTGAACCCGAGGCGCTCGCGTTGCGCAAATGAATTCACCTTCACCACCGCGCCGTCGGTTTGATAGGCGAACTTATGCCGAATGCCGTTCAGTTCGTGAATTGCGTCCAGCATTTCCTCGACTGACTCAGCCACCCACCAGCGCTCGGTGGCTGGCAGGCCCAGCTTTTTTAGGAGCGGGAAAATTTCCGAGTGAACATCGATTTCCACTCCCTCGGTCGCCCCAGTTCCGTACAACACAACACCGAGGGGGCGTTTCGCCACGATCGCCGGATCCAGTTGCTTCAGTGAACCGGCCGCTGCGTTGCGCGGATTTGCAAACAGCGGCAGACCGGCCTTGCGCCTTTCGTCGTTTAATTTTTCGAAACCATGTTTGTCCATGTAAACTTCTCCGCGCACCTCCAAAAGTTTCGGCGCAGCGCCGCGCAGTCGCTCGGGCACTGAACGGATCGTTCGAATATTTTGAGTGATGTTGTCGCCCACGTTTCCGTCCCCCCGCGTTGCCGCCTGGCGCAGCCTGCCGTTTTCGTAAATGAGCGAAACGGCAACGCCGTCCACCTTTGGCTCGATTACCACCGGGATCTTTTCGTTAGGCAAAAGCCGGTGGATACGGGCGTAAAAATTTTTCACTTCCTCTTCCGAGTAAGTGTTATCGAGACTGAGCATTGGGATCAGATGCGCAACCTGCTCGAACGCTTTAAGCGGTTTTCCGCCGACTCGCTGAGTGGGTGAATCAGGCGTAACCAGATCGGGAAACTGCGTCTCCAGATCGACAAGTTCTTTGTAGAGGCGGTCGTATTCGCGGTCGCTAATGATTGGCGCAGCCTCTTCGTAGTAGAGCCGGTCATGCTTGCGGATTTCGTCCCGTAACTGCTTCATTCGCCTTGCCGCCTGCGTTTCGTCCTTGGGCATTGTTCCATCATACCGCCAGAGAAAATCTCGGCAAAGGTGGAACGCGTTGGCGCCGCAAATGCAGTTCGAAAAAAACAAACTCGCAGCAAGCGAAGGGCTTGCCCTACAATTTGAATGTGAAATCCGGCGAGCGCATCCTCGGCGTCGAAGGAGGCGGAACAAAAACCGCCTGGGTGTTAGTTGAACGACCTGTAGCTGGGGGCGCTGAACCCGGCTCGCAATGGGTGATTCTCGATCAAGGAAAGCTGCCGCCGTCCAATTTGCGCCTGACTACCCCGGAACGTTTGCGCGAAATTTTTGGCGGGTTACCAAGGGAAATCGATCGCGCGGGAGTTTTTCTTGCCGGTTGTGGCACCGAGGAAGATCGTCAATCACTTGCGCTCATTTGCAGAGATATTTGGCCAAATGCGAAAATTGTGACGGGCAGCGATCGTGATTCCGGCCTTGCGGCGGCCCTCGACCACCGAGACGGCATTGTTGTAAACGCGGGAAGTGGTTCTTCGGTGACTGGCCGGCGAGGCGACCGAATCGAAAGAGCCGGTGGGTGGGGACATATTCTGGGCGATACCGGCGGCGGTTATTTTTTGTCCATTGAAGCGCTGCGTCTGATCCTGCGCGAGCATGACTTGCATTGCGGTGAGATGCCGTTCACTGCGAAGATTCTCCACGCACTTTCGTTGAACAATCTTGACGAACTCGTGCGCTGGGCACAAACAGCGGACAAAAACGAGATCGCGATGCTGGCCCCGGTTGTGTTTGAAGCTGCTGCCGGTGGCGAGACGCGTGTGAACGAGATCGTCGAAGAAGGCGCGCGTGTCCTCTGCGAATACACCGAGGCTGTCGCGTCTCGCCTGCATCTGCTTGCTCCCAAAGTCGCGCTGATGGGCGGCCTTTTTTACCGCGACTCGATCTATACGCACTCGTTTCGACGCCGACTAAAAAAGAATTTGCCCGACGCTCGGGTGACTACAGCAGAGCGACCTCCCGAACTGGGCGCGGCGTGGCTTGCGGCAGAAACGCCCGATGCTGTTACGGTTCGGCCAAAGCTCTCTGAAAAAGAAATCGAAGATCTGGCTGCTGCGCTTACCGAGCAACGCAATCCGCGCTCGGAGACCCTGGAAAAGATGAGCGTTCGTGAACTGGTCGAGCTCTTTGTCGAGGAAGAGAAATTCGTTCAGGATGCGTTGCGCACAGCAACTACGGAGCTTGCCAAAGCCATTGAAATGGTGACTGGATCGCTCCGGAATGGTGGCCGCTTGTTTTACGTCGGCACTGGCAGCAGCGGTCGCATCGGCGTCCTCGATGCGAGCGAAATTCCCCCGACCTTTGGCGCGTCCCCTGATCTCGTGCAGGGAGTAATTGCCGGCGGAGTAACCGCACTTTATCGCAGCGTCGAAGGCGCGGAGGACGAGGAGAGCGCAGGCGCGTTGGCCATTCGGGAGAGGGGAATAAAAAATAGCGATATTGTCATTGGGATCACCGCCAGCGGCCGGACGCCTTTTGTCCTCGGCGCGCTCGCCTGCGCAAAATGGGTGGGAGCAAGAACAATCCTGCTCACGTGCAATCCAATTGTGGTGGCAGGCGTGTCGCCTGCTGCAGCCGGCACGGTTGCCTCTACAGCGGATGCCGAGCTGGTGATCCCACTCGCCGTTGGCCCCGAGGTCCTGACTGGATCGACCAGGCTAAAAGCTGGAACTGCGACGAAGGTGGCGCTTAATATCGTCAGCACCGGCGCGATGGTCGCGCTTGGCAAAGTGCGCGGCAATCTGATGATTGATCTCCACACCACCAATGCCAAGCTGCGCAATCGCGCGGTGCGGGTCGTCGCCGATTTAGCGCAATGCGATTATGAGTCTGCGCGTCGACGACTCGAAGCAGCGGACTGGAACCTGCGTGCCGTAGTCGAGAAACTGTAGCCGTGACCAGTCACGGAACACGCTACAAATCCGTGATCGGTGCAGAAATTTTAATTTCCATAAGCGCAGCGGAACCGCATCGGACGAAGGAACATGTGACTTAACCGAAAGGAACCTTATGCTCTGGACAATATTCGTCATCTTGCTGGTGCTCTGGCTGCTTGGGCTGGTCAGCTCCTACACGCTTGGGGGATTCATTCATATCCTGCTGGTCATTGCGATTGTGGTGCTGATTCTCCAATTGATCCAAGGCCGCCGGCCGTTGTAAGCTCGCACCAATGAAACTGGCCGCGATTGTCGGCATTATTCTCATCATTATCGGGATCCTCGGCTTCGCTTATGGCGGTCTGGGCTGGACGACACAGAAAAAAGACGCCCAACTAGGCCCCCTCGAGATCACTCACAAGGAAAGCCACGGATTCGCTTTTCCGCCGATCGCAAGCGGAATTTGTATTCTCGGCGGAGTAGTTCTCGTAATCGTCGGCAGCAGGAAGAGCTAATCGCCGGCTTTTAGCACGGCAAAAGTTTTGCTGCCTTTGCGATCGAGGTAGAGAAGGACGCCCCGTTTCGGATCGGCTTTAGTCAGCGCCTCGCGGAACGACTTCACGTTAGTGACCGGCTTGCCATCCACCTCAGTGATGACGTCTTCGCGCTGAATGTCCTGAGCCGCAGCGATGCTGTTGTCCTCAACATCGGTTACGACCACGCCTTGCTGGACAGGGAGATGAAGACGTTCGGCAACATCTTTCGTTAATTCCTGAACCTGCAAGCCGAACTTGCCGACACTTTCCTGCGTCGGTGGCGCCGGTTGAATCGGCAACGCATTTGATGCTTGCGCAATCTCGTTTGGCAATTCGCCAGTTTTGATGGGGACTTTGATGGTCTGGCCTTTGCGCCAAACACTTAGCTGGACACTTTGGCCGATTTTCTTTTTCAAAACCTCATGCTGCAGCTGTGAGTCTGAGTCGATCGGTGTTCCATCCACATGGGTGATTACGTCGAACGGGCGCAAATCACTTTTGGAAGCAGGCGCATCGGCTTCAATCGTGCGCACCACGACGCCTTTATCTGCGCCTTTAAACAAATCGCGAATCGTAGGGTCGTCACCGAGCGTTTCGATCCGAATGCCCAACCAGGGTCGCATAATTTTGTGACCGGCAATTAATTCCGTACCGATTTCTTTGGCCATGTTAACGGGGATTGCGAAGCCCAGGCCGCGATTCATCCCGTTGATCAGGGTGTTCATACCGATCACTTTGCCATCGATATCGCACAGCGGCCCTCCGCTGTTGCCCGGATTAATCGATGCGTCGGTCTGCAGATAATCTGAAATGGAGTACGCGCCGGTCTGAAGCAATTTGCTGCGACCTTTGCCGCTGACTACACCGTACGTGAAAGTGTAATCGAGCTTGAACGGCGCGCCGATCGCGAATGCAAACTGGCCTACCCGCACCGCATCGCTGTCACCCAGCTGAACGACCGGCAAATCTTTGGCGTCGATCTTGACGACCGCAATATCGGTCTTCTCGTCCGTGCCAACCACCCTCCCGGAGAAATTCCGGCCGTCTCTCAATTTCACATCGATTTTGTCTGCGCCTTCGACCACGTGAAAATTCGTAAAGATGTAGCCGTCTGGCCGAACAATAAAACCGGAGCCTTCGCTTTGGATCGGGCGGGGCCCGCCCGGGTTGCGCCGTTGATTATTGTCATCCGGCGCCCCTTGGAAGAACAGATCGTCGAGTGGCGAACTTTCGCCGATATCGTTTTTCTTAGAAACCTCAATAATGACAACGCTCGGCGCGACGGTTTCGAAGACTTTTGCAAACGCATTGTTCAATTGATGAACGACATCTTTGCCTGCCTCGGCCACAGCGGCAGGGACAGTCGGCATGGGGACAACCTCAGGTTGCGCGGCGAACGATGTACTCAGTGCAACGCACAGGGCTAAAATGGATAAGCGCATGGGTTGGAATTTGGACACCACGGAACATGCAACGTTCAACTGGATACGTCCAATCCCTGCTTGTTCGAAGGTGGGCTCGCAGTTCAATCCAGCCCCTATTACAGTGGTGGACACGGCCCGTATAATATCCGGCCCAACCCTGCATATGCGCGTGTTCAACAGGCGATTTGTCTTTCGGATCGGCGTCGTACTTTTGATATTGTTTTGGGCGACAGCGCTCGGACCGGAACCTCCCGCGCGCATTTCCATTTCGCCGAGCGAACTTGTTCGCGCTGTCACAATCCAGCGGGACTCGCTCATCGAATTATGCCTGATCGACCACGTCGATCCAAATGGGCATGATGCCCAGGGCCGAACGCCGTTGCTGATCGCAACGTCACAACAAGATTGGAAAACGGCACAGCGCCTGCTGGGCGCCGGTGCGCTTGTCGATCTTGCTGACAAGAATGGTTTTACGCCACCGATGGCCGCCGCCATGCACGGCCATCTCGAAATCTTTCGGGAGTTGCTGGCCCGCTCTGCCAATTTTCATGCCGAAGCTCGTTGCAAAGATGGAAGCGATTTGCTGGGAATGGCCCTCGATGGCGGCAATCCGAAAATCGTAGGGTTTGTTGTGGAATCTTTGCCCACACTGCGTGAATGGCGAACCAGTACCCGGCGCGCTCTTCAAGCAGCCTTGATGACTGGAGACAAGAGCGAAATCCAGTTGCTGCTCAGCAAGCACTCCGTGCCTCCAACGCCCGAGGGGAAGAATGTGCCGCTGCTTGCGTATGCTGTCGCTGGAAACGACTCCTCGCTTTTTGGCACGCTCTTGGCCTGTGGCACTGATCCCAACACGGCGCTGCCATCGCGCTGCGATAAGGATTTTCTTGCGATGCTCCCGTCGAAATCGTTCAGCAGTTACGTTGAAGGAGACAAAGGTCTCACAGTGCTGATGCTGGCAGCGGGCCTCGGTCGGGAGGATTACCTCCGCGCTCTGCTTGCCGCAGGTGCTAGCCGGAACCAGTTAACCAAGCGCGATAAAATGTCTGCGCTGGATATCGCCGCGGAGACTGGTCACTGGCGTTCCTCGCAAATTCTTCTCGGCGGCGGGCCTACTCCGGACCAATTGCGCATCGAAATTTCTCTTGCCTTGCAACGGGTCGCTCTCGTCAAGAACGGCGTGCCGGTATATCGCACGCAATGTTCGACCGGGCGCCAGGGTTACTCGACGAAGACCGGCGAATTTGTGATCACGAATAAGGAGCGGAAGCATCGTTCTACCATCTACCACGTGGAGATGCCCTATTTCATGCGGTTGAGCTGCCTCGACTTCGGAATGCACGCCGGGATCGTGCCGAATTATCCGGCCTCACACGGATGCATCCGATTGCCCGAGGAGGCTGCGCGCAAATTCTTCTCCGAGATCCCAATTGGAACGTTAGTGACGGTGCAATAGAGCAGCGTTGGTTTTTGAAAAGTAAGGGGAAACGCCCAACGCCCAACTTCCAACACCGAACGCTCAATTATTGAATTGGACGTTGAGCGTTGAAAAATCTTCTGATGAAATCTTTATTCTTATTTGCTCCCGGAGCAGGCGCCCCCTCGGCCCATCCTTGGATGCAAAATTGGAAGCGTCGCTTGTCTGAGATCGGTGACGTTGAAACTTTCGATTACGCCTACATGCGCGAGAACCGGAAACGCCCCGATCCATTGCCAAAGCTGATCGCGGCGCATCGAGAAGCGTTGAGCGACGCGAGGAAACGGCATCCCGCGGAATCAACGGTCCTGATTGGCAAGAGTATGGGTGGCCGCGTTGGATGTCATCTTTCACTCGAAGAAAAGGTGGACGGCCTCATTTGCCTCGGATATCCGCTCTGCGCCATGGGAGATCGCACAAAGCTGCGCGATGAAGTTTTGCGGGCTCTGAATACACCAATTCTGTTTGTGCAAGGTACGCGAGACCCGCTTTGCCCTTTGGATCTCCTCGATTGTGTGCGTACGGAAATGAAAACGCAAAACATTCTACACGTTGTTGAAGGTGGTGACCATTCGTTACGCGTGCCGAAACGCCAGCTTCAAGCGAGTGGCGAAACCCAGACGGATATCGATCAACAAATCTTCCAATCAATCACGGAGTTCCTTTCCGCAGTAACTGGAAAACAAGAACGTTAGCGCCTTGGGATATGCGATCCTTCGTTGGTAATAAAGTGGCGGCCTGGAGTAATGCTCCACGGAACGTCCACAATGCGAGCGGGCCAGGCTGAGCTCGCCAGTGGATGAGTGTTTTTAGTGCGGTCACATCCGCGGGCCAATCACCGAAGACTCCCATCTTCTTCAAGATTTTGATCTCAACAACGTTACCTTGTGGACTGACTGTCAATCGATAGATGCCTGTGTCACTGATCTTGGCAAAACGATACTGGGCAGGTATATCAGGATACGGAAAATACGTGAAGATTTGCTTGGCCTCGGGTCCGGAATGGACAACGAGATGAACAGCGTCCGTCTTGCCAGAAGCGGGGCTGGTTGCTGCGGCTTGCTTGGTTGCGGGGATGTATGCGACAGGTCGTTGACCATGAGGCTGGCTGTCAACATGGTTGCAAACCCTGCCTCTTTCACAGAGTTTGCTTATCAAATCGGCGGTAAGTTTGTCACGATATTTTCGCCGTTATCGCTATAGTTGCCGATACCAAAATGAGATGAAACCTACTCCCGTTTCTTTAGCAGAAGTCCGCAGACGGAGCATTAAATCGCGCGCGTTTCATTCCGTCCGCGCCGGCCAGATTGAGTTCGTGAAAGTCAATACCGACGCATGGAGATGGCGTGACATTTATCGCTGGCTGCTTGGTTTGCGGTGGCCACAGTTTGCGGTGTTTGTCGGCACGCTTTATATCGCGCTCAATCTTCTTTTCGCCGCGCTTTATGGTCTCCAGCAAGGCAGTATCGCTGGCACCACCGGTGGGCATTGGTTTTTTGATTGCTTCTTCTTCAGTGTGCAAACGCTGGCCACTGTGGGCTACGGCCATATGTATCCGCAAACGCTCTATGGCCACCTCGTCACTACCATCGAAATCATGAGCGGCATCTTTTTGCTCGCGGTGATGACTGGGCTGATCTTTGTCCGGTTCTCGCGACCGAGTGCGCGAGTTGTTTTCAGTAACTCAATCGTGATCGCACCATTAAATGGAAAGCCCACGTTGATGGTGCGGGTAGGAAATGAAAATCAACACAGCATGGTCGAAGCGGAGTTTCGGATCATGTTTTCGCGCGATGAACCGTTGCTCGAAGGCGGCGATTTCAGGTACTTCTACGTTTTGAAACTACATTTCGATCGGCTCACGGTTTTCCCGGCCGCCCTAACTCTGCGGCACACCATCGATGAAACGAGTCCTCTCTTTGGCGCAACTCCCGAATCGCTCGAATCCAGCCGGGTCCTCTTGATTGTCTCAGTGGTTGGAATCGACCCAGTCATTGCGGCCGCGGTTCAAACGCAAAAGGATTACAGCTGGCGCGACGTCCGTTTCGGCGAACGTTTCGTGGAGATGTATACCGAGCATGGCGGCGGCCGGCTGACCGTGGATTACGGCCGCCTTCATGAGACTGAGCAAGTGGAGGTTGCAATTCGCGGTAACGGCCGTGATGAGTCTTCCAGTGACAAGTAAATGAGCGGGCGGGCTCCCGGATTTGAATTGTTTATGTTTACTCTGCTCCGATACATTGCCTTGGCAGATTAGCGCGTCGTCAATCCTTATTCGAAAAATAATCGCAAACTAAAGGAACATTAAAATTATGGGATTATTGGATTCGATACTCAGTGCAGTCAGTGGAAAAAGTGACGCTTCTGGCGAAGCGGCCCCGCTCATAGGGATTCTCAGCGGTCTCCTGGCACAGAGCGGAGGCTTGCAAGGCCTTGCCAACAAATTTTCACAGAGCGGTCAGGGTAACACATTTTCATCGTGGGTTGGGATGGGTGAAAATCAGCCGGTTTCCAGCGATCAAATTCAAAAAGCGCTTGGTTCCGACCAAATCAGTGCGCTCGCTGCAAGGATGGGAGTGGATCCGGCCCTTGCCTCGCAATTCCTCGCTCAATACCTGCCAAAGATCGTCGACAAGCTAACGCCAAAGGGAAAGGTGGATCCTACCGCGGACCATCAGCAAGGGTTGGCCGCTCTGCTGCCGTCACTCTTACAAAGCCTTGGTAGCCAATCTTCCGGCGATCAGCCTGCGCAAGCTTAGAACGTTCCCGCCTAAGTCGTCGTCGATGGCTACGGCTAAGGTAGCGTCGATGACTGATCATCTATTAGCCTGGCTCGCTGTTATGTCTCAGGCGGCAATAGAATGATTCGTGCAAACTGAAACATAGCGGCTAGCAGGTGCACGACGATGCCGGTGAAGAACCCCGAAAGTTTTTGGGGCTGCACCACGCCAAATTCCTGCGGGTGCCGGCTTAACTGTCAGCAACAACACTCCAATTACGCAAAGGGCGAGGGGTAAGATTGAATTAGTCAGGAGCAACCGAAGGCGAAACTTATCAATCGCCGACCAGTCGTGAACGGATTCGCGCCGGAAAACCACGACTACGCCTGCAAAACCGGCGAGCGCAACCGCGATCTGCGCCGCCGTGCTGAGAGCTTCACTCGGTTCCATCGTATTTATGTTAAGCAGGCGCGTTACGCCACGGTAGTCCATCGGGCACCGTAGAGTTGGCTGACCCGACTTAACGAATTGTCGCCTGCATATCAGAAGGCAGTTTACATTTTGCAGCTGGAGAGCTCAACCGAGCTTTCCTGAATGAGACGAGGCTGCTAGCGCCCGGCGCACCTGAGGTCAAACTCACAGTCACTGGCCGCGATCCGCGTGCAACGCAAACGCGCTTTCTATCCAATGGAGAGCGCGCAAAGCAGGGTTGCCCAAACCCTCGTTTCTTTGGCCTAGGAAAAAAACTTCTTTCCGAGTTATACCCGATTCACACATCACACCTAACCAAAACTCAAAGGAGAAACTAATGACTAAAAACGTGCTAAATAAACTCGGATTCCTTGGCACCGTCTTTGTGGCGGCCATGGGATTTCCTCTAATTTTTGCATCAAGCGCATCCGCTCAGTTGCCCGCACCGGCCGTTCCGGGTAACCCGACGGCGCCGGCGCCGCCCTCGGCTGAGGTCGAGCGCGTCGTGGTGACCGGTTCGAATATTCCCACGGCGGAAGAGACCGGCCCGAACCCGGTGGACACCTACCGGCCGCAGGACATCGAGAAGTTGGGTATCCGTAACGCAACCGACCTGACCACCTTCATACCCCAAGAGGCGGGCGGCACCGTTAACCAAAACATGGGAAATGGTGGTGATGGCACCGTGCAACTCAACCTGCGCGGCCTGCTGCCGAAGGAGACCCTGATCCTGGTGGATGGCAAACGTATCGCCCAAGCTTCAATATTCGGTGGCTACGACATCCAGTTGATTCCGTTCTCCATGATCGATCACATCGATATCCTGAAGGATGGCGCCTCGGCGGTGTACGGAGCAGATGCCGTGGCCGGTGTGGTCAATTTCTTCTTGATCCACAAATTCCGTGGCTTGGAGATCGGTGGCACGTACGGCAACACAAACCTCGGCGGTTCCAACGATATGGGTGAATGGGAAGCGTGGTTAAAAGCCGGCACGGGTGATGACAAAACCGACATCGTGGTGATCGCCGATTTCTATCAGCGCACGGGTGGCTTGTTCAGCCGTGACCGCGACATTTCCAGTAACGGCAATTTTGTTCCATTTGGAGGATTCGACGTTCGCAGCGGGAATTTCCCTGGCCGAGTGCATGGCGAGCGTTTGATTCCGAGTTTGTTTTTCAGCGCGAACGCTCCGACACCGCATTCGGCTCCTAACGTCGCGACGTCTCCATTTTATACCAATCCATTTGCGGTACCCGGCATTATAAACGGAACGCCTGGGGATGGGAACTACCTGTTCTTTAACTTCGCGGCTTTCACGCCAGCGCTGCCACCGGCGGACCGTCAAACGTTCTACGGCTCGTTCACCCGCGATCTGTGTGACAAATACTTGACCGTATTTGCCGATTTCAAAATTGCGCGATCTTTTTTCGATGCATCGCTGGCCGCTGTTCCGTTTACGCCGGATCCATTTAAAACTCCGGGAACCACCGTAGGCTTTAGCCCCGCCGGCATCAGCGTGCCAATCCAGAATGCATTTAATCCGTTCACAGTGGGAGATACGACTCTGGTTATTAACGGAGCCCCAGTCCCTGTGACTACCGGCGTCCGGTTTCGTGGCATTAACGACACCGGGCCCAGACACGAGAAGTTTACCTACTGGGATATGCTCTTCGACGTCGGACTTAAGGGTGAGATGGGAGAATTTGGCGATTACTTCAAGACGTGGAACTGGGAATTGGGCTTCCGTTACGCTCGCAACGAGGGGCAGGACTTGTCCATAGGCGAGGTCAGCCAGCCTGGTCTGCGAGACGCGTTGCTGGATACGAACCCGGCCACAGCTTTTAATCCTTTCCTCGGCTTCTTCGGTCGCAATACGAACGCGGCGATAGCTAGGACTTACGTAAACCTGCATAACACGGCCACCTTTGAGCTGCCATTGGCGTACGCCACGTTTAATGGTGATCTATTTAATCTTCCCGCGGGGCCGGTATCGTTTGCGATCGGCGGCGAGTATTACGGTGAGAGATGGGACCGCAAGCCGGACTCACTCAATACGACGTTTCAAACGATTGGCTCGGTCGATTCGGAAGGTTCCAGGGTGAACCGGGATGTTTGGTCAATTTTCGAGGAAGTGCGGGTTCCGTTTACCAGCCCGACGTGGAACTTTCCCGGCTTCTATAGTTTCGAAGTGGACTTTGCCGAGCGCGAACAGTGGTTCAGCCAGAATACCACTCCCGTACTAAGTACTTCGTTCCCAGCGGCACATAGTACGTATGACGCGCAGAAGCCAAAAGTGTCGGTACGCTGGCAACCGGTTGATCCGAAGTATATCGGAGCGGTGACTCTGCGTGGGAGTTACACTGAAGCGTTTCACGCGCCGACAGTGCGTGAGCTTTCGCCCGCTGGCCAGCAAGCATTCCCGCTGGTTGTGGATCCATTTTCTTCCCAGACTGAGCCGCAGGTCGAGGAACGCCAAGCCGGAAACCCGTTCCTGCACCCGGAAACAGCTTATGAATGGACCTATGGGATCGTTTATAGCCCGAAATGGATCAAGGGTCTGACCTTGAGCGCCGATTGGTGGCATATCGACATGCGAGATATCGTCTCGCTCCTCGGCGCGCAGTTTATTATCTCGAACAGCAATCGTGCGCCATTCAATTCTCTCGTAACTCGTGCGCCCTCGACAATTCCGGGGGAACTTGGCCCAGTTACACTGGTGATCGACCCGAACGAAAATATTTCTGGTGCGATCTTCGAAGGTCTCGATTACGAAGCGATCTATATCCTGGATTCAACGATCTTCGGCCACGGAGATTGGGGTAGACTGACCAGTACAGTCAATGGCACGTGGTTGTCCCGGGCTGAGCTACAGCCTGCGCCTGGTACCAAGCGGTTCGGAATCGCTGGCGAATTCCTGCCTACATCATTTACATTGACCAGTTCGCTGCCAAGAAATCGGGCCAACTTCAGTATCTTCTACGATGGCCCGGCTGACACATGGCTAGGTGGCTTGGATGTTGGAGCAGTTGTTCACTGGATCGGCCAATACGAAGATGACAATATCGATCTGGTCGGAACTTACGACGGCGGAACGCCGAAGCCCCAAACGCCGAGAACTGATCCTCTAACCGGCGAGGACGGTGCACATGCGCGGAAAGTGGCGATGTGGACTACGTTTGATCTGATCTTAAACTATACGTTTAACCTGCCGCCGCCCGCTCCAGCCGAGGTGCCTGGTTTCGCCAAGGATGGGGGCAAAAACGTGCGGATGAAGGATGGCAAGGAAAAGAATGTCGTCCCGGTCTCCACGGCTGAGTATGGCTGCAGCAACTGGAAATGGTGGCTCAACAATACAACCGTCACGCTTGGTATGCAGAACGTGACCGACGAAGATCCACCATTCGTGGCTGGCAACTTTGAGAACGGCTATGACGAGTCGCTAACGACAATTAAGGGCCGGTTCTGGTACGTTGGGCTAAAGAAAAGGTTCTAACTTTCTCCATTAGTTAGGTTACAGAAGAGGCAGCCCGTTTGGGCTGCCTCTTTGTCATCCAGAGCGGTGCAGACGATAACGGATCTCTCCACGCCAATGACGCTAGAACGGCTCTTACAAATGTTGTAGCCGCCTCCCTTGTGTCGAGGCGCTCCGCCGGCGTTGTTGCCTCGGGCAGCACGGCGACACTCGCCACGGCGGGCCTGCTTTGCCGTGCCTATAGCACCGCGCGTTTGTGATAAGTTCTAGGCAGCGCGCAATACGGTCGATCTTCCACGCGCACCAGATTTGTGTGGCTCCACGTTCGACGAACCATTGCTTTTAGGAGCTCGCCTCAGGGCGCGGTAGATCCGCGGGCGAATGCCCGTGAACCGCTCGAAAGCCACACTAAAAACATCTGCGCTTCGAAATCCAAGAGACTGAGCAACGCTTTCAATGCTGCTTCGAGGAACTAACAATCGTTGCTGCGCTTCGGCAATACGCGCTTCCGCGACAAACTGCGCAGGGGTTTTGCCAAAAGCTTCATGGAACAGACGAGTGAAGTTACGGCGGGACATGGCAGCTCTTTGGGCGAGGACGTCTATAGAAAGGTCGTCGCTGAGATGAGAAAAAATCCACGCGGGAAGGTCAGCAAAACGGTCAGACGATTGGATCTGAAACTTTAGCGCTTCAGAGTACTGTTCGTGTTCGCCGGACCTTTTAGCCGGAACTACTAATTCGCGCGCTAAAGTCAACGCGACATGACGACCAAAATCTTCCTCGACCAAGGAAAGCGCGAAATCGACCGCGGAGGTCCCACCGGCGCAAGTGTAGAAAGAGCCGTCTTTGATAAAGAGATTGTTTGGAATAACACGGAGCTTTGGAAACCGCGAAGCAACATCCTTCGCAAACTGCCAATGGATCACTGCCTGGCGCCCATCCAGAAGGCCGGTTGCTGCAAGCGCGTAGATACCTCTTCCAAGAGCTGCGATGCGTCGCGTATTCGGTGCCCGCTGTTTTAGCCATTTTATGAGCCTCCTGTTGAGTTTTACACCGTGACATCTGCTGCCGCTGCAAACAAACACAGTGTCAAGCGGCGGCGCGGCTTCGAGGTCAACATGTGGACTGATCACGATACCGCATTCTGTGACGCATGGTTCTGCGTTGATACCAATCGTCATCACTCGGTAACAACGGGATTCACGCGCTTCCGGCTGATCACTCCTTCGAATTGTTGCCCGTGAAAAAACTTCGGCGATACCCATCAGATCAGCCGCAGCTATCTCTTCGGCTATAATCAAACCAACCGTCTTTGGATTCATGGCTGCAGTGAAATGCTTCAGCCAAGTTCTCGATGATGGCTTTGTTTACAATGTCCAGTCGGCGCGGTACGACAAGGCCACTTTGGCTTCGCGGGTTTGAAGCATTAGGACGTTGAAGCGTTAAAACGGACAGAGGCCACCTCTGAAAGTGTTACGCTAGCCGCGTCGATGCTGTAACCACTACCGTCGGTGAACCGATGAGTATTGACGCATCACCAGCGCAATGGGCAGGCCTACGCAAAACAGGTGAATGACCAATTGCGACCAGCCCATTGGGGGCTTGAACAAGATCGGTGTATGCAGATAGAGACTGCGAATCCACGACAGGAACGGCGCTGTAGCGAAGTTATTGACCGCGAAAACCGCCGCTCCATAAAGCATTCCCACAGCCACGACTCCCAAAAGTTTCTTGGGCAGAGAAAACCGCCGAGTTAGCGCGTAGAAAATCGCCGCCACCGTGAGCGCCATCGTAAAATGCATCGCGAGGCCCAGGAGAGCTGTTGCGAATCCGCCATTATAGGTGCCACGTCCCAGTAGACCGCCAGCCACGCTTTGCAGCACGTGCGCTGGGGGGAAGCCCGCTAGAACGCGGGCATTGATGCACGCCGCCGTGATGTCGAGCGCGCCGACAATCGCGCCTGCGTATAGAATCGGTTTGAGGTCTCTCATCACGCTAAGGTCCCTTTCTTAATTCCTGCTCGTATTCTTACTAATGCTCACACTCTTGCTCGATTAGAAGTGGCAGTGATTAATTGGGTCACAAGGTCCAGTTAATGAACCTCCATAAGGCCACTTTGCATCGACGTGACGGCAGCCATTCCAACGAGCATCTGTGCGTTTTTGCTATTTTGTTCTGTGCACGATGAAAGCCCGGTTCTCTCTTGCAAACCCTACCTTTGGGTAGTAATCCATCGCCGTCGGGACGGAGAGTAGTAACAGCATTGATTGTTCTCCGATTTTCTCTCTGGCGAGCTCAATAAGCTTCTTGCCGATCCCTGACCTTTTATAGCCGGGACTGACAGCCAGATCGGCAAGATAACTACACCAGACCCAATCTGTAATTGTACGAGAAACACCCACTAGCTTGTTCTCATCCCAAGCGGTTACAATCAGATCTGAATTTTCAAACATTGCTCTTATTCTTTGAGGATCGTTCGTAGGCCTTGGAAGGTCTGCATCGTTGTATAGCTCAATAACTTGTTGGGCGGTTGGTACGACGTCGAACTTGTAGCTTATTTTGTTATTCCCGCGTCTCTTCGTGGTCATGTAGGTTGATGCGTGGTTCACTTGGGCGGTTTTAGAGCTGGCACGGCGGAGACATCGATCAGGTAAATGTCACCAATTCCGTTGCCAGGTGCGTGCAGCTCGTGCAACACCTGATCGGTGGTGCGTTTGGGTGGTTTGGCAGCCAGCGCTGCCAAACGGCAACTGGTCCAGATCAGGTATTTGCCATCTGGCGTGAGTTTGGGCGATAACTCGCGTTCTGGCGAATTGATTTCCGGCCCGAGATTGACAGGCTCACTCCATTTACCGTCGGCTTGCTTGTGCGAGACGTAAAGATCGTAACCACCGAGAGAGTCGGGTCGCTTTGTGGCTGCGAGCAGCAGCATCCGCTCATCTTCGGTAATGAAAGCTTCGTACTCGCCCGCTCCAGTATTAACAGGGCGCCCGAGATTCTCGACCGAATAGCTCCCGTCTTTCTTCAGCACAGCGCGATAGACGTCGCCCAGGCCACTGGAATCCTTGCGTTGTGAGCCGAAGTAGAGGGTCCCGTTCTTTAAGACGATCGGATAAAAATTATCCGTATCGCCGTTGACCGGCGTTGGCAGATGGCGAGGCGCGCTCCAGCCGGACCCTGTCTTGTCTATGACCCAGATGTCGTGATGTGACTGGCGTTCGCCGCCCGCTTCCACAGGGCGATCGGAGATGAAGTAAAAGTGTTTTCCATCAGCGGTGATGTAGGGATCGGCGTCCTGAAATTGGCCGGAGAACGGCGCGACCTCCGGTTGCGACCAGCTACCGTCCTTGTAGCGCGAAACGAAGATGGTCCACCGCGAGAAATTGGGCGCCATCTTGAGAAAGTATATCTCGCGGCCATCAGGTGTGAACGTTGGGTGCGATTCATAGTCGCCAGTAGAAATGATGCCGGGCGCAAACAACGTCGCACGCGCGAGCGGCTTCGCCGAATCGTAAGGGGCGGTCTGCGCAACCAACGATGCGCTTACGATCGTCAGGGTTATCGCGCAGGTGCTTGCGAAAGGAAGTCCGGTGATTGGCTGGTATGTATTGGTCATGGGCTTACTTGTCTTTAGCAGATAGCCAACGCACAAACTGATCAGTCCGCTAACAGACTAGCAGTCCTGCGCGAGTCAACTGCCCAGGCCATCAAACAAAACTTTTACTGCTCTTCCGTCTCGCCGAAAGCGTTAGTCTGGAATGTCGGCTTCGACGAGCTTCGATAAAAGAATGAGCGACTCTTGCCAGCCGAGATAGCACGCCTCCGCTGGTATGGCGCCAGGCACGCCTTCCTGCACAATGTTCAACTCCGTCCCGCAGGATACTTTGTTGAGTGTTATCGTCGTCTGCATCTCTCCGGGCAGATTCGGGTCATCGAATTTGTCGGTGTAACGGATGCGTTCGTGAGGTGTCAGTTCAAGATATTTTCCGCCGAAGGAATGGCTTTTACCCGTAGTGAAATTGGTGAACGACATCTTGTAGGCGCCGCCGACCTTTGCATCCATCTGGTGAACCTTTCCCGTGAATCCATTTGGCGGAAGCCATTTCGCCATCGCATCTGGATCAAGGAATGCGCGATATACTTTATCGGGCGCGGCACGGAGTACGCGGTGAAGCCGAATCGAGTTTGTAGTGCTTGGTGACATAATTACTGGTTGATAAGGTTGCTTTCGTCTTTTGAATGGTAGTGAATTTCAAATTGCCGAGCTCACTTCTGTTCTGGAGGCGCGACGCTAATCATCCATCCGATTCCGAACCGGTCCTGGACCATACCAAAGCGGGGCGACCAAAAGGTTCTTGTAAGCGGCATCTTTACCTCTCCACCTTCTGATAGCCCAGCGAAAACGCGATCCGCTTCCTTCTCACTAGGGACAGAGACCGAGAGAGAAAAGCCTTGAAAGCTGGCTTTGTCGGCGGAGCAGCCGTCTGACGCCATCACAGTCGTTTGGCCAACGCGGAAACTGGCGTGCATGATTTTGTTCTCGAAACCGGGGGGGACCGTACCGGGCGGTTGCGGTTCAGGACTCTCCTTGAAGCGCATCATCATCTCGACTTCGGCGCCGAGGGCTTTGCGGTAAAATTCGATGGCTTCTTCGCAGTTCCCATTGAAGAAGAGGTAAGGTTGAATGGTTCGGTTGTCTTTTGTCGTGTTCATAGGTTTGGTTTGTTATGTAGTTTTGTTGCGTCTTTGTTTAATCATTACGTGCAGGTGAAATTAGGTTTTGTTATGCGCGTGCTGCCGGGACACGCCTCGAAGACATAGTTCTTTTCGACTTTAACCCGAGGAGCTCGCGGCCATGGCGGCTTATTTCGTCACACAGGTGTGTTAGTTTCTTTTCGCGCTTCAGCAGGTCCTTGCAATCAACCAGCCACTCTGACTTCGATACGATTTCGTGGGGATTAACTTCACTAATCCCTGTTTTCTCGTATTCCATTGCTTCGATTTTCATTTTGTCTGGTCTCCTTGGTTTGATGATTTCGCTTGGATTTCCAACATACTGTTTTCAAGGCCAAGGCCATTAAACCGCCAGTTGAGCCTGCGCCAACTGCCGTCAACAGCGCGGTTGTTATGCAGGCTGGGCACATGGTTGGTTTCGTTTCATCTATTACAACGAACGAGGACTGGTGTTTTGGACACCTTTATTCACCGTGGGAATAGCGTTGGCACTTCCGAATCACGTAATGACATAGCCGTTGTCAGGGTGAAATCTCGTTCTCGAGTTTCGCGAAGAGCGCGCAAAAGTGAGAATCCTTCAGGCCAGTCGCCGAGACTGCTGGCACTGTTGATGTGTCCCGCTTCACCAATCATCACGAACTCGCTGCCCCACGCCGTTGCGAAGGCTTGCGCGCGCATGACGGTGACAAATGGGTCATTCGAGCTCGCGACTACAACACTTGGAAACGGAAGTCGCACCAGCGGCATCGGCGCAAATCCGGTCGGGGCGGAGGGAAAGTTCGCGGCCTCGGGGTCGCTCGGCGCTACCAGAAGCGCTCCTCGAATCCTTCCTCCTGAGCAGCCGACTGCCCAATGCGCGACCAGCGCGCATCCAGCGCTGTGCGCAACAAGCAAGGTCTCCGGCCCTGTGCGTTCGAGCGCTTGGTCGAGCCGCGCTACCCACTCGGCACAGTGCGGCGTTTCCCAGTCATCCTGGATAACACGTTCTATGGTCTCATCCCTGGCTTCCCAGCGGCTCTGCCAATGGCCGGGATCGGAGTTATAAAGGCCAGGAAGAATGAGCGTGCGCGTCATGCAGCAGCTCCTGGCACAGCGGACACGCTGAACGTTCCGTCAACGATTTCCACAAAGTTGCGCTCTTCGCGAAGAATGAAACGCCTGGCTTCGGCCGCGGCGAAATTGTTGCGCGCCTCGGGATCGGCCTTCAGCTTCTTTTTGTATGCTTCGTACGACGCAAGGCTGTCGAAAGCGATCAGTCCCCAGGCGATGTTGTTCGTGCCTTCATAAGGCAGAAAGTAACCCACGAGATGACCACCGCATCTTGGGACAACACGGCCCCAGTTCTCTGCGTACTCTTTGAAGGCATCTCGTTGGTACGGATCGATTTCGTATCTGATGATGCAGGTAATTTTTACGGCTGTTTTCATAGGTATAGGTTCTCCCAAAACAACGTCACAGCCCACAGTCAGTGCCGCTGCGAAAGTTGTAGCAAGCCGCATAAATTCGCGGCGATCTATCTGCAACGCTGAAGGTGCGGACGGCGTCGTTCCTGAAGCGACCATTCGAGCTGCCATTCGTCATTACTACTTACGCCCTGGCCAGGAGCATCCCAGAGCTGGTTCCCCGGTCCTGACAACAGTTCCAGTTTATTTTCATTGCAGTAGGGGCAACTTCCTAACGATCCTTCGTTGTCTTTACAAACTTCAGCGCGATCGAATTCAGACAGTAGCGAAGATAGGTTGGAGCAGGACCGTCATTGAACACATGTCCCAGATGTGATCCGCAGCGCGCGCACCTTACCTCGTCCCGTGTCATACCGTAACTGGTATCGGTTGCTTCGGTGATTTTGTCTTTCGCAAGCGGGGCATAGAAACTTGGCCACCCAGTGTGAGATTCAAATTTTGTCTCCGAGGTAAAAAGCTCATTTCCGCACGCGGCGCAGAGATAAATTCCTTTTTCGTGATTGTTCCAATACTGATTCTTGTATCGCGCCTCGGTTTTAGCTTCGCGGAGGACTTGAAATTGTCCGGGAGCCAGGA